>Ga0193725_1000519_pt1 | contig 11234 bp, 10 predicted proteins | sample H2a2metaG_FD_143058 | JGI IMG/M metagenome (GOLD analysis project Ga0193725, IMG submission 143058) | Soil microbial communities from a riparian zone of the East river system, Colorado, United States - H2a2 | ecosystem: Environmental > Terrestrial > Soil > Riparian zone | place: USA: East River...
CAGGCCGGTGTTGTCCTTGACGATGATTGTCTCTACTCGCGAGGTTTGCGTCGGGTAGGTGATGGTCGAAGTTTCCACACGCGCCCCGTTGCCCGTGGAAAGCGATCGCCGATTTGCTTCCCGTTGAATATGATCTACCCGAGGAAGTTCGTGAATGCCTGCGGATTATTGCAGACTTGGCGCGTCATCACGACAACCCCAGTTGCGTAGACACCACACTGCTGGACAAGATGAAGCGAGGGAACCGATAGCGTACCAGTGCGCAACCCCAACAAGTCGTTAGACACCGAGCGGCGGGAGCGTGTTTCGCAACTTGATTCGTCCGGTGATGGTTGAATGAATTCGCGCCGCCGCGTCAACTCAATCGTTGTTCCGCCCGCTGTCGGAACAAGGTCGCGTTCGGCGGCTATCAGTTGAGACGGACGCTTCTGTGGAGAAACCGTTTAGCGAAGCATCTATTTGAAAATACAGGAGGTAATGGGATTAAATTGAAAAGTAATCCGGCAAATTTTTATACCGAAGGTTTTTGTAGTTATTAGCAGTTAATGCAGTGGTTCGGCTGGTTGCTGCCAAAACAGCATACAGAACACAGGACATATGAATTCAAGCACCGAAAACAACACGGCGACATCCGCCAATCAAAATTCCGCCGTTCAGCCAACGACCGTCAAAGGCGAATATGCTTTGGGGGCGATCTGAAAATGTATTATGAAATTCACGGCACCGGGCGACCACTAGTTTTGCTTCACGGTGCTTTCATGTCGGCAACCGTCTATCCGGCACTCGCCGAGAACAGTCAAGTAATTGCAGTTGACTTACAGGGACACGGACGCACCGCCGACATTGACCGTCCTTTTACCTTCGAGCAAATGGCGGACGATGTGGCGGCTCTTTTGAAACAACTCAAGATTGAGCAGACGGACGTTTTCGGCTACAGCCTGGGCGGAAAGGTCGGGCTTGCGCTAGCAATCAGACATCCCGAACTCGTGCGGCGGCTGGCGATTTACGGCGCGACTTGCAAATCATTTGAAGAATCTTTGCCACCTGATATTCTCAAATTTTTTAGGGAAGCCACGCCGGAAACTTTCGCGCCGAAAGAGTTGAAAGCGCCATACGAAAAATTGTCGCCCGCTCCAAACTGGATAGGATTGGCAGCGAAAATACTCGAATCGATGAAAGGCTTTCAAGGCTTCTCGCCGGAGCAAATGAGAGCCATCAAAGCGGAAGTCTTCCTTAGTGCGGGCGATCACCAAGATGTCAATCTCGAGCATATCGTTGAAATGCACAAACTGATTCCGAAATCACAACTGGCGGTTTTCCCGAACACCAACCATGTGGTTATGATGACGAATCCAGATAAGGTGCTTGTTCAAGTCAAGGAATTTCTAGACAATGGTTTTGAAACAGTAGCTGAAACGAAACAAGTAAAGACTTAGAATGGTAAAGATCGCCTATAGTTTAACGCGCCGTCGAACAATTCTATGGACGTGAGCGGCATAAGCTGGCTTCTCATCAAATAGGTCTGTTTTGGCGCCACGTCATCTCAATCGGTAGAGGCGCTTCGATGAAAGAGATGTCAGGTCGCGTATTATCGAAAGAAGATGTTGTTCGGGTAGTGTGTGTTAATAACAGTGGGCGGTCTAACAAGCCAATGCAGCGGACGCGCCTTCAGCATTCGCTTTATCTTTAGTCATTCGCCCGCGCCGCTGATTGGCAGCGTTAGGCCTCACTAATTAACCCGAAAGAGACATGACTAGCAACCCTATGACCCAATTGGCCAGACCAGAAGATGCGCCCGGTGCATTCCAAGCCGCCTGGAACGCTCACGACATGGCTGCACTCGGCGGTCTGTTTGATAAAGACGCAACGTTCGTGAATCGGTTCGGGCACTATGTTCGCGGCGTCGATGAGATCGTGGCCCTCCACGTTCCAATCCACGAAACGATCTATCGCGACTCGACGCTCGAAAATGAGCTGATCGACGTCGTCCACATTGCTGACGAGGCAGTGGTCATCCATTTCTGGAGCCGGTTGGCGGTCGGTGCCGCTCACCCAGACGGCGCACATAAGGTCGATACGTTGATCCTCGCAGTGCTGACGAGACAGAACGGGATCTGGCGCATTCGAGCGCTGGAGAATGTGACCCTCACAAACCCGCGAACCGGAGAGGCGGTCTTGCGCGGCTAGGGAGCGGTGCTAGCTTCTCTTCAACAGGCGAGGTGAATCCGTATCGGTACAGCGCCATGGCTTCTGAAGTTTTTGTTGGCCCAGACTCTGCAATGACGCAGCGGCCTAACCCTTCGTTGCACCCGACGGCCTACGGCTGGCTTCGCCAGCCTCCGTCCGCGGGTCAACTCAAACGTTAGATGGCTTCAATACCGAGAAGCTTAATTTATGGCGTTCTACATAGTCGTACATCATCCTTCAGACCAGAATAAATTTTGGGCAAACGAATGGGACGGGCAAACGCTTTTGCGTTCGATTACCACTCCTAAAAACATAGGTGTCCGGTTAGCCGAGGCAAAAGCTAGCGGTGAGCGCATCTATGTGCACCGTTGCGCTTGGAATGCTTTACCTGCTGAGATTTGCTGTTCGGCACTCGTTTCCGAGGTGCATGATCTTGATAACAAAACGGCCTTTGTTAAGTTCACTGATGTGCAGCAATTGACTGCGCCACCTCCCGTTGTGCCGCATGTCGGTCAGAGTTCATATGATGCGAGGGCGGCTATCTAACAACGGCAGGCAGCGGACGCGCAATTAGCAAACCTCTCAACACTACGTTCTGTGTGCGCCGCTGATGCCGGGCGTTAAATCGCTCTTGGTTGTCGAAAGAAATTTGCGGTGAGCAAAACGATATCGGCCAATGCATTTATTGCGGCACGCTTCCGACTTCCACCGATCCGCTTTCCGATGAGCACACTTTCCGTTTGGCATTTACGGGAAACGACAACTCGGCAAAGCGAGCTTCAAACCGCTCCCACGCAGGACCAACACTGAGAAGGTTTAGAATATGAGTAACGACAAACGCGTAATGCAATTACTCAAAGAAGCCAAGGGGCTCGCACGTGAATACTACGCGCTCACAGGAAAGCCTCTCGGCGTGACCGGAGAGGTTGCTGAGTACGAAGCAGCAAGAATTCTTGGTGTTGAACTCACACGAGCTAGGCAGGCCGGATATGACGCCCTTGAGCACATTGGTGGGAAGACGAAAAAGTTGCAGATCAAGGGAAGGTGTTTGCAAGAAAACGGTAAGCCAAGTCAACAACTAGGAACGATCCGAACTAAGCACGACTGGGACGCAGTTCTGATGGTGCTGCTTGACCATGAATTTAATGCGCTGGAGATTTATGAGGCGCAACGACCTGAGATTGAAAGTGCGCTGACGGCGCCAGGATCAATTGCGCGTAATGTGCGTGGAGCCTTAAGTGTCAGTAAGTTCAAATCAATTGGTCATCTGCGGTGGCGGAGGGTGTAAGGCCAGGTTATTCAGTAAACATTGAAATTGTATTCGAGCGTCATACTCGGATGCTCGTCAGACCAAAAAGTAGCAAATGCCTTAACGTAAAACTATCTGCGAAGGAACATTACTGTGGCCGTCGAAAGCGAATAACTGCGTTCACTTTCGTTCCGACTGCTGGAGAAATTGTGAAACTTCGTGGCGACCAGCTTCAGTAGCAATCTTTAAAGCTGACCTTCCTTCGTTATCCCTGATAGCAATATCTGCTCCTCCCTTCAGTAATATTTCGACGATATCCATTCGACCGATTCGCGCTGCGTGCATCAAAGCGGTCTGACCATATTTGTCTTTTGCGTTAACATTCGATCCGCTGACAAGCAGAAGCTCAACGACTTCTTTGTGGCCGTTTTCCGACGCTTGTATTAAAGCGGTATATCCAAATACGTTTCCATCGCCAATGTTTGCTCCCTTCCCTAACAAGGCTTTGACGATCTCAGTATTTCCATCACCCGCTGCTTCACCTAAGTCCGTGCTGCTAATCGTCGCCCCTGCTTCAAGAAGTAACTTAACCGCGTCAACGTTGCCACTGGCTACCGCAGCCGACAAATTTGAGGTTTGTTTCTTGTCTTTAGGATTCACGTTGGCGCTCTTGTTAATTAACAGTTTCAGCACTTCAACTTGACCATGCCAAGCAGCGTAAGACAATGCCGTCAGACCCACTCGATCTTTCATATTGACATCGGCACCGTGATCAACGAGGAGCTTCGCAGCGTCAACTCGGCCTGCAATCGCAGCTGCCATCAGCGCGGTCGTTCCGTTCTTTCGGTCGCTCCCGGCCGCCTGATTCATTCCTTCGGTCCAATCAACCATGGCTTTTACAATGCTTGACTGAGCTTCGGGGACTAGTTGATACGCCAAGCGGCCTGCGGGATCACTAACATTTGGACTTATTCCCGAAGCGAGGAATAGGCTTACCGCCAACGAATCGCCATTCTTCGCACTATCAATGAACGAACCTTCACTATATTGAATATTCAGTTGGCCTAGTTCTCTGCGTGCCTCTTCAGCAGTCTTTGGTTTGTCCGCAAGGTTAGAAGAGCATGCGGCTAGAACCAGAAGTGAAACTGTGCTGAGGAGAGCTGTCTTTCTCATCGCAACGATACATCGCGCGCAGTCAGAATACTCAGCGCTTATGAGTTACCATTGATGCCAAGGCCGGAGGCTTAGGCAAATTTCGCCGGATTGCTGTCATAGCCTGGGCGATGCTGTACGTTCATCTTGCAACCCACAGTTGGATAACGACAATGACTAGTCAATCAGGCCACTAAGGAACTGCAACAGAGAAGTCCATTCACCCCTTCGGCGTGAACAACGAAGAATTATACTGCCACTTCTGAGGAAATTTATTATCTGAAAGATCCGAATAAGCTCACCATCCTGCGTCTTGCTCAGTAGTAAGTACGGAACGAGTAATTTGATAATTTCGGCTTGTTCCTTGGTAGTCTTTACCGGAGATGCGAAGATCACTCGAAGGCTGGGCATCAAATCAAACAGCGTTCGCGTTGATGGGAACTGGCCTGCTTCACATGCCACAAATACCATTTGCTTCGGCTTGAATTTTTCAACCCACCGGCCGAACGCATCCCACTGCAGCACCAGATTAGGAGCGATGCTTATTACGTCTCGGTTGCTGTGAGCAATTACCACAATGAGTTTTATCGCGCTATATCTTTGGGCGTAGTCAACAAACCTATCTGTCAAATCAGCCGCCGAATTAATGAAAGCAAGTTCTACTGTCAGCTTGGCAGGCAGAAGTCGAACTACCGCATTCAATTCACTAGCCACAGCCAGCGATTGGGTTCTGAGCTTGTTGGCGTCGCATTCAAGTATCAAAAGAGATAACGGCTTAAGCCGCGGCTTCTTTGGGCCAAGCTGTTTCTTCGTCGCTTTCCCTGTTCGAGCAACCTTACGTCGCGGCATTCAGGTAACTCTCTTTCTCGCCACGATAGATAGATGGACCAATTCGGTCGTTTCGTTATTACCGTAATCAGACAACAGAATCTTATCATCATTCGTTACACTACAAGCTGGCTCGCGCTATTCCCAAATGGAAAGATGGGGCTAAGAGGTGGCGCGACGTAATACTAAGCCGGCGAATCGATACTTTGACGACCTCGCCTGATGAATTCCCTTCCGATTCTTGTGTCGGTTCAAGGTATCTGATGTTTTTTGTCATCCATTGGTTTAGGCGACCCTAGCCGACGCGGACTGAGTCGACTCCCTTTTCTCATAAACGTCCTCAATAGCGGCGCGCAAAAGCTCCGCAACGCTCCATGCCTGTGCAACGCAACCACGCGGTGCATGTGGGAAATCGCCATCGAAGATTTCCGAAACCTGGCCCAGGCAAGCGTGGCTAAGATGATCCTCAAAAGCTGACAGCCATTCGATCGCCAACTTGCGACCGACATTCGAACCAAACGTTTTCGCGTAAGCGGTGATGAAAGGTCCCATCAACCACGGCCAGACGGTTCCCTGGTGATAAGCGCCGTCGCGACTGCGCGGATCGCCTTCGTAGCGACCCATGTAACGGGAATCGTTCGGCGAGAGGGTGCGGAGGCCGCGTGGCGTTAGCAGTTCGCGCTCGACTACGCGCAGGATGCTCTTCGCTTGCGCTTTGGAAACCATCGAATTTGTTAGGCTGATTGCGAGAACTTGATTGGGTCTAATGGAGGCATCGCACTCGCCGCCGTTCACTACGTCGTAGAGACAGCTTGTCTGCTCGTTCCAAAACTGTTCGTTGAAACTCTTGCGCGCCGATGCCGCCATCGTTTTGTACCGCTTTTGATTTGCTTTATCACCGTACTTTTCTGCCAGGTCCTCCATAACCCGGAGCGCGTTGTACCAGAGCGCTTGAATCTCGACGGCCTTGCCAGTGCGCGGCGTGACCACCCAATCGCCAACTTTGGCGTCCATCCAGGTGAGTTGCACGCCCGGCTCGCCTGAGTAAAGCAGCCCGTCTTTGTCCACTTGGATTTGATAACGCGTGCCTTTAACGTGCCAGTCAATAATATCCGACAACACCGCATAGAGATTGGTGCGCACGAACTCGAAGTCATTCGTGTATTGCAATAGCGAGCGCACGGCTTCAAAAAACCAGAGCGTTGCATCGACCGTGTTGTATTCAGGAGTCTCGCCCGCATCAGGAAAACGGTTCGGTAGCATTCCCTGATCAACGTGCGCGGCAAACTCGGCCAGGATGCTCTTCGCAACTTCCGGTTGGCCGGTCGCCAGAGTCAGACCGGGCAGCGCAATCATCGTGTCGCGTCCCCAATCACCGAACCAGTGGTAGCCAGCGATCACAGTCTTGCATCGCTCTCGCGCGACGATGAATTGATCTGCGGCGGTGGTAAGTGAGCTTATTACTTTGTCAGCCTCGAACTTCCCGCTTAATAAGTCTCGGCGTTCCATCTCTGCCTTGCGGTAAGCATCCGCCTTAGCGACATCCCGGCGCTCGGTTGACGCGATAATGCTGGCTTTCGCGCTTGCGTTAAGATCGAAAGTGAAAGCGCAGGGGCTGAAGAGATCTTCGGCGAAGTCGAGACCGCGTTCCCGCTCAACCGCATATTGAAAGTTGCGATACCAAAAGCCGTTTACGTCGATCTGGGCAGCATCGTGTGCAACATACAACGCCGGCAGATCGCTGTAAGGCCTGACCGTCGCCAATCCGTCTTGAGTTTCCACGTTTGAAGTCAGCGCGCCATTTTCATGTGTTGTGCTGTGATAGTCGCGAAAGGCGATCAGCGGGCGAACTTCTAACTTCAGCTCCGGGGCAGTAGCCCGACCGTCAGGGAGGGCGTGCAGTTCATAGTGAACAACTACAGTGTTCTCTCCCTGCACCATGAACACACGCTTTTCCAAACGCACTCCCTCAACTTCGTAGGTGAAGACAGGGAAGGGATCTAGGCGGAAGCCGGTTTGATACTTGAAGCCCTCCGGATGAACGACGCCCGGATACTGATTAGCTGACAGTTCGTAGCGTCGACCATCAATAATGAGTGTCTCTTCGAGTTTCGACAGCAAGACTAGTCGCCCAACTGGCGGCTTTGTCGCGGCGGTCAGCAAGCCGTGATAGCGGCGTGTGTTCAGTCCTGTGATCGTCGAGGACGAAAACCCGCCGATGCCGTTAGTCTCGAGCCATTCGCGTGACAGTGCCGATTCGAGATTGCGGCAACTCTCCTGATCTATTTCAATCATTGCTACCTTCTTCCTGAGAACGCAGCTAAGCTGCGCGACTTTCAGAATTCTCTGCCGCAGCTTCGATCAGTGCTGGCCTCTCAACTTGCATACTCACATCCATGAACTGCACTAGGTCCTTCGAGAACAACAGGTCGAGAGTCCAATCGAGTGCAACCCTAACTTTCTTTTCAAACCGAGGCAGTTTGCTCAAATAAATCGTGCGCCACATCCACCAGGCGATGAAGCCTGAAAAATTCACACCCATAATGCGCGCCACACCAGTGCGTCTGCCGATCGTAGCCAACGCCCCGATGGTCTTAAACTCAAAGGGTTTTCGGCTGCCACCGCGTATCGCGGCAAGGATGTTATGAGCCGCGATCTTCCCCTGGCGTATCGCGTGTTGCGCGGTCGGCGGACAAGCTTTGCCCGTGGTCGAATCGGGCACGGCAGCGCAATCGCCGAGCGCCCAGACTCCGGGATACTCTGCGACTTCAAGAAACTCATTTGTGACCAACCGACCGCGTTCCTTGGAACAATTCAACATGTCGAGCAGTGGGTTCGGAGAAACACCGGCCGTCCAAACGAGCATGTTGGTCTTAAGCGAAGTTCCATCGCTTAGATTAACTTCACCATTCGAAACACTCTTGACTGCCGTGTTCATGAGGAACTGCACTCCGCGACCGGCAAGCTTCTTCCGCGCATACGCGCCAAGTTGCGAACCCAGTTCTGGCAAGATCACATCGGTTGCTTCAATCAGAACGATTCGCAGGTCTTTTTCGGTGAGCTTCGGATAGAACTCAATCGCCTCACGCACAAAGTCATTCACAGAAGCTATCGTTTCGACGCCCGCAAACCCACCGCCCGCCACCACCACGGTTAATAGCCGCGAACGATCTTCGCAGGCACATTCAAAATCTGCTTCCTCGAGGTTCTTGATCAGACGGCTGCGCAAGCGAATCGCGTCGCTCAGCGATTTCATTGTCAATGCGTTTTCGGCCAGGCCGGGTAAATTGTAAAAGTTCGTAACCGAACCGAGCGCCAGCACCAAATAGTCATAGGACAATTCGTGATCGTGATTGTCATCGGCATGAGCAACGATCACGCGACGTTCCCTCAGATCGATTCTCTTAATATCCCCATTGAAAAAATGTGTGCGGCGCAACAGCTTGCGCACCGGATTCACGATGTGCGTCAAGTCGAGATCGCCGGCCGCTACTTCATGCAACATCGGTGTGAACAGAAAGAAGTTCTCGCGATTGACGAGCGTGAGTTCAACATCAGAGTAGCGACGAAGCTTCTTCTCAAGATGCAGCGCTGTATAAAGGCCACCGAAGCCGCTGCCCAGAATCAGGACTCTCTTAGGTCGGTTTGATTTGCTGCCCATTAGGTCAGCTCCGCAACTTCACAGAAGACTTTGATAGCCCCGTTCGGATTCGTTAGCTTCGCGAACAGTTCCTGATAATTCTCCAGGCCTTTGACTGGATGAGTCAGTAGACGCGACAGCCAACCGGGGTATTCGGCTTCGGCTTGCGCCAAATCCTTTACACCCATCTCGAAGTATTCCCGGTTTGCGTTGACAGTGCCTACCATTACCTTATTGCCGAGCACGAATTCCAAATTGATCTTGTCCGCCGGCACTTCGATCTTGCGATCTCCGCCTGTAACACTGGACAAAACCAGCACGCCGTTTTTGCCGAGTGCTTGCATGCTGTCGAACACGACTGGCGAAAACCCGGTAGCTTCGAAAATGATGTCGAACGGCCCGTACTTCTTCGCGCCTTCCAGAATTGAAAGCTCGTCAGTCGATTGATAGGTCGCACCGATCGCTTCGATTAAGTCGGAATTCAAATAAGGCTTCGGAGTCTTGCCGAAGGTCGTCACCTGCAAACCCTTGAGACGAAGCACCAGAGTCGCCAGCAGACCAATTGTCCCTGCGCCCATCACCGCAGCGCGCTTCGGTTTCCAAACCCGCAGACGGCGTTGAATCTCATAAGCCTGAGCGATGCCCTTCTCAACGACGGTCGTCGGTTCGAGCAGTACGCCAACTTCCTTAAGACCTTGAGGAATCTTGACGATAAATTCAGCATCATCGACGTAGTACTGACTCATGTAGCCGTGGCGCAGATTAATGCCACGCTCAAAGTAGGTATCGTCGGTAGTCATGTCGTTGGTGCCGATTAGGTCGTAGATGCTCGACCCCGGACGGCGCACCGTTGCAACCACATAATCGCCCGGCTTCACTTCCGTCACGTTTGGGCCGACAGCTTCGACTTGGCCAAAACCTTCGTGCCCGATCACGAGAAAATCGTAGCCCTCAGGTGCCTGCCCATACTCAGCCGCATTTATTTCTTTGTCGGTGCCGTCAACGCCAACACGCAAGACTTTGACTAAGACACCACGACCGTTCGGCACGTCCGTGACTTTCGGCGTCGGTAATTCCGCCAGATGAACTGTGTTTGGTATTCCCGGTTTGACTGCAATTGCTTTCATGATCGCTCCTCGAACTTGGTTTCAGATCTTCGATTTTCAACTTGCCGACATCGCCATTTCTGTTCGAACTCCCATTTGCGCTAGTGTCGCCAGTACGCGTGCCGGCTCGCCAAGATCGCTCCAGCCAACATCGCCGACTCTCATCACCGTGAGATCCTCGGACCGCGCCGCCAACACTTCATGAGAGAAGTTACTGTCTTGAATTTTCGAATACAGTTCATGCAGCGCTTTCCGCTCAGCTAGAGTTTCAAACGTAGGTATGATTGAGGCGAACTGTGAGACCATCTCAGGCAAGGCTGTACGCGTCATTTTCAGTAATGCGTCGACCCGGCCGACCATGACAAAGCTGTTCCACAGACAACCCTGGTCCATCAGAGAGCGCGCCACCTTTGCGTCTGGCTTTTCCCAAAAACGACTCACGCGAGTAATTGATCGGGGCAAACTGCCGAGAATCGATCGCTGCGGCTCGATCCATCCATATTCGGTTTCAGGGCCACTCGGCGTAATGCCCAGCAGCGTTACCGTCTGAGGTTGTACCTGCGCAGCGTCGAAAGCCAGGTCGACATGCGACATGAATTCCTCGTCATCAGCAAAGTAATGATCGGAAGGAAACAACGCGACGATGGCTTTCGGCGACTTCACTGCTACCCGCAGCAACGCATAAAGAATTGCCGGTGCGGTTCCCTTGTTCGCGGGCTGTTCAAGCAGAAAATTTTGCGAAACACTCCGAGTCAAAGACTGATAAAAGCGTCGGTGTTTTTCGGTAACGACAAACAAGGTGCGGGCTGGCGAGACTGACAACGCGACGCGAGAGCGAGTCTGATCGAGCAGCGTACTGCCGCCGATGACAGGAACAAATTGTTTAGGCCGATCGTCGCCGGTAATGGTGCGCGTCATTGATTGCAGACGCGTGCCGTTGCCTCCGGCCAGGATTACTGCCCAGCGTTCGCTGCGGTGCAGTCCGCTCGCCGGTGAATGATTCGAAGGCTCTCTCGAAAATGGTTGCTGTAGTGACATCGCATTCATGATTGTTGGTCCTTGTCAGGATTGG
>Ga0193725_1000520_pt1 | contig 11231 bp, 7 predicted proteins | sample H2a2metaG_FD_143058 | JGI IMG/M metagenome (GOLD analysis project Ga0193725, IMG submission 143058) | Soil microbial communities from a riparian zone of the East river system, Colorado, United States - H2a2 | ecosystem: Environmental > Terrestrial > Soil > Riparian zone | place: USA: East River...
GCTCCCGCTTTATTTGTTCAAACACACGATGGATGACCCTGCTAGTTATTTCCTGGCCTCTCTGGTTGATGGCGCCCCGCACTCAAATAGTCTGCTGAAAGTCCTGTTAAAGCTGTTCGCGGTTCTTCTGTTTGTGGCTGCGAACGGGTTTTTTGTTGGCGCAGAATTCGCGCTCGTGTCTGTACGCAGGCCGCGGCTCGAAGCCCGGGCGGCGGCGGGCAGCAGCCGGGCCCAGGCTGCCCTGCGTTTGCTCTCGGATCCGACCTCGTTCATCTCGGCCACGCAACTGGGAATTACGATTGCTTCGCTGGCGCTGGGATGGATCGGAGAGCCCACCGTCGCCTCGTTGCTCGAACCGCTTGCTTTTGCCATTGCGTCGGAAGGAAGAGCGGGATACGTTGCCCATCTCCTGGCTATCATTGTGGCTTTTGCCGCGATTACTTTCCTGCACATTGTGCTGGGTGAGTTGATGCCCAAGATGTTCGCGCTGGAGCGCGCCGAAGGCCTGGCGCTAGTCACCGCGCGTCCCCTGGAGCTTTTCATTAAGGTATTTCGCGCGCCGCTCTGGATCTTTAATCGTACCGGAGCCGGACTTGGCCGCCTGATTGGACTCAAGTCGTCTTTGCAACATGCCGCCGTGTACAGCGAAATCGAGTTGCGGCAGTTGGTGGATATATCCAGAGAGAGTGGCCACCTGCGCGCCGAAGAACGCCGCCTGATTCATCGTGTCTTTGAATTCTCAGACACCGTGGTGCGCGAGGCGATGGTGCCCCGTCCGGCGATTGCCGCGATCTCGGCCGACTGCTCGCTGGCTGACATCACTCAGGCGTTTCAGCAGCATCGTTATTCACGCCTGCCGGTATATCGCGGATCGCTGGATAGCGTTATCGGGTTCATTCATAGCAAGGACTTGATGCCTTATCTCTTGCGGCCGCAGGAATTCAGTCTCGAATACGTATTACAGTCACCGCTGTATGTGGTCGACACCGCGCGCCTGGAAGATGTGCTGCGTCAGATGCAGAAGGCAAAGACGCATTTCGGGTTTGTAGTGGACGAGCACGGAGGAGTCGAAGGAATCATTACCCTGGAAGACTTGCTCGAAGAGATTGTCGGAGACATCTCTGACGAGCACGACGAGGAAGTAAACGAGCAGATTAATCAGGTCGACGAGCGTAACTATCTGTTGGACGGATCGCTGGCCGTTCGCGATCTTAACCGGCGCTTGAAAACTTCCGTCCCGGAGTCCGAAGCCTACACTACCATCGGCGGGTTCCTGATGACGGTGGCCGGCCACGTGCTGCAGCCGGGCGAGGTCCTTGAGCACGGCGGATTGCGCTTTCACATCGAGAATGTGGAGCGCAGACGCTTGTTGCGGGTGCGTCTGGAATTACCGGAAAAGAAAGTGGAGGAGACTCCGGAAACTGCGACCAGCGCCGCTAACACGTCGCGTTAACTGTCCGGGGAATCCGCAGCGCGGAATAGATTGCTACTGAAACGTTGCCGTTCGTCCAGCCAGGTGGAAGTCAATTCCAGACCGCTCTCCGTGGCCAGGCTGGAGAGGTCATCCACGCTGTACTTGTAGGAGTGTTCCATGTGTATCCGTTCGCCCGCCGCGAAAGAGATCGACAAATCAAGGCTCCGAATGTTGACTGATTGCGATCGCAGGCTTTCCAGATAGACGTCCACACAGCCGGCTTCTTCGTTATAGACGGATCTTAATCCGAATGCCCACAGGTCGAAATCCCCACCCAGTTCCCGGTTTATTCGCGCCAGTTCGTTTACAATAAACGCTCGCGTTACTCCCAGCGCATCGTTGTAAGCTGCCTCAAGCGTCGCGCGATCTTTCTTTAAGTCTGCCCCTAAAAGTAGCGCGTCGCCCTTGCGCAGCATGCGGCGAATCGCCTGCAGAAAAGTGCGCGCTTCGGCCTTTTCAAAGTTTCCGATGTTCGAGCCCAGAAATAGAATCAAGGCCGGACCGGGAGCGAGTGGCTGCATGGCGGCCAGACCCTCCAGATAATCGGCAGCGTAAGCTTCGATACGCAGCGCGGGATAGGCCGCGAGCAGGGCACGCGAGCTCTTCTCCAGAGCGGACGCCGAAATGTCCACCGGAATGAAGAGCAGTTCGGTCTGATGGAGCAGCAGCGCTTCGATAATTTTGACCGTTTTTTCTGCGCTGCCACTGCCCAGTTCGATCAGTGTCCGGCATTGCGGTATCGACGCAACTATGTCGTCGGCGCGTTCTGAAAGGATCTCTTTCTCAGCACGCGTCAGGTAATATTCGTCGACCCGACAAATGGCTTCAAAGAGTTGTGATCCAAGCTCGTCATAAAGGTGTTTGGGGAAGAGTTGTTTGGGATGAGTAGATAGGCCGCGGCGAACGTCCCCGGCAAAATCCGCAAGCCCGTCCTGGCGCGCCAGATCGTGAATGACCAATCGCGCGAGTGGTACTTCGGGTTTTGGTTGAACCACCAGGTTTCCTCCCCAAATACTGTCTACGGGAATGAAGAAACGAATTGACGTTGAGTTCGTTTAGGAGAGGGATTATACGCGGGCGTGAGCAGGAACAGCCAGCCCGCGATGCGGGTAATAGGCAAAGGGCAGCCGAACGTAATCCGGCTGCCCTTGTTTCAAGGCTGCTGATTCGCGCTGGTCGCGCCGAAGACTCAGATAATGATTACCCGCGCTCCGCTGCGTGCGCGCGGCGCCCTGGAGGGCACAGTCACATCGATTCTCGGAGTTGCGGGGACGACAATCCGCGGAACCTGGATATTTATTTCCGGGATTACCGGTACCTGGATCGAAGGAATTATGACCCGCCGCGTGCCGATGGTTCCCGGACGGAATATCGTCGGCTGCTCCCTCTTTTCAGGCGTCAGGTTAACGGTGCGAGAGTTATGATCGCGCAGGATGGTGAGCGATACTTCGCCCTCCTGCTTCTTGTTGATCACTCGCGAGACGTCACCCGACGAATCCACCTTCTCGCCATCAATGGCCGTGATCACGTCACCGGCCTTCAATCCAGCTTTCGCGGCGGGACTGTTCTCGGTGACCGAGGTGATCAGCACGCCTCCGTCCCTGGCTCCACAATAATCCGCGAGCTGTTTGCTCAATGTTTGAGTGCTGACACCGATGCGGCGGTTTCCGCCAAACGAGAAGACAAAGTTTTCATCACCAGATTTGATCTCCGGCCAGTCTTTCGGCCAACCTTTCCCAAGACCGCGCAGCACGTCATTTCGAATCTCCGCCCCGAAGACATTCGACAAATTGGGTTTTGAGAGCGTGACGCTGACTTCCTGCTCAGCTCCACCACGACTAATCGTCAGGCGGACTGTTTGATCGGCCGACGATTCGCTGACCAGCCGGCTTAGCTTGCGCGCACTGGTTACCGATTCCCCCTCAAAGCGAAGGATGACGTCATCCTTCTTCAGGCCGGCCTTTTCGGCCGGGCTGTCCTTAATGACCTGGGTCACCCCGACTCCGCGGACTTCGCGCATGCCATAGCGGCCCATGTTTTCCCTGGTGATGTCTTCAGAACCGACGCCCAGAAAGGCCCCATCGCTGAGAAAGATTGAAAACGATCGGTCAGCCGGTTCCTGGTCGTCGTCGTCCGCGAAGAGGGCCATCGGAGTGGTCGACGCGGTCGACTCCTGGGCATAGACAATTCCGCCGGCAATCACGCCGACGCCAAGAATCAAAGCTATGATCAAGGCCAGTTTGTTACGGGTCATATCCAAATCCTCCGGAAGATTTTTACCTTTCCACGCCAGCCCGTGCCGCCGGTTCCAAATTCTCCAGCGCAAATACGCCTGGAACGCGGGCTGTCCGCCCGATTGGTTGGCGGGACAAGTCCCGCCTCTAAATAAAGTCTGGGAAAGGGGTTACTCAGAGAGTTTGCGGTAAAGTTCGCGACCATCGCTCATTTCCAGGACCAGCTTGCCTTCTGAATGAGCGTAATCGAGATGCGCGACAGTTTCGGATACGGCGAGGAAGCGATGCACATCGTCAGTGCTGGGAAACATCGCCCGCGAAACCTCCCAGGCAGTCGCTCCGTTGGCGGGCAGCAGGCGCATGATCTGCGTTTGGCGGTCACCAATCGCGCGCAGGTAGCGATGAAAGAGTTCTTCGTAATCATGAACCGGCTCGCCGTGACCTCCCAACACCAGCGTCGGCGCCAGACTCCGCACCCGCGCCAGGCTGACCAGATACTCCTCGAGCGAGCGAAAACGGCGCGAACGATCAATCGGATCGGGAGAGAAAATTGGGTTGGGAGTAATTCGTTTCAGTACACAATCACCGGCGATCACTGTCCGATCGGCCTGGCGAATAAACGAGCACGAGCCGGGAGTGTGTCCGGGCGTGTGCAGCACCTGCAGCGCGCCTGATTCAAATTCGAGCTCGGCTTCATCAGTCAGCTCGCCGCATTGATCGTCGTCGAGAGAATCTGCATACAGGCGTACTCCTTCGTACATCCGGCGCATGACTTCCACTTCATCGGACGGCACGCCCGCGCACCCGAGGAGCTGGCGCGTCTCTTCGTACTCGAGCCGACCCTCACGATGACCGGTCTCCCAACCATGCACCAGCACTTCAGCGTCCTTTGCTTCGTCGCGCAGTGAACGCGCCAGCCCGCAATGATCCTCGTGCGCATGGGTGAGCACGATGCGACGAATATCTGCGACGCCGAGGCCTTCTTTTCGCAGTGCTGCGCGCAGAGTGTCAACTGCTTCTTTGGTCTTTGGTCCGGTGTCGATCAGCGTGACGGGATCTTCCGCGATCAAATACACATTGACCGGTCCGATATAGAAGGGGGTGGGAAGCGAAATGGGGACGATCTTCATATGGAAACGCGGTAGGAGCGAAGATAGAAAAGACAGATTGCGAGTTAGCGTTCTTTGCTAACGTCGGTAAGCTTTTCTTTCAGTTAAGCCTCACAGGCCGACAAAATAATTAAGTTCAAAACCTCGTCGATCGGAATAGAATCTTCAGTCTTATGGCTAATTGCGACTGCAAGCAACAAGCGTGTGTGGCTGTAGTTTGAATCACTCCTATGAAATACAACCGTTTTGAAGAACTGCCAGTTTGGAAGGCAGCAATCGAACTAGCTATTGGCGTATTCAATCTGACCGCGCGATCTATGTTCAGGCGCTACTACAGCGTGCGTAACCAATTGGAGCGCTCAGCGATGTCAGTATCTAACAACATCGCTGAAGGCTTCGAACGCGGCACGACTCAGGAACTGCTTACGTTTCTCTATATCGCTCGCGGTTCATCAGGCGAAACCCGTTCGGCCTTATGTCTGTGTGAACAACTTCCAGGTTTCGGCGATTTGAAATTTGAAATCTCAAATTTGAAATCCAGGGCGGAAGAAGTCTCGCGACAACTACGGGCTTGGGCAGACTCACTACAAAATTCAGACGTGCGAGGTCAACGTTATCTGACCAACAAGACCAAACAGGCGTCAAAAGAGACCCGAGAACGCCAGGAATTCTTAAAAGAACTCGAGCAGATCCGAAATCGTAAGCATTAACGGTATCTTCGACGGACTTCGAAGCGCACTCAATGCTCTAATACACGTACCGGTTCGCTTCGATCATCGCATTCGCGATTCTTTGCCGCGCCACCACGGTGTTCATGGGCGTCATTTTCGTAAACCGCCGCAGCGCCGCCAAAAGCGTGCGCAACTCGTCGCCCTCAGCCATTGCCGCCAGCGTGTTCTTCGCGGCAGCTTCGATGCGTTCGACCGCGTCGTTACAAAACACCCGCGTCATGTCGACGTAAAGCGCAACGGCCTCTTCGCCTTGCGCCGCCGCCATTTTCTTCGTGCGCAGAATCGCAGATTCCATCGCGTACGTATCCATGATGATGTCGGCCACGCTCATCAGGACTTCCTGCTGATCAGAGAGCCCCATCATGTACTTTTGCGCTGCCGTCCCCAGGGTCATCAACGCGACTTTCTTGGCGTTCTGGGCCAGCTTTTGCTCGGTGGCCAGCAGGCTGTCGTCGAGATCGAAACTAGCCATCGAGGGCGAAAGGATTTCGTCCATCAAGGCCTGCGCCGCGGGTAGCAGCGCGAGGCGCCCGCTCAAGGCGGCCTTCATCAGGCGGCCGGGAATCAGCATGCGATTGATTTCATTCGTGCCTTCGAAAATCCGATTGATACGCGTGTCGCGGTACGCGCGCTCCGCCGGATAATCGGCCGAGTAGCCATAGCCGCCAAAAATCTGGACCATTTCATCGGTGACGTAGTCGCAGTATTCGGACAGCGCCACTTTGATGATTGAGCACTCGGCGGCGTACTCTTCGATCGCTTTCAGGCGCGCGTCCATGTCTTTGGAATCAGCGACGGCGCCCAGACCCTCTTCGATCATTCCCAGCGTCCGGTAGATCATCGCTTCGCCGACCCAGGTGCGAATCGCCATTTCGCCCAGCTTCCATTTGATGGCGCCGAATGACGAGATCGACTTGCCGAACTGCTGCCGCTCGTTCGCGTAGCGCACGGACTCATGCATCGCCAGCTTCATTCCGCCCAAACACATCGCGCCAAGTTTGAAGCGGCCGATGTTAAGAATGTTGAAAGCGATCTTGTGTCCCTTGCCGATCTCGCCGAGCAAATTCTCGACCGGCGTCCGGGCGTCGGCGAGAATGAGCGGCGTGGTGCTCGAGCCTTTGATACCCATCTTGTGCTCTTCCGCGCCGTTCTTGCAGCCTTCCTGCCGGTCCACGATAAAGGCGGAAAACTTATCGCCATCGACTTTCGCGAATACGATGAAGATGTCGGCAAAACCGCCGTTGGTGATGAACATCTTCTCGCCGTTGAGAATGTAGTCCTTACCGTCATCGCTCAGCCTGGCCGTGGCCTTCGCGGCCATCGCGTCTGAGCCTGAGCCTGCTTCGGTCAAAGCGTAGGCGGTGATTAAATCACCGGCGGCGATTGGCGGCAGATATTTTTGTTTTGCGGCCGCCGTGCCGAAATAGACGATTGGAAGCAGGCCGATACCACTCTGGGCGCCGAGCGTGGTGGCAAACGAAGCTGACCTCCCGATGTTCTCGGCGATGATCGCGCCGCTGGTCTGATCCAATCCCAGACCGCCGTACTCTTCCGGAATATTGGCGCCCACCAGCCCCAGCTCCGCCGCGTTCTTGACCAATTGGCGCGCCAGGTTCCAGTCTTTGTTTTCCAGTTCACCGATGCGCGGTAGCACTTCCGCGTCCATGAATTGCCGCGTGGTATCGGCGATCATGCGATGCTCTTCATTGAAATCACCGGGGGTGAAAATGCTTTCGGGCGTCTGCTCTTCAATCAGAAAACTTCCACCTTTGACGATTTGTTTTGCTTCGACTACGGCTGCCATAAGAGGTCCTTTCATTAAAGTCAATTAGGTCTTATAGGGCGTATCCGACCTATTGAACAACCAATGAGTTTTCACATTCTCTCGAAAATTCCCGCGGCGCCCATACCGCCGCCCACGCACATGGTCACCATTCCGTAGCGACCGTTGCGCCGCTCCAGCTCTCGCAGAATCGAGGCCGTCAGTTTCGCTCCGGTGCAACCGAGCGGATGACCCAGGGCAATTGCGCCGCCATTAACATTGACCTTGTCGATGTCGAGACCGAGGGTCTTTATTACCGCCAGCGACTGTGCCGCAAAAGCTTCGTTCAATTCGATCACATCAATCTGATCCAGTGTGAGCCCGGCGAGTTTCAGAGCTTTCGGAATTGCGAAGACTGGGCCAATTCCCATCTCTTCCGGCGGGCAGCCGGCCGTGGCGTAAGCGACGAAGCGCGCCAGAGGCTTCGCTCCCAATTCCTTTGCGCGCTCCTCAGACATCAACACCGCGACCGCCGCGCCGTCAGACATCTGCGAGGAATTGCCCGCGGTGATTGTTCCCTTGACGTGAAACGCCGGCTTCAATTTTCCGAGGGCTTCCGCCGAAGTATCGAGCCGCGGACCTTCGTCTTTATCGAATACGACTTCGCGATGCTGCTTTTTACCTTTGGCGTCCAACTCTTCGACAACGACAGTCAACGGGACCGTCTCGTCACGGAACTTGTCCTGTTCCAGGGCGGCGACCGCGCGTTGATGCGAGCGCAGCGCGAACTCGTCCTGCTCTTCACGGGAGACTTCGTATTTCCTGGCGACGTTCTCGGTCGCGAGTCCCATATTCAAATAAAAGTCCGGATAGTGTTCGACCAGATACGGATTGGGACGAATGATGTGGCCGCCCATGGGGATCATGGACATCGATTCCAGACCACCCGCAAGCGCAACCTGCGCGCTGCCGGTGCGAATTCGATCGGCCGCAATGGCAATCGATTGCAGCCCGGAAGAGCAAAAGCGATTGATGGTCATGGCGCTGGTTTCCACCGGAAGGCCGGCGCGTATCGCCGCCGCGCGGGCGACGTTCATTCCCTGCTCGGCTTCGGGCATCGCACAACCCATGATCACATCTTCAATCTCAGCGGCTTCCAGGCCGGGCACCCGCGCCATGGCTTCCTTGATCACTGCCGCGCCCATTTCATCGGGCCGCGTGTCACGCAAAGTACCCTTGGGCGCTTTGCCAACTGCCGTGCGAACTGCGGAAACGATTACTGCTTCTTTCATTTGAATAACCTTTCAAACTAACCACCAGGACACAAGGCCACAAAGAAACCATCTCAAAGAACCAACCAGCCGTACTGATTTTCTGCTTCGTGTCTTTGTGCCTTCGTGGTTCATGCCCTCAGTTCCTCAACGGCTTCCCCGTCTTCAGCATATGCGCAATCCGTTCCTGCGTTTTGCGCGTTCCGATCAAAGATAGAAAAGCCTCGCGTTCGAGATCGAGCAAGTACTGCTCAGATACTCGCGTCTGATGGTTTAGATCACCTCCGGTTAGAATGCGCGCGAGCTTCTCACCAATCAAGGCGTCATGATCGGAAATGTAGCCGGCGCGCTTCATCATGTGCACGCCCAGCTTCAAGGTCGCGAGCCCCGGCATTCCCAGCGCCGGGATGTCCGTGCGCTGCTGCGGTTGCACGTACCCGCTTGCCGCTAGCGAGAGCACTTCCTTCTTCGCGTCGGCAATCAGACGGTCACGGTTCATTGAGATTGAATCATCGGTACTCAGGAAGCCGAAACCGCGAGCTTCTTCGGCCGAAGTGGCGACCTTTGCCATGGCGATCGTTTCAAAGGCGCGCTTGACGAACGGGAACGGGTCCGCATCTTTCACGTCTTTGGGAATCGAGTCCAGCGCGCGGACCAGCATCTCTTTTGTGCCACAGCCCGCCGGAATGATACCCACGCCGACTTCGACCAGTCCGATGTAAGTTTCCGCCGATGCGCGCACTCGATCCGCGTGCAGGACCATTTCACAGCCGCCGCCAAAGACCAACTGGAAGGGGGCGACCACGACCGGCTTTGGGGAATATCGCAAACTCATAACTGACTGTTGAAAAAAGCGGCCGATCATGTCGAGCTCTTCCCAGTTTTCATCCTGCGCTTCCATCAACATCAGCATCAGGTTCGCGCCTACTGAGAAGTTCGTGCCCTGATTACCCACGACCAGGCCCAGGAAATTCTTTTCAACTTCGGTGAGTGCGATTTTCAGCATCTCCAGCGTGTCGCCGCCAATCGAGTTCATCTTCGAATGAAACTCGATACAGGCGACCCCATCGCCAAGGTCAATCAGCGATGCGCCGGAATTCTTTCTGATGACTCCGGTGCGATCCTTTAAGGACTTCAGGATGATCGTGCCCGCGGGGTCGCCGGCCGGAACGTACTTCGCGGAAGGGAAGTCGAAATAGAAGCGCTGACCGTTTTCCTGTTTGTAGAAAGACTTCGCGCCTGAGTCGAGCATCTTTTGCACATTCGCGGGCACACTCTTGCCTTCTTCCTTCAATTTCGCGACGGACTTCTCGACGCCGATTGCGTCCCACGCTTCGAACGGTCCCAACTCCCAATTGAATCCCCACTGCATGGCGCGATCGACTTCAACTACCGTGTCGGCAATCTCCGGGATTCTATCTGCGGCGTAACAGAGCGTGCGCGCAAATGTCTTCCAGAGAAACGCACCCGCGCGATCCTTCGACCACACCAGCGTCTTGATGCGTTCGGCCGTGTCCTCGATGTTCTTCGCTACTTCCAGCGACGGCAGTTTCACCTTTTCTGCCGGCCGGTAGTCGAGAGTCGCCACATCGAGCGTCAATATCTCCGGCTTGCCGCCTTCACCCTTCTGCTTTTTGTAGAAGCCGGCCTTCGTTTTATTGCCGAGCAAACCGCGCTCGAGCATTTTGGCGACGAACTCAGGCATGACGAACATGGCGTGCTCGGGATCTTCGGGAAGGTTTTCGTTCAGGTTCTTTACGACGTGCGCCAGGACGTCGAGCCCGACCAGGTCGAACGTGCGAAATGTCGCAGTCTTGGGGCGGCCGACGGCGGGTCCGGTGATCTTGTCGACTTCTTCGATTGAATAACCGTCTTCCAGCATTGCGTGAATCGTCACCAGCGCGCCGAAGGTGCCGATGCGATTGGCAATAAAGTTCGGCCGGTCTTTGGCGACCACGACACCTTTGCCCAAACGTTCGTCGAGAAAACCGAACATCGAACAAGAGACTTCCGGTTTGGTCCACTCGGTGCGAATCAACTCGACCAGGTGCATGTATCGCGGCGGATTAAAGAAGTGCATGCCGAGGAAGTGGGCGCGAAAATCTTCCGAGCGACCTGCGGCAAGCTGGTTGAGCGGGATGCCGCTGGTGTTTGAAGCAATAATAGACCCCGGTCGCCGGTACTGCTCGACCTTTTCATAAAGGCTTTGTTTGATCTGAAGGTTTTCGACCACCGCTTCGATGATCAGGTCGCAGTCTTTCAGCTTCGTCAGGTCGTCATCGAGGTTTCCTACCGTGACGAGCGCGGCTAAGTCAGAAGTGAAGAACGCGGCGGGCTTGGCCTTCACCGCGGATTCATATCCGGCGCGGGCGATGCGATTGCGGACGGCCGGCGATTCCAGCGTCAGTCCTTTGGACTGCTCATCCGCGGTAAGTTCACGCGGGACGATGTCGAGTAACAGAGTTGGAACACCAGCGTTCGCGAGGTGGGCAGCGATTTGCGCGCCCATGGTGCCGGCGCCGAGCACAGCAGCTTTTTTCACGGTAATCATAGCGGCCACATAATACTGAATGAATGCTCATTCAGCAAGCAAAGTTGACGCATGATGCTTTATCATCCGAAGGTGTCGATATCCGCGTTATTCTGCTCA
>Ga0193725_1000521_pt1 | contig 11229 bp, 10 predicted proteins | sample H2a2metaG_FD_143058 | JGI IMG/M metagenome (GOLD analysis project Ga0193725, IMG submission 143058) | Soil microbial communities from a riparian zone of the East river system, Colorado, United States - H2a2 | ecosystem: Environmental > Terrestrial > Soil > Riparian zone | place: USA: East River...
CGAGGCGCATCCACCAGACGTTGAGGGCGCTGAGGCCGTGCAAGCCGGTCGAGGCGAACGGCACGCCGTTGTCGGTCCGGATCGCGGCCGGCAGCCCATGCTCCCGAAAGAGCGCCTCGAAGCACGGGCGGGCCTCCCGGCCCCGGGTCGAGAGCAGGGCGTCGCAGCCCAGGAGCAGACGCGAATGCAGATCGGCGACGGTCAGCGGATAGCAGTAGCGTCTGTCGCCCGTCCGGAAGTGCCCCTTGAAATCCGACGTCCACAGGTCGTTGGGATGTCGGGTGACGACCGTGACGACGCCGGGATGCCGATGGCGCGGCCGGCGCACGCGCTTCTTGACCAAGCCTTCGCGCGCCAGGAGGTCGCCCGCCGTACTGATCGCGGGCAAGGGCAGCCCGGGCTGGTGGCGGCCCAGCCAGCGCAGCAGCTTCCGTGGCCCCCACGACGGGTGCGCCTGACGCCCCGCGCAGATGGCCCGGGCGACGTCCCCCGAGATCTTGTGCGGGCAGTGCTGCGGGGCGTGGCTGCGATCCCGGAGACCTTCACCGCCCTGCCCGTCGTACCGGCCGAGCCATTTGTAGCCGGTCTTCCGACTGATGCCGTAGCGCGCACAGAGGTCGGTCATTGAGAACAGTCCACGGTGAGCATCGTCAACAAACCGCCGACGTTCCGTCATGGGCGAGGTCTCCAGCCAAGGCATCGGGTCGCCTCCTGTCTGGAGTCGACCCTAGAGACTGTTACCCATCCTCCCGGTCTGTTTTGTTACCCATCAACCCGGTTTGTACCCCGATGGCGATAGCTCCACGCTGAATCTCTTAATCAACGACTGGGTTGATGTCCAGGAGGGCCGCTACCGCTACCTCGCTATCGACGACCGAGGCGAGGTCAAGATCAAGATCGTAATCGCCGAATACTTGGCGTGTGAGGTCACATGGACTCTGTAGCGGCGCCTAATTACGCAGTGGACCTGTCCGCGGCTCGCCTCGCTCGCTACGGCAGGTCTGACGCATGACTAGCCGGCCAGCCGAGTGGCGCGAGTTCGAAGATCTGGCGACTCGAATTCAACGCCAACTTACGCCCGGGGCGAACGTGAAACAGGGCGAACATATCGCCGGCCGATCTGGTGTGGTTCGGAAGATTGACCTGTCGATCCGGCAGCAGGTCGGTGCCCATTCCATTCTGATTGTCTTTGACTGCAAACGGCACCGCGCCGCCGTTCCTGTAAAGCACGTCGAGGCTTTCGCGGCTCAGCGCGACGACGTCGACGCACACCTGGGCGTTATGATTTCAAACACTGGTTTTACCCGAGGCGCCAAAGCGGTCGCGCAGCAACATCGCATCTCTCTCCAGACGCTTCGCGAAGCGAGGGATGGTGACTGGCAGACGCTTGTTGGCGATAAGGCTTGGGTTACGTTGATGACCGTCGGAATCGACGACGTAACAGCGCACGCCGTAATCGCAGACGGCCAGAGCCTCCCCATTCCCTTCGACGCTCGTCTTGTCGATCGGGACGGGAAATCAGGCGACCTCCTCCGAGACCTGTTCTGGAAGGCGTGGAATCAGACTCCGTTGCCGCGCCCGCTGGGTCCTATTGCGGCCGAAATTACGCCAGAGCTTTCCGCCGTCTGTATCGAACACAACAATGCCCGACTGCCGGTCGAGAAATTCGTCGTTGAGGGCCGGAGCATCGCTCGCCAGTGGATCGTCAATCTCACCCTCGGCAGCGGGCACTTGCTCCAAGACGAGAAGTCACGTGGCGCTGTCTACGGTGAACTGGCGAGTACTGGCTTCGACTGGGCCGAGATCATGAGGTCGACTCCCGGTACCGAGCTCACCGAGGAGCAGTACGCGGAGACTGTTCAACGCTCTCAGATAAGCGTCGACTTGGGTAAGGTAAAGCGCTTCCTGCGTGTCGTGGTCACGTCCGACCACACGAAGGGCGCCCGCCGGAAGCCGTAGCATGTGGCAGGCTCCCGACGAAGTCATGACGGTCCAACAACAGGATGCAGCGGGCCGCGGCTCGCATTGCTCGCCCCGCGGCCGCTGATCCTGCGCGTTCAGCAGCAGGGATGCGGGGCGGGGTCGGTAGACGAGAGGGAGAACCCGGTCGTGATAGTGCCTCGCGGAGGTCGAGTGTCGGTCGGCCGACCTCAAGTCCGAAAGGTCGCTGTCATTCGCCGAAGGCGTCATCCGGAAGGTCCGTACCGCGCTTCGTTAGGCCGTACCTCGACCATATAGGCATGGCTATACTGCTTCGCGGCGCGCGCACGCCGAGGGGAGGAGCAGTGCCGAGACTCACGAGCCGGATTCACTACGCATGGGTCGTGCTGGGCGTGCTGGTCGTGATCATGATCACGGCGGGCGGGCTCCGCGCGAGCTTCGGGGTGTTCATCAAGCCCATGGAAGCCGACCTCGGCTGGAGCCGAACTTCGCTCTCCATCGTGGCCGCGCTCTCCATCCTGATCTACGGATCGGTCGCGCCGTTCGCCGGACGGGCGGCCGACTTCTGGGGGGCGCGCGCCGTGTTCACGGTGTCGCTTGGGCTCATCGTGCTCGGCGCTCTCGCCTCGGCCTACGTGACGAAGCTCTGGCACCTCTACGTCGCGTCAGGCCTGCTCATGGCGCTCGGCGCGGGAGGGGGAACGCTGACGCCGGCGATTCCCTTGATCGCGCGTTGGTTCGAGAAGCATCGCGGGCTTGCCCTGGGGATCGCCGGCGCCGCCATGTCCGCGGGACAGCTCGTCGTGATTCCGCTGGCCACGTGGCTCACGCTGACCGTGGGATGGCGACAGAGCTACATCTGGCTCGGACTCGGGCTCCTCGTGCTGGTTCTGCCGCTGGGCGCGACGCTCTTGAGGAACGATCCGCGAGACAAGCGACTCGCGCCTTACGGTGCGGATCCGACGGCATCCCGGACGGAGCCTTCGGCCTCCTCGAGAGAGCCACGAATCTCGATCACCGAAGCGTCACAGGTGCCGGCGTTCTGGCTCCTCGTGTCGAGCTACTTCATTTGCGGCTACACCTCCAACGGTCTGGTCGGCACACACCTGATCCCGCACGCGGTGGAGCACGGATTCACGGAGATGGCGGCGGCGCAGGCGCTGGGCGTGATGGGAGCGACCAGCATCCTCGGCACCATCGCGTCGGGCTGGATCTGTGACCGCTTCGGCCGGAAGGGGCCGCTGGCCTGGTACTACCTCATCCGCGGCCTGTCGCTCCTCTTCCTCCTCGTCGTGTGGGACGTTCCCTCGCTCGATCTGTTCGCCGCCATCCTCGGCCTCAACTGGTTCTCCACCGTCCCGCCGACGACCACGCTCACCGCCAACATCTTCGGCCGCACGTCCGTCGGAGAGCTCTCGGGCTGGATCTTTCTCGCGCACCAGGTCGGCGGCGCCTTGGCCGCCGGCGTCGGTGGGTTCATCCACGACGCGACCGGAAGTTACGTGTGGGCCTTCGTCTCGGCGGCGCTACTCGCCTTCGTCGCGGCCGGGCTCACGCTCGCGATCAGGGAGGAGCCGGCGCCGCAGCTTCTCGCCCTCAAAGCCTGACCGCGGTCACGTGGACGCCCGCGGTGGACGCGAGGTCGACGCGCAGGACCGCGCTCTGGCTATCGACCATCGGCGCGCCGGCGTAGTGGGCGGCCACCCGGCCCTGGCTGACGTCGGTGCGCGAGTGGTGGTGGCCGAGGGCGAAGTAGTCCCAGCCGGCGTCGCGGATCTCTTCGGCGAAGATCGGTGACGAGCGGTCCGGACGCTGGCGCTCGTCGTAGAAGAACCCGTGGCCCATCGCGATGTACCAGCGCCGGTCGTCGCGCGACGGGATCCCGGCGAGCGGAGAGAAGCCGGGCTCGTGCTCTTCCATGGCGCGGCCCCACACGATCGCGTCGAGCCCCGGCAATTCGATGCTCTCGCCCTCCAGCCGGCGGATCACGCGGACGTGGTCGGCCCCGGCCGTGAAGTCGTGACGATCGTAGATGGCGCTGGTGCGCAGGCAATCGTGGTTGCCGGGCAGGATGACCACGGGGTTGCGCAGGCGATCGAGCTCGGACCGGACGAACTCCACGGTCTCGTCGGGCACCCGGTTGTGATCGAAGAGATCGCCGGCGATCAGCAGCAGATCGGCGCGCTCGGTCAGCGCGCAGTCGACGATGCGCCGGAAGACTCCCCGCTCGCGCTCGCGGTGCGCGGCTTGCGCCGCCGCGTTACCGTACGCGTCGCTGTCGAGGTGAACGTCGGCGGTGTGGAGCACGCGCAGGGATCGGCGGGACGTGACCATGGCGTGCAGCATGCCACAGGTCGGCTTCATCGGCGTGGATTGACAGACCTCGGGGCCGCCGCATAATGCGGCCCATGAGCGCACCAGCGACCCCGGGAGAGTGGCTCGAGGTGTTCCAGACGGCCGTGCGCGCCCGCGATTTCGCGGGCGGTCGCACGCTGTTCGCCGACGACGCCGTGGCCTTCGGCACCTGGGCCCGCGCGGTGGCCGGTCTCCCCAACATCGAGCGCGAGCAGTGGCAGAACGTCTGGCCGCGCATCCGCGGCTTTCACTTCGACGCCGACACGCTCGTGCGCGCGTCGGGCGACCACGCGTGGATCGCCGGCAGCTGGTCGACCGAGGTCACGGGACCCGACGGCCGCCCGCTGGAGCGCCCGGGCCGCGGCACGTTCGTCCTCGAGCGCCGCGACGGCAAATGGCTCGCGGTCCACAGCCACTTCTCGCTGCTGCCGTCCCAGTCCGAATCCGCCCACGGGCGAGTGCCCAGCGGCTAGATGATTCTCGCGGAATTGGTTGACCGTCTCACGTCGGGGGTCGAGCGCCGATTTCGCAGAAAGGAGGAGCGAAGCTCCTCTTTTCGAGGACCCAGGCCAGCCGGGCTTTGCACAGCAAGCCCCCCTTGCACAAGAACTGACGGGGCTGCACAAAAAGGCGGGACTCAGCAGATCCTGTAAGAGTCTGTTCGAAGATTCGACGGGACTCTTGTTCCCCTCGGCATGGTCGTTCGGGCGAATGCTTCCGTCTTCGATCTCGCTGGCTGGTCGGGCGCTTATCTCTTCTTCTTCTTGGCCGCCTTCTTCTTCGCCAGCGTCTCACCCCCTTTCCGGTTCGGGTGCTGTCCCGGGCATGCTAGTGGCGGTGTCGCGGCCTGTCAAGGGCAAAATACCATATACGGGGGCATGACCGGCTCGCAGCCCCTACATCTGGGGCAGGCGGTCTGACGGCAAGCAGTTTGACACTCCCACAGTCGGGTGGTACGGTCCGAACGACAAAAAAGACGCGGCTTCGATTTGATGGATCGAAGCCGCGTCGAGCTGACCCCAGGGCGGGGCCAGGGCCTTAGAGACCAGGGTCTTAGTAACGCAGACCCCCCGCCCTGTCAACTCTTTGCAGGACGCCTTTTGGCGTGGCGGGAGGGGTGTATATGGTGCGAGAAGCCCGTGACTGGGTCGACCGTCATGGCGAAGACGTTTTGGTAATCGGGGCTTTCCTAGAGCGACTAGTTAGTGCAGTCCTGGATGGTGCTCAACGCCTCGCAATTAAGCTATTGCTCCTCGCCGTGGCCATTCTCATAGCCTGGCATATCTTTGTGACCCATTTTCCGGCTGACGCTGGTCTCTCGAGGTTTCGGGATGGATTGCAGCGTTCCCCGCGACCGAGCGAACACGACACGCCGCCTCGCCCAGCACGCCGTATGGTACCCGACCCCGTTGTCATCCACGTAGAACGCCCGGATCACGCACGGCCACGACAGGGTGTTGACAGACAACGGGCCGGGGCTTAGCTTCCGGCCTAGCCGTGCCGACACGTCGTGAACGGCGGAGCCCGCAGAAGGCATCAACGAAGGGCCTCGTCGTCTCCGTCGAGCTTGGCGACGCCTACGACCTCGTTGCGGATCTGGAGCCCGACTCGCTCGATCTGATTCTGACGAGCCCGCCGTACTGGGGCCACCGGTCGTACGACCAGGCGCACAATTGGGACCTCCTCCGCGAATGGAAGAGCCGGCACCCGAAGGGCGCCGACGTCATCCCGTCCTATCCCGAGTACAGAAAGCTCGGCGGGCTGCTCGGTCTTGAACCACTGCCAGAATGGTACGTCCTGCATCTCGTCGAGATCTTCGAGCGCGCGCGCCCGGCCCTGAAGCCAGGGGGCAGCGTGTGGGTGAACATCGGCGATACCTACTTCGCGCGGTGGTCCAGCATCAGAGAGCACGGCCGGCAGGGCCTTGGCGACAATCCCCGCCAACGGCGCCGGACCCCGATGGGGGGATATCGCCAGGAGAAGCAACTTCTACTCGTTCCGGCCCGGTTCGCGATCGCCATGCAGGATCGCCGATGGATTCTCCGCAACGACGTCATCTGGTACAAGCCGAACGTGCCGCCTCGGCCAGAACGCGACCGCCTGCGCCTCGCACACGAGCACTTTCTTCACTTCGTCAAGCGGCCGAAGGAGGGTCGCGCCAAGTACTACTACGACATTCGCAAGGCTGAGTCCGGCGCAACCGACGTCGTGACGTACACAGCTCGGGCCGGCGAAGGCGGCCACTCCGCAACGTTTCACGAGTCCGTGATCCGGCCGCGCATCATGACCTCGTGCCCAAGTCGCGGAGTCGTTCTGGATCCCTTCTGCGGTACTGGCCGCGCTCTGGTCGTCGCGCTCTCCACCGGGCGATCGGCCATCGGCTTCGACACGTCGGCAACATTCGTCAACGTCGCCCGCCGAGCGGTCACCGCGGTCACGAATGGCGCGGGCCACTAGCTCCGGGAATTTTGTCAGCGAATGGTATGGGCACCGGGTCTATCCGGTTGTCACGAAAGCCGAACAAGCGTTAGCGGATCAACGGGCGAAGCGATGCCCGTTTTTGTCTTTGGCGACGCTGACGCCACGAGAGTGCGTGAAACCGCCCGCCGCGTCCGGCGTTTGCACCGTCAGCAGCAACAGCAACGGACCGCGCCAAGACTGGCTCGCTTGTCCGTACAGGGCACTCGACGCCAATCTACTCCAGCGCGCCGTTAGCCGCGTCTTTCAGCTTTCCGACGATCCCGCTCCCCTCGTGATCCCGGCCCCGGCGCTCGCAGATGTCGCCGCTCGCTCGGCAGCACAGGCACGCCTTACGGCCGGCGGGGCACTCTACGTGTATCTTCAGAATAAACTCGGAGGCGAGATCTCGATTCCGTCGTCGGCTCGTTCACCGGAGTTCGCCTTCGACAGTACCGTGGTTGAGCTTGTGGTCCGTGACGGCGCTCCATCGCTGACCCGCTATGGCATTCTCGAGCTTCAGACAATGGATTTTCACGGGTCGTTCCGCAACGTTGTCGCAAACCTTACTGACGGCTTGCGGCTGCACCCCGACCGATTCCACGCGATGATCGAAGAGAATCAGGCGCGATGGCTTGGTGAGCGCGTCGAGGGTCCGAACATCGCGAACGTGTTCAAGCGGACCTTTTATCAGATGCTTTTCAAGTTTCACATCGGAGCGCATGAGCCCTGTGCTGGCTGTATCCTCGCGATCCCGCTCTCAGTGTGGGATAGCTGGCAACGGCATCTCGGACGTCCTGATCTTGTGGCGAAGCCGGACGGAACGTCGGAATTGTTCCTGCCGACGCGAGCCCCCGGCGCCCGCGTACCCGCGTGGATCTTCGTCTTCGATCTTGTGACCACCCCAGACCGTACGCCTGATGAATTGGTGTTAGTGCATCAGATCGCGACCGATGCGGAAGCGATTGCGCACTACGCTGTCCGGGTTGCCCCCGACGCCGCCGTCATGGCCGGCGGCGTCACGGCAAATATCATCGAGACGATCCGGCGGCGGATCGCAGGCTATTGGCCCGAGTTGTTTCCGCCGATGGCCGCGCGGCGGCCACGACGCGGCCCTTCGGTAGATCGGTAGATCCTAGTTCGACTTCGCCCGTTCAAGCAGGCACGCCCGCCGCTCCCAGCAGAGCAAGTGGTACGCGACCACCTTGACGAGCACCAAACCGGCCGCTACGGGCTCGCCGCACCACGCGCACCAGCCGAGACCGGGGGCCATGGGCGGAGTGTCGGGGAAGCGTGGGGGGCGGTCAAGAGTGGACGAAAAGATACAGCGAGAGTTACCGCCCTACAGCCTCTACGCGGTCATCTCGCACCGGCGTAATTGAGCGCCGGCCACTCGCCAGAATCAAGAACATGATGTGAGCTACCCGTTGCGATGCGACCAGCCCGGTCACGACGCCGCCGGCCCATAACGCTGCGACCGAACGTAGCAGCGGCTGACGCCAAACGACGACGGCTGGATCGATGAGGACGGCGACCATGCCTATCACCGCGACGGTGATCCAAATACCCATCGCAGCCTTGATGTAGCCCAGCAGCACGGGAAACAGCCCGCTCTCGCGCAGATCGGCTATCGCCTTCCGGTCGAGCGAGTTCAGGAGACCGGCGACCGTCAGCATGAATCCAAAAAGTAGGGCGCTGACGTTTATCACTGGCTGGACCAGCTTGTCGACGGCTTTGACGTAGATCGGCTGCGGAGCGAACAGCCAACACAGCACCACCGCGATGGCGCCGATGACCCACGGGTAGGAGCGCTCCCTGACGCGCTCGGTGCTCATGGTCGATCAGCCCTGCCCAAACATTTGGCGCAGTTCGGCCCCGCGCTGCTCATACGCTTGCTCCAGCGCTCGCGCGCATCGGGCGTCCGACAGCCGATCTTCGTCAATCACGTTGATCGTCATGGTCATCTTATCTTGAAGTAGGTCCAGCAGGAGCGTCTTCTCCTCATCGTCGCCCTCTTCGAGGCCCACCACAACCACCTTTTTGACGGCCAGCGATTTGCCCTTTGGGCCGACAGAGCGCTCAGCGAGCCGCCGAAGCTGTCGAAGGAAGGCGACCGCAGCGGTCTTGTTGAGACTGCCCTTTTTGTGTTCCATGCTAACCGTGAATTCTGCGATCGGACCCGAGAAGCGGTCGGCGAGATCGATGATGCTCGCGACACCATATCCGGCATTCGCGTAATGCCTGGCGTGTGGGGGCGCGAGCTTGACGATGAATTTACGGATCAGATCCAGACCCTCCAGACCGGGCATCTCTTCAAGCCGGACAACCGGGAACAGCTCGATCGTCACGCCGGCCATTCGCTGGTAGTACCGCTCAAACGACCCAACCCTGACGCCATCATATTTTCTCTGCAGCAAAAGAATCTTCAGGTCGTAGCGATAGTAAAAATGGGTCCGCCCTCCGAGCCCCTCTCCAGGATTCAACGGAACATCACGCATGTCACCAGCGATGGACACGATGGGCGGAATGTCGCGTGTCTTGCTCCGCACCATGACGCCGGCCGCGAACGTGCGGGCGGCGGTCAGCGTTTGCAGTTGTGCCCAGCCGTCTGATACTTCAATGGTCCGCTGCAACGGTTGGCGCTCAGACACTTCCTGGAGGAGCGCCTGAAATGGAGTGTCGTACCCCTCAGGGTTCTGCACCGAGTAAAAGTCAATCTTGATCTGAGGCATCCGGCCTCCCGAGGGCCGCGTTGACCTATCGGCCGCGGCGAGGCTACAGCGCTTACTTTAGGGTGTCAAGCGTGCGGGCGGCGCCGACTACACGCCCACGAGTCAAACAGATCGCAGGTGGCCACGTGATGGCCGAATCGGAACAACGCGCGACGATCGGCCGGGGGGCACGCTGCCGACGTACTCGGCTTTATCCGCGTGACTGTCGAGCAGTCGTTTTACGAATGACGGCGCCATTTTCATGTCCTTCGCCATTCGCTGATGGTTGACCGGATCGCCGTAGATCAGTTCGGCCATCTTTCGAAGTGCGCGTGGCTTCTCAACGGGTACCGCGAGATGATCGGGCTCGTGTGTCCGCCAGCCTCGCGCCCCGATCTGCTCGAACAGGTAGGTGTACTGACGTTTTGAGATGATCTCCAGTTCGTGCGCGCGTCGAACCAGTGATTGCACCGCGACGCGCCAGCGAGGCTTCAGGCGCGCTACGCGGTCAAGCGTGATCGGCGGGGCCAGTTCTCGGCGCATCGCCGCTTCCGGCATCAAAAACTCGGCGGCGAATTCGTCAGCCTGACGCTCGACCAGAGCCAACTGCCCCTTGATCGTTGGATGCAAAACCAGATGCGCCACTTCATGAGCGATGTTCCATCGGACTCGATCGCCGGGCCTGTTCGCTGATAGAAAAATGACCGGCTGCTTGTGGTCGAGGCCGGCCCACGATGAGAAGGCATCGCGCCCCTCAAGATCGACTGGTAGCGCCAGAACTAGGACGCCAGCGGTCTCCACGACGCGGAGCAGATTCGGGACAGGCGTGTCTGGTGACAGGCCCAATTGCGATCGGGTGATACCCGCGGCATCGGCCGGTGCTTGATCAAGACCCTGGGGGAGTCGCAGGACAGACGGCTTCATCCGAGCGGCCAGGGTATCGGCAATCTCGTAGGTGATTTGGGCGTAGCGATACGCCTCCGCTCTCTCGCGAAGCGTCGTCGACAGATGCGCCCGGAACAGCAACGAGCCAAGCGGGAAATCTGGCCCAGTCGGTTGGTGGAAAAACTCGACCGGAAACCCCATATGCTCGGAGATCGCCTGCACTAGGGCATCGGACGGCTTAAGATCGCCGCTCTCGATTCTCGCGATTGCGGCCTGCTCCACCAGGCAGCGCGTGGCCAGTTCTGTCTGGGTCAGTTTGCGCAGCTCTCTGGCCTGACGGACCCGTTCGCCGTTCACCATCACTTGTCGCCGGGGAGATCCTTGTCGTCGTCGCGGCGCTCAATATCGAGATCGCCGTGATCGCCTGTTTCAGCAAGATCCAATATCGGAGCGTACCAATACGCCTTGGTCTGTTCGCGTGTCTCTCCACCCCTCCGAGGCAACACAAGGTCCAGGCTCGTGAGTTCCGAATATGCGGAGTCCGTGTCCCACAGCACGATCACGTGAACCTCTTTGTCCTCGGGGAGATCCTTAAACTGGAAGACCAAGTTGTACGAGTAGAACTTTTTCTGTGTCTCCGACGACGGCACGGGCAGTTCACCCTCGGCGGCCTTCCTGATGATGAACCGCAGCCTTTTGAAGCTGAGCCTCAGGCCGTTATTTCCGGCGGCGGGACGGCTGTAATCCTCTTCGAGATCATGGACGGCATGGCCAGCATGGTCGAAGTAGCGTTTGGCCTGCCAGCGGATCACATTCGGAGCCAGAACCGGGTCTGGCTCGGTCTGCTCTTCTTCGAAATACGCCCTCGCCTTCTTGACGC
>Ga0193725_1000522_pt1 | contig 11223 bp, 8 predicted proteins | sample H2a2metaG_FD_143058 | JGI IMG/M metagenome (GOLD analysis project Ga0193725, IMG submission 143058) | Soil microbial communities from a riparian zone of the East river system, Colorado, United States - H2a2 | ecosystem: Environmental > Terrestrial > Soil > Riparian zone | place: USA: East River...
TTGCTCACTCCGTAGAGTGTGACTGCCATCTCTGACAGCCGGGTTTCCCCATTCGGCAATCCAAGTGTCATAGCGTGTGTGCCGCTCAACTTGGCTTATCGCAGCTTACCACGGCCTTCATCGCCTCTGTGTACCTAGGCATCCCCCACATACTTTCTTTCGCTTGATCAAATAACTTGTTCAAACAGAAACACGCACGATCTAACGAGTGATACAATCTTTGGACTCTCGGAGCTGAAAAAGCTCTTTGAGACAAATCGAGCCCTGACCCTTTCAAGTCAGAGCATCTTTTGAAATTGTGTCACTAGTGTTGATTCTCAGTAACGGGATCTTATCAAATCCCATTACTCAAATCCCACGATCACTACTACTTTCCATTGTCAAAAAACGGTTGAGATATAAGCGCTCAGTCGCTTCGTGCTTAAGGACTTGAGTTCAAGTCCCTCTTGTTCTTTCGAGCCTGGATCATACCGCGTTGCCGCGGAATGCTTCAGGCTCTTTCATATGGAAATCGAGAGTTGAGATCTGGATGTTACGAGACGAGCGACACGTGAGTGCTTTCCGGCAAAGTAACTCCTGGTTGCCCAGGCTTGTTCTGCCTTACTCGCAGCTCCGTTAAGGAGGTGATCCAGCCGCAGGTTCCCCTACGGCTACCTTGTTACGACTTCGCCCCAGTCATGATGCTCGCCTTCGGCCGCTTGGCCCCTTGCGGGTTCCGACACGGACTTCGGGCGCTCACCACTTCCATGGCGTGACGGGCGGTGTGTACAAGGCCCGGGAACGTATTCACCGTGGCGATGCTGATCCACGATTACTAGCGATTCCAGCTTCATGCCGTCGAGTTGCAGACGACAATCCGAACTGAGGACGGGTTTTGGGATTGCCTTGGCATTGCTGCCTCGGCCCCCTCTGTCCCGCCCATTGTAGCACGTGTGTAGCCCTAGACGTAAGGACCATGATGACTTGACGTCGTCCCCACCTTCCTCCGGTTTGGCACCGGCAGTCTTCCTAGAGTCCCCGCCATTACGCGCTGGCAACTAAGAACAGGGGTTGCGCTCGTTGCGGGACTTAACCCAACATCTCACGACACGAGCTGACGACAGCCATGCAGCACCTGTGCACGATCTCCGAAGAGGGGCTCTCGTTTCTGAGAGCTTGCTCGTGCATGTCAAGCCTAGGTAAGGTTCTTCGCGTTGCGTCGAATTAAACCACATGCTCCACCGCTTGTGCGGGCCCCCGTCAATTCCTTTGAGTTTCAACCTTGCGGTCGTACTCCCCAGGCGGGGTACTTCCTGCGTTAGCGCCGGCACCCAGAGGGTCGCTCCCCCAGGCACCTAGTACCCATCGTTTACGGCGTGGACTACCAGGGTATCTAATCCTGTTTGCTCCCCACGCTGTCGCGCATCAGTGTCAGAAACTGCCCAGCAGACCGCCTTCGCCACCGGTCTTCCTCCGGATCTCTACGCATTCCACCGCTACACCCGGAATTCCGTCTGCCTCTACAGCCCTCGAGTTTGACAGTCGGCACGGCAGATCCGGGGTTGAGCCCCGGACTTTCACCACACCCTTATCAAACCACCTACGCGCCCTTTACGCCCAGTGATTCCGGACAACGCTCGCACCCCCCGTATTACCGCGGCTGCTGGCACGGAGTTAGCCGGTGCTTCCTCACCCGGTACCGTCAGGCTCGATTAATCGAGCTATTCGTCCCGGGCAACAGTGGTTTACACTCCGAAGAGCTTCATCCCACACGCGGCGTCGCTGCGTCAGCCGTTAGGCCATTGCGCAAGATTCCCCACTGCTGCCTCCCGTAGGAGTCTGGGCCGTATCTCAGTCCCAATGTGGCTGGCCATCCTCTCAGACCAGCTACCCGTCGTTGCCTTGGTGAGCCGTTACCTCGCCAACTAGCTGATAGGCCGCGAGCCCCTCGATCTGTCCCGTAGGTTTCCTCTCAATGAAATGCCTCACTGAGAGCGTATGCGGTATTACTCGGCCGTTAGGCCGGCTATCCCCCACAGTTCGGTAGGTTGCTCACGTGTTACGCACCCGTTCGCCGGTTGCCCATTGCTGGGCCCCCTTGACTTGCATGTGTTAAGCACGCCGCCAGCGTTCGTCCTGAGCCAGGATCAAACTCTCCAATAGTTTGAAGATTTGATTGCTCTTCCGAACGCAGTCGTCTCCAGACGTAAGTCTTTCGACTTCCACGTCCGGAATCACTTTGAATGTTTCAGGTTTTGAAATCTCCCCGGGATACTGAAATGGACCCCGGATCATAGATCTCGCCTCGCACATCCATCGATCTCAACTTCGATTTTCAAACAATTCGCTCACCATTGTTCCGGTGGCTTTATCAAATTCGTGTGCCGATTCTCCGGCAGCCTTGCAGAATAAACCCGATCGGTTCATTCGTCAAGTGATTCGAAGCAAATTTTTATTGGTTTGCTGACTCGTCCTCACCTCCTGAGCTGGTCGCAAAACCAGTCGGAGGGGGATTCTCAAGCTACCCTGCCCAAAGAGCGAGTTCAACCCCCCTGCGCGTTCGAATATTCCCGCCACGCGCGGCGGATTAGACAGGCCACAAAATTCACTAAACACAATTTCTCCGTCTGCGACACCCCGAAGGAAATGCTGGCCACAACCCGGGTTTGCTCGTATTGTTTTGCAGAGCTTCATACAGAGGGTGGAATGTTCCAGCCTCCCCAGCCCCACAACGCAGCGGATCCATCTCCCATGGCATCTCCGCTCGACCCGATCGCGTCGTTGCGCGCAGCGCTCCGCGGACACTACGACATCGAGCGTGAGATCGGGCAAGGAGCGTTCGCCACCGTCTACCTCGCGCGCGACTTGAAGCACGAACGGAAAGTCGCGCTGAAAGTCCTGCACGCCGACCCCGAGTCGGAGACAGGAGAGCTTCGCTTCATTCGCGAAATCCGCCTCCTCGCGCGACTCCAACATCCCAATATCCTTCCACTCCACGATTCAGGACACGTCGAGGCTCTACTCTACTATGTCATGCCGTACGTTAGTGGAGAGACGCTCCGCGACAGGATAAACCGCGAGAGAAGACTTTCGCCCGAAACGGCGTGCGGCATTGCTCGAGATGCCGCTGATGCACTCGCGTACGCGCATGCGCAGGGAGTCATTCACAGGGACATCAAGCCCGAAAACATTCTCCTTTCCGCCGGTCATCCAATCCTCGCGGATTTCGGAATCGCACGTGTGATCGATCTCGCAGGAGTGCGACAGCTCACACGCCCCGGCACAGATAGTCCAGGAACGCCCGCGTACATGAGTCCAGAGCAGCTCATCGGCGATCAAGTGCTCGACAGCCGAAGCGACACTTATAGTCTAGGCTGCGTTTTGTACGAAATGTTGACAGGTAAGCCGCCGTTCGCTGGAAAAGAAGGATTCGTCAAACGGTTCACCGAGCCCGCGCCTAGTGTTCTCACTCTGCGTCCTGACCTAGCGTCGTGGATGGACACCGCGGTTCAAAGGGCTCTCGCCCGGGATCCCGGTGATCGGTATCAAACGGCCGGAGAATTCGTAACGGCGCTTCGTCCGCCGGGCGGGTCAGGCGCTTTCAAGAGCAAAGGTTCTCAGGTGTCCCCCGGCGACGCGGGGTCCGCCATTGCGAGCCCTCAGTCGGTTTCCGGCGAAGCTCAGCCCGACAACCCCATCACCCCGCCCGCCTACCCCCCGCGTTGGATCGAGCCGCGGCGATGGGTTCGCGGCGTCGTCGCGCATCCGCAGGCAGCAGCCGCCCTAATAGCTGCAATTGTGATCGCGTTGTTTGCGCTTTCCAGAAACTCATTCGAAGAATTGTCGTCCGCGCTTGGTGGCGCGTCCATCGATTCGACGCGGATCGCGGTCCTCCCGCTCTCAGGTTCGGCCTCCCTTCTTGCTCGGAACCGCGTGGGTGATGGTATCTACTCCGCTCTCAGCGATTGGCGCGGCCTCAATCTCACCAGCAGCCAGGACGTTGCGGACGCGGTCGGAGCGGCTGGTGCTCCAACCTCGACGCGGTCCGCGGCAAATCTTGCCAGAAAACTTCATGCGCGGCGCTTTGTTTGGGGCCAGATCACGCGGGGGGATTCGCTTCAGGCGAGACTCCAGATTTACGACGTCGCCGCTGATACTCCGCTCAAGTCGGTGAGTGTCGGGGTCGCAGCGGAGAAATCACAGTTTGCCGTGGTCGGTCGCGAATTGCTCAAGGTTGCGGGACGGCCAGCCGCGGCAGACGGGGGCGATGGCTTGACGCAGTCGTTCGCCGCCTGGTCAGCCTACGGCAAGGGTCACGTGGCGCTAGCGCGATGGGATTTGAGCGACGCCGAAAACCAATTCGGACTCGCTGCTGCCGCCGACGCCGGATTTGCTCCAGCGCAACTCTGGCTCGCACAGGTGAAAGCGCTCCGGAACTACGATGCAGTCGACTCATGGAAGGAGGCGCTTGACAAGGCGCTCGAACGTTCTACAACACTCCCCTATCGAGAGCTTGGCCTGGCGCAGGGGCTGTCGGCGGTTGCGCGCGGAGACTATGGAGTCGCTTGCGCGGCATTCCGACGCGTGATTCAGCGCGACTCAGTCGATTTCGTCGGCTGGTATGGTTTGGGCTATTGCGGCGCCCGCGACAACGTCGTCCTTCTCGACGCCCGTCACTCCGGCAAGTGGATGTTTCGAAGCAGCTACCGCAGCGCGGCGTCAGCCTTCGCGAGGGCGACGGAGATCGAGCCCCGACTCTTTTCAGTGCTGCCGTTTGATACGCTCCTGCACATAGCTCCAATCCAGGCTTCCCAGCTTCGACAAGGAGTAACGGAAGGCAAGCCGCGGCTTCGATTTGCGGCGTACGCGGCTTTGATCGACGATACCCTGGGATACACGCCTTACCCGTTAGCGGATGTGTTGAGCGGAAAGCTCGTCACCGCGCCACGATCAATTAGTGACGCGTTACAACGCAATCGAGATTTTCTCCTCAAGTTGGTATTGCGATGGACGCGTCAATTCCCCGACAGTTCGGCAGCCTTTGAATCATTGGCGACCCTCCAAGAGAGTCGCGGCGAGCTCGGCGTTGATCGCGCCGGAGTGCCATCGGCATTGAGCGCCATTCGAATCGCAGAGCGGTTATCGCGTGACAGCACTCGGACCGGGCTACTGGTGGTGAGCGAAATCCGACTGAGGCTCAAGCAATACCAGTTCAGCCGCGCCGCGACGTTGAGCGATTCGTTGCTCGGCAAGGTTGCCGCACTACCCTCCGTCGCCAGCAGGCTGGCGGGTATAGCAGCGCTGACGGGAAAGATCGGACTCGCCGAGACCCTGCTCGATCCGCGAGGGTTCATGCCGGGTGAGCAGGACCCCGGGCAGCAATTGCCAAACCAGGCTCTCCTTAGTGCAGCAACGTCTTTGTACGTAAATGCCGCGCTCGGTGTTTGCTCAGACGCCCTCGACAAACTCGCCAACCAGATCAATCTGCTCGTCGAGAGTTACGCGCCCGCGGGGGAGCATCAGAAAGTGAAAAACGATTTGACTTCCCGAGCCTGGAGCCTGGCGTTTCCGTGCAGACCAAGCTACGTCTTGCAAATCAGCTCTCCCGGCGACCGGCTGCTGCGAATGCAGCAATCGCTGGCGCGTGGTGACATCGCCGCAGTACGCGCAGAGTTCGACTCGACTGCGAAACTGAGGGCGAGCAGCAGACCGGGAGACGTTTCACCGGACTATCTCTTTCAGGAGGCTTGGGCCCTGGTGGCGATCGGGGACACAGCTGCGGCCATTAAGCGGCTCGATCTGTCACTCGCCGCCCTGCCAACGCTTGGCAACGGTATTCTCGAACAGGTGTCACAAGCGGCCGCTCTGGTGCGGGCCATGATACTTCGAGCAGATCTCGCGGTCGCAAGCCACGACTCCGGTACGGCTCGAAAGTGGGCAAATGCCGCCGCAGTTTTATGGGCACACGCAGACGGTCCGTTGCAGCCGACGGTTCAGCATCTCAAGTCAGTCGCGACTCAATCTCGTTGATCCCGCGGAATAACAGAGCCCTAAGGAGGTAGCATGCGTCGTCATGTCGCAGTCACGGCTGTGGTCGCGCTCCTGGTTGTCGCCTGCAACGGCGAGAACACGCCAATACCTGACAGAGGACCTCCGCGCGCGCTGCCGCCCAACAATGGCAGAGAGCCGTTGAAAGGCGCATTGCCAAAACCCATTGGAGAGATCACTGCGAGTGAATTCCAGGCTGTGATCGACGGGATTGGGTCCTGGGTCGGCGGTACCACCACTGACCGGTGCACAGACGCCCCCTTGTGCGGGCTTGGGTTCTCCAAAGTGCCAGTTTCCATCCAGCCGGCGTTCGACGCCGCGAATGCGAATCCCAATAACGTAGGGATAAAAGGAACGATACTTCTTCAGCTGAAAAATCTTGGCGACAAGAATGCGGGTGGCTTGAGCAGGTACAAGCTAAAAAAACACGAGACTTATTATGTCGTCGTAAAGAGTCTCGGCAACGGGCAAGCGGGCTGGGAAATCGTCCATTTTGAGGACAACCACGGTGAACCGCCAAAACCTTCCGGTGACAGCGGTTCGTTTCATAGTTGCCAACATAATCCCGCTACTAGTTCCATGGCTGCTTTCTACTCGTGCGATAATTCGCCAAACAGGGGCGCCTCCCGGATCGCATCCAGCTCCAAGAAGGCCTCAATGGTCGACCTTGGAATGCTAGGTGCCCTCATGCACTTCAATGCTTTCTCGCTGACGTTCCTCGAGCAAGCTCCCGGCTGGGTATCCTGCGCGTTCGGTTGCTGCACGCTCGAGATGTCCTGATTTTTATGAATTGGGATTGAGTCTCTTCTTCATAGTCAATCCAGTCGCCGGCCGAGGTCGGTCGAGGCGCCTGGTATCAGAGTTTGAAGGACGCCTTCCGCCGAACGCGCATTCGGATGTGACATTCACCGAATGCGCCGGTGACGAAGAGAGGCTGACCGAACGTGCGCTGCACGCGGGAGCTCAGACGATCGTGGCTGTCGGCGGAGACGGCACCGTTTCGGCAATTGGCGCTAGCCTTTTGCGGCGCAAATCGACCGCGAGCCTGGCGATCGTGCCGTGCGGGACCGGTAACGACATCGCGAAAACGCTGGGCGTGAATAGGTGGACACCGCGACAGGTCGCGGAGCTTGTCGAACGGGGGTCTCCAATCCAGATCGACGTAGGTGTTGCGGATGGTCACTTTTTTCTCAATAGCTGCGGCTTTGGATTCGATGCTTCCGTGCTCGAGGCGAGCAACCATGTTCGCCTTCTGAAGGGCGACGCGGTGTACATCTACTCCGCCCTGCGTCAGCTATTCACCTATCGCGGTGTCGAGGTCTCCGTGAGCGGCGCCCCAGGTGTGAAGAACGGGAGCATGCTGATGGTCACGGTCTCAAATGGCTGCTGGCTCGGAGGAGCCTTCAAGATCGCGCCTCAAGCTTCTGTACTCGACGGCAAGCTCGACGCGTGCTTCCTTGGAGACAGCAACGTCGTGCGACGCGTGAAGCTTTTTCTGGGAGCCATGCGCGGCACTCATATCGGCATGCCGTCGGTATTAGCAGCGGGCGTTCAGGGTCTCACGCTCACATTCCCCGACAGTCCGCTCATGGAAATCGATGGAGACGAGCACAGTCGCGCACAGTGAACGTGAAATGCGTGCCACGGGCGCTCTCGGTGGTGGCAGCGCCGGGCGCCGTCGTCTAGCGTTTGGTGTTGCCTGCTGCTCGCAAGCCATTCCGGGTCGGCGCGAGGGTCTCCCGCCGGGAGCGGCGCCGTGGCCTAGACCGCCGGAATAGTCATCACCACCGTGTCACCGGGAGCCACGGTTATCTCCTGACTGACCGAGGCTCGCCTCCCACCAATTGGGTCGGCGATAAAGCGAAGTGGTGTCAGACCGCTCACCAGACTCGGCGGTATGGTAAAGTTCGACTTGCTGGCACCCGGAGCGGTGCCCAGACGAACGCGCTGTGAGCTCCGCAGAGCAAAGACATCCATGTCGATGAATCCCTGATTGTCCACCTGCAGCACGGTCGGCTGATTCTGGTTGGTACTGCCGGAAGCGGGCGACAAGGTTTTGCAGCCGGCAGCACCAAGCAGCACGAGTGCGACAGCGAGCGATTTTATTTTCATTTTATGGTTCTGCTTACGCAGCAGCTCGGGTTCTCTTTTGGCGGGCGCATAATGCATTCCATACACCGCGATAATAGGTTTGGATCTGGATGCTGAAACCTCTGATTATCGGGATCGCCGGCGGCTCGGGCTCGGGCAAGTCCACCGTGGCGACGAACGTGGCGGATCTGCTCACGATACCGTCGGTGGCGTTCATCGACATGGACGCTTACTACAAGAACTTCCCTGCCCTCTCACTCGACGAGCGAAAGAAGCTCAACTGGGATCATCCAGACGCGTTCGACTACGATCTGCTCTACTCGCACCTCGAGGCGCTCAGCAGGCGCAAGGCAATCGAAAAACCGGAGTACGATTTCCTGACGCACCTTCGGCGCACCGAACACACGCACGTGGAACCAGCTGACGTCGTGGTCATCGATGGTATACTCCTCTTCGTCGACGCGAGGGTCCGCGATTTATGTGACGTGAAGGTGTTCGTCGACGCGGACGCCGACATCCGGCTCATACGCCGGATCGAGCGTGACACGCACGTGCGTGGCCGACCGCTCGACGAGATCATCGAGCAATACCTCTCAACCGTTCAGCCGATGCACAACGAATTCGTCGAGCCGAGCAAGCGATACGCGGACGTGATCGTTCCGCGTGGTGGACACAACTCCGTCGCGATCGAGATGATTGTTGCTAAGATCCAGCGGCGGCTGCAACGGGTGACGGATGGGGCCGAGGCACGGAAAACACCATCAGCAGCGCGGCCAGCGCCCCCAGCGCGAACATGACGGCCCAGACCCTGACCGGCCCGAGCGACGCGAGGAGCTGAGTTCCCATCCACGGCCCGACTGTGAGCGAAATGCTCAGCGACATGCTGTATGCGCCCATGTAAGCGCCGCGCCGATTCTCCGGCGCTATCTCCGCCAGGTGCGCCGACATCGCCGGGAACAGGAGCATCTCGCCGAACGTCCAGACTACGACGGTAGCAATCACTCCAGCAGGCGATGCGATCACGCCGAGTGCGCCAAACCCGATCGCGAACAGCATGCAGCCGATTATCAACGATCGCCGATTGGGCCAATGCGATGTCGCCGTGATGATCGGAACTTCGAGACCGACAATCAGCAGCGTGTTGATCGTGAACAGCATTCCGTAGAACGCTGGAGACAGGTGGAGATACTGCACGAGATAAAGCGGCAGCGCTGATTCGTGCTGGAAGAACACAACGCCGACCGAGACGACTCCGGCGAGGAAAACCAAGAAACGTCCGTCGTGAAGGATTGTCGCGGGTCCAATGCGCGGGCCTCGCCTGTTCGCCGCCTCCGAGTTGACGCCGCTGAATGCGCGCCATGGGGTAATCGCGAGCAGCGTCCCCGCAAGCAGAGTCGTAACGGCGTCGACCGCAAACATCGCGCGGAACGAAACCGTCGCGAGGAAGCCGCCCAGCGCCGGGCCGATACTCATGCCGAGGTTGATCGCGAGCCTGTTCAGCGCGAATGCCTGGCGGCGCTGTTCAGGTGCCGCGACGTGCGTGATCGCGGCGAGACTGGCTGGGCGAAACATCTCACCGCATCCGGCCCAGAGCACTGTCATGGCCGCGACCGCGGTGAAGGTTTTCGCCAGTGGGAACAGCAGCAGCACGAGCCCGGATGCGATCAACGAAACGCGCATTACAGGCAGCGCGCCGATGCGATCGCTGAGGCGTCCGCCGATCGGGCCGAACACAATCGCCGACGCACCGTAGACCGCGAGCATGGAACCGGCTCGCGCGAGCGAGAAGCCCAGCTCGCGCGTGAGATACAACACCAGGAATGGGAGAACCATCATCCCGGCGCGGTTGATCAGATTCGTCGCGAAGAGGAGCCATACCTCTCTCGGCAGACCACCAAGCCCGCGCCACGGATTCAATCGCGAATCGGCCAACGAAAACGGCCACCTCTTCGGTGGCCGTATCGTTTCTCGAACTGTCGGCTCAGTTGTCAGGCCCATAGTGCGCCGTGCAGGAATCGAACCTGCAACCTAATGATTAAGAGTCATTTGCTCTGCCAATTGAGCTAACGGCGCTTGCGGTCGCTTGGCGCGCCAGGAGGGAATCGAACCCCCGACCCACAGCTTAGAAGGCTGTTGCTCTATCCAACTGAGCTACTGGCGCGTAACGACGCGAAAGCTAGCGATTGAAGTGATTTGAATCAATCGCTCATTCCGCTCGCATCGACGCGTCTCTCGTCGCCTGCGAGCGAGCGCTCCTAGTCGCCGCCCGAAGCAAGACTCTCGGCGAGAACTCGCTGCAACTTTCGCGTCAGCTCCCCTGGTTTGCCCTTCCCGACCGGCTTGTCGTCGAGCTTCACGACTGGCATCACGTCGGTGGTAGTGCCGGTGAGGAAAAGCTCACTCAGGCGCGGGATCTCGTCGGACCGGATTGGAGTCTCATCGAGATCGATGCTCACATCGCGCGCGAGATCACGCAACACCGACCGAGTGATTCCGGGGAGGATATGGCTGTCAAGCGGATGGGTGCGAAGCGACCCATCGACGACGCCAAAGAAATTCGTCTTCGTTCCTTCCGTCACGACGCCGTCGCGTATCAACATTGCTTCGAATGCCCCTTTCTCTTTTGCCGTCTGGGACGCAAGCACGTTGGGAAGAAGATTCAACGTCTTGAGGTCACAGCGGCCCCACCGCAAGTCGGGATGTGAGATCGCCGGCGCGCCGGTCAGGCCCAAGTCGGAATAAGGCATGAAGCGAGCAACCGAAATGTAGATTGTGGGCGGAACCTCGGGCTGCGGAAAATTGTGCGCCCGCGTCGCAGCACCACGCGTGACCTGGATGTACAGGGTCGCCTGGCCCTCGATGAGACCGTTCTCCCTGAGAAGCTGCTTACCGATTTCCACGAAACGCTCCGGAGAATCGGCGGCGGAGAGCGAAATTCGCACTCCGTCGAGACTTCGTTTCAAACGCTCGTTATGAAACCGTGCGGCGAACAGCCTTCCGCCGATGACGCGCACGACCTCATACACTCCGTCCCCGAAGACGAAACCACGGTCCTCGACGGAAATGCGCGCCTCCGCGCGAGGAACAAAGCTGCCGTTCACATAA
>Ga0193725_1000523_pt1 | contig 11199 bp, 5 predicted proteins | sample H2a2metaG_FD_143058 | JGI IMG/M metagenome (GOLD analysis project Ga0193725, IMG submission 143058) | Soil microbial communities from a riparian zone of the East river system, Colorado, United States - H2a2 | ecosystem: Environmental > Terrestrial > Soil > Riparian zone | place: USA: East River...
GACGATCAACTCAGCGCCGTTGGTCAGATAGATTACGTGACGTGGGGTCAAAAGCACTGAGGCCTGATCGCCCTCGCGGCCTTCAGTCGCCCAGCGCAAAGCGCCGGTCCTGGCATCAAGCGCCACGAACTGCCCTTTCTTTTTTGCGGAGAGACCGTAGATCAAGCCGTCACCGTACACGGGAGAACTCATGTACATCGCCACGTCGGCATTCTTCCAGGCCTCAGTTGCCGACCACTTGCCCATCGTGTACACGATCACAAAGGCGTGCGTGCCCTGACGCGTCCCAGACACGATCAGATGCGAGCCGGTCCACAACGGCGTCACAATGTTCTCGTGCCACTCGTCCGGAAATGGCGCAGACCAGAGCTCCGCACCGGTCATCGCATCAACGCCGACGATCGACGCGTTGGTTAGCGTAACTATTTGTTTTGTTCCGGGCTGTTTCTTACCGGCGATCTCGATCACCACAGGCGAGGCGTAGCCAGGTCCGGGTCCCTTCCACTCCCACGCGACTTTGCCGGTCGCGGGTTCGAGCGCCACGATCTGGCCGCCATGGATATCGCTGCCTGTCTGAACGACGACCCGGCCGCCGACCTCAAGTGGCGAAGCAGCGGTGCCGCAGAACATCTTTGACGTGTCGATGGTTTTTGAGAAGTCTTTGGCCCAAAGCGGACGGCCGGTCGCCGTGTCCCAGGCATTGAGGATGCCGGTGACGCCGAGAGTAAACAGCCGATTGGCGATGACCAGCGGCGTCGAGTTTGGGCCCTTCGCCATCTTCACCGCGTACTGGTTCTTCTTAAAGTCGGCCTGATATTTTTGCTCCCAGAGTAATTTGCCGGTCGCCAGGTTGAACGCGATGACGACTTCTTCAGGATCTTTGCGGCTGTGAACGAAAACGCTGCCGCTCGAAACAACCGGTGACGAATAACCTTCGCCGACTTCAACGCGCCACGCGCGGCGAAGTGAGTTGGGCCAGGACGACGGTGCGCTCGCAGCCGGAACAATTCCGTCACGAGATGGACCGCGCCACTGGCTCCAGTCCTGGGCGTTGACTGATTGTGTTAGTACGAGTACCGCGATGGCGATCAGAATGCGAGTCATCATACGACCCATTCTTCACGCAAAGGCGCAAAGACGCAAAGGCGCGGTGGGTGGTGAGCGGTGGATGCAGGGGCGTTCAGTTTGGCCGTGGTTGATCTCATTAGCACCGTCGCTTTAGCGCAGTGAATTGGCGCCCCCGACAAAACTCGGAAACCGTTTGAAACGGTTTCCATTCCGCACCCAGCTTCTTAACCATCGGACTAAAGCCACGGTGCAAATGAAAAAGGACCACCACTCAGTCCTTCGCTGCGTCCATCTTGCCGACTGCCCGGAACGTTCCGTCAACATAAACATAGTTATAGAGATGCATACCCAGGGTTTCGCCGGGCTTGACGAAACGCGCTGAATAAAGAGGCACAGGGTTCTTCATCGCAGACAGCACATCTTTCTGGTTGCCGGTGGCCTGCGGGTCATCTGCTTTTTCGAAGCGCGTGATCCTGATCTCGGTTTGGCCGTCATTAACGATCTTGCCAAAGAGCCGCGCCAGGTCCTGTTGAAGCATGCTGGTATTTGACTTATATTGAGCGGCGACTCTCGATCCTTTGTCATCGCCAAAGACTTTTTTGAACCACGGCTCAGCGTCAGGCAACTCCAGACTCTTCACTAAACTGTCAAACTTGTCCTTATCGCCTGATTTTTGCGCCTCAAGAATGTCTGACCTCAATTTCTTCAGACCATCCGTTGATTCCGCGTAGTTGACTTTGTTCGATTTGGTCGAGCAGGCCATCCCCAGGAGAGTGAGCACGAGCAGTGAAGACAGTATCTTTCTCATTTTGATTCTCCGTTCGCAAAGAGATTTGAGAAGACCACGTGGGACCGCATAATCCACTCCAGTACAGCCGGTTGCGGATTAGACCATAGATAGCAGACGTGAACAAGGTTTGACTGTCAGTTGTTAGTTGTCAGTGGTTAGTCGGTTTCTGATCCGCGCGTATCCGCGTTAATCCGCGGCTAATTTTGTAGTTCGCTGGAAAGTCGCGCGGCCTGCGTGAGAAGGTAGTTGCGTTCCGGGAGGCTTCCCGTCTTGCTCGCCGCCGCCCGGTAGTGTGTGATGGCGCCCTGGCGATCACCAGCGAGCTCCAGCAGATGTGCTTGAACTGCGTCCAGGCGGTGATGATCCGCGATGCGCGCGTCAGCTTTGAGGGCGTCCAGCAGTTCCAGGCCTTTTGTCGCGCCGTGCACCATCGCGGCCGCGATCGCGTGACTCAACGCGACCATTGGATTATTGGACATGCGCTTGAGCAGTTCGTACAGGGCAAGTATCTGCGGCCAATCCGTGTCTTCGGCTCGGGCAGCTTCGTCGTGAACGGCGGCGATGGCGGCCTGCAGTTGGTATGGGCCGACTGAGCCTTTAGGTAACGTGGCCGAGATGAGCGCGACTCCCTCTGCAATCTGCTGCCTGTCCCAAAGCGCCCTGTCTTGCTGCGCGAGCGGGATCAACTCGCCTTCGACGCCGGTTCGCGCCAGACGGCGAGCATCGGTCAACAACATGAGGGCGAGCAATCCAGCAACCTCCGTGCCTTCTGGTTGATTGGGGGGTTGTAGATGGTGGACGATCCGCGTCAGGCGCATCGCCTCATGTGACAGATCGGCTCGTCGCAGATCGGGACCGGCGCTGCTCGTGTAGCCCTCATTGAAGATGAGGTAGAGGACGTGTAGCACTGCGCGCACGCGCTGCGCTCGCTCCTCGGCAGACGGCAGTTGAAACCCCATGCCGGAGTTCTTGATGCTTTGCTTGGCCCGGCTGATCCGTTGGGCCATTGTCGGTTCAGGCACCAGAAACGCGTGAGCGATCTCGGCCGTGGTCAAACCGCCCACCGCCCGCAGCGTAAGTGCAATCGCCGAAGCCGGAGTCAACGCGGGATGGCAGCACATGAAGAGCAGGATCAGCGTGTCGTCTTCCTGCGGCGCAGTTTCGATGAAAGTCGATTCTGGTGTGTGGTCCACAGCGTGGGCCGCCTGGGCCAGCTCGCTTTCGCGACGGCGGCGGGCAGATTCGCTACGAATGTGGTCGGCCATCCGCCGGAAGGCGACCTGCGTCAGCCAGGCGCGGGGATTTTCGGGAGTGCCTTCGCGTGGCCACTGCATAGCCGCGGCCAGCGACGCCTCCTGGACGGCGTCCTCCGCCGCCGCGAAGTCGCGAAATCTTCGGACAACGATCCCGAGCACCTGCGGCGTTAATTCGCGCAACAGGTGCTCGATCGGAACGTCCGAAGGAACGGTGCAAGGTTGCCCTGTCACTGCCATTCTTCCGGTGCGCCGCTCATTATTTGCCGCACCTCGACGGGCATGGTCCCCGGGGTGCCGGCGGGCGCGGGCGCCAACGAAAGTCGCGCGGCGATCCGATAAGCCTGCTCCGCACTATCCACGTCGATGATCCAGTATCCGGCGAGAAACTCTTTGGTTTCCGGGAAGACGCCATCGGTAATGGGCTCCCCGTTCTTTCCCGCGTGAACGATCCGGGCCTGGTCTGGAAGCGCCAGGCCTTCGGATGCGACGAACGTACCCGAATCCTTGAGTTCCTTGCTGAAAGCGCGCATGAATGCCATATTCGCCTGGAGGTCCTCCTTCGGCCACTTGGCATACCAGTCAAAAACGTCCTTCGTAGCGTTCATCATCAGAATGTACTTCATGTCTTTTTGCTCCTTTCGATTCTGGCACCGGGTTGGTGCGGTTTTCAATGTGTAGTCGGATCAACTTAGCGATTCTCTACATCCCTCTTCCGGAAAAAGTTCGCTCGTCGACCCTTGAGAATCGAATTGGCTGCTTTTTTCTGAATAAAAAGATTATCTACAAGCCGCCACGGCAGCATGATAAGTGGAAGGAATCTTAGATTCCTACCAACGTCCGCCGCGATCGTGAGTAACCACTCATCAAACCGAGGCAATACGCAAAGCTACTGATCGTTTCTGGTGGTGTTCTAGTAGTCGATGGTCAGGCTCAGAAGAAGTTCGTTGATCGGAGCAGCATGAATTACCGTAGAGGGAGGGGAGTCGGTGATCCTCAATGGCTAGTTCACCGCCGCGCTCTGTATTTGTGTGTATGGTATTTCTACCAGCGGGAGCGTTTTTCTCTCTGCTAAATGGAGTGGTTCACAAGACGCAAGCAACTCGTCTACATGTTGACATTCAAGAGGTTGGAAGAAGAGAAATCCCTGTGCGTATTTGACTTTCATAGCTTGAAGCAGCCGCTTCTGTTCATGCGTTTCAACTCCTTCGGCCACCACATCTATGCTTAAGGATGCCGCTAGAGTGACTATTGCGCGAACAACTTCCAGAGTCTCATCGGACGTTACCATATCGCCGATGAAAGAGCGGTCGATCTTTAACCTGTTTATCGGAAACCGGGCAAGGTAACTCAGGGATGAATACCCCGTGCCAAAATCGTCGATGCTCAAATGAACTCCGAGCGCGCGCAACTCATTAAGCGTTACGCACGCCCTCTCAGCATTTTCCATTACTACGCTCTCGGTGATCTCCAAATGGAGCAAGCCGGGATCAAGAGCAGTTTGCTCCAGAATCTGACCGACGCGGCGCACCAAACCTGAATGCTTGAAGTGGTTGCCAGAAAGGTTAACACTAACGAAGCAATCGGCAAGACCTCGATCTCGCCACTTAACCATCTGATTGCACGCCTCAGCCAACACCCAGGCTCCAATGTTTGACGATAACCCTGCTTCCTCCGCGACTGAAATAAACTCGCTCGGTGGCAGGACTCCGTGCTCAGGGTGCCGCCAGCGAATAAGCGCTTCGAACCCTCTTATCAGGCCTTCATCGAGAGAGACTATCGGCTGGTAGCATAAGAAGAACTCATTCCGTGCCAGAGCCCGGCGCAGTTGGGTTTCCAGTTTCATTAACATCACCGCACGCGTGTGCATGCTCTTGTCAAAGAGTTCGTGGCGAGCTTTACCGTTTTGTTTTGCCTGGTACATCGCGCTGTCCGCGTCGCGCAGTATGCTTTCGGGATTATCATAGCCGGGCAGGTTGAGTGCGATGCCAATGCTCGCTGTTGTAACAACCTCTTCACCTTCGAGCCAAACTGGTCTGTTAACCTCGATCTGTAGTCGCTCTGCTGTATGCAGGGCTGCATATGTGCCTTCAATGTCGTCGAGCACGATGGCAAACTCGTCTCCTCCCAGCCGCGCTACGGTGTCGCTCGCGCGCAAACAGTCCTTCAGCCGTTTGGCAATTGTCACCAGCAATTCATCTCCGGCTGCATGACCGAGGCTATCGTTGATGACCTTGAAGCGATCAAGATCGAGGAAGAGAACCGCGAAGAGATGGCCTTTATGGCGTCGCGCACGATTGATTGACTGTTCCAGGCGATCGGTCAGCAACGCGCGGTTGGGCAATCCCGTTAGCATGTCATGAAGCGATGCATGGCGAAAATACTCGCGACTTTCCTGAAGCTCCTTCCTCACTCCTTCAAGTTCGGAGATATGGCGCTGTTTTTCTTCGATACTCAGTTCAGCTCGCTCCGCCTGTTCTTCGGCCGTCGCGACGCTGTTCATGTATGTACGATAAGTAAAATAGACGATCGCGATGACCGGCATCGTGAGGAAAACTGGAAAGAATCCAAAATCACCGATTAACCGGGCCACCGCGCCCGCCGCAAAGGCTCCCGCGAAATAGGTAAGGGAAGGCCAGAGGTAATGCTGCTTCCAGGTCACCAACAGCGGCGAGCCTGCTTTTAGCGATCGATCAATTGAAATTAGCCACGAGTTAATGAGGTATTGAATCAGTGACAACACTACCAGCCCACCCAGCAGGCGTCCAGATAAGAAATGTGGCGGCGTCTCAACTGTGCGACCAAAGAAAAGACGAACCATTGACACTGCTGTCATGAGCGAGAAGGCCATTACGCTGGCGTTGAAAAAGATGGTGAGTGGTTTGCGGCTAATCCGTCGGCTCGAAGTCATGCCTTCAAGGGCGGCAACCACAATCGCTGCTTCGCCGCCGTACAGGAGAACCGTTAGATACACCAGCGTGTCAGAGACAGTGATGCGCCCGCCGATTCCCGGTATTCGCACCGCTAATCGAGATGTGCCTGCCACGGTGATTATGGCGAGCAGGTAGAAGCGTATATCGAGTTGGCCAAACTGTAAGTTGTGAGCGGCGCCCGCGAACACAAGTAGACCGAGGCCGATCATGGTGAACCTAAAGCACGTTCGTAGGCTTTTGAGAATCTTCATCTCAGTACCGAGTGGGCAGCGAGACTCGCTCAGGAATTGCTTCTTTTTTTTTTCGAACTGGCTAAAAGCCCCAATCGCGAACTGCGAGCATGCAAGCGGTATTGTCCCCATTGGGTCCAGTGTCGCCCGCGATTACTCCGCGCGTGTCGCCGGCGATAACTCCGTCGCCGATGGTTTGACCGTCGCCGATCAATAGGCCGTCTCCCAGCAGCACACTTGTGCTGCAAAATACCGTGCCATCTCCAGCAATCACACCCTCGCTTGTCATCACGCTATCGCCATAGTTGATGCCGCTAGTCATCATGGTGCCATCGCCCGCGATCACGCCGTGATCAACCACCACGCCATCATTCATCAAAACACCCGGCCGGTAGACGTTCTGAAACTGAGTAATCAGGGGGATGCCGGTGCCGAACGTGTAGCCAAACAGTAAGCCGCGGGACCATGAAAAGGTAGATCCGGCGATGGTTGTGGAAGCCGTCGGGGCTGCGCGGTCGAGTAATGGAGAACCGAGACGGTTTGAGTTCAGGAAATCAACGCGCACCAGACGCGCTAAAGTCACCGCTCCTTCGATGTTGATTTCGCCCATACCTTGCTCAAAAGTGTTGTATCCGGCGAGCGGCTGCGCCGTATACATCAGGATCGCTTTTACAAGATTCGGGGTCAGTCGCGGATTAGCCTGCAGCAGTAGGACCGCGGCACCGGCGACGACGGGGGTCGCCATGGACGTGCCGCTCATACGCATCATCTTGCGAGTGGGATCGCTGCTGACGCCCGCGTCCAGTTCCGGGTGCTGAGTCACCAGCAGATTTCCCGGCGCTTCCGCATCAATGATCTTGTTACCCGGCGCAACGACATCCGGTTTGATCAGATTATCGTAATGCTTTAGACCGGCAGGATCCGTCCAGTACCCTCTTGTTGGTCCACGCGAACTGTAGGTTGTCATACTATCGTCGTCGCGTGAGTCGGTGCCGTACGTGTTGGCAGCGCCTACGGTAATCGCCGACGGTTCGATTCCGGGCGAATGAATCTGTCCGTAGACCTTTCTTCCGTTCGCATCAAGACCGTTGTTTCCGGCAGCGGCGACTACCACCACTCCGGAATCAACGAGCTTTCTAACTGCCTTGCAGATTGGATCATTGCGGTAAGAATCAACGGCCGCTGCACCCAGACTTAGGTTCACAACGCGGATGTTGTAAAGACTCCGATTCTTCATTACCCAGTTCAACCCCTTGAGCAAACCGGAGGTTGTGCCTGTTCCCTTTGAATCCAGCACCCGCAAGTTGATGAGATTTGCATTTGGTGCAATGCCAAGATAAGTAGCGTCGGAGATGCTATCGTTACCCGCAGCAATGGAAGCGACGTGCGTACCGTGGCCGTAAGGGTCATCGGTTCTACCCTCACCAGTAAAATCCTTGTTCACGACGATCCGAATGTTGTTGAGTCTTCCGGTAAACGACTTGTGGGAGTTGTAGATGCCTGAGTCGAGCACGGCGATACCAATGCCACTACCGTCTAATCCGGAACTCAACAGTGAAGGGTTTCGCACTGCGTCCGCTCCGGTTGTTGCTGACAGATGCCCCATCGTAACCGTTGGGCGGTCAGGTGAAACGTACGTAATACCCGGCAGATTGATTAGCTGTAAGAGTGATGTCGCTGGAAGGTTCACGGCAATCGCGTCAAAATTCTCAAAGTTGTCAGTGACCTCTCCGCCCAGGGCCCCGATGAGTATTTTCAGGGTCAAGCTGAGCGGGCCGTTGAGTTGCACGATAACGCTAACCCTGCCCGAGGATGGATGAAGTAGGAGGTCACTCAGATCTTCAGAGACCCTGACGACCTGGGTTGTGTTCTGCAAGATCTGATTGAGATTGAGTGATTGCCCCTGAGCCGGAGCCAGGGGCATCATCAACAGAATCAGTGTCTGAATAACTGACACCGAGAGTAGTTTGGATATTCTGCCCTGGAAAATGTTTCGCACGTTTGAACTCCCTGAAGAGGGAAGCTGCTGACTGGCTTTCTAAACTACGCTTTTTGTCGCGCGCGAACGACTCGGCAACGTCCATGCCATTGCGCAATATCGCTTACACGAATCAATAATGCTTAGCAAATCGAGAGGAAAAGGAGACTCTGACCCGCTTTAGCGCTGTCAGAATCACAGACATCAAGTCAGACTGATAGATAGGTTGAGGTCAGTTTGCATGATTGTCTAAGAGAATTGGTGACTAGACTACTCTACGGCGGCTGAGTCGAGGAGAACTCAAACAATCGTAATCTATGAGGGTTGTTGGTCGCGCATCTGAAGCTGCCGATATCATCGTTTGGCGACGATTAATGGCCGTCCTTCCGATTCGCGCCGGTAAAAGACTCGCGGCGTCTGGGTAACGCGCCGCTCCAGGTCGGGAACGCGCTCCTCGCCTGCGACAAAGGAAAGGTTGAGGCCCACGCCGCGTGCCTGCTTCATTTTCTCAAGTTGCATGTTGGGCACGCGCGTGCTCGCGTAGTCGAACCATTCACGCACCCATACCTGACCGTCTTTGGGATCACTATCTGCCGCGGCCTGCTTCAATCCCTCCTCGACGAGTGCGTAAGTCAACAGCCCGTGCCCCAGCGTTGATGCCTCCTGTGCCGCCTGATAACTCTGCGCCGCGGTCAGGATGTACATCCCCTTCTCGTAAGCGAGTTGTGCCAAACCCTTTGAGTTCATCGGACCGCGCCGCTGCTCCTCGGCTTCGAGTGCCTGCCCGGAATTGCAGGCATCGATGACCATCAGCAATTTGTCCGCATCGATTCCCTCAACCGCCCGCTCCAACTCCTCATCCGAAATGCTATGTTCGAGGATAGTTTGCAAACCTGCGGCGTCAAGCCCGGTTCGCTCTCCCGCGTAGCCCAGGTCGTGCGGCAATAAATAAAACCGTTGCCCCTGAGCGGTTCCGTGCCCCGCGAAGTAGATGAAGATTGCATCTTCCGGCTGGGTAGGTTTCAGCTTTTCGAGCGCCGCAGGCGCATCGCCGGGCGAGGCATCCTGGATTCCGGCAAGTCGTCTCAATGCCCTCAAAACGTTTACTTTCGTGGCCTGTTCGTTCAGCAGCGATGCGACTTCAATATGCTCGTAGTTCGCAATCTGCTGTTGTGCGCGTCGTACCTCTTCGCCAAACGCCGTTGCGTCCGCAACCGCGTACTTAAGATTGTATTGGGTGTTGGAATAGGTGTTGACACCGATCGCCAGAATGTAGGCGGTACCTGGCCGCTTGAGGCTATCCGCGCCTGTGATACTCAGCGCAGCATCCTTGCTCTTGACGTTATCACGATTGAACGCGTAAGCCGCCAGACGGTTCTCTCCGGCGACGACTGTTATGTTGGTTTCCAGGGTTGTCGTAGTCTGGCCTTTCAGCACATCGCCGCGCCAGACTTTTACGAGCGAACCGTTACGGAATAGCCGCACATCGCGCGCCCCGCTCCCGGCCTGGTGATCTTTGTCGACTGGCCTTTCAGTTACTTCAATCTTTACCGTCAGGTTGCGTTCTGACGTACTTCCGGCATCGCCTGGTGCGCTCTGAGTCATCAATTTTAGTTCGGGTTGACGGCGGTCGAGCTGCGATATGTTTTTCGGAGCGCGAGGCTTTTTCCCGGCCATCACCTCAGCCAGCAGCCCGGGATAATAAAACTCGTTGAAGAAGGTTTCTGCCGGCGTGACATCAAATGTGTTGCCTCCAAACTGCCAAAGGATTTGCTTCCATGCAGCGGGTGAGCCGTCGAACAAACCGTCGGGAGTAACAACTAACCAATCGCTGCTGCGGCTGTTGAGAGCACCGCCGAGATTTACGAGGGTTGCGAGTTTTTCGCCTGACGAAGCGTCCCAAATATACTTATCGTTGTTTTCACCGAGGGCTACGAGAAAACGCCCGTCAGGACTGAAGCTCAGAGAGACTATGCGTCCAGCGTGTGGCAGGGTGCGCGTTGTTCTTCCCGAGGCAACTTCAAAAATATCGATCTTAGTTCCATACCCTGCGGCCAGCAGACGCGCGTCCGCGCTTAGGCAAAGAGTTGTCACCGCACCGCTTTGTTCGTCATCATTGATTTGAAAAGTGTTGACCTTACGCCCGCTTTCCGTCTCGTAAATGATTAGGGAACGCTCTTTCTTTTCCTTTTCGAAGCCGGTCATCCCGATGAGCTTGCCATCGAAACTAAAACCCGCCGCCGGAACGATGCCCATCACCGGGGCCTTACCTCCGTCCAACTCCCGCAGACGTTTGTCGGATTGGCCGTCGTAGAGATCTATTCTTTGTTTGTACACATCTTTATAGACATCGCTAAACACATTTATAGCGTTGGCGGTAGTGTAGAACTCCTTCATCCCGAAGAACGGGGCTGCCCTGAAGCGTCCGTCCGGACTAAAGAAAGGCTTGCCACGGTCCCGAAGCGATGCGTCGTTGTTACCACGCACGAGCGTTCCCGCAGCGGTATCCCACACTTCCCTCGCCAGATTCTTCAAAAGCACGTGACTCGAAATGAGGAAACGACCGTCGGGGCTGAAACTTACGGCGCCCCCAGCCTGAAGCTTTTCGCTGGAAATAGCTCCCATCGCTTCGACGGCTTCAATGATTTGTTCGGGCGTCGTGATATCCCGCTTCTGAAGTTCGGCCATCGTTTTTGGATCGATGGTCTTGATGAAAGCGGCTTGCTCCGCTCTATCCACTTCGTCCGTCGTCCCTGTTTGCAGAGTGCGGGATTCGTGCCCTGTTGCGGACTCAATGATTCTGATTGCCTTTGCTCCCGCCGCGACCGCCGCAATCAGGCTGCCGTCGCGATTGAAGCTAATCACTCGGGCGCCCATGAGAGCCTCTCCACTAGTTTTTAGCTCTCGTATCATTTGACCGGTCGTAGCGTCCCACAACTTCATCGCG
>Ga0193725_1000524_pt1 | contig 11141 bp, 12 predicted proteins | sample H2a2metaG_FD_143058 | JGI IMG/M metagenome (GOLD analysis project Ga0193725, IMG submission 143058) | Soil microbial communities from a riparian zone of the East river system, Colorado, United States - H2a2 | ecosystem: Environmental > Terrestrial > Soil > Riparian zone | place: USA: East River...
CCAGATAGGATAGGCCCCGGTCGGATCCGCAGCATTCTGATAGACGGCGCGATCGGAGGGGATAATCTTTCCTCCGCAACGCGGACAGACGCGGCCCCGGGTGGTCCGCTTTTCAACGTCGATGCGCAGTAGATTCTCCTCAGCCATAAGTTGTACGTTACTCAGGTTTAGTTTTCGGCAGCGGCTGCGGGATCGGTGGAGGAGCGGATTTGATTTCGAATGAGTCGAAGAAGCGCTTCACTTCCGCTTTTTTTTCGTCCCCTCCCAAAACCATGAGCACGTAGTTGCGCGGATTTGCATCGAACGCTCGCAGTAACCCGCGCGATTCTCCCAGGGAAAGGATGTACTGCCGTCCAATGGCAGCGCCCTTCAAACTAATATCCCGGTCAGTTTGTACGTCGACCGTCATTCCGGCTGACTCCGCCAGTGACTTTGCGAAGCCCTCCTTAAAACCATCCATAAATTTGTCGAGTCTTACGGTAGGCGTAAGGATCCCGGAGAGATCCGGAAACTCCTGCATTACAACCATGTAAAGCATTCCGCTCGCCTCATCGTTACAGGTATAGAGGCGCATCTTATACGTATTCGAATCAAAGGTACTCCGGTCGGTTTGTTCCTCCGGCTTAACGGGAAGCTGGATCGAGAAGCCTTCACCAGTCGGACTCAGGACGATCCAATCACCAGCCTTGTAGACCGGGGCGGCTAGCGCGGGCGCGACCAAAAAGGCCAGCAGCAAAAGCCGCCTCAGGTGGTGTCGGCTTTTCAATATTCTTCGTCTCCCTGGTCTTCGTCTTCGGCTTTTTTGTGACGTTTCAGCACTACAAAGATTGAGCAGAATATTGTCACGGGCGGGACCAACAGCACCAGCACGCCGATGTTGAAGTTTCTAACAAAGAACGCATTGCTGGAACCGGCCAACGCTGAGCGGCACATCGAACACTGACCGAACGCCGTCGTACTCACCGCCGCAAGCAAAGCAAGGGTCGCCAGGACCAGTATCACGGGTTTTAGTTTACGAGCGTTCATAAAATGGTGCATCAATGTTCCGGCGCCTCGGCAGGCGGCGGTGGTGGCTGTTCCTTAAACTGATAGCGTAAGCCAGCCGATCTGAAGCTATCGGGGAAAAACACGAATAGCAAGGAGATACAGACTACCAGCATCGGCACGATGGTGAGAATCAGACTCAAGCGCTCAAACTTCATGTGCATAAAGTAGGCCACAATCAGCGCCGCCTTGATAATCGAGAGGCCAAGCAGAATCGTCAACATGAAATGAATCGGCATTGGCTTGTAGGCAAGGAAGATCTCCACCAACGTCAAAGCAAGCAGCCAGACCCAAATTGACGTAAAGAGTTTATTACTGCCGGCAAAATGCTCTTCAGCGTGTGCGCTCATGCTCGACTCCTCCGCTTAAATGTTCAGCGAACGAACTACTTAGTCAAATGACCACCAACATCAACTGACAGGATGTAAATCAGCGGGAACACAAACATCCAGACCAGATCGACAAAGTGCCAGTAGAGACCGCTTATCTCGATGTCCTCGTGATTTACCTTCTTCACCCGCGCGGCCGTTACGGCCAAATAAATGATCCCGGTGGCGACGTGAAACATGTGCAAGCCGGTGATCGTGAAGAAGGTTGCGCCAAACAGTGGCGACGGCAATTGTCCGTCAGAAGTTGTGAAGGTCTGCACCCAGTGTTCCGGCAAACTAAAGGGCCGCAGTCCTTCACTGTACAAGTGGTTCCACTCGATAAGGTGGAGGATGACGAAAGCGGCGCCGAAAAACATCGTTGCCAGAATCCATTTGCGCGCCAGCGCCTTGTCTCCACGGCTCGAGGCTGAAACGCCGAAGACCATCGTCAAGCTCGATGAGAGCAGACAAAAAGTCATGACAGACGAAAAGACTATGCTCGGGTAAAACGGAAATGGCGTCGGCCAGACGTTTGAGGCGCGCAGATAGCTGTAGCCTATCAAGAGCGCCGAGAAGGTCAAGGAGTCGGAAACAATGAACAACCACATCCCGAGCTTGCGATGACCGACACGGTAGGGGTGCACACCCCCGCCCCAGTCTTCCGCCGGAAAATGTACTGCGCGTGCTTCAGTACTCACCTGTCACCTCCAAAAGAGAAAGTTGCAACTCGTAAATAACCGCCAAGGCGCAAAGGACTCCAGGATTTAGAACCGTTTCACATTCAAAACCTGCCTTCCCGTCCCGGCGATCCTGGCGCCTTTGCGGTTTTTCTGACTTACCGCACATAAAACAGCAACACAAACAAATAGAGCCACAAGAAATCCATGAAGTGCCAATAAAGCGTCACCGCGTCGGCTTTGGCCTGAGCCTTTGTCATCGCTGCCTTTCCGTCCTGCGGCACGCGACTACTCCGCAACGAGAGGTAGGCGAGCGCCGCCAGACCTCCGAGCAAATGCACACCGTGTATGGCAGTAAAAAGGTAAAAGAACGAGCTATGGGGATTGCTGGCAATATAAACTCCCTGCTTCGCAAGTTGCCGCCAGGCGATTATCTGCGAAGCCAAAAAGCCAACTCCCAGGACCACTGTCATAAGCAACCATGACTTGTAGGCATTGACAGCCGCATGCTTTAACTTGCGGCGCGCGGTTTCCAGAGTCCCGCTACTGATGAGAAGCAAGGCTGAACTCAACAGCAGAATGCGCGGCATCCCGAGCGGCTGCCAATCGCTGGAGGAAGCGGCTCGTACGATATAAGCGCTGCTCAACGCCGTGAACAACATTAAGATCGAAGCCAACGCCACCCAGGTACCAAGGCGATAGCTGTTCGCAGACGAGGCCGGTAAGTATTGTTTGTTAATTTCTACAACCATAATTAGTGTTACTTCAAAATCAGCAGCAGCAGGAATAACCAGATCCAGAGGGCATCCATTGTGTGCCAGTAAAGCGACATCAATCCCGCCGAAGTCTCTTTCGACATGACCTTCCCCGCCCTGCCGCTCGGTCGCGCGCGAATCGCCAGATACGAAAGCCCTGCGATGCCTCCCAATAGATGCACGCCATGGACGCCGGTAAAAAAATAAAAGAACGTGCTATGGGGGTGACTGGCAAAATAGACACCTTGCGCGGCGAGTTCTCGCCAGCCCATCACCTGTGCAGTCAGGAAAAACAGGCCAAGCACCAGGGTCGCAATACTCCATCCCCTGTATCCGGTTTCATTTTCACGCTTCAAAGATCGTTTCGCGGTTTCAATCGTAAAACTGCTCAAGATGATGATGCCGGTGCTCAGAAAGAACATTCGCGGCATCGTTACCCGGCGTCGTTCATTATCAAATGACAGGATAATGTAAGCGCTGGATAAGGCCGCGAACATCATCACAATCGCGGCGATTATCACCCACATGGTTACGCGATAGGCTCCCGGCGAAAGACCTTTGCGCGGGTCTCGCCTCCCGCCTCCGCCGTTGCCGTTCCCTTTCGGACCTTTGCCATTTGGCCCGGGAAACCTTGAACCTCCACCCGACGACCTTGTTTCTTTTTTCGCAGCGGTCTTAGTGCTTGTGACCGTTGTGGCCATTACCGCCTACCCCTTCACTTCCGGCCATGCTCGCGTCGGGTTCATTTTGCATCACGTAATCGTTTGGCGCTCCGGGTACCGCAAACTCATACGGTCCGCGGTAAACAACCGGCAGCATGCCGGCAAAATTGTCATGCGGCGGCGGGCTCGTGGTGTTCCATTCGAGCGTAGTTGCCTCCCAGGGATTGTCCCCCGCCTTCTTGCCCTTGAATATGCTCCAAATGAGATTGAAGTAAAAAACAAGCTGGACGAGCGCCGTGATAATCGCGGCTATGGAAACGAAGATCACCAATGGGTGAATCGAATCAAGAAATCTGTATTCGGTAAACTGCGAATAGCGCCGCGGCATGCCAACCATTCCCATGGTGTGCATGGGGACAAAGATGCAGTAGACACCGATGAACGTCAGCCAGAAATGGAATTTGCCTAGCCGCTCGCTCATGAAGCGGCCAAACATCTTCGGGAACCAGAAATAAATAGCGGCAAACATGCCGAAGATAGAAGCCACACCCATCACCAAGTGGAAGTGGGCGGGCACAAAGTAGGTGTCGTGCATCGGCAAATCGAGCGAGGTCTGCCCGAGCACCAGACCCGTAATACCGCCGGCCACGAACAGCGAAACAAAGCCAATCGCGAAGAGCATGGGCGTGGTGAAGCGGATCCTTGCGCCCCACAAAGTGCCCAGCCAGTTAAATGTTTTGACTGCGGAAGGAACGCCGATCGACAAGGTCAGAATCGAGAAGGTCATCGCCGAGTAAGGGCTCATGCCGCTGATGAACATGTGGTGGCCCCAGACGAAGAACCCGAGCAGTCCGATTGCAAAGATCGCAAACACCATGGCGCGATAGCCGAAGATAGGTTTGCGCGCGAAGGTCGAGAGAATGTGCGAGGTCGCACCCATGCCGGGAAGGATGGCAATGTAAACTTCCGGATGCCCGAAGAACCAAAACAGATGTTGCCAGAGAATTGGGGAACCGCCGGTATGCGTGTTAAGCACTGAAGATCCGAATACCAGTCCGCCCGGAACAAAGAAACTGGTACCAACGGTGCGATCGAGCAGGAGCAATATGCCGCCACCGAGCAGCACCGGAAATGAAAGCAGTGCCAGCACCGCCGTGGTGAACCAGGCCCAGCAGGTCAAGGGCATGCGCATCAGAGTCATGCCGCGCGTGCGCATGTTGAGCAGCGTTGTAATGAAGTTAAGCGCTCCGAGCAATGAGCCAATACAAAAGATGGCTATGCTGACAATCCAAAGATTCATGCCCGCGCCCTGCCCGGGGCCGCCTACCACGCCCACGGCGCTCAAAGGTGCGTATCCGGTCCAACCTCCAATCGGCCCCACGGTAGAGCCGCTGCCGCCGCCTAACCACACCCCCAGTGCGGAAGTGGCAATCGTAGTATTACCTTCAACAAAAATCGCCGCGAGAATGACGATGAACCCAACAAACGTGACCCAAAACGACATCATGTTCAGAAACGGAAAGGCCATGTCTTCCGCGCCGATTTGTATGGGCAGGAAATAGTTGCCGAAACCTCCTTGCGGCGCAGTGGTCAGGACGAAGAAAACCATGATCGTCCCGTGCATGGTTACGAGCGACAGATAGAACTCGGGATTCATGACGCCGCCGGGCGCACCAGTCGGAAAAAGTGTTCCGAGGATCGACCAACTCGTACCCGGCCACGACAGATTGAGTCGCATCAGCACCGACATCGTTACGCCGACGACCACAGCAGTCAGGGCAAGGATGATGTACTGGATACCGATTACCTTGTGATCCAGGCTGAAGATGTACTTACGAATGAAGCTGGTCGGTGCCTCGTGACGATGCACTGCTTCGTGCGTTTCAGATGACATCTCTGATTCTCCTAATGGTTGGGCCGAATCAACAATCTAAGGTCATTTTCACTGCTGATAAACAGGTAGTTCATACTTTGCTAACAGTTCCGTAATGCGCGTTTGAAACTGATCCTGCGGCAGAGCCATCAGGGCTTCATGTTCAGCCGTGGGCAGCACCAGCATGAAACTCTTCATACGGTAGTGGAATTGACCGCAAAGCTCTGCGCAAGCCAGTTCATATTTGCCGGGCCGGGTCGCAGTGAAGTGAACTCGAATATTCATTCCCGGCACCAGATCCTGCTTAAATCTCAGCTGGGGCACCCAGAAATTATGAATGACGTCTCTGGAACGAAGAATCAACTCGATCGGCCGGTCCACGGGAACGGCAATCACGGGGTGCGTCATATCATCTTTCGCGTTTGGATCGGTTTCGTCGAGGCCAATGTAGTTGGTCGCCGAATCATCGATCAGATTTGGATCCGTGCGCCCAAAGATTCCATCCTTGCCGGCGTAGTGGAAGTTCCACTGAAACTGCTGCGCAACGACTTCAACCGTGTAGGCGCCTGCGGGAGCCTTATTGAAGTGGAGCGAAGCCCAAACGCTCTGGCCCATGACTGCGAGACCGATAAAGATGACGGCCGTCACCACGGTCCAGACCACCTCCAACCGATTGCTGCCATGGGTGTATACGGCGCGGTCGTTCGGGCCGCGGTCTCGATATTTCCAGACCACGTAGCCGAGACCGACCTGGGCGGCAGTGAAAGCAATGCCCACGACGATGATGGTCAGCACAAACTGACGATCCAGCGCGGCAGCGTGAGTAGTAATGGCCTCAGGAAACCACCACTTCTTCACGAAAAAGAGACTCACTGAACCCAGAGTCAGGATCCAGATAATAACCGCAAGAACTCGTCCCATCGGTTACTCCTTAGGAAGGTGAATAGTAAATGGTGAATAGTAAATAGTCGGAAACGATTCGACTTAGCATCTAATCGGAAGGAATAGTCGGTCGACCATTCACTCCTAACTATTTACGATTTACCGATCTAAAACCATCAGAATGAACAGCAGCGGCAAATAGATTACCGACGCCAGCAACAGCCGCCGAGCCTCTTGTCTCGACTTCGAAAAGGCCGCACGGACGCTGCTGTAGAGAAAGAGCAAACCTAAAACAATCGCGCCCCAAAGATATACTCTGCCGGAGATGCCGAGCGCCGTGGGCAGCAAACTTACCGGCAACAGCAGCACGGTGTAGACAACAATTTGTTGTGCGGTGACGCGGCCGTCAGGCTCCACCACTGGCAGCATGAGAATTCCGGCGCGGCTGTAGTCTTCACGATACATCCAGGCAATTGCCAGAAAATGTGGGAACTGCCAGAGAAAAAGAATCGCGAACAGGACCCAGGCCTCGAGGCCAACCGTTCCGCGTGCGGCGGCCCAGCCAATCAAGGGCGGTACGGCTCCGGGAAACGCGCCGACCATAGTTGACAGTGAAGTCCGCGTTTTGAGCGGCGTGTAGCCAAACAAGTAACCCGCGATCACGGTCAGCCCCAACACGGCTGTCAATGGGTTTACCAACACCGCCAGGTACAACTCGGCCAGCGCCGTAAGTCCTACGCCAAAAGCCAGCGCTTCCCACGGGAGTAGTTTGCCTGATGGCAATGGCCGGTTGGCCGTGCGCCTCATGAGCGCGTCGAGATCGCGCTCCATGTATTGATTGATCGTCGCAATTCCTGACGACAACAACGCAATCCCCACCATCGCCCGGACCAAACCCGAGTAGTCAATTCTAGCCTGAGAGGCTAAGGCGAATCCGGCGGCGGCAGTAAGAACTATCAAAAAGGTAATGCGCGGTTTGGTCAGCTCGAGATAGGCCGCGAACCGCTCGCGTCCACTCAGCCGCTCGAGTCGGACGACTGCCGCAGGATTGAGATCTATTGCAAATTCTTCCATGAATTAATTAACAAAACGAGTGAACGTTAGCCCGCGGTTCAGAGTTCAAGCTTTAGCTTGCTCTTTGTCTCATCAAACACAACCTGAAGGTTGAACTCTAAACTTCAAGACCGTTGCGCAGTCGCAAATTCAAACGATGAAGCGTTGGCCCGTAATACCTTGAAAGTGCGCAACGTCAAAACTATCGTGGTAGCGAATACCAGAGCCCCACACGCTACATGCGCCACCGTGATTCCCACCATTGGATTCAGCGGCTGCGGATCATTCGGTGACGCCATTCTGGTGATGTAAGCCGCAATTCCCAGGAACAACTGCACCGCTAACAGGGATAACGCTATCTTCGCGGGACGAGTCAGAAACGTTTCACTGCCGTGGCGCCGCAAGATCAAGACAGCGGCGGTTCCTAACAAGAGCGTCACTGCGATGGCGCCGCCAATGTGCGTCAGAAGCAAATCCGTAGGCAGCGGTTGGTCCCAGGTCGCCGAATGCCGGAGCGTGGCGCCAATTATCAGCTGTAGAAAGATCGTTGCTGCTGCCGCAATACAAACATAGCGAACCGCTAGGGTTCCCTGCTCTTCGATTGTAGGCTGGCTTTCAAACCAACTACGCGAAGTGAAAACCGCCAGGCTAACTGTGGTGCAAAAGAAGAGCTGGGCCAGAGTTGCATGCGCTGCCGAAACCACCAGCGGCAGGTTTAGCTTTACTGTCAATCCACCCAGCAGGCCCTGAGCAATCACTGTCCCGAGCGCAATCGCGCCCAGACGACGCACCCAGCGGCGGGCTCGCCGCGGTAAACAGGTGCGCTGCGGATCAGTCCATGCCTGTAGAACCAGTTACAGATCTGTTCCCAGTACAGGTAGACCGTAAAACAAACTGTCAAAAATCCAACGGTGGTGGCAACCATCCGGTGCCCATGCTCCCAAAAGAGATTGCCGACCATTTTGGGAAAGAACTGGCCGTTTGAAAGCGGCCAGTCCGATGTCGCCAATCCTGCATCGTGGCTCGTCACCAGCGCGCCAGCGATGATCAGGAAAAACGTAGCGCCAGCCAGCAGCAGCGCGAAGCGATGCACACCCCGATTCATATTTCTGATTGCTGATTGCCGATTTGCGATTGCAGAGACCCTCCGATGGTTTTATTTCCGCAATCGCAAATCGACAATCTAAAATCCATCAGTGTCGGGTCAACATTGGAAAATCGAGCGCCGGCATCATCTGGAGACTTGGTTTACCGGAAGCGGTGGCGGCTTCGCCAAACGCGAAGTCGGCGGTAGCGCTGCCGCTGGCCGGAACCGTTACTTGCATGGTCTTCTCACTGCCGGCGGCGCCACCTTCATGCCAGGCGACGACGGTGTAGGCTCCCGGCGGTACACCCTTGATACTGAAGCTGCCATCTTCGGCACTAACAGCTGCGAATGGATGCTTCAAGACGGCGACGTAAGCCTTCATCCACGGATGCTGATTGCATTTAACCGGCACCAAAATCTCCGAACGCGCGAATGAGTGGGCCAGCGGCGCAGCACCGTTTGGCTGCGACTGGTTCCAATCGGGGTTGTTCTTCGGAGTGAAATGGATGTTGTGTTGCGTCGGATCGCTGTTAGTGATGTTCAGCTTTTGATTGACCATGACGGCCGAAACGTGTGGTTTGTAGTGGCAGCCATTCTGGTCCAGAGTCAGCGCCGTAGTCGGAGCATCAAAGCTCCAGTCGCCAATCTTCGTGCCATCGGCAAGCGTTCCCTCTTTGATGTAGACGAGGACGTTGGCAAGCTTGCCATTAGTAACTACGTTGTCTTCGGTCGAGAGATTGGGATTCTTCTGACCACAGGCAGGATCAGCATCCGTCGCAATCTTCTTGGGCGCGGGCGGCGTGCCGGTGAAGGCCACAGCGCCACTGATCGTTCCTTCATTTCCCTTAGGCGCAAACTTTTTCGCGCTTGTCTCGGTATTCGCAGCAGGACCCTCTTCAGTTTTCTTCCCGCAAGCCGAGGCCAATGCCAGCAGCGAAAGCGCAATCGTCAGAATCAGCAAGACTTTAGTCTGCTTCATAAACATAATCAGTTCCTCCAAATCAAGATAACTTTCTATTAACTCTAGCACGGGAGGCGTTGGGAAGTAGACCCGCCGCGATTGAACCCATGCTGCTACATACCAGCCGGCCGCGCCGCCGATCTTCTGCTGCGGTTCTCGACGAGAGTCGGCCGTCTCGCGCGCCGGGATCTATTTAACGTGGTTTCCCCACCCCTGCTCTTCGATTTTATTTGGGCTTTTTGGGCCGGAGTCGCCGCCGGGGCAGGAGCGACAGGCGCCGTTGCCAGCAATCGTCGCTGCTCGTCAGGTGTCAACAACATCATGTAACGAACCAACAGTCGCGCGTGGTCGTCATGATATTCATTCGCACTGGCCGGCGGATTGGGCAGGTTAACAACCCAGCGCTCGCCTTCCTTCCTAAACAATCCCGTAGGCATCGCTGTGCCCGGACTGATCTGCGACGGATCCAACAGCCAGCGGAAGGTCCACTCCGGCTTGAGACGTTCACCGGCCAGGAGGAAGTTTGGCGCAATCGCTTTCGCGTCGTGAGTCGGATCGCCGGTGATGTGACACTTCAAACACGGCGTTCCTGACGTAAACATCTGCCGCGCAGTCAGCTTTTCCTGCTCCGTCAACGGCTGGAGCGGCTCTTTAATGTATGGCTCCTGCTGGCCGGACATGGCCATGAAGAAGCGCACCAAAGTTTGCAGTTCATTGGGCGAGAAATTGAAAGTGGGCATGCGAAACTTCAGATATGGCCGCACGCCATTTCGATCCAGGCCAGGCTGCGCTTTCAAATGACCACCTGTTGGCGGCGCGCTAGCCGCTGGCGGCGACTGCGCACCAGCGCTCGCGGTGCTGGACGGCGTGGAGGCACTTGTCTTGGCAGCTTGTGCGGCATTGTCGATGGCCGCGTTTTGGGCCGCAGTCTTCTCTCCACTCAGCGATGGGTCATGCAGAAACCTCAACAACCAACTTGGATCGACTCGCGCGCCTTCGCTGCTCAACCGCGGCGGCAATAGATCCTTACCTTCCGGCGTTTGATAGAAAGGCAGATCCATAACTACTGAACGCTGACCTACTTGAAGCTGGTGACAACCCATGCAGTTGTACTTCTTGACTACCCACCAGCCATTCTGAATATCCTGCCGGCGCGTGTCTTCCGGATTATAGAAAAGCGACTGCGGTACGTTTGCGCCTTCCGCGCCCACGCTGCCAAGCAGAAAAGTAGTCAAAGCAGTGCGCCACTCCGGTGTTAAGTATGGCTTGGGCATTCGCAGGCGATCTTTCGGATCTTTCTCTTTGCCCTGATCGTAAATGGACGGGTCTGTGATCTTATGTTCGAAGAAACCCTTGTGGTTGTACCAGGGCTTCTCTTCTTCTTCAGACTCGGCATGCAACTTCAGAGGATCGCTTCCCTCCTCTGCTTTCTTTGTTAACAAAGCAAAGTCGAGGCGCTCGATCGGTGTTGCGCCTTCCACCGTTAGTTCCTTACCGATGCGCTGTTCGTCTTCAAAGCCTTTGATTTCGTGGCAACCTGCGCAACCATACTGCTTGATCAGCGCCTGTCCTTTTTCGCGCAGCTCGGGACTGTCCATGAACGAAGCGTCGTCATACTGCGGCGGCGATGACAACGAGAAGAGATAGGTGGCAATGTCGCGTGCGTCAGTTTCCGAGAGACGGAAATTCGGCATCACCGTCATGTTTTGTACTTGCAACTCGGCGCCGTCATTAGGGCAACGCGAGTGCAGTTCGGTGTCAAATACGTAAGGCAGGTTG
>Ga0193725_1000526_pt1 | contig 11108 bp, 9 predicted proteins | sample H2a2metaG_FD_143058 | JGI IMG/M metagenome (GOLD analysis project Ga0193725, IMG submission 143058) | Soil microbial communities from a riparian zone of the East river system, Colorado, United States - H2a2 | ecosystem: Environmental > Terrestrial > Soil > Riparian zone | place: USA: East River...
TCTCGTAGCTCATTGCTTGGTTTTTCTCCCAAGCCTATACTACTTCATCTTTGCTCTCTCGTTTCATGTGAGTTTGTTGTGAGTTTTGAGACGGCCTCAACTACGGCGGCCCTCCAACGCCACCGCCGGGCCACTTGACCAGTTACAACGTGAGCTACACTCTGCGCGGCAACGTCACAGGACGCACAGTGTACAGCGATGTCAGCGCGGGGACTTCGATCACGTGGCTGAGGAAGATCGACATCTTCGGGAATATGGTCAAGGAACAGTTGTCTTGCTGCAATGAAGAAACGATCACGCCCACAGAAACCGACTGTTGGGCCTTGCCGGCGACGGTGACGAAGGGGGCAGCGGGCGGGCCGCAGATTACGGTGACCAGTCAGTTTGACTTCAACACGTCTGCTATTAAGTTCAGCCACGATCCGAACAACCTTGAAACGGAATATGGTTACGACGCGGCGATGCGAACAACAAGCATCGAGGCGCCGACTGGCGCAATCTCAACGAGCAGCTACAACGACGGCCAGCTTTCGGCGTCGAGAACTGTGACCTACATTGACGGCGGGACGCAAAAGCAAGTGACGAGGTCCACGGTTTATGACGGATGGGGGCAGACGATTCAAGAATTCAACGAGCATGGAGGACAGATCAACACGAGCTATGACGCTATGGGCAGAGGCGTAACCCGCACGAATCCGTTCCCCGCAGGAGGCACACCCGGACCGGCGACGAGTTATCAATACGACGCGCTCGGTAGAGTCAAGCAAGTCACGCTACCTGACAACAACACAATTCAGACCGCATACGCCGGGAGCACTGTGACGGTGACCGATCAGGTGAATCGCAAGACACAGCGTATCAGTGACGGGCTTGGTAGATTGGCGACGGTAAACGAGCAGGACGTCACTGGCGCGCTAACTCAAGCGACAAACTACTCGTACAATTACCTCGACGGTCTTACGCAGGTAAATCAAGGTAATCAGCTTCGAAGTTTCAAATACGATTCGCTGGGAAGACTGCTGTATGAAAAGATCCCCGAGCAGACGGCAACGAGCAACGACGGCACCGGGACATTCTGGACGACCAAGTACACCTATACAACTTTCAACTCTGTCGCGACTGAGCAGGATGCGCGTGGCGTGATCACAACATACACTTATGACTCGCTGAATCGGCCGACCACGATCAGCTATAACACCGTGAGCGGAGTGACCACCGCGCCGACGGTCACCTATCGTTACGATTCAGATTCAACCTACGGCACAACCGCCACGGGAAAGCTTGTGCGCGTGAATGTTGGTTCGGACTATCAGGAGCGCTACACGTTTGATTCGTACGAGCGGGTCGCGAGCGCCATCTTTACCATCGGCACACGCACCTACACGACCGGCTACCAGTACAATCAGAGGAATCAACGCAAACAGGCGGGGCATATGGGCTACAGCTACGACTCGGCTGGGCGGCTCAGTGCCGTTGGCAATTCGTTCTACAACGCAAGCTACAACGTAGCGGGGCAGTTGACCGGCGACACGCTTTACTCCTCGGGGCTGAACGGCGCCACCTTGGTCGACAGCGTGACCGCTGAGACGTTCGGTTATGACGCCAACCGAATGCAGTTGACGAGTCAAACGGCCGCGACGACTAACACTAACAGGCCGAACCAAGTATGCATCCCGAGTTGCCCGCCGCCCCCGCCGGGCGGGACGAATCTTAATCTGACCTACAGTTATCAAGCGTCGGCAGGTCAGATGGGCGCGGGAACAACTGCCGGAAATGCGGGACAGTTGATGAGCATCACCGGCACAATCGGCGGCGTGGTTGAGAGCGCCAGTTTTACCTATGACTTACTTGGGAGACTAACCACATCAAACCAGACTTCGAACGCTCAAAACGCGCAGCGACGATTTGCTTATGACCGATGGGGCAATCGAACCGGCGTCTATGATCCGGGCAACCATGACATCCAGATTCAAGAGGTCACGTTGGAGCAGTCGGGAGGAGCCCCAACCAATCGCATCACGAGCGTGACGGCGGGTTCGACCTTGAACTACGTTTATGATGCCACCGGTAACGTCACGAGCGACGGGACGCACAGCTACACCTACGATTCGGAGAACCGGCTGGTGAGCGTTGACGGCGGAGCTACAGCGCAGTACAGCTATGACCATCGGAACCGGCGCTACAAGAAGGCTATCGGCGCGACCGTGACCCATTACATCTGGGAAGGGAGCAGGGTGCTGGGGGAATATGACGGTGCGACAGGGGCATTGCAGGTGAATTACTGGTACGCTGGCGGTCGATTGTTCAAGAAGACCGGCATAGCGACGCAGTTGTTCTTGAGCGATCGATTGAGCGTCAGGTTAGCGCTGAGCGAGATCGGAGTGGTCGCTGGCAGACAAGGGCATTTGCCGTTTGGCGAGGACTTCGCAGAGAGCGGAACGCAGGAAAAGCACCATTTCACCGGGTATGAGCGAGATACCGAGACCGGCACGGACTACGCGACCAATAGGCAACTTGCGCCGAACGTAGGCCGGTTCATGCGGGTTGATCTTGCGCCAGGTTCTACTGGAGATCCGCAGGGCCTGAACCGCTATGCTTATGTGCAGAGTGATCCGATTAATGCCGCCGATCCAAGTGGGTTGAATCGCTGCATAGTAGGTCAAAACGTAGAGTCTGGACAGTTGAGACTAATCGCGTGCTGGGGTGATCCTTCCAGCAGCGGTGACGACTTCGATCCCGATACCACTTTCAGGGGCGGACCGCGAACACCGAGCCTTGTAAATAATAAGGCAAAGAAGATGTTGAAGAAGTTTCTCGAAAAGAATCCCGGTTGTGAAGGCGTAATAAACCAGAAGGCACAAGAAGCGGGCGTGGATTTGAACCTTTCAAACGTATGGGATAGCACGATGAGATTCCTCGACGCTCGCGATTCTTCAGCCCTAAGTTCCACGATGTTCAGCCTTGGCTTTCCTGGCTACGCCGCCAACGATCCACTCACACTGTCCCAAAAGTTGACTGCAGCCGACGCTACGACGAATCCCGTTACGCGCACAGTATATCTAGGTGAGGGCTTCTATGGTCTTGGAGGGCCTGACCAAAATCGCACGGTTCTTCATGAGATGCTGCATGCTATCTTCTATAATGGCAATAGTCTGGATGGTGGTCACGTTGGCGTCGCGACGGCTCTCGGAATAGCGGTTGGGAGCCTTGAGGACTTCCGTAAGAAATACCCGGGAACGCCAGATAGCATACTTGAAAAGCTCAGGGACTTGGACGCGAGTGAGTTGCTGAATGATTTCTTGGACAACAATTGTGGGGTGGCGCGAAATTGAGATATTAGTCGACGAAGGACTGTCTGCGAGTGAGTAAGAAGAAGGTTTGCAGTATCGCGGAGATGTTCCACTATTGAGGAGGATGGTTCTTATGAGAAGGGCGAAAACTGGCATCAGAATATACAAGCTGGCGCCCATCGTCAGTTTTGCAGCATGGTGCGTAATGGTGTCGAACTTCGCTCCAGAAGGCCGTACTATCAGAATTATGGATCATCATGGAGATCATTTGTTTTTTGTTCAAGGAGCGGTCAATAAACCTGGTGTTTATCGATTTCGGGATAAGATCTCACCCCTGGCACTAATCGTCCTTGCAGGCGGACTAACTCGCGACCATGGAGAGTTTGCCTACGTATTCTCAACGACGAAGGACGAATCTGGAGTGGGGATCAATCCTAGCTCCTATGTAAATATGTCCGTCAAGCGGTCGGACGGCAAGAAACATCAGAGTAGCCCAATTACAGGCTCCGAATATGAGCTTCGGAGAATTCACTTAAACGCGGTATTGGATAATAAGTTTTCTGAGACACGTTACTTTCGATCAGGCGGGATCCTAGATATACCACATGGAGATGTTTTCTTTGTTACTGGCGAGGTCTCTAAGCCCGGCTCATTCCCGTTTAAAGATGGCCTGACGTTGCGGCAAGCCATATTACTAGCGCACGGAACAGACATCGACCCTACGACAGGCCACGTTATGCTGTACAGCTTTAACTCTCAAAACGGCGAACAGCAAGAACTAATACTGGGCTTAGATGCGGTGATGAACGGAGAGGAGGGGGGGATCGAAATACATCCACACGACATAGTTAATATTACGAGCAGCAAGCTTGGGACCTATACTGCTATTCCGCTTGCTCACCTAGTGGATACTTCACAACTCCTTCGGCTGCGTTCCGAATCGAAATGAGGAACTGGGACTGGATGGGCCTATGCTAGTAAGACTGGCGAAATCATTCTTAGACCAAAGTACGGGCAGCCTTCACCGTTCTCTGAAGGACTTTCTGCGGTTAAGACTGATTTGGGTGCGGGCTATATAAACAATGAAGGGGATCTTATTATAGAAGTACAGGCTGCGACGGCGGGTTCTTTCTCCGAGGGAATGGCTGTTCTGAGTATTGACGGAAAAAATGGCTACATTGATAAGACAGGAAAAATAGTTATCAAGCCGCAGTTCGTTAGGGCGGAGAAATTCTCCGGTGGTCTTGCCAAAGTACATCCGAGAACGATGGACGAGTACGGTTATATTGATAAGGCCGGCAAATATGTTTGGCAGCCTTCCCGCTAAACCCCTCCGAACGAACGAGTCAGGCTTGGAATGTATCTGCCAATCCCAGATGCTCCCAATCCAACGCTCGGAGAGTTCTCTTGACGATAGGGCCCGTGTTACGTGCGATCTGTGTCTTAGGACTCTATTTGCTTGCGAGCGCATGCTCAGCCGGTAAGTCTGAGGTGAGCGCCCGAATTGACAAGCAGGATGCGAATCGGCCTATGACTCCGGCGAGCCTCGAGGCTGGTATTGCAGCAGCACTCCGGGGATTGGACATAGATCGTCCGTTTGCCTGGACCGCCGGACGAGTCGCCGCAATTGACAGGGAAGGTGTTCTTCGTATGTTCAACGTGCGGAAGGATGCTGCCGGGTACATCTTGACAGCAGACAGCGTGTTACCTAATCGGTCAAGAGCATTCGAGCATATCCTATCGGGCGGACCGATCGACTTCAACGAGACTGTGTCGGACCGCACGGACCCTTGAACAGGACTCCTGCGTGGGTATGCCAACACTTCTGGGCGATTCCTGCAGATTGATCGGGTTCGGCCAAAGATGGGTGATCCAACAGTTGCTGGAAGCATGGGAGATGTTCAAAGCCTGAATCGGTATGCGTATTCGCGCAATGACCCGATTAATGCAAAGGATCCGAAAGGGTTGAGGATGTGCTCTGGGTTTCTGTTTACTTTGGAGATCTATTCCGGTGCCATACTGGTGTTCAGCGTCAGTTGGTTTCGGCCAACCTCCTGCGATTTGGACGAAGGTGGAGGCCTCGGCGCCGGAACTGGAACTAGAGAGCCTGATCTGCGCGAACTTTGGGAACGCTGGAAAAACGCTACTCCATGCGAGCGGAGAACAGCTGTTAAGTATCCTTTCGCTGCTTTCGAGATTTTGGAACTCAGAGAGCAAGCAGATACATGGTTTGCGGAAGCCACTCGTGGAATGCCACCCGAAGAAGTTGACAACACCTATGAGAACGCGGTGCAGCATTGCTACTTTAGTTGTCTTGCCACCATACATCTGGATCTTCCAATAGCTAAGGCATTTGGCGATGCTCATGAGTGTAACTCTGAGGGCGTTCCAGAGAATACTGATGGGTCACGCCACGATTTGCACAATAACGATGTGGGACGAACAATCGGTTACAATCAGGGATACGATACGTCTGACAACAAGTGCTTGAAGAAATGCAAGGCCTCCAATGATCTTAGATGGATCAAGGGTAACCCGCTACCTTGAAGAGTCCTCGTGTCTTCTTCGTTCTTAGAAGCGCAAAAGCTGTAAGCTTGTACAGGCCGACTGTTATGCCGGGAAGAAAGCTGTTAAAGATTCGCTTCGCGACCTCGACGATGGCCCTGAGTACGATTGCGTTGCTGCCGCTACTAGTCTCCTCTGCTGCCCTTGTTTCTTGTAACAGCGGGGACACTGAAGATCCTCATTCCAACATTGTCAAACTTCGAAATGATTTGAGGGGGATTGCCACTGGTGCTTTGCAAGAGATCAGAGGGCAAACACTGCCAGAGGAAAGTTATGTGCTACTTTATGGGTACCAAGTCCGAGGCTCTCTGCATTACTTACCGATCTCGGAAACATTGCAAGATAAGTTAGAGGCATTGACTCCCTATGATTACGAGAGGTATGTCTTGGTGCACGTTGTGGGAAATAAGATCAAAGAATACACACGATGGGAACCTGGACATGATCCCGTGTTCAGGCGGGTACCGTTTCTGATCGACGGGGACCCATTCATAATAACCGTTGAGGCGAGAGAGCCTCACCTTGTCACCATTAGACTACAATAGAAATCGAGTCAGGGGCTGGCACGTCTCGATTTCGATGCGTTTCCATTTTGGCCGTCTGTGCACCTTCAATTGTCGAGTTCGTAACGCGAAGCGGAAATCTGCCCGATCTCGCCATATTCCACGAGCGGGATCAGGCGTGCGCTTCACCGCTTTCGAACCGTTTTGCTGTTGGGATCCAGAATAAGGCAGCAAGCTCGGAGTGCGCCGATTCCCCAAAGGCCATCCGCTAGAGCTATCATGGCATATCCCAGAATATTCAAAAGCATTCACTTGCCCAATGCACTTTGTGCGTTCCGGGCGATCTGGGTTTTAGGACTCTATTTGCTTGCGAGCGCATGCTCAGCCGGTAAGTGTGAGGTGCTCACTAGCTGGTGGTACAACTCTTTCACCAGCACTGGCCGCGGTGACCAGATCGTACCAGGAGCCTATGATGTAAGCAATCTCAACAATGGTAGGGACGTGAATCAGCGTTTCGGCGGCAGCATAAGTGCTAATGTAAAGACTGGCGCGAACATCCTTAGATACCTCTTTACAGAGCATCACGGTAATTGGGGACTTATGGCCGAATGGTATACTGGCAACGACCCAAGGCTCTCTCCTGCGGAGAATGAGCAGAGAAGGCGGATCTATCGAGAAGACGTTCTGTCAGGGTTGACGAAATTCCAGGAGTTCTTCAAGTGTATGATGGGCGGTTGATGCCTGGATATAAGTTCGTTTGTGGAAAGCACAATGACTCAAACTAGCGCCAAGTCGTTTCTTGTTTCACTTGTTGGGCTACTAATCCTTATTGGATGTAATGTAACAGCAAGTAGACAGCCCTCTTCTTCCTCCCGCTCAGAAACCGATCAATCAGCTCAGACGGCTGCGGACGCCGGCCGTAAACTCTTTCCAGTTAGGCAAAACGGCAAACACGGATACATAAGCAGAACTGGAGAGATGGCTATACCACCTCAATTCGATTATGCCGAAGATTTCTCCGAGGGGATGGCAGCCGTTGCTATCAAGAGTGGTGATCAGATTATCGACGGAATAAACCGACCAGTTGCTGATCTCATGTGGGGATTTATTAACGAAGCGGGGAATGTAGTCGTACCGGAGCGGTTTACACGTGTTGGCAGGTTTTCAGAAGGACTAGCTTGGGTAGAGATCGCTGACAAGCACGGTAGTTCTGAATTCGGAATGAATAAGCACGGCTATATAGACAAGAACGGTAAGATGGTAATCGCCCCACAGTTTCCTTTTCAATTCGACCCGCACGGTATAGACGACGGCACTGCGGATTTCAAAGAAGGGCTTGCAGTAGTTAAGAGAGGCAAAAAACGAGGCTATATAGACAAGACTAGCAAAATTGCCATAACACCACATTTCGACGAAGCAGGCTCGTTTTCCGAAGGGCTCGCGGCCATCAGCATCGGCAAGAAATATGGTTACATAGATGATACGGGCAGAATCGTTGTTGAGCCACAGTTTGATTTCGCTACAACCTTTTCCGATGATGGAATGGCATTGATAGGAATTGGGACTGGATGGGCCTATGCTAGTAAGGCTGGCGAAATCATTCTTAGACCAAAGTATGGGCAGCCTTCACCGTTCTCCGAAGGACTTTCTGCGGTTAAGACTGATTTGGGTGCGGGCTATATCAACAATCAAGGGAACCTTGTAATAGAAGTACAGGCTGCGACTGCGGGTTCTTTCTCTGAGGGAATGGCAATTGTGAGTATTGATGGAAAAAATGGCTACATTGATAAGACAGGAACACTTGTTATCAAGCCGCAGTTCGTTTGGGCAGAGAAGTTCTCCGGCGGTCTTGCCAAAGTACATCCGAGAACGATGGACGAGTACGGTTATATTGATAAGGCCGGCAAATATGTTTGGCAGCCTTCCCGCTAAACCCCTCCGAACGAACGAGCCGGGAGTTTGGTCATGAAGCTAACCAAAATTCTGATGGCAGGGTTCTTTTGCGCTTCGTCACTGCATTACTTTCCGTCAGACTGCTTCTCACTTTCGTTCTACCAGGATGCTCCAAAGCCTGCCAGCCAAACGGATTTGTCTCCCTGGACCGTCTCAGGCTTTCAGGTGTGGATAGCCGCGAACAACATACAAGGCATAGGTCCAGGCCAGGATCGTTGGGTTCACATATTAGTTAAACCGGAGAATTTCTCGAAGCAAGACCTTCAATCGATCTTCGTGAGCTTAGCAGCAAAGTACGAACATCCACTGGGTCTAAGAGCATCCGCCTACGCTGACCGAGAGACTCTCGTCCGCGCTATGAGATCCCAGGCCCTCTTGGGACTCGCGAATCCGCCTAACGACCCTGAAGAAAGGAAACGATTTATCGAAAAGTATTCTTGGCCCTCGCGCGGAGTTCTCCGGGCATACTACCGGCGTTCCAATGAGGGTGAAGAGGTATTCTGGTACACCCCAAATCCTGAGGAACAGTCGGTCGCGGTTACGATAAGGAACAACGATACGGAAGTCTATACAGGAGACCCCACATTCGACCTGGGTCTCGCCGCGAGAAGAGGCGAGATAGCGAAAGCGAGGGAACTGCTCGCCAATGGCGCCGATGCGAATGCCAAAGACGATCGCGGTTACGCAGCTCTGTCTTACGCGGCGCGCCTCGATAAGAGCGATCTATTACAGATGCTGTTGGACGCGGACGCTGACGTCAAGACGACCACCCCTAACGGTTCAACGCCATTAATTGAGGCGGCGTATTATGGCCGTCTTGAGGCGGTGCGATTGCTCTTGAAGGCTGGAGCCGCGGTCAATACGCAAAATGGCGACGGCGTTTCGGCGCTCACTGCCGCCACGTTGCGCGGGCGTGCAGACGTAGTGAAAGCTCTGCTTGCCGTGGGTGCTGATCCTAACGCTACGATGGTCGACGGGAAGACGATACTGCTGCTGGCGGCAGAGAATCGTAGAACTGAGATTATTGAAGCTTTGTTATCAAAAGGGGCCGATGTAAATGCAAAGACCCAGGATGGCAGGACCGCTTTGATAGTGTGCAATTGCGACACAGGTACTCTCCGAACTTTGTTGAGAGCCGGTGCTGGTGTAAACGCGAAAGACGGACGAGGCTGGACCGCATTGATGTACGCCGCCGACCGCGGGAAAGGAGAAAGGGTCGCAGTTCTTCTGGGGGAAGGCGCCGACGTGCGTCTCAAAAATAGTCAGGGTGAAACAGCACTGGACATAGCGAGGAAGTATCGGGGCAACAATGAAGTAGTCCGGTTGCTCAAGAAGGCTGGGGCCAAAGAATGAGTGTTATCGTTCCTAAGCTCATAGCAGGCCGGCCCGGTATGAAGGCGAAACGTAATGCTGCGATATTGGCTTGTCTGTTGGCGAATTCGTGCGCCGTGTCGCACGGAGCCCGTATCGCATGGAGCGAGAACACGAATCGCTCGGTCAAACAGCTTCAACAAGACAGACGCGATGGACAAACTGAAGAACCTCTTGATCCCACACTTCTGAGTCTTCTACAGCAAGAACAGGGGATACTAAAGCCTTTTGCTTGGGGAACATGGGATGAGGACGGGGCAAAGGGCAAAATGATTGGTATTGATCAGCAAGGTAGACTGAAGAATACTGATTTTGCCAAGACGACCGATGGATACACGGTAAACAAATCGGAGTTGCAGCATGAAATGAATGAGCCTCTCAAGAGCAGCGGGCGGCTCAATTTGGAAGATTATGTAACTGATCGTGAGTTTCCATTTAGAACCGACATCATAACTATCGGAGATTGTCATGCTCACTTTGTTTTAGTCTGGAATGCGCTCAATCGCTCATTGCGTAAGACCTCACTGCTGGACAGGCTCGGTGTAAGGATTATCGTAGAAAGAGATTCTCAAGTGATCTCGAACGAAGTTGATGGCATAGCTTATTTCGGATTGCACGAAGCATTCGTTAGGGACATTAATGGTGATGGAAGACAAGACTTTGTCGTAATGGGCAACGACAACTATGTGAACATTCATATATGGACTCTAGAACCTGAATGCATTGTTAAGAAAATCCCTTTCAAAGAAGACGACGAAGTAACGTCATCTGTGCCCGGCAGAGAAGTGGTTCTAAAGCCAAACAAACCGGGCAGGGGTTACGCAATCCACACGAGATTATCTGTGCCTACGGTTGAGAATGGGAAAGACTATTGGCAAGTTACCGAGCGAGTGTATAAATGGGAGGACCAGGAATCGGCTTACCGAATGGTCAAAAAGTTTAATTGGCTCAAGAGCGCAGAGTAAGAGTCGCAATCCTGAACTGCGCTGACAGACTTGAAGCCGTTGTCAACGACCGATGATTGACCGCGGTCAGGCGTGTGCTTCACCGCTTTCGAATCCTACTTCGCTCGGAGTCGTAACCGGCTCCCGCTCCGGCAAAGGCTTCTGAGGGTCCCAGGTTGTTTCACCCGGCGGCGGCGGCGGCAGCAGAGTCAGCGGCAAAAGCTCGGACACACTGTCGACTAAGACTACCTCGAGATCTCGAAGCGCCTCTTCGGGCACGTCCTTCAAGTCTTGTTCGTTTCGCCTGGGCAGCACGACTCGGGTCATTCCTGCCCGCCGCGCCGCAAGCAATTTACCTTTTATGCCGCCAACCGGAAAAACGAGTCCGCTTAGAGTGATCTCACCTGTCATCGCGGTGTCGCTGCGGACCGGGCGGCCGGTGCATAACGAAGCGAGTGCCGAGACTATCGCAGTGCCGGCGG
>Ga0193725_1000527_pt1 | contig 11104 bp, 9 predicted proteins | sample H2a2metaG_FD_143058 | JGI IMG/M metagenome (GOLD analysis project Ga0193725, IMG submission 143058) | Soil microbial communities from a riparian zone of the East river system, Colorado, United States - H2a2 | ecosystem: Environmental > Terrestrial > Soil > Riparian zone | place: USA: East River...
AGGGCAAGGCCGACTTCGAGAGCAAGTGCCTCGCCTGCCATTCCGTGGGCCAGGGCAAGAAGCTCGGTCCGGATCTCGCCGGGATCACCAAGCGCCGCGACGACGCGTGGCTGACGCGCTGGCTGAAGTCACCCGACAAGATGCTCGAGAGCGATCCCGTGGCGAAGGCGATGCTGAAGGAATACAACAACCTGCCGATGCCGAACCAGAACCTCTCGGACACCGAGATCGCGCAGTACCTCCGGTACTTCCACTGGTTCGACGCCCAGCCGCCGGGGACCGTGACCTCGGGCACGCCTGGGCACTGAGACGGCGCGTCGCCCTTGAAGAGAGGGTGACGGGCGGCCCGGCTCTCTCACGGAATGTCAGCGGCGGGCGGCGTGCCGCAGCAGGAACAACAGGTTGGCCGGGCGCTCGGCGAGGCGGCGCATGAAGTAGCCGTACCAGTCCTCGCCGAAGGGCACGAGCACGCGCAGGGCGACCCCCGCGTCCCGCAGCCGCGCGTGCAGGTCGGGCCGGATGCCGTAGAGCATCTGGATCTCGAAGCGGTCGGCGGCGATCCCTCGCTCCGCGGCGAGCCGCCGCACGTGACGCTGCAGACGCTCGTCGTGAGTCGCGAAGCCCGGGTACACGCCGCGGGCCAGGGCGTCGGGATCAAGCAGCCGCTCGGCCAGTCGCGCGTAGCTCGCGTCCACGTCGCGCTTGTCGGGATAGGCCAGGGCCGCCGGCTCGCGATAGGCGCCCTTGCAGAGGCGCACGGTCGCGCCGAGGGCGATCAACCGCTCGACGTCTCCGGGCGTGCGTCTCAGGTACGCCTGCACCACGCACCCGAGCTGCGGATGCGCCGGACGCAGCCGCGCGTAGAGGTCGAGCGTGCGCTCGGTGTAGCGCGACGATTCCATGTCGATCCACACGCGCGTGCCGACCTCGCCCGCGCGCGCGACCACGCGCATGAGATTGCCCACGCACAGCCCCTCGTCGAGATCGAGCCCGAGATGGGTGAGCTTGAGCGATGGTGTGGTCCGGAGCTTGCGCTGGCCGATCGCCTCCAGGAGCCCGAGGTACGTCACGGTGGCGCGCTCGGCGTCGGCGGGGACCCCCACGTTCTCGCCCAGGCAGGTCACCGCGCTGGTGAGGCCGCTCTCGTCGAGCGCGCCGAGGACGGCCAGCGCGTCGCCGGCTTCCCGCCCCGCCACGAATCGCCGGACGAAGCGCCGGGTGAGCGCCAGGCGATCCATCGTCGCGCCGATCCGCGGGCGGTCGGCCAGGCGCAGCAGCAGCCGTCTCACGCGTGTGACTCCAGCCACTCGGCCACGATCCCTTCGCGCAGGCTCCAGTCGCTCACCACCAGCGCGTCGACGCGGAAGCGGTCCAGCGTGGCGACGACGATCGCCACGCCGGGGACGATCAGGTCCGCGCGGCCGGGCTCGAGGCACGGAAGATCCGCGCGCCCCTCGACGGTGAGCGCCATGAGCCGCGCGAGCTGGCGGCTCACCGCGGCGCGCGTCAGCCGGTAGCCCTGCACCCGCGCCGCGTCGTAGGCGTCGAGGCCGAGGTCGAGCGCGGCGAGCGTGGTCACCGTCCCCGCCGTGCCCACCAGCGTGGCGACGACGGCGCTCGCCACATCAGGCGGAATCTCACGCGCGAGCCGCTCACGCACTTCGTCCTCGAGCCGTCGATACTGGCTCGGGTCGACGGGTCCGGGAAACGGATAGCGCTCGGCCAGCGGGACGACGCCCAGTCTCAAGCTCGTGGCGGCGACCACCGCGCCGTCGCGCCAGAGGATGAACTCGGTGCTGCCCCCGCCGATGTCGAAGACCACGAGCGGGCCCCGTAAATCGCTCAGTCCGCGCAGTCCGGCGAGCACCCCGCGGACGGTCAGCCGCGCTTCGTCTTCGCCGCTGACGATCCTCACGCGCGCCGCCGCCGCGCGCTCGAGCCCGGCGACGAACTCGCCCCCATTGGCGGCCTCGCGGACCGCGCTGGTCGCGACCACGAACACGTCGGCGGCCCCGAGACGCCGCGCGCGCTCGGCATACTCGACCACCGTCGCTCCCGTGCGCGCCATCGGCGCCTCGCCGAGCCGTCCCGTGTCCGCGAGCCCCTGCCCGAGCCGGGTGACACGCTGATCCTGATCGAGGGTCCGCCAGCCCGCGCGATCATTCACCTCGACGAGCAGGTAGCGGACGGTATTGCTTCCGAGATCGATGGTGGCCAGACGCACCGTGAAATGATAACGCCCCGCGGAGTTGCCTCCGCGGGGCGTTCGAGCGATCGACGGCTCGGCGTTACTTCTTGGCGGGACCGCCCTGAAGACTGCGGATGTGGGCGATGAGGTCCCAGCGCTCCTTCTCGGGGAGATGCTTCCACGGCGGCATGGGGCCCTTGCCGTTCGCGATCTTGCAGAAGAGCACGCCGTCGGCATCGCCCTTCACCTTGGCCGACGTCCAGTCCGCGGGCTTGGGATTGAGCGCGGCGGCAGCCACCCCGTCGCCCTTGCCGGAGGCGCCGTGGCAGGTGACGCAGTTCGTCTCCGCCGACTTCTTACCGGCGGCGGCGGTGCCCGCGCCCTTCAGGGTCTTGTACTTGGCGTCCTCGCACTCCTTCCAGGTGTCCTGGGCCGAGGCGAGCGTGGCGCCGGCTCCGACCACGAGCGCGGCCGCGACCACGGCGGCGGTGAGGGTCTTGCCGACGATGCTCATGCGGTCTCCTTGTCTGCTTGTGATGATGTTCACAGCATTTAACACTCCTACGACGAAAGGGGTCAAGCGACTATTCAGCACGATGGCCGAGGGCGGCGGTCATGTCCTCTACCGAAGTGAACTTGACGCGGGGCCGGCCGGTTCGCTGGCCGGCGGCGATTTCCAGCTGGTCGAGCCGGCGCCAGTCCCCGTACGAGAAGCAGAGCGGCTGACGCTGGCGGAGCAGCGCGTCGACCGCCTCGGGCTCGGGAGCTTCCGGACGGAGCACGCGCCCCGCGGCGCGGTCTTCCATCATGCAGGCCACGGTCTCGGCGGCGTCGGGCTTGTTGGTCCCGATCACTCCGCTGGGCCCGCGCTTGATCCAGCCCGCCGCGTACTCTCCCGCCACCGGCTGCTTGGTATCCGGATCGATCACACGCCCGCGCTCGTTGAGGATCACGCCAAAGTTCTCGTGGAACGGCACCCCGCGCAGCGGCACGCCCCTGTAGCCGACCGATCGGAACACGAGCCCGACCGGCAAGTCTTCGGTCTCGCCCGTCGGTTTGGGCTGGAGCGTTCCCATGGGCGTGGCCTCGAGCCGGTTCCTCACCAACCGCATCGCCACCACGCCGCCAGTCTCGTCGCCGACCAGCTCGGTCGGCGAGACCAGGAAGCGCACGGTCAGGAGCTTCGACTTGGTTCTCGGCTTTGGCTCGGCATATCCGCGCAGGATCTCGACTTTCTTCAGCGTCGCCCGGTCGGGCGTTCGCTCCAGCGAGGCGCGGGTCAGCTCGTCCAGCTCGACTTCCTCGGGACGCGCGGTGATGTCGGCGTCCGCCAGCTCGCCCAGCTCCTTGATCTCGGGATTGGTGAACGCCGCCTGCGCCGGTCCGCGCCGCCCCAGCAGGTAGACCTCCTTCACGCGGCTCGCGCGCAGGGCCTCCAGCGCGTAGTCGGCGATGTCGGTCGTGGCCAGCTCCTCGGGGGTGCGGCAGAGGATGCGCGCGACGTCGACCGCGACGTTGCCGACGCCCACCACCGCCACCCGCTCCTGGGTGAGATCGAACTGGCAATCGCGGAAGTCGGGATGCCCGTTGTACCAGGCCACGAACTCGGTCGCGGGATGGCTGCCGCGCAGGTCCTCGCCGGGGATGCCCATGCGCCGATCGGTCTGCGCGCCCGTGCAGTAGAGGATCTGGTGGTAGTGGTGCCGCAAGTCCTCGAGCTCGACGTCCTTGCCCAGCTCCACGTGGCCGAAGAATCGGAAGCGCGGATTGGCGGCCACCTTGTCGAAGGCCGCGGTCACCGACTTGATCTTCTGATGATCCGGCGACACCCCGAGGCGGACGAGCCCGAACGGGGTGGGCAGCCGATCGAAGAGGTCGACCTCGACGACCGCGCCCTCCTGCCGCAGCAGATGGTCGGCCGCGTAGAACCCGGTAGGCCCGGCGCCGACGATCGCGACCCGCAGCGGCCGCTCCGGCGTGCCCGGACGCCGCTCCGGCGTGCCCGGAATCGACACTTCCACCATCAGGACGCTCGCGGCGCCTTCACGTCCTCTTCGTTGAGGATCTGGAACTGCAGCGTGTCGACCTCACCCTGGTACTGGTCGCGCTGGGCCTTCACCACGTCGCCGAGCGAGATGATGCCGAGCAGGCGGCCGCCCTCGACGATCGGCAGGTGACGGATGCGGTGCTCGGTCATCGTGGTGCCCACGGCCACCAGATCGTCCTGCGAGGTGCCGACGATGACGTCGCGAGTCATGATCGCCCCGATCGCCTCGCCCAGGATGGCCTCGCTCCGGACCAGCGCGCGGACGATGTCGCGCTCGGAGACGATCCCCGCCAGCCCTCCCTGCCCGTCGACGACCACGAGCGCGCCGATGTTGTGCTCGGCGAGCCTCCGCAGCGCCTCTCGGATCGTATCGTGGGGACCGATGGTCACGACCTTCACACCCTTCCTGGAAAGTAAACTCGCGATGTTCATCCCCGTATCCTCCTCGGAGGGGGGCTGCCCCGAGCGACGCTGATCGAGTCGTCTTCGATCTTACCGGGCGTGGGAACCCGAAGACAGCGGGAACTGGCGGATGGCGGCGATCCAGCAGAGCGCGGCGGCCACCCCGTAGGCGCCGGCGAGGGCCGGGGTGGCGCGGGTGGGCACGGCCCAGGGCCAGAACAGCGCGCCGTTGGGCAGCGGCGAGTGGATCAGCCCACAGAGCGTCGCCGCGCTGGCCAGCGCGAGCAGGGCCGCCGTCACCGCGAAGCGCCGGTCGATGAGGGACACCAGCGCCCAGCCCCAGATCACCGCGGTCAAGATGAACCCGTTGCCCAGCATCGCGAGCGTCTGCCAGCCCAGCGCGGCGTCGCCGGCGAGGTCCGACGGCCGCTTGCCGAGCGCGGCGATGACGCCGCCAGCCTGGATCATCACGACCGCCGCGGCGACCGGGACGAACGTGAGGGCGACCGCGGGCCCGTGGCGAGCGGGCGACGCCAGGAACGCCTGGGCGGTGATCTCGAGACCGATGAAGATCAGGATCGGCGCGACCGCCGCCTCCGGAAGCGCGGTGACCAGCAGCGCGAGCACGCCGGTCATCGCGCCCATTCCGATCACGAGCCCGGTGGCCAGCGTGTAGCCCGCACGGGCGCCCATGGCCTTGTACGCGGGGTGTCCGATGTACGGCGTGTTCTGGACCACGCCCCCGAACAATCCGGCCACGATAGTCGCGATGGCCTCGGTCAGCAGGATGTCCCGGGTCCGGTACTCGTCACCGGCCGCGGCGGCCGATTCGGTGTTGTCGATGCCGCCGATCGTGGTGAGCAGCGCGAACGGCAGCGCGATCGAGAGGTACGGCAGCGTGGCCGGAAGCGCGGCCAGCCAGTCGAGCGTGGGCCACGGGAGCGCGAGCCGCAGCGACGCGTCGGCGAGATGACTCGCCCCCGCTCCGTAGCCGCTCCACGCGCGTCCCCAGAACACCGCCGCCCCCGCCAGCACCGCGGCGAACGCCGCCGGCATCCCGAGCGGCATGCGGACCCGACCCATGAGTCCCAGCAGCAACACGATGAGCGCGGTCAACCCGACGAGCGGATCGGCCAGCACCTTGAGGAACGGCAGGAATGCGATCAGGAGGATCGCCACGCCGGCGATCGAGCCGAGCAGCGCGGCCCTCGGGACGACCAGCCTCACCCAGTCGCCCGCGAAGGCCAGCACGGTCTTGATCACGCCGATCGCGATGGTCGTCGCGATCGCGACGTGCCAGGCCAGCCGCGGATCGCCGGTGGCGAGCTTCACGGGCCCGAGCACGCCGAACACCATCGCGAACAGCGTGGGCGTGTCGATCCCGAACGGCATCGCGGTGACGTCGTCGCGCCCGGTATCACGCATCAGCCGCACGGCGAGCCGCGTGTAGGCGAGATCGCCCACGAGCACGCCGAGAGCGGTGCCAGGCACCATCTGGTAGAGCACGAGGTCGGCGGGGAACTGGAAGACGCCGATCAGCACGCCGGAGAGGATGACCAGCTGGGTGACGTTGTCGAGGGTGAGCCCGAGAAACCCGTTGAGGTCTCCCGGCCGGATCCAGGCAGGACGCGTGGCCGGCGTCAAGCGGCGGCGGCGCCGAGGTCTCTCACGACCTCACGAACCCGTGCCGCCAGCGTGGCGCACCACTCGAGACTCCCGCGGTTCCGCGCGACGTCCGCGAACTCGAACTCGATCGGCGGCGCGAACCTCTCGCCCAGCCGCACGCGCGCCGCGTACGACTTCCCTTCCCGCGCCTCGCCCGCCTCCAGCTCGACCTCGGCCCGCACGTTCTCCCGCTTGGCATGCGCCGCGAAAAAGTTCTGCAGCCACCGCGCGACCTCGTCGTACGTCCCGCCCGAAAACATGCGTGGATTCTAACAGGCGCGGGGGACCAGCGACTGGTCCCCCGCCGTTCGTCAATGACGCTTGACGGTGCCCGTCAGCACTCGTTGAAGCCGCAGGAGAGACACTTCTTGCAGCCTTCTTCGTAGATGAACGTCGCCTGGCCGCACTCCTTGCAGAGGTCGCCGACGGCCTTCTTGCCGACCAGCGGAAGCTGCCCGGCGCCCTCCGGATTCTTGACCTGGCCGATGTGCTCGGACAGCGTGCGGGCGATCGCGTCGGGGAGCGAGAGGATCTTGCCTGGGCCGAAGCCCGTGGGCTGGCTGCCGCCGATGCGCGAGAGCTGGCTGATGACTTCTTCGAGGCGGCGCTGAGTCGTCAGCGGCGACGGCATCCTCAGCGTGAGCGAGATCAGCCGGCCGAGGGCCTCGGCCACGGCCATCGTGTCGGAGCCGCCCTTGCCGACCTGGAGGAAGACTTCGAACGGGTCGCCGTCGGGCGTCGAGTTGACGGTGATGAACGCGGTGCCGATCGGGGTGCCGATCCGATAGGTGGTGCCGGTCAGGCTGTGGGGCCGCGGCTTGATCACGATCGGGCCGGACGGCGCGGCCGGGGCCGCCGCTTCGGCCTTGTCCTTCTTGGCGCCGACGCCGATGTTGAGCACCTGCTCGCCCTTGCAGCCGTCGCGGAAGACCGTGATGCCGAGGCAGCCGAGCTGCCAGGCGAGCTGGTAGGCGTGGGCGACCTCGGCCTCGGTGGCGTCGTTCGGCAGGTTGATGGTCTTCGACACGCCATTGTCGGTCGACTTCTGGAACGCAGCCTGGTGCTTGACGTGCCACTCGAAGCCGATGTCGTGGGCGGTCCGGAACACCCGCTCGGCCTCGGCCGGCACGCCGGGGATGTCGTGCAGGGTCCCGCGCCGGGCGATCTCGGCCATCAGCGCGTCCGAGAAGAACCCACCGTCGCGGGCGAGCTTCTCGAAGGTCTCGTTCACGAACGTCAGCACGCGCTCGCCGTCGTTCTGCTTGACCCGATGCTCGAAGGCCAGCGCGAAGATCGGCTCGACCCCGGACGAGCAACCCGCGATCATCGAGATCGTCCCGGTGGGGGCGATGGTGGTCACGGTCGAGTTCCGAAGCGGCCGCCCGGTCTTGTAGATCGAGTGGCTCCAGTTCGGGAACGGCCCGCGCTCCTCGGCGAGCTTGGTCGACTGGTCGTGGGCCTTCTCGTTGACGAACGCCATGAGCCGACCACCGAGCTCGACCGCCTCGTCGCTGTCATACGGAATGCCGAGCATGAACAGCAGATCGGCCCAGCCCATGATGCCGAGCCCGATCCGCCGATTGGCCTTCACGGTGGCGTCGATCTCGGGCAGCGGATACGGGTTCATCTCGATCACGTCGTCGAGGAACCGCACGGCCAGCCGGATCACCCGCTCCATCTCGTCCCAGTCGACGCTCCACTCCCCACCCTCGCTCCGCCGCGCGAACTTGGACACGTTCAGCGATCCCAGATTGCACGCCTCGTTCGGCAGCAGCGGCTGTTCGCCACACGGGTTGGTTGCCTCGATCATGCCGATCGACGGCGTGGGGTTGGCGGGGCTCTTGTTGATGCGATCGATGAAGACCATGCCAGGGTCGCCCGTCCGCCAGGCGGCACGGACGATGCGGTCGAAGACCTCGCGCGCCCAGAGACGCTGCGTCGCCTTGCCGGTGTGCGGGTTAATGAGGTCGTACTCCTCGCCGCGCTCGAGCGCATCCATGAACGCGTCGGTGGCCGCCACCGAGATATTGAAGTTGGTAATGCCGCCGTCGAGCTTGCATTCGATGAACTCGAGGATGTCCGGGTGGTCGACCTTCAGGATTCCCATGTTCGCGCCGCGACGGGTCCCACCCTGCTTCACGGCTTCGGTCGCGCTGTTGAAAACACGCAGGAACGACACGGGACCGGAGGCCCGGCCTCCGGTCGACTTCACGATGTCGTCTTTCGGTCGTAGGCGCGAGAACGCGAAACCCGTGCCTCCACCCGACTTATGAATTATAGCCGCCGCTTTAACCGAGTCGAAAATCTCGTCCATCGAGTCGCCGATGGGCAGCACGTAGCAGGCGGAATACTGGAGCCCGTTGCCCTTGCCCGCGTTCATCAATGTGGGCGAGTTGGGCAGGAACGTGTTGTCGGTCATGATCTCGTAGAAGGCCTCGGCGATCTCGCGCACCGCGGCCTGGCTGCGCCCGTAGCGGGCCTCGCCGGCGGCGATGGCCAGGGCCACGCGCCAGCACATCTCCTCGGGAGTCTCGACGACCTCCCCGTCCTTGCGCGTGAGATATCGCTCCCGCAGAACGCGCAGTGCAGGCTCGGTCCACGTGCCGACCTTCGACGGACGAGTTTCCGACAACATAATGCCAATCTCCTCTCTCAGGCGCTTCGCGGGGTCTGCCCTGCGGTGTGCCGTGCGCCGTACCGGCTCGGCGAGAGGCTGCCAGGCCCCTCGACCCAGTGTACCCCAGTCCTCACCACATCTTGTGGTGTGCGGGACGTTATCACGCAGAATGTAGGGCTCGTCAACAAAAAACGTAGTCGTCCGCTTCACAAACCAAAATGAGGGCTTAAGGCCGGTGGATAACTGCGCGGTCTGTGGATGACGGCGTTGCGCGCGGCGTCAAGTGCTAGCGGGCCCGCAACGCCCCCTTCTTCAGAAAAGCACGCTGACCTTATCCGTCGGTGGGATCCCGCGCCGGGGGCGAGCAGGCGTTGATACGTCGTGAGGACGCATCAACCCTTCCTGCCCGCCCGTGTCGGGAACCGCTTACGCGCGCCGGGCGATCATCCGGTAGATGAACAACACGATCATCGCCCCGACCACCGCCATGATGAAGCCCGCCGGCTCTCCGGGCCGATAGAAGTTCAGCGCCCGTCCGAGCCAGCCGCCGACCAGAGCGCCGACGATCCCGAGCACGACGGTCAGGATGAAACCGCCGGGATCTCGGCCCGGCATCAGGAACTTGGCGATCACTCCGACGACGAGCCCGAATACGATCCAGAGAATGATGTCCATTGTCCGCTCCTTTCAGGTCCGATCCATCACGCCTACCGACCGCGTCTAGGCGACCCGCTGCTTGGCTGAGCGCTCGCGTTTCGAGATCCCGGGCCATGCAGTGTCTCCTGCCCCAGTCAGAGAGCGAGTCCCGTGCCAACACGAGGCCCGCTCGGTTGACCCGACGCCGGCCGCTCCGCGTCGGAGCCTCGTGATATTCTCTGGCGCAGCACACGATCGGCGAGCAGGAGTCGTCGAACCTCAAGGAGACTCGATGAGGACCGCTTTCGCGGTGGTCGCGCTCGTTCTGGCCTGCGCCCTCGCCGCTCACGCCCAGATGACCCAGACCCCGCCGCCGTCGACTGCGCCACCAGCGACAGCGCCGCCGTCGACTGCGCCACCCGCGACCGCCGCTCCGCCCGCTCCCCTGCCGGTCGTGGCGCCGCCGGGAGCGGCGCAGATCGCGGGACGATTGCTGGGTCTCGACGAGGCCGTGGCCATCGGGCTCGCGGGCCAGCCTCAGATCCAGGCGCGATTCTTCGACTACGCGGCGGCGCGTCATCGGGTGACCCAGGCGCTCGCGCCGATGCTGCCGCAGATCACGGGCACGGCGTCCGCATCGCGCGTCTCGCAGACCACGCTGTCGACGTCGTCGACGACCGGGGCCACCGTGCCGATCAAGATCGACCGCCAGCCGAGCGACACCTTCCTCGCGCAGGTCTCGCTCTCCCAGCTCCTCTTCGACTTCGGCAAGACGCTGGCGGCGACCGACGCCGCGCGGAAGCTCGCCAGCGTCGCGCTGGAGAACGTCGAGCTGCAGCGCCAGCTCATCGCGCTGGCCGTTCGCGAGGCCTACACCAACATGAACCTGTCGAAGCGGCTGATCGCCACGGCCCAGCAGTCGTTCGACCGCGCCGGGCTCAACCTGCGCTCGGCGCGCGGGTTCTTCGACGTGGGCACGCGCCCGAAGTCCGACGTCGTGCGCGCCGAGGTCGACGTGGCCAACGCGCGGGTCGACATCATCCGGGCCCGCAACGCCGAGCGGCTGGCCCGCGCCGCGCTCAACACGGCCATGGGCATCGACATCGACATTCAGACGCAGGTGCAGGACAACCTGGTCTACGAGCCCATCCAGTTCGATCGCGCTCTGCAGCGCGCCGAGGCGCTGCGCCAGCGTCCGGAGAACCGCCAGTCCAAGCTCCAGGTGGAAGTGTCCGAGGCCCAGGAGCGCCTGGCCTTCCGGAACTTCTTTCCGAACCTGAGCGCGGTGGCCGCGTACGGGGGCACCCGCACCGAGCTGAATCCCAATTGGTCGGTCGGTCTCACCTTCTCTTGGACCATGTTCGACGGCGGCGGCCTGGTCGGCCGGTATCAGGAGTCCCAGGCGAACCTGGACGCCTCGCGGGCCCGGCTCAAGGCCTCCGAGCTCGACATCATCCAGAACGTCGAGCAGGCGGAGATCAGCGCCGAGGAAGCCCAGGAGCGCATCCAGGCCACGCAGGCCGCGGTGGCCTCGGCCGAGGAGAACTTC
>Ga0193725_1000528_pt1 | contig 11103 bp, 13 predicted proteins | sample H2a2metaG_FD_143058 | JGI IMG/M metagenome (GOLD analysis project Ga0193725, IMG submission 143058) | Soil microbial communities from a riparian zone of the East river system, Colorado, United States - H2a2 | ecosystem: Environmental > Terrestrial > Soil > Riparian zone | place: USA: East River...
ATCGACGAGGAGACCTCCATGGGTGACGTCGCAACCGTCCACCTCACCGAACAGAATTTCGACGAGGCGCTGGCGGCCAATCAGAACGTGATGATGGTCGATTTCTGGGCCGAGTGGTGCGGGCCGTGTAAGGCCATCGCGCCCGTCCTCGAGGACCTCACGCGCGAGTCGGGCGGCGCGATCACGCTCGCCAAGGTGAACGTGGACGAGAACCCCGCGCTGGCCGCGCGGTACGGCATCCGCTCGATCCCCACGATCCTGTTCGTCAAGCAGGGCAAGGTCGCCGATCAGGTGATCGGGGCCGTCCCCAAGGCCCAGCTCAAGAAGAAGCTGGACGCGCTCGCCTGAGGGCGAGCGCTGCAGGCGCGCGACGTATTAGTACCGACGACCCAGCGCCCCATCCTCTCCGGACCCCCGCCGCATGAGCGACCGGCTCGCCGAGCGGACGCTGATCCGGCGTATTCGCCGGTCGACGCCTCCGACGGCCGGCGTGACGGTCGGTATCGGCGACGACTGCGCGGTGCTGGAGCCGACCGCCGGGCAGCGCCTGCTCGCCACCACCGATCTGCTGCTCGAAGACGTTCACTTCCGGCGCCGCTATGCCGAGCCCGCGGACGTCGGCTGGAAGTCGATGGCGGTCAACCTGTCCGACATCGCCTCTATGGGTGGCCACCCGCGCTGGGCCCTGGTCGCCCTCGCCTGTCCGCACGAGACCACGCTCGACGACGTGGAGGCCTTCTACGCGGGCGCGCGTGATCTGGCGGGCCGCCACGCGGTCACCATCGTCGGGGGCGACACCACGGCCTCCCCCGCCGGTTGGCTCGTCAACGTCACCCTCCTCGGCGAGGCGACGAGCCCCCTGCTGCGCTCGGGAGCGCGCGCCGGCGACGTGATCGCGGTGACCGGCTCGCTCGGTCGCTCCGCGGCGGGCCTGGCCGTCCTGGAGCTGGCGCATGCACCGGGGGGCATCGACGCGGCCGCGTTGGCCGAGGTCACCTCGGCGCATGTGCGCCCGGTCCCCCGTGTCGCCGAGGGCCAGTGGCTCGCCGCCGCCGGCGGCGTCAACGCCATGATCGATCTCTCCGACGGGCTCGCCACCGACCTCGCCCGCATCGCGGAGGAGAGCGACGTGCGCTGTCGCGTGGAGATCGAACGCGTGCCGATCTCGCCGGCCACGCGCGAGATCGCGCGCGGGCTCGGCGCCGACGCGCAGGCGTGGGCGACCGGGGGCGGCGAGGACTACGAGCTTCTCCTCACCTGCGAGGCGCGGGCGTTCGACCGTCTCAGCGACGGGCTCGCGCGGGCGACGGGAGTGCGGCTTCACGCCATCGGCACCGTGACGGAGTCGGGATCGGGCGCCACCTTCGTGGACGCGCGCGGCCAGGAGGTCGCGGTTGCGGCCGGCTTCGAGCACTTCGTGACCGGGAACCGCCGGTGACGGGCGATTTGATCGTCCTCGATCTCGGCCTGCTCGCGCTGCTGATCGCGTGCTCCGCGCTGCTCAACGGGGCCGAGGCGGCCTACTTTTCACTAGGTCGCGCGCGTCTCAAGCGCATGAAGGAAGGGACCGAGGCCAACCACGGGCCGATCCCGCTGATCGACCGGCCCAACGAGCTGCTGGTTACGCTGCTGGTCGGCATCACGGTCATCAACATCGGCGCCTCCGCGCTGGCCGCCACCCTCGCCCAGCGCGTGGTGGGGCCGCGCTGGGCGATCCTGGTCGAGACCGTGGTCATGGTGCTGCTGTTGACCACGTTCGCCGAGGTGCTGCCGATGACGATCGCCGTCAAGCGGCCCGAGCAGTTTCTCGCCGTGGCCGGACGCCCGGTGGCCTGGCTGGGATCGCTGCTCACTCCCGTGCGCCCCCTGCTCGCCGCCCTGACCGGGCTCGTGGTGCGGTTGCTCGGCCGCGGCGCTCGGCGCGGCGAGCCCGAGCTGACCGAGGACGAGCTGCGAACGCTGGTCGACGTGGGCACCAGCGAGGGCGTCGTCGAGCGCGCCGAGCGCGAGATGATCCACAAGGTCTTCGAGCTGGAAGATACCCTCGTCCGCTCGGTGATGGTGCCGCGCACCGACATGTTCTGCCTCGACGTGGCCACGCCGGTCGGCCAGATCCTGCCCGCGCTGCGCGAGCACCTCCACTCGCGCGTGCCGGTGTACGAGCGCTCCATCGACGTCATCGTGGGCATCCTCTACACGAAGGACCTGCTCCCCTACGTGGCCGGCCTGCCCTCCGAGTTCGACCTGCGCGCGCGCCTGCACCCGCCGTACTTCGTGCCGGAGTCCAAGCGCGCGGACGCGCTGCTCCACGAGTTCCAGGCCAAGAAGCTCCACCTGGCGATCGTGGTCGACGAATACGGGGGCACGGCCGGGCTCGTGACCCTCGAGGACCTCCTGGAAGAGCTGGTGGGCGAGATCGCCGACGAGTACGACGAGCCGGAGCGACTCATCCACCGGGTCGACGCCAGCACGTTCCGGGTGGCCGGCAAGCTGCCCATCGAGGCGCTGAACAACGCGGCCGGACTCGCGATTTCCAACGAGGGCTACGACACCGTCGGCGGCTGGGTGCTCGATCTCTTCGGCCGCGTCCCGCGCGAGGGGGAGCGGGTGGTCCGGCCCGACGTCACGGTCACGGTGGAGAAGGTCGAGCGCACGCGCGTGGTCGAGGTGCTGGTGACGCTGTCCAAGCCGCTGTCCAAGGAGGCGGCGGCGTGAGCCTCCTCCTGTGGGTGACCGCGGCGTCCCTGGTGGTGGCGATGTTCTTCTCGGCCGCCGAGATGGCCTTCATCGCGGCCAACCGCCTGAAGCTCCGCCACCTGGCCGAGTCCGGACACCGCGTGGCCGCGGCCTACCTCGAGGCGTTTCACAAGCCCGAGCGCCTGCTCTCGACGGCCAAGATTGGGGGGCCCATCGCGCACGTGATCGCCGCGTCGGCGGCCACTTTCGCGCTGCTGCCCGTGCTCGGCGGCAGCGCGCCGTTGATCGTCACCCTGGCGCTCACCCCGCTGATGCTGATCTTCGTGGAGATCGTCCCCAAGGCCATCACCCGCGAGTGGGCGACGCCGCTGATCCTCTGGCTCTATCGCCCCCTCACCTGGGCCGCCGTGGTCCTGATGCCGTTCGTGGTCTTCGCGAACCTGGTCGTGGGCACGCTGCTGCGCCTGGTCGGCGCCCGCGAGCCCGACAGCCGGCACTTCGTCTCCCGCGAGGAGCTGAAGGCGCTGCTGGCGCTGGAGCCGGGCGAGGCCGACGTCACGACCCAGGAAGCCGAGCTGATCGGCAAGATCTTCGACCTCGGCGATACCACCGTGCGCGAGGTCATGGTCCCGCTGGTCGAGGTCGCGATGCTTCCCGAAGACGCCTCGCCCGAGGAAGCGATCGGGATCATCCACCAGCGTGGCTTCTCGCGCATCCCGATCTCCAGCGAGCGGGAGAGCAACGTGGTCGGCGTGGTCAACGCCATGGACCTGCTGAGCCGCGGGGCCAACGTCGCCCGCGTCAGCGAGCTGGCCCGCCAGCCCTACTTCGTGCCCGAGACCAAGCGCATCGACGACCTCTTGCGCGAGATGCAGCGCCATCGCATCCACCTCGCGGTGGTCGTCGACGAGTACGGGGGCAGCACGGGCATCGTGACCCTCGAAGACATCCTGGAAGAGATCGTCGGCGAGATCCAGGACGAGCACGATCGCACACCCGCGTCGGTCGAGCGCCTGCCCGACGGCAGCTACCTGGTGGCCGCGCGCACGAACATCGACGAGCTCAACGAGGCCCTGGACTGGAACCTGCCCAAGCAGGACTACGAGACCGTGGCCGGCCTCGTGCTAGCGACCCTGGGCCGCATCCCCCGGCCCGGCGAAGAATTCCAGATTCCCGGGTATACGATCACGGTCATGGAGTCCGACGCCCGGCGCGTGGCCGCCGTGAAGATCGCGCCCTCGGCGCCCACGCCATCCACGATCTCCGTCGCCTGAGACGAGATTCCAGCGAAAGAAGGAGGATGAACATGCCCGGCAAGATGGTGGAGTTTCCGACCAACGGTCACACGACCCAGGGCTACCTGGCCACTCCCGCCTCCGGCAAGGGTCCCGGCGTCATCGTCATCCAGGAATGGTGGGGCCTGGTGCCCCACATCAAGAACGTCGCCGACCGCTTCGCGGCGGCCGGGTTCAGCGCGCTCGCCCCGGACATGTACCACGGGCAGACGGCCAGCGAGCCCGACACCGCGGGCAAGCTCTTCATGGCCCTCAACATCGAGCAAGCCGAGAAGGACCTGCGCGGCGCCACGAAATATCTGAAGGATCACTCGTCGACCGCGAAGATCGGGGTGGTCGGCTACTGCATGGGCGGGCAGCTGGCGCTGCTCACCGCCACCCTCGACCCCTCCATCGGCGCCTGTGTGAACTTCTACGGCATCCATCCCAACGTCAAGCCGGACTACCGGAAGCTCGCCGGGCCCGTGCTCGGTCTCTACGCCGAGAAGGACGGGTTCGTGACGCCGGACGTCGCCAAGGGCGTGGACAAGGCCATCAAGGACGCCGGCAAGTCGTCCGAGATCCACATCTATCCGGGTGTCGACCACGGCTTCTTCAACGACGACCGTCCGGACGTCCACAACCAGCCCGCCGCCGAGGACGCCTGGAACCGCACGCTCAGCCTCTTCCGCCAGCACCTGAAGTAATCGCCGCTCCGGTCCGCCGCGCCCGGCGACCCGCCGCCGAGCGCGGCGGCCGTCCCGGCCCCGAATTGAGTTAGGATGGCCCGCATGATTTCTGCCTTCGTCCTCCTCGCGACCGTGCTGACGTGGCTGACGGCGGGTGACGCCATCGCCGGACCGCCGACCGATCAGATCCGCGGGTCCATCGACCGCGTGGTCCAGATCCTCGCCGACCCCGAGCTGAAGAAAGACGGGAAGACCACGGAGCGCCGCGCCGCCATCCGGACGGTCGCCAACGAGATCTTCGACTTCACCGAGATCTCCCAGCGGAGCCTGGCTCGCCACTGGCCGTCACGCACCCCGGCCGAGCGCCAGGAGTTCGTACGGCTCTTCGGCGACCTCCTCGAATACTCGTACATCACCAAGATCGAGGCCTATTCGGGCGAGAAGATCCAGTACACGGGCGAGGTGGCGGACGGCGATCAGGCCGTGGTCAAGACGAAGATCGTCACCAAGCAGGGAGTGGAGATCCCGGTCGACTACCGCATGTTCGTCAAGGACACCCGCTGGCGGGCCTACGACGTGACCATCGAGGGCGTGAGCTTGGTGGCCAACTACCGCTCGCAGTTCAACACGGTCATCCAGCGGGCGGGGTATCCGGACTTGGTCGCGAAGCTGAAGGCCAAGCAGGACGATCGGCCGGGGCCACGGGAGATCGGGCGCGCCGCTCCCGCGAGCACGCAGGCCGCTCCCCCGCGCCCGCCTCAGTCGCCCTGATCTAGGACATCACCTCACGCCGAAGCGGCGGCCGCCCGCTCCCGGCGACTGCGCCGTCCCGAGGCGCCGGCCTCGCCCCGATCGCGCTTCCGCTCGCCCTTGCCCTTGCCCTTCGCCTTGTCCGCTGGAGTCTCGGGACGGTCGACGAGCTCGAGTAGAACGGTGGGAGCGCCGTCGCCGGCACGGACGCGGTAGTGGATGATCTTGGTGTAGCCGCCGTGGCGATCGGCGAAGCGCGCGGCGATCGTGTCGAACATCTTTCGCACGACCTCGTCGTCCGGCACCATGGCCAGCACCTGACGCCGGGCGTGGAGGTTTTCCCGCTTGGCCAGCGTGATCATGTGATCGGCGAGCCCGCGCACGGCCTTGGCCTTGGCCTCGGTGGTCACGATCCGCTCGTGACGGAAGAGCGCGACGAGCAGGTTGCGGAAGAGCGCCCAGCGATGATTGGTGCGCCGTCCCAGCTTGAACCCGTCCTTTTGATGTCTCATGGCCTGTCCCTCACTTCACGGGGTCGTGCCCGCGCCCGGACGATTGAGGGCGCCCAGCACGTTGGGATCGATGCGCATGCCGAGGGACAGGCCGAGCGGGGCCAGCGCGGCCTTGATCTCGTCGATGGATTTCTCCCCGAGGTTCTTGAGCTGCTCGAGATCGCCCTCGGTCTTCTGGGCGAGGTCGGCGACCAGGTGGACGTCGGCGTTCTTGAGCGCGTTGACGGCACGCGCGGGCAATGGCAACTCCTCGACGCTCTTGCCGAGCGCGTCGCGGAGGAACTCTTCGCCGTCGGCGTCGTCGGCCTCGCTCTCCATCTCGCCGGCCCCGGCCGCGAGCGGGCTGAAGTGACCCTTCAGGTACTCGGCGGCCCGCGCCATCGCCTCGTCGGGCCCCACGGACCCGTTGGTCCACACCTCGATCACGAGCTTCTCGTAGTCGGTGATCTTGCCCAGCCGCGACATCTCGGCGTTGTAGGACACGCGGGTGATGGGCGAGTAGGCGGCGTCGAGCGGCAGCGCGCCGGCCGGGATGTCGGTCGCCTTGCGGTCGGCCGCCTCGTAGCCGCGGCCGATCTCGATCCCCAGCTCGACCGACAGCTCGGCGCCGGCGGCCAGCGTCATGAGGTGCACGCTCGGGTTGACGATCTCGACGTCGGTCTCCGGCACGTCGGCGCCGGTGACGGTCTTCGGTCCGGTGAGGGTCATGCGGACCGTTCGCGGCTCCCCCGCGGGCACCTGGACGGCAAGCTTCTTGAGATTGAGCATCACGTCGACCGTGCCCTCGGTGACGCCGGGGATGCGCGCGTCGCCGCTCCGCACCCCGTCGATCTTCACCCACGACACCGCGGCGCCGGGAACGACGGCGAGCAGGGTCTTGCGCAGCGAGTTCCCGACGGTGAGCGCGTATCCCTTCTCGAACGGCTCGGCCACCAGACGGCCGTATTGTTCGGTCAGGATCTCCCACTCGACCTTGCGTGGCTTCTGAAATGCGATCCGTGGCATAGCGCTTCCGTTCCCCCCGGCTACTTGCTGTACAGCTCGACGATGAGCTGCTCGGTCACCGGGATCTGGATGTCTTCTCGCAGCGGCAGGCTGCGGACCACGGCCTTTTTCTCGTTCGGGTCCAGGTCGAGCCACTGCGGGATCTGGCCGCGTCCGGCGTTGAGGTTGTCGTCCACGCGGGCCTGGTGCTTGGACGTCGCGCGCAGCTGGACGACGTCACCGACTTTCACGAGAAACGACGGTATCGAGACCTTTCGGCTGTTGACCGCGAAGTGGCCGTGCGCCACCATCTGGCGACCCTCCCGGCGGGAGGCCGCGAAGCCCAGGCGGTGGACGACGTTGTCGAGCCGCAGCTCGAGGAGCTTCAGGAGATTTTCGCCGGTCACGCCCTTCTCGCGCTCGGCCCACTGGAAATACTTGCGGAACTGGCTCTCCAGCACCCCGTAGATGCGCTTAGCCTTCTGCTTCTCGCGCAGCTGAATGCCGTACGCCGTGGGCTTACCCCGGTTCAGGCCGTGCTGGCCGGGCGGATAGTTCCGCCGCTCGATCGCGCACTTGTCGGTGAAGCAGCGGGCGCCCTTGAGGAACAGCTTCTGGCCTTCCCGGCGGCACAGGCGGCACTTGGCGTCGGCATAACGGGCCATGCGCGCCTCCTACACCCGCCGCCGCTTCGGAGGGCGGCAGCCGTCGTGGGGAATGGGAGTGACGTCGCGGATGGCGGTGATCTCGAGCCCCACGGCCTGGAGCGAGCGGATGGCGGCCTCGCGCCCCGCCCCCGGTCCCTTCACGAACACCTCGACCTGCTTCAACCCGTACTCCATCGCCTTGCGGGCCGCCTGCTCGGCGGCCGTCTGGGCGGCGAACGGCGTGCTCTTGCGGGAGCCCTTGAACCCGGCGCTGCCCGCGCTCGACCACGAGACCACGTTGCCCATCTTGTCGGTGAGGGTCACGATCGTGTTGTTGAACGTGGCCTGCACGTGGGCCACGCCGGTGCGCACCTCGCGCCGCTCGCGTCTCTTTCCACCCTTCTTCCGGGGGGCCGGCTTCGCCTGAGCTTCCGCCATCGGTTACGCTCCTGCCTTGCGCGACGCCGGGGCCGCTGAGGGTTTTTTCTTGATCATGACGCCGCGTCGCGGCCCTTTACGGGTCCGGGCGTTGGTGTGGGTGCGCTGGCCGCGGACGGGCAGGCCCCGGCGGTGACGCATCCCGCGATAGGCGCCGATGTCCATGAGGCGCTTGACGTTCATCGACACCTCGCGCCGCAGATCGCCCTCGACCCTGACGTCGCGCTCGAGGATCTCGCGCACGCGCCCGGTCTCGTCCTCGCTCCAGGCGCTCACGCGCTTGCCCGGATCGACCCGAGCGTCGCTCAGGACCCGGATCGCCGTCGGCCGTCCCACCCCGTAGATGTAGGTGAGGGCCACCTCACCGCGCTTGTCCCGAGGAAGATCCACTCCCGCCACTCTCGCCATCGCTCGCCTCCGCCTATCCCTGGCGCTGCTTGTGCCGGGGATTCTTGCAGATGATCCGTACGACCCCTTGCCGCCGGACGATCTTGCAGTGCTCGCAGCGCGCCTTGATGCTCGGCCTGACCCTCATCGACAGTCCTCTATTTGAACCTGTAGGTAATGCGGCCCCGCGTGAGGTCGTAGGGCGACAGCTCGACCTTCACCCGGTCGCCCGGGAGGATGCGGATGAAGTTCATCCGCATCTTGCCGCTCACGTGGGCCAGCACCCGGTGACCGTTCTCCAGCTCCACCCGGAACATCGCGTTGGGTAGAGGCTCCACCACCGTGCCCTCGACCTCGATCGCGTCTTCTTTCGTCACCGTCGCCGCTCCGGCGTTTCCGAACGCCGCTCCGCGTCGCTCGGGGCGCGCTCCGCGCCGCTCGGGGCGCGCTCCGCGACCGCCGTGGCCGGTGGCCCGTTCCGCCGGGTGAGGACGTCCGGGCCGCTCTCGGTGATCGCGATCGTGTGCTCGAAGTGCGCGGCCAGGCTGCCGTCCTTCGTCACCGCCGTCCACCCGTCGTCCAGCACGCGGACCTCCCAGCTTCCCATCGTCACCATCGGCTCGATGGCCAGGACCATGCCCGGCTTGAGCTGAGGTCCTCGCCCGGGATCGCCGAAATTCGGGATCTGCGGCTCTTCGTGCAGCGCCCGGCCGATACCGTGCCCCACGAACGCGCGCACGATCCCGAAGCCGTGAGCCTCCACGTGGACCTGGACCGCGTGGGACACGTCGGAGAGCCGGCGACCCGGCCGGCACTGCTCGATGGCCAGGTCGAGGCTTTCGCGCGTGACGTCGAGGAGCTTCCGGACGGGCGCGGGGACATCGCCGAGCGCCATCGTGAACGCGCAATCGGCGTAATACCCCTCCACGATACACCCGAGATCAAGGCCGACGATGTCGCCCGCCCGCAGCCGACGCTGGGCCGACGGAATGCCGTGCACGACTTCCTCGTTGATCGAGATGCACACGGTCGCCGGAAACCCGCGATAGCCCTTGAAGGCCGGCTTCGCCCCCCGGCTCGTGATGAAGTGCTCGACCTCGATGTCGACGTCGAGCGTGGTCAGGCCGGGCTTGACGAACTCGCGGAGCCGCTCCATCAGATCGGCCAGAATGTGGCCCGCGCGGCGCATCAGCTCGATCTCCCGCGGCGACTTGCACTCGATCCCGCGCATGGTCCCCGTCACCGCCCCAACGCCTGCCGGACCGCGCTCCGGATGGCATCGATCGGCCCTTCGCCGGCCACGGAGACCAGTCGCGAGCGATGATCGTAGTGTTCGAGCAACGGCGCGGTCTGGGTCGCGTACACCCGCAGCCGGTTCTTCACGGTGTCGTCGGTGTCGTCGGCGCGCTGCTCGACGGCGCGGCGCGCGGTGAGCCGCCGCAACAGCTCGGGCTCGGAGACCTCGAAGAACACCACGCGATCGAGATCGCGGCCGAGATCCTTCAGCAGGCGCTCCAACGCTTCGGCCTGAGCGATCGTGCGCGGAAACCCGTCGAGGATGAATCCGCGCGCGGCGTCGGGCACCTGAAGCCGTTCGCCGAGCATCCCGATGACGAGCGCATCGGGGGCCAGCTCGCCGCGGTCGTAGTACGTCTTGGCCTGCCGCCCAAGATCCGTCCCGGCGGCGATCGCCTCGCGCAGCATGTCGCCGGTGGCGATGTGGGCGAGGCCCCACTCGCGCGCCAGCTCGCGCGCCTGCGTGCCTTTCCCGGCGCCGGGCGGCCCCAGGAACACCACCCGCATGCTCACACCCTCCGCGCGAACCCGCCGGAGCGCGACCGGGAGCGCTTGAGGAAGCCCTCGTAGTTGCGCATGAGCAGGTGCGATTCCATCTGGCGGACGGTGTCGAGGGCCACGCCGACCACGATGAGCAGGCTGGTGCCTCCGAAGTAGAAGGGGACGTTGAACCAGCGGATCAGGAAGTCCGGCAACACGGAAATCAAGGCCAGGAAGAGGGCGCCGGGCAGCGTGATCCGGGTCAGGGTGCGGTCGATGTACTCGGCCGTCTTCTTCCCCGGCCGCACCCCCGGGATGAACCCCCCGTACTTCTTCATGTTGTCGGCGAGGTCGATGGGGTTGAAGACGATCGCGGTGTAGAAGTACGCGAAGAAGATGATGAGGGCCATGTACAGCACGGTGTAGCTGAACCGGCCGGGGGACATCGCGTCCGCGATGGCCTGCATCCACGGATGGGGAACGAACCGGGTGATGGTGGCCGGGAACAGGATCAGCGAGGACGCGAAGATCACCGGGATGACGCCCGCGGTGTTGATGCGCAGCGGAATGTGGGTCGACTGTCCGCCGTACACGCGGCGGCCCACCACTCGGCGGGCGTACTGCACGGGGATCTTGCGCTGTCCCTCCTGCATGAGCACGACGGCGGCCGTCACCCCCACCATCAGGAGAACGAGCGCGACGAACACGAACAGCTTCAGCTCGCCGGTCGTCATCAGGGTGTAGGACGCGGTGATCGCCGACGGCAGGCGCACCACGATGCCGGCGAAAATGATCAGCGAGATCCCGTTGCCGATCCCTTTCTCGGAGATCTGCTCGCCGAGCCACATGATCAGCGCGGTCCCGGCCGTCAGCGTCACCATGGTGAGCAGCCGGAAGCCCCAGCCCGGAGTCGGGACGATGGCGATGCCGGTCGGGCTCCGCATCCCCT
>Ga0193725_1000529_pt1 | contig 11102 bp, 11 predicted proteins | sample H2a2metaG_FD_143058 | JGI IMG/M metagenome (GOLD analysis project Ga0193725, IMG submission 143058) | Soil microbial communities from a riparian zone of the East river system, Colorado, United States - H2a2 | ecosystem: Environmental > Terrestrial > Soil > Riparian zone | place: USA: East River...
GCCAGTACGACCGCTTCAAGCAGTTCGCCGAGTCCTGCATGTCCGAGTACGACCTGAACGGCTGGACCGTTGGCGACCTCGTGGACTCGAGGAAGGCGAACGCCTGACGATCAGCGCGCGTGGCGGACGCGCTGCTCGTCCTGGAGCGTCGTGATGTGCTCGGCCGAGCGGTTGAAGATGTCCGGGACCGGCCAGCCCTGCAATCCGGCGTAGGCGTCGATCTGCGAGCGGTGGTGCACCTCGTGCTCGATCATCATCATGAGAATGCGCCAGCCGGAGAGCGCGGCCCCCGGCGTGTCGATCATTTCGACGCGCCGGGTCAGCCACTCCGCGGGCGTGTCGGCGAGCCGGGCCGCGAAGCGCTCGGCCGACGTCCGGAGCCAGGGCAGCCACGTCTTTGGGTCGTCGGCGTCCATCACCGTCTCCGTCCGCGTCCACAGCCACCCCTCACCACGGTAGGCGCTCGCGAAGTAGAGCCGAGAGCCGCCGAGGTGGTCGATGATCTGCCCGATGGACCACTCGGACTCTCCGGCAATCGCCGGAGGACGCCACGCCGCCGCTTCCGGCGGCAATGCCGCCACGTCGCGCTCGGTCCGCCGGCGCACGCTGTCGAAGAATTTCAGATACGACCCGATGTCGGTGATCATGCCTGTCCTCCCACGCGCCGCTCCCAGAGCGCGACGAGCGCGTCGCGGTCGATCTTGCCGTTGGCGTTCTTGGGAATCGCCTCGACCACGAGCACGGCCTGGGGCACCTTGAAAGCGGCCAGCTTGCCGCGGCAGTGCTCGAGCAGCGCGCTCGGGGTGAGGACGCAACCGGGCCGGGGCGCCACGAAGCCCACGGGCACCTCGCCGTAGATGTCGTCCTTCATCCCTGACGTCGCCGCGTCGGCCACGTCGGGATGCTCGAGCAGCCGGTTGGTGATCTCGAGCGAGGCGATGTTCACGCCGCCCTTGATGATGATGTCCTTCTTCCGTCCGGTGATGTAGACGTAGCCCTCGGCGTCGCGGCGGGCGAGGTCGCCGTTGCGGAAGCCGTCCTGCGGGATCGGCGAGAGCGTGCCGGGACCCTGCCAGTACGCCGAGGCGAGCTGCCGGCCGCTGACCACCATCTCGCCCTCCTCGTCGACGCCGACCTCGCGGCCCGCGTCGTCGAGCAGCCGCACCCGCATGTTCAGGGTGGGGCGGCCGATCGAGCCGAGCTTACGCTGGCCCGGTGAATTACCGCACATGAACCCGGTCTCGGTACCGCCGGCGAGCTGCACGATCGGGATGTCGTAGGTCCGCTCGAACTCCACGTGCTTGTCGACGGACAGGGGCGCCGTGCTCGAGGTCATGAAGCGGAGCTTCGGCAGGTCCGCCCTCGTCACCGCGACCGGCCGCGAGAGCAGCATGTTGATGACGGTGGGGATCCCGACCGCCACCGTCACGCCGTGATCGGACAGCCAGTCGAAGAACCGCGCCTGCGAGAACTTCCGCGCGAGCACGAGCGTGGCTCCGGTCAGCATCGCCGGCCCGATCGAGAGGATCTGCGGAGACGACCAGCTGAAGTGACGGTAATCGAGGATCGTGTCCGCCTCGGTGATCGCGAGTCGTTCGATGGTGGACTCGCACATCGCGTAGTACGCCTCGTGAGTCCAGATGGCGCCCTTGGGCATATCGGTCGTCCCCGACGTGTAGTCGATCAGCGACCAGTCCGTCCGTGCCGGCGGCGCCGCCACCGGCGCGGCCGAGACGCCGGCCAGCCGCTCACGCAACTCGTCCAGGCGGATCCACCGCGCATCGGGGGGGACCGGCAGCTCTCCGCTCCAGAAGACGAGCGTCGGCGCCACCGCCTCCAGGATGTGGGTGACGTGCTGGGCGCGGATCTCGACGTTGACCGGGTTCACGATCACGCCCGCGCGCAGGGCGCCCCAGAACGCGACGAGCGCCTCGAGGGAATTTTCGGACAGGATCGAGATGCGATCGCCGCGGCCCACGCCGGCGCCGGCGAGGAAGCCGGCGAAGCGGCGGGTCAGCGCCTCGAACTCGCCGAAGGTGAGGCGCGCGTGCTGGTCCGGACTCTCGACGAAGACCTTGGCCGGGCGGAGGCGCGCGTGGGCCTCGAGCAGCGTGTTGCAGTCGGTGTAGGCGTTCGAGCCCGCGGGGTCGGACGTCACCTCGTCGACTCTCGCCCGCTCACTTGAACGCGGGCATCACCTGCTGGGTCATGATCTGCAGGCTCCGCATCTCCTGCTCGAACGGCAGCAGCCCGCCCGGGTTCAGCTCGGCCGCGATGCCGCTCAGGTGGAGCCGGTCGCGCAGCTCGGTAAGGCGATCGACCAGCGCCGGCGGGGTGCCGAACGCGACCTTGGTCTCGAGCATGTCGTCGTACGAGAGGGCCTTCAAGCGCGCGGACTGCTCGATGCGCCGCTCCGCCGGCCCGGTCCCCGGGCGCCCCAGAGGCTGGCGGGTGAGATCGGCCTGGCGCTGGAAGTAGTAGGTGATGGTCTCGTGCGGCTCCTCCCGCGCGGCCTCGGCGGTCGGCGCGGCGTAGAGCGGAACGCGCAGACACACGTCCCCGTCGCCGGGGTGTCCAGCCTCGCGCCAGGAGTCGCGATAGACCTTCAGATGGCCCTCGAGCTCGGGGATGCTCATGCCCCGCAGGCCCACGAAGATCGGCAGCCCCAGCTTCGCCACCCTCGGAAACGTCTCGGCGGTCGTGGCGGCCATCCGGAACGGCGGGTGCGGCTTTCGGTACGGTCGCGGCGCCACCGCCACGTTGTCGAAGCGATAGTGCTTGCCGTGGTAGCTGAAGGGCTCGCCCTTGAAGGCCGTCGTGATGACCTCCAGCGCCTCGAAGAATCGGTCCTGGCTTTCCTCGTAGGCCACCCCGAGCGCGTCGTAGGCCCGCGTTCCGCCGCTCCGGCCGATCCCGAAATCGAAGCGGCCCTTGCTCAGATGATCCAGCATGGTGACCTCGCCGGCCACGCGGAGCGGATGGTTGAGCGGCAGCAGCTGCACGGCCGTGCCCGTGCGCACCCGCTTGGTCCGGGAGGCGATCCAGCTCGCCATGAGCAGCGGGGCCGAGAGCACCGAGCGGGCGGGGTTGACCATCATCTCGGCCAGCCAGACGATGTCGAGCCCCCAGGTCTCCGCGTTTTCCGCGAGCGCGAACATCTCGCGAAACGCGTCGTCCTGAGTGTTTCCGCGCCGCATTTGCTCCAGGAAGATTCCGAAGTCCATGGCGTTCCTCCGCTCGATGTCGGTGCTCCTGCCCCGGGAGGCAGGACGAAGCGATACTGCTCCGGCGACGACCGTACCGTCAAGGAGGGGGATAGGGTATCTTTGACCCTCCAGGCCCGGGGAGGGCGTGGCGAGACGCGCAGCGGATGCGGTAGCGATCGAGAGAGGAGAGAGCGAATGCGCTCACACGTCAAGGGACTGCTGTTCGGGGTGTCGATGCTCATGGGGTTGATGTGGGTCAGTGAGGCGGCGGCGTTCGTCCCGTCCGGGGGCAGCCGGCTCCTCATGTATTTCTCCAACAAGAGTTTCGTGTCGGGAGCGGGGAACAACACCGGCTTCACGGTGGCGCTGATCACGAATACCGACAACTCGGTCGCCAGCAAGGTCGCGGTCAAGTACTACCGAGGCTCGGATTGCGCGTCCACGGCGGCCACCATCTTTGACATCGCGGCCGGAGAGACCTTGCGGTTCGACACCTCCTCGACGGCGGCGGCCATCCAGGAAGGCGTGATCGAGGCGTACTTCGTCAACGGCGCGGGGCAGCCCGTGCGCAACGACGCCGGGGTCGGGTCGACGATCGTCGTGGACTTCCTCCTGCCGGGCGTCGCGCGGATTCCCGCGGCGGTTCTCCACTCGGACGACCGTGTGGGGACCAAGAATTCGCTCATCGCGGACAACGGTGACGGAACGACCTTCGCGCCGCTGCTGCTCAGCGCTCAGTTCGTCGATCCGGCGATCGTGACGACCCGTCTCGCGCTCTTCTCTCCCGGGACTGTGCCCGGAACGTCGGGCGCCGACACGACCGCCTCGATCAACTTCCGTCTTCCCAACGGCGGCGGGGCGGCGACGACAACCCTCGACTTTCAATGCGGTCGCACGGCGACCCTGGCCTCCGTCCGCGGTCTGAGCGCGGCGGGCTTCCTGGCCGCCTATCCCGCGGGAGGCGTGGTGGCGCCGACCGTCGATGGTCAGCCGAAGGGCCTCGTGGGCTGGACGATCGAGACGATCCAGATCACGTCGCCGACGGTCAACCTTCTCTTCGGCACGAAGCTGGAGGGCATCGGGACCGCGAGCCTCGACGCGCATCCGTAACGTCTGACGCCGTGAAGTCGCGGGAAGCTCCTCTTTCCCTGTGGCCCGGCGTCGCCGCGTTTCTCGGCTGGGGGGTGGTCCTCTCCTTCTTCCAGTGGGCCGGGGAGCGGAGCGCCCCGGTTCTGTGGTTGACCGAGCGTTTGGCCGCCGGGCTCGGGTACGGGCTCGGCGGCCTGGTCAGGCTGCCGGCACAGGTCGACGGGACGGTCGTGAAGCTCTACGGTTCGGCCCAGGAGATCACGCCGAACTGCTTCGGCTTCGCGGCCGTCACCTTCCTGCTCGCCGCCGTCCTGGCGACGCCCGCCAGCGGGCGCGATCGCCTGAAGGGCGCCGGGCTCGGGTTGGTGGCGATCGCGCTCGCCAACGTCGTCCGTCTCGTCATGCTGGCGTGGTTCTTCGCCTATGCGCCCTTCGCGTTCGGCTTCGTCCACATTCCGATGTGGGGCACCGTGGTTCCGCTCTTCCTGGTCGGCGTGTGGGCGCTCTGGGTCGTCCGTGACCTCCACTACTTTCCCAGGATCCCGCTGCGGTTCGTCGGTCTCGTGGCGATCTTGGTCGTCCTGCTGCTCGCGGGTTGGTACGTGCTCTTCGATCGGTACCTCGTGGCGCTCGTCTACTCCGTCAACGCGGTGCTCACGACGCTCGTCGGGATACCGATCGAGACCCTGCGTCTGACGGCCGCCGACCTTTTCCGCCATCTCGACGTCGGCCTACCATCCGGAGGGTTCCGCCTCGAGGTCGCGGCGCAGACCCTGAACATCGTCCCCTTCCTGGCGCTGATCCTCGCTTCGCCGATCGCGCTCGGCCGGCGGCTGCGCCTCGCCCTCTGCGGCTTGGCCGCGCTCTTCGTGCTCCACAGCGCCGCGACAGCTGTCGTGATCATCTTGGGGTGGAGTGCTCGGGGGCTCGTCCCGGTATTCCAGATCGCCAACGACTTCCTGTCGCTGGCCGCCGGCCCGAGCCTCTGGCTCTTGCTCGCCCGACCCTCTCGGGCGTGGTTCGCGACGCCGGCCGGGGAAGCCCCGCTGCGAGTCACTCGCGAGAGAGCTGAAGCGCGCAAGGCCGGCCCGGCGGCTCGGCCTGCGCAGTGAACCCGTTCGTCGAGAATCGGCCCTTGAAGACGATCTCGAACAGCTTGCCGGTCGCGCCGACGCCGGGTCCGCGCAGCTCGACCGAATCGTCGTCGGCGATCCTGCCCGAGCGGTGGAACGGCCGTGGGCGTCCGGGCACCGTCATCTCGATCGTCATCTCGCCGTTTTGAACGGCCGCCCGCTGAGGGCGCTGGATGCCGGGCCGGCCGCGCCACTCCGGGCAGTTCATCTCGCCGACCCAGGCGCCGTCGAATCGCGTCTGGCGCGCGCGCGGCGGCGCGGGCGCGACGGCGTCCGGCGTCGGACGGGTCTCCGTCCGCTTCTTCGCGGCGTCGGCTTCGAGCTTGACGCGAGCCGCCTCGGCCTCGGCCCGAAGACGCGCGGCCTCCGCTTCTCCGGCCTTCAAGCGCGCGCGCTCCGCTTCCACCGCCTGCCGGGCTTCGGCGAGCAGCCCCGAGATCCGCTCGCGCGCCTCGGGGGCGTGAGCGCCGTCGGGGTGCGCGACCAGATAGCCCTCCAGCGCCGGGACGTCGCGGACCGTACGCACTGCCTCCCAGGCCGCCGTTTCCCTTCGCGCACGGGCGCCGAAGTCGGGAACGAACCCGCCGACGTAGGCGCCGGCCGCCGCCAGCACAATTCCGCCGCCGATCACGGCGGCCAGCACACCGCGCCGCCGCCGGCGCCCGCGCGTGGGCGCCGTCCGCACGGGAGCCGGCGCCGCGGGGCCGCGCAGCACGAACGCCCGCACCGGGCGCGCGATGTTCTTGAGCGACTGCTCGCCGATGTCCTGGAAGCGCAGCGAGAGCTTTCCCTCGATCTGGTCGAAGATGCTCGACGAAATGCAGATGCCGCCGGGCTCGGCCATGGCCTGGAGACGGGCCGCCACGTTGACGCCGTCCCCCAGCAGATCGTCGCCCTTGATCATGACGTCGCCCAGGTGAACGCCGATGCGGAAGTGCATCCGCTTCGGCTCGGGAAGGCTTTCGTTGCGGGTCCTGAGCGCGTCCTGGATCTCGCCGGCGGCGCGCACGGCCTCGACCGGGCTCGCGAACTCGGCGAGCACGCTGTCGCCGGCGGTGTTCACCACCCGCCCGTCGTGGAGCTCGATGATCGAGTCGACGACCGCGCGGTGGGCGGCGAGCAGGCGCAGCGTCCCTTCCTCGTCCGCTTCCATCAGTCGGGAGTAGCCGGCGACGTCGGCCGCCAGGATCGCGGCCAGCTTGCGCTTGATCGGCGTGCTCACGGGCGCGGGCCCCTCATGACGGGGTAGGATACCCGAGACGAGATTCGGCGGCGGCCCCGAGGCCGAGAGCGTTCGAGGGAGGACATGGCGATGGACAGCAAGCCCCGCGAGAAAACCACCGCATCAAAGGTGCGTCCACGACGGCTGGTGATCGCCGCGTGCGCGGCCGCGATGGCGGTCATGACCGGGCTGTTCGTCGTGTCGAGCGGAGAGCCGGCGGCCGACGAATGTCATCCGCGAGCCAAGCGAGACGTCAAGCACCCGGACTGCGGCGTCCACAACATGATGGTCGTGGGCCGGCAGGCGATCTACCTCTCCCACCTGCCCATGTTCGACGGCGAGCACCGCTTTCAGGTGATCCTCGAGGCCACCCTCGCGAAGGGCGGGCAGAGCGTGAGCAAGGTCTACGTCGACGATCGGCGGGTCCATCCCGACGTCACGATGTACACGCTGGCGCCGCGCGACGTGTTCGTGCTCTCGCGTGTGTTCGGCACCGACCCTCCACCCCGGCGGTCGTTCGGCGGCACCCTCTTTCGCGGCCACCTGGAGCGGGGCGGAGTGCAGCTCGACCGGCTCACCGGCGTCGAGGTGACCATCACGCGCGTGATCTACGCCCAGGAGATCGGCGACAAGGCGGCGAGCGTCAAGTCGGACACGCTCGACTACATCCTCTTCGGCAAGGGCTCGGAGTTGTTCCTGGCCCACCGGATCGCTCAGCCGCCGGACTTCGACCAGCTCGTCGGGGTCAAGATAGCCGGCCATACCTTCACCAGCGAGGAGCTCGGGCGTGGCGTCTCGATCAAGATCCTCGATCGGGGGAACACGCCGGACCGGCGACTCCTCGCGAAGGACAAGGTCGCCGCGCAGGGCCACGTCACGGGGGCTCACATGTTCCTGCCGCTGACCGTCGAGGTCACCACCGAGTTCTACTTCGAGGAAGGCGAGCTGGCCTCGCTCGCCACGTTCGAGCCGACCGCGCTGGAGAAGGACGCCGGGTTCTGACGCTTCGGTTGACGGAGTCGGCCGGCGAGGGTGCAATGGGCGTGCAGTATCTGAAAGGAGACGCCATGAGCAAGCACCCGACTCCGGCGGCGTGCCTGGTGATCGTGCTGGTCCTCGCGGGCTGCGTCGTGCAGCCGCCCCCGCCGCCCCCGCCCGTGGCGGTCGCGCCGCCGGCCCCCGAAATCGTGGTGCCGTCGTATCCGGCTCCGCCTCCGCCGCAAACCGAGGTCATCATCGCCCAGCCGAGTCCCGCTCACTTGTGGGTCGCCGGACACTGGACGTGGCACCGGGGCCGCCGCGCTTACGTGTGGGCCCCCGGGCACTGGGTCGTCCCTCCCGGCCCGCGGCGCGTCTGGGCCCCCGGCCACTGGGCCGCCCGCCCAGGAGGCTACGTCTGGGTCGAGGGCCACTGGCGCTGAGTCAAATGCCTCGATCGGCGAGGAACTTGGCGTAGTCGCGCTGGCCCGCCTTGGCCTTCGCGATCTGCTCGGGTGAGTAGAACTTGGCGAGGTCGACGACCTCGATGTTGTAGCGGGCGCGCTCGAAGGCGTCCTTGTGGATGAAGGGGCGGGTGGCGTCGATGCCCATCGCTCCCGAGAAGCGGATGTTGGCCTGGGTCCACTGGCGCTCGCCGGCCGAGCTGCGCTCGGCGGGCTGGAAGGTCTGGCCGAACCCGCCCTCGCAGACCGTCAGGATGTCTTCTTTCGGATTCACCCGCGTGGTCAGCGCCCACAGCACGTCCTCGACGTTGTAGATGTCGACGTCCTCGTCGACCACGATGCCGAGACGCGCGCCCAGCGAGATCGCGAGCGCCGCGGTGAGGATGTTGCGCTGCAGGCCCTCGTCGCGGCCGCGGCGCTTCTTCACCTGGAAGATCACGCCGCCCCAGTCCGTCATGCCCATGGGGATGTGGGTGTCGACGCAGAGCCCGGGCACGATGCGCTCGGCCAGCTCCAGGAAGCACGCCTCGCGCATGAGCCCGTCGATGAAGTGCTCGTCCATGCCGTGCACGATGAGCCCGTAGTAGAGCGGCCGGTCCGCGCGGTGGGTGACGGCCGTCGCCTGGAATTTATAGGTTCGATACGCCTTGCCCATGTAGCCGGACCACTCGGGATGGAACGGATACTTGCCCTGCTCGTCGTCCTTCTCGGCCAGCGGGCTCTCCCAGACCTTCTGGGTGGTGTCGAGGTAGCCCTCGATCACGTACTCGGCGCTGGCGATCGACCACGCGTCCTGGGTCCGCGCCTTCACGACCTCGACGGGATAGCCCTGGAGCGCGCCGGCCACCCCGAGCTCGTCGCAGCCGCGCGGCAGGATCACGTAGGTGAACCCGGAGCCGGCCATGGCCGTGCAGGCGGGCGGCACCCCGATGTTGACGGTCACGGGGATCGGTCCCTTGCGGAACCACTCGGTGGCCACCTGGTCCATGTGCGAGCCCGGCGAGATCTGAAAGCTCGAGTAGTCGGGGCCGCGGAAGTTCATCCGGTTGTAGCCGATGTGGGAGCCGCCCCAGAAGTACTTCCCGCGGACCACGGTGGTGCCGGCGCCGAGCGTGCGGCCGGGATCGCTCTTGGCGTGCGAGATCATCGGCACCACGTCCCACACGTCGAAGTTCTTGGTGAGCACGACTTCCTGGCACGGCCCGTCCTTCACTTCCACGGGCGGGATGGGTTCGCGGATCGCCTCGACCGCCCGGTGCTTGAACAGCCGCGGATCGTCGACGCCGAAGAGCCGGCTGATGCGCTCGGCGCTGGCGAAGAGGTTGTTGCAGATCCGCGCGTTCGGATAGCCCTTCACCTTGTTGAAGAGCAGCGCGGCCCCCCCGTCGAAATGCTTCTGGATCGCCGCGACCTCGAGATCCGGATCCACCTCCACGTCGGTGGTGACCAGCTCCCCGATCGAGTCGAGGTAGTCGAGAGTCGAGCGCAGACTGGACACGTCCTTCTTCATCGCGATCCTCCGTGAAAGCGACAGGGGGGTTTGGGGGGCCCGTGGCTAGGCCCCCCATGTCGGTCATCGGTCAATTGGCGAAGCAGTAGTACAGGCCGTTGCCGCCGGTGCTCTTGAGGTCGTTCTGGCTGCAGCCGCCGTCGGGGCCGCGCGATGGGTGCGAGGAGTTCCAGGACTTCGACGCGTCGTCGTCGCGCAAGCCCTGCCGATCGTGATGGCCGACCATCGCCGCGCCCTGGCCGCTCTTCGCCCAGTTGCCACACGTGCGGTCGTCGCCGGCGGCGAACGCGGTGCCGTCAGGCTGGGAGCCGGTCAGGATGTCGTGCATGTTGGGTGTGTCGCCCCGGCCGTTGACCATGGCGCCCTTCTCGGTCAGCGCGGTCTGCTTGCTGATGTTGTTGGTGCCGTGAAGCTCGGCGACGTCCTTGGCGATCGTCTCGCCCTTGGCGTTCTTCCAGGGGCCCTTGCCGATGCGGTCACGCGCGTTGACCGCGCCCGCGCCCTGCGTGCTCAGGTACGCGCGCCAGGTCTTGCCGCCCGCGCCCGCCGACTGCGCCAGCATCTGGCAATGCTGGTCCGCGCCGGCGAGTCCGCCGAGGTCGGCGCCCTTTCCCGAGCCCGCGCTGGTCACGAAGAAGCTCATGTCGCCCTGCGCGTACACGACCGCGCTCCCGCCGAGTGACAACATCGCCACCGACACCAACACCACCCAGATCGTTCGGTTGTTCATGACGTCCTCCTTGTGTGGACCTACGGTACGAGATCGGCGACCGCGATGCGGCCGCCCGGCAGCGCGAGCGGAACGATGACCGACGGAGCGCGAAACGTCCGGATCGACCGATACCCGGTCCCGCGCTCCGGCCGAGGGAGCCGGCCCGGATCGCGACGAACCTCGACTTCCGAAGCCCTGAGGTTGACGATCCAGTAGTCTTCGATGCCGGCCCGAGCGTAGATCGCGCTTTTCCACCGGCGATCAACGGCGAGGCGGCTGTCCGAAACTTCCACGGTCAACGCTGGTCGCTGGGGAGCCGCGCGGAGATATTGACGGGGCGATCCGTGCACGACGTACACGTCAGGCTCGGGGCGCGACAGGCGGCCCGAGGCGAAGTGCACCTGCGTCCGCACGAGCCATCCTTCGCCGAACGCACGGCGTAAGGCTAGCGCCACCAAGTCGACGGCGACCGCGTGACGCTCCCCCTGAGGCTCCTTGACGACCAGCACGCCGTCGAGCAGCTCCAGACGATCGTCCTCATGGAAGATGCCGCGATCGATCGCCCGCTCGTACTGGAAACGAGTCCACCGCTTCGTCTTGAGGGGAAGGGGAGGCGGCACGAGACAAAGGCTAAACAGCTCAAGGCCCTCGGTCAATGTGTCCTCATAGATACAGTTGCCGTCAGCGCGACGATGCGATCCGGCCCACGAGCTGGAACCCGTCGGCGGACGTGGGCTTGAGCACGACCGCTTCGGCCTGATTCGGCAGGAAGCCGACGAGCGGCTGAA
>Ga0193725_1000530_pt1 | contig 11097 bp, 7 predicted proteins | sample H2a2metaG_FD_143058 | JGI IMG/M metagenome (GOLD analysis project Ga0193725, IMG submission 143058) | Soil microbial communities from a riparian zone of the East river system, Colorado, United States - H2a2 | ecosystem: Environmental > Terrestrial > Soil > Riparian zone | place: USA: East River...
TACGTGTACGTCCAGGGGCTCGAGGAGGAGCGCAAGATGGGGCTCGTCCTCATCGACAACCTCGGCAAGCTGAACCTCAAGGTGAAGATGGTGCCGCTCACCTGGCCCAACATGGTGGCGCGCGGCTCTAAAGTCGAGACCTCTCCGGATTTGCTTGCCGTGTTTGCGACTCCGGTGTCGACCGATCCCGACGCGGTCGCGTACCAGTACCACAAGAACTCCTGGGGTAAGTACTACGGCTCGTCCTTCTACCAGAACGCCGACGTCTGGGGCCTGATCGAGCGCGCGCGCACGCTGGCCAAGTGGGAGGAGCGGGCGCCGCTCTACGCCGACATCCAGAAGCGGATCGCCGCCGACGTCCCTGAGGTGTTCGGGATGCTGGCCAACCGTCGCTGGGGAATGCGCGACTACGTGAAGGGCTTCGCCTTCAGCCCCGTCCGCTTCACGGGCGAGGTCGACCTCTACCCGCTGGCCATCGTCGCCAAGTGAGGGCCGACGCCCGCTGACGCAGTACCTCGTCAAACGCCTGGCCTTCCTGGGCCTGATGCTGTTCGGGCTCCTCTGCCTGACGTTTGCGATCTCGCACGTGATGCCCGGCGATCCCGCGCGGCTGGCCGCCGGTCCCGACGCCAACGAATCGATGGTGCGGACCCTGCGCGCGAAGTACGGCCTCGACCGTCCGCTCGGCGTGCAGTTCGCGCGCTATCTCGGCGGTGTCGCCCGGGGTGACCTCGGGCAGTCGCTGCGCAGCCGCAACGCCGTGCTCGACGACCTGGTCCGCTACTTCCCCAACACGTTCGAGCTGGTCACCTCAGCGCTCCTGCTGGCCGTCGCGATCGGCGTCCCGCTCGGCATGCTCTCGGCCGTCTACCAGAACACGTGGATCGATCACGTGACCCGCGTGGTGTCGGTCTCGGGGGTGGCCCTACCCGCGTTCTGGCTCGGCCTGATGCTTCAGCTGCTGATCGCGCTCCAGCTCGGGTGGCTGCCGCTGGGGGGACGGCTCGGTCTCACCGCCGCCCCGCCGGCCCCCATCACTCACCTGTTGTTCGTCGACGCGCTGCTGCGGGGAGAATGGCGAACCTTCGCCGACGCGGCCGCCCACGCGGTGCTGCCGGTCGTCACGCTGTGCTTCCCGGCCCTGGCCTCGATCCTGCGCGTGAACCGGGCCGAGATGCTGGAGACGCTCCGGCAGGACTACATCGTGACCGCGCGCGCCCAAGGCTTCTCGGGCTTTCGCGTGGTGACGCGCTACGCGCTGCGAAACGCCATGATCCCCACCCTCGCCATGGTCGGCCTTCGCTACGGCTGGATGCTCGGCGGCACCATCCTGGTGGAAACGGTCTTCGACTGGCCCGGCATCGGCCTCTACGCTGTCAATTCAGCGGTGTCTTCCGACTTCCAGCCGATCATGGGAGTGACGCTCCTGATCGGACTCAACTTCATGCTCGCGAACCTGCTGGTCGACCTCGCTTACGGCTGGCTCGACCCGCGCATCCGCCGGCCGGCATGAGCGCGCGCGTTCTGGCGCTGGAGCGTCGCCAGGCAGACGCGAGCGTCGCGCGCGAGTGGCGACGATACGTGCGCGCCTACACGCGCAGCGCGTCGTCGATGGCGGGACTGGTCATCGTCATCATCTTCGTGGTGGTGACGGCCATCGGTCCCTGGATCGTGCCCTACCCGGAAGACGCGCGCGGCGCCGTCCACCTCGAGCGCAAGCTGCAACCGCCGAGCGCAACCCACTGGTTCGGCACCGACGAGGTCGGCAACGACGTCTACACGCGGGTGATCCTGGGCGCGCGGGTGTCGCTCGAGATCGGCCTCATCATCACGGTGGTGGCCGCGTTCATCGGGGTGCCGCTGGGCCTCGTGGCCGGTCACGTGGGAGGCCGCGTCGGCGAGACGATCATGCGGGTGACCGACGTGTTCCTCTCGGTGCCGGCGCTCGTGCTGGCCCTCGCGGTCGTCGGCGCGCTGGGCCCGGGCATCGTCAACGCGATGGTCGCGCTCTCGCTGGTGTGGTGGCCCGGCTACGTCCGCCTCGTGCAGGCCAAGACGCTGGCGCTGGGCCAGGAGACGTTCGTCGAAGCAGCGCGCGCCAACGGCGCCGGCCGGTTGCGTATCGTGCGCGTGCATCTGCTCCCCAACACTTTCTCGCCGATCGTCGTGAAGGCGAGCATGGACATGGGCGCCGCCATCCTGGCCGCGGCCAGCCTCGGCTTCATCGGCCTCGGCGCCCAGCCGCCCTATCCGGAGTGGGGCGCGATGATCAGCCACGGGCGGAACTATCTGCCGACGTGGTGGTGGTACTCGGCGTTCCCGGGGCTGGCGATCTACTTCACGGTGCTCGGCTTCAACCTGGTCGGCGACGGGCTACGCGACCTGCTGGATCCGAAAAGCCGCGGCTGATAGCCCCACGTTTCGAGCGTTGGCTTTGCGGGCGCGATCGCGCCCGGGCAAGACTTCGGAGGGGCCGACGAGGCCACTCTGATTGCGTCAGGCGCCAGAGAGCTCCGCGATGACACGCGCGACGAGGAGATTGGCGAGCAGCACGGGGACGCCGGTCAGCCCGGATAGCTCGTCGCGCGTCTTGCGGCGAAAACCCATGCAGTCCATCACCACGAGCCCGGCGCCGCCGGCGCGCATCGCCTCCGCCGCGCGTTTGACCGCCGTCGGATCTTCTTCTTCGTAGGGCGACAGCGGCGCCACCACCGGATCGAATCCGTCGCGCCGCCACCGCGCTTCGGTCTGCGGCACGTGCGGCACCGAGGGAGTGAGCACGCCGAGCCGGCCCGGCCACGAGAGTCCGCGCAGCGTGCCCAGCAGCACCGGGTGCGGTTGGATCAACGGGCGGGTCGCGTGGAGTCGCGGAAACGCTCCGGTGCACAGCAGCGCGGTCAGGTCAGCGCCGGCGCGCTCGAGGGCGGCGATGCGCTCCTCGACCAGGCCGACAACCTTCTCCTTGCCGAGGAACACGGGCGAACCATCCGCGAGACGCGTGACCAGAATCTCGTCGCCCGGGGCGGGCGCCAGCGCCTCGATCGCCGAGCGACTCAGACCGTCCAGCGCCCCGCCCTCGCGAACGACGATGCTCGGGCCCATCACGGCCACCATGTCGGGAACGACGTCCGCGCGCGGTGACTGACCGATCGTGACGAGCCCGATCACGCTCATGCCCAGAGCCTCCGGCTCGCCAGCCGCGCCCCCTCGGCGAGCATACGGAACTTCTCCCACATGATGCTCGGGTGCACACGCGCAGTGGCCAGGCCCTGCGCGAACCCGCAGTCGACGCCCGCGATGACGTTCTCGCGCCCGACCATCCGCGCGTAACGCATGATCCGCTCGGCCACCAGCTCCGGATGCTCGACGCAGTTGGTGGTGTGGGCGACCACGCCCGGGATGATGATCTTGCCCTCAGGGAATTTCAGGTCCTCCCAGACGTGATACTCGTGCTCGTGCCGCGGGTTCGCGGCCTCGAGCGAGAACGCGCCCACCTTGATCTGGAGGATCACCGGCGCGATCTCCCAAAGAGGCGCGTCGGTGGTATGCGGCCCGTGCCAGCTCCCCCAGCACATGTGATAGCGCACGCGGTTTTCGGGCAGGCCCGCGAGCGCGTGATTGAGCGCCTCGATCCGCACGGTCGCGAACCGCCGGTACTCCTCGGGCGTGGGCGCCGGATCCATCGAGTCGTACTCGGTCACCATCCGCGGGTCGTCGATCTGCAGGACGAAGCCCGCGTCGACGATCGCGCGATACTCGTTCTTCATCGCGTCCGCGATGGCGTACAGGAACTCTTCCTGGCTCTTGTAATAGTGATTGGCGCGCTGCAGCTCGATGGTCCCGGGCGCCACGGCGGGGATGAACGCCTCCTCGAAGCGCTGCGGAGCCAGAGCGGCCTTGAACGCCGCGATGTCGGCCTGCACCGCCGCCTGCCCCCGATACGTAATGGGCCCGGTGCACACCGTGTGAACCATCTGGAGCTGCGGCTGCCCCGTCGAGGTCGGCGCGTTCTGCGAGCTGCCCTCGATCTCGCGGTACGCCTCCGGGAACCGCCTCCGGTCGCGACTGCGCGCCGTTCCGCCGCCGCGGCCCGGAAGATCGGTGCGCAGCTCGAACCCGGTGAGCCGATCGGTGATGTACTGAGAGAACCCGGTCTTCGAGTACTCCCCGTCGCTGGGAACGTCGATCCCGCACTCGGCCTGCATCCGCACCGCCTCGGCGACGTGGCGACCGATCAACGCCCGCTCGCTGTCGCTGAAGGTCTGCCCGTCAGCCTTGCGCTGAAGGACGTCGACGACCTCCGGCGGCCGGACGAGACTCCCCACGTGGGTCGTGAGGATACGACTCTGGCTACGCTTCATCGCGCTCACTCCTTCGAGGGCGGGCCAAAGGAACCACTATGCGTTCGAAGCCCCTGAAGGCATCATCCATGAGAGACGATCGGACAATGCCCAGAGTGCCTCGACAATTCCGTCGCGGACGAGCTCATGCGGACTCTCGTTGAAAGCTTCGAGCAATGGTTGGAGCGTCTGAAGATCGCCGATTTGGCCGAGGGCTCGGGCAACTTCGGCACGAACTTCATGCGCGGGGTCTTCATGCAAACTCTTCAGTAGGTGCCCCAGATATCTGCTGTCACCGCGATTGCCAAGACCTTCCGCCGCGCTGCCGCGAACCTGCGGAGCGCGGTCATCTGCAAGGGCGGTGATGAGAGTGACGGTAGCAGCTTGGTCACGGAACCACCCTAACGACCAGGCTGCTGAGCGGCGCACAAAATCATTTGGGTCGTTTCGTAGCATGATGGTCAATGTGTCGAGAACATGCGGATTGTTGAAATCGCTGAGTGCGAGTGTCGCGGCGCCGCGCACGATTTCGGCCGGATCCTCTCTGGCTGCGCGAACCAGAGCATCCACCGCTGTACTACGCCCGAGAGGACCAAGTGCCCAGGCAGCCCACGTTCGAACATCATAGTCAGGATCGTTAAGAGCCGCGATGAGCGCGCCCGCCGCCCGTCGGATTCTGAGACGACCCAACGAGTAGGCCGCGCGCCCCCTGACAAATGGGTTCGGATCGTGTGTCAGCAGGTCGAGAAGGGTATTCACGCGGCTCCGAGCTCGCATGGCCCCGAGCGCCTGAACGGCGTATCCACGCGTCAGTGCGTCGTCGGTATTTAGAAGCTCTGTCACCGTCTCGACTAGCGCCGAGGAGGCAAACGACCCCAGTGCGTCGGCCGCCGCTTGGCGGATCTCCTTAGTCTCCTGACGAAGCGCCGTGAGCAGTGGATCGATCGCCCGACGATCACCGACGACAGCCAGGGCGCGTACCGCACGCAGTCGCACCGCAATGTCCGGGTCCTGCTGGAAGGTGCCGACCAGAGCCTCTACCGCCCGAGGATCGCGAAGGGCGCCGAGCGCCTCAGCCACATTTGCGCGCGGTTCGGGTTCTGCGTCGTCGCGAAGCTCCAGGAGGAGACGAGTCAGAATGACTTCGCTGAATCTAGTGTCCCTCACGTGGGTGAGGACGCGCTGGCCGCGCTCACGAGTCGCCCGGTAGGAATCGTGGACGACCGACCGAACGAAAGCACTTGCAGTCGTTTCGTATATCGCCACATGAAGGTTTGGACCGTCGGCCGCGCATCGTGCGGCTAAGAATACGTGCTTTTGGAGGATGTCGGTGAGGAAGGGGTACGAGGGTACAGCCCAGCCCAGGACGCCCTGAACGAATGCGCTGGCGGCCACAGGACGCTTCTGAACGATGGCCAGCATACCGACGCCGAGGAGGATCACTTCTTCCCACCGCGCGTCGTACCATCGAAGGCGTGATTCGGCCTCGAACCGTTCGCAGGCGTGCAGATAGGCAGCGGTAAAGAATTCTTGGAACGTTAGGTGCATGAATCCGAAAAGGCCAGGCCCTCGCGGGACGAGAATCTGCAAATCCTCACCCGCTCGTCGCAGGAACTCGCGAGCAGCTCGCTCCGCCTCGTCACGGTTGAAAGCCCGCTCTTCCATCAAGGCGGCGACGAGCGTGTCGCGAACCTCTTCCTCGGGTGCAGCGCCCGCGGGGTGATGCTCGTGCAGCCACCACGCCAGACGGCCGAGAATCGGAATCGCTTCAGTCTCATACTCGATACGGCGCACGCCGCTCCGGTCACCCGCGGCCAGTCGGCGCGCCTCGTCCCACGTCTCGCAAAGCGCTCTAGAGAAGATCTCGTAGAGCTGCACGCGGTGCGTGGGCAATTGGCCTTCCGCCCTGTGTACAAGAGCAATCGCCGAGAGCAAGAATGGATTCGAAGCGAGAGCACGGAGGCGCGCATCGCCCTGGACGACACGGAACAACTGCTCCGCCTGGGCATCTGAGGCAGGCTGATCCAGCTCGGCGGCCTCGGGCGATAGATTCGATTCCCACGCCCTGTATGCGCGGTGCCACGCCAGGAGATAAGTGCCCACCTGATCGTCACTGAACGGGCGTAGAGCGACTGTGGTCGCGTCCGGTAGGTTCAGGCCGGCATAGCCGAAAATCCGGCTGGTGACCACGAAGCGATTCTCGCGATAGGACGCCGCGAAGTCTTCGAGCCAGCGAGTTAGATCGTAGCGGCTCTCGGATGGAACCTCGTCCAGGCCGTCGAGAAGGACGAGGCAGGCGCCCTCCTCGAGGCGACGAAGAAGCACCCGCCTCAGCGCTTCAGGATGATCCGCGACGTTCCGTTCCCGGAAGTACCGGACGATCACATCGAGCATGCTGATCGCGACGCCGGCCGATTCTCGCGCGAGCGCCGCACGCAGCTCGAAGAAGCGACCGACGGGGAGCAGTAAAGGGACTAGACGTTCATCCATACCTAACCGCTGGCGAGACATCGGGCGTCCGAGACCGGCATTGACGGCGAGCCAACGTAGAAGCGTCGACTTCCCGCTCCCAGGATCGCCCAGCACGACGAGGTGACGGGCCGTCGGGAATACGTCGATCAAAGGCCTCAGCATGGCCGGCGGACCGACAGGACGCATCCACGGCGCACCAAACAGACTGTGATCCTCGGCCTCCAGGGCGACCAGCGGGATACGCGCGTGCGCTGGCGCGTGCTCCTCGACGTCGAGCGGTGTGAAGACATCGAGGATATCGAGGCTTGGCGGATCCTGGCGGCGTAGGCGAAATCCGACGTACCTGAGGCGCCGGACGTCGGGGCCGTCGAGATAACGCAGGAATCGCCGCTCGAGCGGTACCAGATCCTCGGCGGCCGGCGTGAAGCGCGATGGGTCCCGTCGGGCTGCCGCGGTCGGCGGAAAGACGTAAGCCACAATGCCGTCTCGAATCGTCGTACCGAGGTACGCGCAGCGATCGCGGAGGTGACCGGGGAGGGCAAGGTAGACATCCTCGGACAGCGCTGCGGCGCCCGGCGGGCACTCGCGCTCAAGATGACCAGCTCGGTCGATCTCCCGGTCCGCCATCTTCCCCGTATCGGCGTTGAACGCCACCCGCCCCGTGTGAGCCCCGATCCGGGCGATGAACCCTGCCGTGAGAAGGTGTTCGTTCAGCGTGATCGCGAGAAGGCCTGCTGTCGCGGCGGCGCTTTCAGGGATGCTTCCCGACGGCGTTTGCGAATTTGAACGACCGGACACGAAGATCATCGTCCCGTCGCCTTGCCACGCGATCGGCATGACAGCAGCGAAGCCGTCGGCGACGACCTCGACCAGTTTCAGATACTGGGCGCGGCGGGCGATTGTCTGCTCGCGCGGCAGCGAATCCCAATCGCTCGTTGACCCGACCCGATCGATCCGGACGAAACCCAACTCGGCCGACGTGCCCGGCTCGATCGTCTCCCACCAGCGGACGGTCGTCGGGCGATCCTGGCTCACCGCGGGCGCTTCATGCGGAGCATGACCAGCAACGATGGGCCACGCTCCTCGATCTCGGGCGCTGGCAGTCCCCACTGCTGCATGAGCTTCATCATGCGCCAGACACCGGTCCCCTGCTCGGTCATGAGCCGCCGTTTCGCGAGCACGGTTGCAATCAGCGGATTCCGAACCAGGTGGACCGCGCCCTGCTTCATCGCCTCGACGGTGACGGAATTCAGAAGCCTGCCGGGGCTCACTACCTCCAGCCGGTCGTCGTAGACAGTGAGATTGATCTGGGCGTAGACGGCATAGTCACGGTGAACGACCGCGTTGCGGACGGCTTCGCGAACGGCCTCCAACGGCAGCATGTGTTCGGTGCGCATGCCTGTGCTTGGCGCTTCCGGCTCGAATCCCCTGATGGCGACCGGAGAGGCGAGATGATGCGACAGGAAATCTTCGGCGGCGGCGATCTGCGCGTCGAGCGTACCGTTGCAGTCCTTCCGATCGAGGAACTCGAGGCCGACCTCCGTGCCCAGACTGCGGACCCCGGTGATCCGCGCCCACGGCAGGAACCGCTGAGGGTCTTTGCCGAAGCACAGGAGTCCCATCAACGAGAGACCGTCGGCGGTGAGTATGCGGAGATTTGTCAGCAGTCGCCCGAGATCCGCGGGCTCCGCGGGCGGAACGTCGTCGTAGGCCTGGCGGTAGTACGCGGAAAATCGCGCGAGATCCAGATCGTCGAACGACGTGCCATCGATCGGAAGTTCGTCGGGGACCTTGACGCCAGCCGCGGCCGAGATCACCAGCCGCCGGATGTCGTCCGGTGAAGCGACCCGCACGCTCGCGCCTCCGCGGACGTAATGGATTCCCTGGCGGGTTCGGTAGGGCCGCGCCGGCGCATACGCGGGAACGGACGTAACGATCAGGAGGGCGCCGCCCACCTCGTGCTTTGAATGACGGCATGCCACTGGTGGCATGACGTTGTTCTGGCAGACGTCGTCCAGCAGTCTCAGGAGTTCGTCTGCAGCCTTCCGGTCACCAACTCCGGAGATGGTGGAGTCATCTTCCACGCCCAGCCACAGTCGGCCACCACCACTGTTGGCAAACGCGACGATCTGTTCGGCCAGCGCGTCGGGGTGAGGTCGGCCGCGCTGGACCGATTTGAACTCGTTCGCGCTGTCCTCGCCGAGGCGGAGGGTCTCGGCAATCTGCTCCGGAGTCAGGTCCATGGGACGTCACCGGCCGCGACCGCCATGCCGGGAGAGTAGGCAGTCATCGGACCCGTGGTCAAGGAAATCCACCGGGCCTGTTAGACGGGCGGCGATCGCCCCCCGTCACCTATGACTCAGAATCCGGCGACGTACGGGAGCTTCTTGGCCGTCGCCTCGATCGACGCGCCCGCTTCTAGCAGCACCGCCGTCGAATCCCACGTCCCGCCCACGAGCTGGTTGCGGGGGCCGTCGGGCATCGTGGCCTTGATCACGCGGTCGCCGAAGCGGACTTCCTGCTTCTCGACGTCCACCGACACGATTTCTTGCGGCGAGCGGCTGATCGCGCGCTGGAGAAATTCGAGGTCTTCCTGGGTGACCACCAGGCACGGGATGCCGAGCATCACGCAGTTGCCGAAGAAGATCTCGCCGAAGGAGCCGCCCACGATCGCGCCGATGCCCCAGCGCATCAATGCTTGTGGGGCGTGCTCGCGCGACGAGCCGCAGCCGAAGTTCTGGCCGACGACCAGGACCGAGGCGCCCTTGTAGACGGGCGAGTTGAAGGGGTGCTCGGGGTTCTGCTTCTTGGCGTCCTCGAAGGCGTGCTCGCCCATGGTCTCGAACGTGACTTCCTTGAGGAAGCGCGCGGGGATGATGCGGTCGGTGTCGATGTCGTTGCCAGTGACCGGAATGCCGCGGCCGGCCAGACGCGTGCGCGTGTAATCGGTCGGGCTCATCGAAGGATCTCCCTCACGTCGGCGACGGCGCCCGAGATGGCGGCGGCAGCGACCATGGCCGGGCTCATGAGCAGCGTGCGTCCCGTGGGGCTGCCCTGGCGGCCTATGAAATTACGGTTGCTGGAGGACGCGCTCATCTCGCGGCCCACGAGCTGATCGGGGTTCATGCCCAGGCACATCGAGCAGCCGGCCTTGCGCCACTGGAAGCCCGCGGCCTGGAAGATCTCGTGCAGGCCCTCGGCCTCCGCGGCCTTTTCCACCTGCTGGGAGCCCGGCACGATCAGCGCGCGCACGTGGCTCGCGACCTTGCCCTTCTTCGCGACCTCGGCGGCCGCGCGCAGGTCGGACAGCCGTCCATTGGTGCACGAGCCCACGAACGCGACGTCGATCTTCGCGCCCTTGATCGGCTGACCCGCCGCGAAGCCCATGTGGGCCAGCGCCTCGCGGAACGTCGAGCGGTCGGCCTCGGGCGCCGACTCCGGGGCGGGGATCCGCTGGTTCACGCCCACCGACATGCCCGGGTTAATCCCCCACGTCACCGTCGGCTCGATCGCGCTCCCGTCGAGCCGCGCGACGTCGTCGAACGCCGCGCCCGATTCGGTGGCCATCGACTTCCACCACTCGGCCGCGCGGTCGAAGGCCGCGGCCTGGGGCACGTAGGGCCGGCCGCGCATGTAGTCGATGGTGGTCTGATCGGGGTTGACGTAACCGCAGCGCGCGCCGCCCTCGATCGACATGTTGCAGACGGTCAGGCGCTCTTCCATGGTCATGCGCTCGATGACGGAGCCCGCGTACTCGTAGGCGTAACCAACGCCGCCCTTCACGCCGAGCACGTTGATGATGTTGAGGATCACGTCCTTGGCGTAGACGCCTTTCGAGAGGGCGCCCTCCACCCGCACTTGGCGCAGCTTGGGCTTGGCCATGGCGAGGCACTGCGTGGCGAGCACGTCGCGCACCTGCGTGGTCCCGATGCCGAACGCGATGGCCCCGACGGCGCCGTGAGTCGACGTGTGGCTGTCGCCGCAGGCGATGGTCATGGCGGGCTGGCTCAGGCCCAGCTCCGGCCCGATCACGTGGACGATGCCCTGCTTGCCCGTCGACATGTCGAACAGCGGCACCCCGAAGTCCTTGGCGTTGCGGATCATGTGCACCGCCATCTCCTCCGCCAGCGGGTCGGCGTAGGGCCGGGTCTGATCGGTGGTCGGGATGATGTGATCGAGCGTGGCAAACGTGCGTTCCGGCATCCGCACTTTGAGCTTGCTGTCCTTGAGCATCTGGAAGGCCTGCGGGGTCGTCACCTCGTGGATCAAATGCAGGCCGATCAGC
>Ga0193725_1000531_pt1 | contig 11078 bp, 13 predicted proteins | sample H2a2metaG_FD_143058 | JGI IMG/M metagenome (GOLD analysis project Ga0193725, IMG submission 143058) | Soil microbial communities from a riparian zone of the East river system, Colorado, United States - H2a2 | ecosystem: Environmental > Terrestrial > Soil > Riparian zone | place: USA: East River...
GCTGCATCTGGCCTGCGCCTTCGACATGAAAATTCCCGCAGCCCGCCGCGCCGAGGTGCAGCGGCTGATCGCAGCGATCAACGAGCAATTATGGGTCGGGCATTTCGACATCTGGACCCACACCGGGATGATCATGTACCGGCAGGCGCTGGTGCTGCCGGGCGGGATCACCGCTTCGACCGCGCAGTGCGAGACCATGCTGGTCGGCGCCATCCACGCCTGCGAGCGCTATTATCCGGCGTTCCAGTTCGTGGTGTGGGCCGGCAAATCAGCACCGGAAGCCATGAGTGCGGCGATGTTCGACACCGATGGTGAGGCGTAAGCGTCCGCGATTCCTCAGTCGTCATGCGCGGGCAAAAGCGCGAAGCGCGTCTTCGCGCAAGATGACCCGCGCATCCATCTAAAAAATGAATCTATGAAGAAGACGATGGATTGCCGGGTCAAGTGTTCAGTCCGGGGAGATGGCCCGGCAATGACGAGCAACCGTCGTCCCTGCGAACGCAGGGACCCATACGCCGTGTCGCCGAAGTTCAAGTAAAGCGCTTGTGGCCGATCTCGCGTTTCACTAGAAACGCCAGGGGTTATGGGTCCCTGCGTTCGCAGGGACGACGCAGGTATTTGTTTCTGATGACTTCGAACACCACTAACGCTTTGCAAGATATCAAAGACACCATCGTCCTCGCCGGCGCGGGGAAGATGGGCGGTGCGTTGCTGTCGGGCTGGCTGGCGCAGGGGTTGGATGGCAAGCGCGTCGTCGTGATCGAGCCGCTTCCCTCCGCTGAGATCAGCGCGCTGGTGACAAAAGGTGTTCGTCTCAATCCATCGCCGAAGGATATCGGCGCCGTCGCGACGCTGGTGATCGCGCTGAAGCCGCAGTCGTTCCGCGAGGCCGGGGCGATGCTGAAATCCTTCACCGGGCCTTCGACGCTTGTGGTGTCGATCATGGCGGGCACGACCATCGCCTCGATCGCCGAGGTGTGCGGCGGCAGCGTGGTCCGCGCCATGCCCAACACCCCGGCCGCGATCGGCCGCGGCATCACGGTCGCGGTGGCGGCAGGCAATGTCGGCAGCTCGCAGCGCGCCATCGCCGACGCGCTGTTGCGCGCCACCGGATCGGTGGAATGGGTCGATGACGAGAATTTGATGGACGCGGTGACCGCGGTCTCCGGTTCCGGTCCGGCCTATATTTTCCTGCTCGCCGAAGAACTGGCGCGCGCCGGCGTCGAAGCCGGCCTGTCCCAGGATCTCGCGACCAGGCTGGCGCGCGAAACCGTCGCCGGCTCCGGCGAATTGCTGCGTCGCTCGGATGCTCCCTCCGCGACGCTGCGCCAGAACGTCACCTCCCCCGGCGGCACCACGGCCGCGGCGCTGGAAGTGCTGATGGGACCGGACGGCATGCAGTCGCTGCTGACGCGCGCGGTCGCCGCCGCGACCCGCCGCTCGAAGGAGCTGGCGAAGTAGCTAACCTGTCCCCAACCGCTTGTTGAAGGTCGCGAGATTGACCAGACCGCGCGCATGACGGCCCTCGCCGATCCGGCGTTCGCCGTCGAAGGCTTCGACCTCGAACCGGATGACCCGGCGCGCCACCGCGATCACCCGCGCGGTGGTCCGTATCACCGCGCCGACCGCTGAGGCTGCGAGATGGCGGATATCGACCTCGGTGCCGACCGTGATCCAGCCCGGTTCCAGATAGGCGATGATGGCGTCGCCGGACGTCAACTCCATTTCCAGGATCATCATCGGGGTCGCGAACACCGCCGGCATGGTCGGGATGATATGCCGGACGGTGAGATCGGGCGTCACCTTCAGGGTGCGCTCGGCGCTCATGCCGAGTTTGATGACGTTGCGTGCATCCATGGGTCGATCCGAAACGATCACTGCGTCGTCCCGGCGAACGCCGGGACCCATACGCCGTGCCGTCAGCGTTTGGGCGAAGCGCTCGTGGCCCGCCCTGCGCTTTACCGGAAACGCCAGGGGTTATGGGTCCCGGCGCCCCGTGCGCAATTGCGCACTAGGCCGGGACGACGAACGTGAGGTTGCGCGCTACTTCTTCTGCGCCGCTGCCCGCTCCACAAACGTCTTGCCGCCCTTCATCTTGTGGGCCAGCGGCGCCTCGTTGATCTGGATCACGACGGCATCGGCGTCGACGCCGAGGTTCTTCACCAGCGCCTGGGTGATGTCGCGCATCATGCCGGCCTTCTGCTCATCGGTGCGGCCGGCGGCCATGCTCACGGTAATTTCAGGCATTCTTGTCACTCCCTTTGCTCTTGCTACGTCACTCTCGCCACGAACACGATCCTCATCCTGAGGAGCGGGCCTTTTGGCCGCGTCTCGAAGGATGCGCGCCTATTGTCCTCATGGTTCGAGACGGCGCAAGAGCGCCTCCTCACCATGAGGTCTATTTCCACTTCACTCCGTGCTTATCAAGAATCTTGCGCACTTCCTCGACCAATGCAGCCTGCGGCACCTTGGTCTGGGCCTCACCCTGCTTCTGCAGATATTCGTCGCGATCTTTTTCGAGTTTTGCCAGTTCGGCGCCGAGGATGAGGTCCTTCAACAATACCTGCGGACCCGCGGGATCGTCCTTCTCATCGCTGCCCTGAATGATCACGCAGGGGCTGTTGCGCTTGTCGGCATATTTGAGCTGGTTGCCCATGTTCTTGGGGTTGCCGAGATAAAGCTCGGCGCGGATGTTGGCGGCGCGCAAGGCTGCGACCATCTTCTGATAGTCGGCGACGCGCTCGCGATCGAACACGGTGACCACGACGGGACCGAACTCCGGTGCGGTATCGAGCTTGCCGAGCATGGCGAGTGCGGCCTGCAATCGCGACACGCCAATGGAAAATCCCGTCGCCGGCACCGGCTCGCCACGGAAGCGCGACACCAGACCATCATAACGCCCGCCGCCGCCGACCGAGCCGAAGCGAACGGGCCGCCCTTTTTCGTCTTTTGTCTCAAGCGTGAGTTCGACCTCGTAGACCGGGCCGGTGTAATATTCGAGGCCGCGGACGACGGAAAGATCAATGCGGATGCGATCCTGGCCATATCCGGATGAGTAAACGAGATCATTAATTGATCCGAGCTCAGATAATCCTAGGCTAAGAGATTCCGGTGCATCACCTTCGATAATCTTGTCAAAGATGTCACGACTAAATGCATTACTTGGTCTGAGCTTTATGCTTTCCCATGCCTCAATCATTGCGCCTATCTGTCCGATCTGCTGCGCCGTCAGATTGGCTCCTATTGTGAAATCTCCACTCTCATCGCGTCGTCCTGGTCCAAGTAGTTTTTGCACCTCTGACCATTCAAATTTGTCAAGCTTGTCCAAAGCGCGCAATACACTGAGCTTCTGTTTTGCGTCGGTGATTTGCACCGCCTCCATCACCCCATCGAGCACCTTGCGGTTATTCACCTTCACGACATAACTGCCGCGCGGGATGCCGAGCGCTTCCATGGTGTCCGCCGCCATCATGCACATCTCGGCATCCGCGGCCGGCGACGCGCTGCCCACGGTATCCGCATCAAACTGCATGAACTGGCGGAAGCGGCCGGGGCCGGGCTTCTCGTTGCGGTAGACGTAACCGGCGCGGTAGCTGCGGTAGGGTTTTGGGAGCGAATCGAAATTTTCCGCGACATAGCGCGCCAGCGGCGCCGTCAGATCGTAGCGCAGCGAAATCCACTGCTCGTCGTCGTCCTGGAACGAGAACACGCCCTCATTGGGCCGGTCCTGGTCGGGCAGGAATTTGCCGAGCGCGTCAGTGAATTCCATCGCCGGGGTTTCCACCGGCTCAAAACCGTAGCGCTCGAACACCTCGCGGATGGTTTCGGTCATGCGCCGCGTCGCCGCGATCTCGGCAGGTCCGCGATCGGCAAGCCCGCGCGGCAGGCGCGCGCGCAGTTTCTGGGGTTTTTTCGGTTTCTCGGTCATGGCCGGGTTGGTACCAGCCGAGGCGCGATGCGGCAACCGGGCTTGCTTCTCCCTCTCCCGCGCTTTGCGGGGGAGGGTTGGGGTGGGGGCGACGCGGGCCCCGGTGCTTGTGGCTTTCCCCCACCCCGGCCCTCCCCCGCACGCGGGAGAGGGAGCAGTGAGGGCGCGCCGCGGCGCTTACGCCGCCGCCGCCTTGCCCTTCGGCTGCACTTCGGCGGTGTAGTCCGCCATCAGCTGCTCCGAGATCGCGCCGGGGGTGAAGCTCCACTTGGCGATCTCCGACACCGGCGTGATTTCCGCGGCGGTTCCGGTGATGAAGCACTCGCTGAAGCCCACCAGTTCATCCGGCATGATGCGCCGCTCGATCACCTCGATGCCGCGGCGTTTGGCGAGATCGATCGCGGTGGCGCGGGTGATGCCCGCGAGGAAGCAGTCGGCGATCGGAGTATGGATCTTGCCGTCCTTGATGAAGAAGATGTTGGCGCCGGTGCATTCGGCGACGCGGTCCTGCCAGTCCAGCATCATCGCGTCGGCATAGCCTTCACGCTCCGCCTTGTGCTTGGAGATGGTGCAGATCATGTAGAGACCGGCCGCCTTCGCCATCGCCGGGATCGTCCTCGGATCGGGCCGGCGATATTCGGCGAGGCCGATGCGGATGCCCTTCAGCTTTTCAGCAGGATCGAAGTAACTCGGCCATTCCCACGCCGCGACGGCGAGATGGATGGTGTTGGTCTGTGCCGACACGCCCATCATCTCCGAGCCGCGCCAGGCGACCGGGCGGACATAGGCATCCGGCAGGTTGTTCTTGTCGATGACCAGCTGCTTGGCGGCGTCGATCTCGGCGACCGACCACGGAATCTCGAAATCCAGGATGCGCCCGGAGTTCTTCAGCCGCTCCGAATGTTCGGTGCCCTTGAAGATCTTGCCGCCATAGGCGCGCTCGCCCTCGAACACACAGCTGGCGTAATGCAGCCCGTGGGTCAGGACATGGACGTTGGCATCGCCCCATGGCACCAGCTTGCCATCGTACCAGATGACGCCATCGATTTTATCGAACGAAACTCCCATGGGCTTTCTCCCGGATTGACGCAGCTCGTGCGCCCGCGCCGTGGCGCTGTTTAATACGCCTGGCCTTCACCTACACCAGCTCTGCAGCCGGTTTCCATCATCACATCTCCAAGGAGATGCTTTTGTGAGAGGCGGAAGTCCAGTATGTTTGCCGAAATGCCGCTCGACAACGCACGGTAGACAAATTCGCGGGCTCTCGCCGCCATTGCTAGCTTTCTCCTGCCGTCATTATCGGCGGCTCACGACTTAATATTTCGTCGCTGCTGATAGTTTTGTAACATTGAACCCAAGATACGTCAATATGGCTGACATAAATTTCTCAGGCGCATCGCCCGACCATGATTCGCGGGCCAGCGAAGGGCGCTCTCCTAACCCCCGGCCCGGCGATTTGCGCTGGGATATCATCGAGCTGTTGTTCTTCGCCTACCGCGATTTCGTCGGTGACGCCGATCATGAGCTGGAGGCCTTCGGGTTCGGACGGGCGCATCACCGTGTCATGCATTTCGTCCACCGTTATCCCGGCTTGAAGGTGGCCGATTTGCTGGACGTGCTGCGCATCACCAAGCAATCGCTGGGACGGGTTCTCAAGCAGTTGCTCGACGAAGGGTATATCGTGCAGAAAACCGGCAACAACGACCGGCGGCAGCGCCTTCTTTTTGCCACCGCAAAGGGGGAGGCGCTGGTCGGCAAGCTCGCAGGCCTGCAGACCGACCGCATCAACCACGCGCTGAGTGAAATCGGGCCACCGGGCGCGGATATTGTCCGGCAGTTCCTGCGGGCGATGATAGATCAAGACGATCCTGACAAGGTGCTGCAAACGATCCTTAGCCCCCCCAACGCAACCGCAAAGGAGTGATCGTGGCCCAGGCTGCAACCCTCGTCCGAAGGCCGACGCAACCGGCCGACGACGCCCCGCACCTGCTGCTGGTCGACGACGATCGCCGCATCCGCGATCTGTTGTCGCGGTTTCTCTGCGGCGAAGGCTACCGCGTCACCACGGCGCTGAGCGCCGGCGACGCCCGCGCCAAGCTGCTCGGCCTGCATTTCGATCTCTTGATCCTCGACGTGATGATGCCCGGTGAAACCGGGTTCGATCTCGCCCGCTTCATCCGCACATCCTCGTCGGTGCCGATCATCATGCTGACGGCGCGTCATGAGGCCGAAAGCCGGATCGAGGGGCTGCAAATCGGCGCCGACGATTATGTCGCCAAGCCGTTTGAACCGCGCGAGCTGGTGTTGCGGATCGGCAATATCCTCAAGCGCGCCGCGCCGCCGCCGGTGGAGACGCTGGAACAGGCCGCGTTTGGACCCTACGTCTATCACCTCGACCGCGGCGAACTGCGCCAGGGCGAGGAGGCCATTCATCTCACCGATCGCGAACGCGAGATGCTGCGCATTCTCGCCGTCGCGCGCGGCGAGACCGTGCCGCGCAGCGCGCTCACCGGCGACGGCACCGTCAACGAGCGTGCGGTGGACGTGCAGATCAATCGTCTGCGGCGCAAGATCGAACGCGATCCCGCCAACCCATTGTTCCTGCAGGCGGTGCGCGGCATCGGCTATCGCCTGGTCGCCTCGCCTTGAGATATTTCCAATGAACCTTGCCTGATGAGCACGCTCGACACCGGCCTTACCATGATCCGCACCGCCGCGGGCCGCGTCTCGGCGGTCAATGGCTGGATGGGCAACGCGTTCAAGGGCTGGATGCCGACCGGGCTCTATGCCCGCGCGCTGCTGATCATGATCGTGCCGATGGTTATCCTGCAGACGGTGGTGGCGTTCGTGTTCATGGAGCGGCACTGGAACACGGTGACGCGGCGGCTGTCGGCCGCGGTGGTGCAGGACGTCGCCAGCCTGATCGACGTCTACAAGGGTTATCCACAGGACAAGGAGCGCGCGCAGTTGCGCCGCATCGCGCAGCGGCTCCAGCTGGTGGTGGATTTCCTGCCCGTCGGCGACATGCCCCCGCCCGGCCCCAAACCGTTCTTCTCGCTGCTCGATCAGACGCTTTCGGTGCAGCTTGGCCGGCAGATCGGCCGGCCGTTCTGGATCGATACCGTCGGCCGCTCCAACCTGGTGGAAATCCGCATTCAGCTTGACGACGCCGTGATGCGCGTCTTCGCCCAGCGCAGCGCGGCCTATGCCTCGAATTCGGAGATCTTCCTGTTCTGGATGGTGGGCACGTCGTCGATCCTGCTGATCGTGTCGGTGTTGTTCCTGCGCAACCAGATCAAGCCGATCCTGCGCCTCGCCGACGCCGCCGAAAGCTTCGGCAAGGGCCGCGAAGCGCCGAACTTCCGCCCCCGCGGGGCTCGGGAAGTGCGCCGCGCCGCGCAGGCATTCCTCCAGATGAAATCGCGCATCGAGCGCTCGATCGAACAGCGCACCGCGATGCTGGCCGGCGTGTCGCACGACCTGCGCACCATCCTGACCCGGTTCAAGCTCGAACTGGAGTTGATCGGCGACAGTCCGGAAGTCGACGGCATGCGCAAGGATGTCGATGAGATGTCCGGCATGCTGGAGGACTATCTCGCCTTCGCGCGCGGCGACAGCGGCGAGCACGCGCAGCCGACCGACATGACGCTGGCGCTGGAGGAATTGCGCAGCGACGCCGAGCGCAACGGCCATGCCGCGACCGTGGCGTTTCGCGGCCTGCCCGTGGTGACGGTGAAGCCGGCGTCGTTCAAGCGCTGCCTCGCCAATCTGGTTTCCAACGCGGCGCGGCACGCCAACGCGATTTCGATCACCGGCCACCGCGATCACCGTTATTTGACCGTGACGATCGACGACGACGGACCGGGCATTCCGCCTGGCATGCGCGAGGAGGTGTTCAAGCCGTTCCTGCGGCTGGACGACGCCCGCAACCAGGACGAGGGCGGCACCGGGCTCGGCCTTGCGATCGCCCGCGACATCGCGCGTTCGCACGGCGGCGACATCACGCTCGGGGATAGTCCGATGGGCGGGCTTCGCGCGACGGTGCGGGTGCCGGTGTAGCGGCTTCTCCTTCTCCCCGCCTGCGGCAGGGCTATCGCATATGACTGAATTGGGCCGTGCGTTGATTCGGGCATGGCTTCGCACAAACTCTCAGCGGGTCGTCCCTGCGAACGCAGGGACCCATCACCCCTGGCCTCAAAAAATGGAAAAAGGCCTCTGCTCCAGTGCCGAAACGAGAATCCGCGCCGTATGGGTCCCTGCGTTCGCAGGGACGACTGGTCAAAACGCTAGGCATAGGAAAATTCCATATGCAATCGCCCTCCCCGCTTGCGGGGAGAGGTGACGGAGCTACTTCGGCGGCTGCTTCGGTATCAAGGCTTTCAGCTTTTCCATGTCCTTGACGTTCATCTTGACGCCACCGGGCATCACGATGTCGCCGGCCTTCTGGTCGGGCTTGCAGGCCCCTAACCACTTCGCCTCGATCGTCGTCGTCGAGTCACGCGGCAGATTGGCGGAGCCGCCCTCGTTGTGCGATTTCGACTTGACCGTGTAGGCGGAATTGAAATCGCCGGTGATGTCGGAATGCGAGGTGATCGACATGCCGCCGACGTTGCAAACGGAATCGCTGACGTAACCGGTCGCGGTCTTCTGGATATCCTGTTTCGAACACATGTCCTTCGCCATCGGCGAGAACGTCGAGCTCATCTCCTTGTCGGTGCTCTCGTCGGTGCAATGCTGCATGGTCATCTCCGGTATCGGAGAGCCGGTCCGGACCACCTTCATTTCCCACAGGCCCGCCTTGCGTGTAGGCATTTCGACCGCGCGGGCATCAAGCACCGGCAACAGCGCCAGCAGGCAGGTCGACAGACAAATGGAAACAAACAGCCGCGTCATGCTCCGCACTCCCGGCGAATTAGGTTCGGTTGGATGGGATGGCCGGCTCAGTATTTGGTGCGCAGCGGCCGTTCAGTGCCGCCATACGGCACCCAGCGGCAGGCGAAGGAAATGTAGCCGCCATATTGTCGGTCAACGGCGAGGAATTTCGCTACTTTGCCATAAGTCCCGCAGTGGTCGACTGCGAGCTGACGGACATCCGTCTGCGTCGCCAGCGGATAGGCGATAATGCCGCCGGTGTCGTTGCCTTTGAACGGCGGCACGGTATCGAACCACGGCAGCCCGGAATCAGCCCGCGCCGGCGCGCACGCCAGCACCCCGCATATGGCAACGAGGCACGCGGCTCCAGTCATTCGCATCGTAGACTCCATTTTGTTGGCCGACACCTTAGAGCGCAACCATGGCCAAGAAAAGAACGGCGGATGGTCCGACACGGACTTATCGGCAGGGTGTTGCCGCGTTGCACTTGACCGCGTGCGGGCTTCGCGGCACCGTCCGCCAGTTGGATCATCCGGCGGACTGCTCATGCGCGACCTCATCACATCGTTGAAAAAACTCGGTCTTGCGGCCGGGACCGGTATCCTGTTCGGTCTGCTGGCATTCGGCCACACCGCCGAGGCCGCCAATCCGGCAGAGCTGAATTTCGGCCTGTTCGGCCCGCGCTATGACGGGCGCGTGAAAGAGTGCGAAGCCGCGCTCGGGACCATCACCTCGCAGTTCGAGGAGAAGGAAAGCAAGTTCTGGAATTCCGCGCTGCAGATCACGGCCTATGGCCGGGTCCATGAAACGGCGTTCCGGCCTTGGCAGTCCGACAATATTCCGCGCCGCTACTGCAGCGCCGACGTCATGCTGAGCGACGGCAAACTGCGCACCGTGCACTATTCGATCATCGAGGACGGCGGTTTTGCCGGCTTCGGACAGGGTGTCGAATGGTGCGTGACCGGGCTCGATCGCAACTGGGCCTATAGTCCCGGCTGCAAGGCCGCCCGGCCCTGATTTCCAAGCCCGGTTTCTTTCCAAGCCCAGTTTCGCGCCGCCCGACCTCCGCGCTTGGCTGTTTTCGATTTTCCTATTTTGTTCTTGAAATGTTCTAACCCCCTGCTAAGCTGTTACGCAGTCTGGGTATGAGGGGGCGTAGGCATGTCTGATTTTCCAGGGGTTTGGGTTTTGAAGGCTTGGGTATTGAAGGCTTGGGTATTGAAGGCTTGGGTCTTGAAGGCTTGGGTCTTGAAGGCTTGGGTCTTGAAGGCTTGGGTTTTGAAGGCTTGGGTTTTGAAGGTTTGGGTTTTGAAAGCCTGGATTTTACGATCGTCGATCTCGCTTGGCCTGCTTGCATTCGCGGCGCTGGCTGGCGCCGGGACCATATCGGCGCAGGATCGCCGGCAGAATGCTCCCGGCGAGTTCGATTTCTACGTGCTGTCGCTGTCATGGTCGCCTTCATTCTGCGAGGCCGCGTCGGAGCGCGGCGGGGGCGGACGTTCGCAGATCCAGTGCGGCGGGCGGCCGTTTTCCTTCGTGGTGCACGGGTTGTGGCCCCAATACGAGCACGGCTTTCCCGATTATTGCCAGCGGCCATCGCCCCGGCTCGATCGCAATATCATGTCGTCGATGCTGGATCTGATGCCGGCGCCCGGGCTGATCTTTGCCGAGTGGGACAAGCACGGCACCTGTTCGGGACTGGGTGCGCGGGCCTACTTCGAGACCATCCGCAAGGCGCGCTCCGCCGTCAAAATACCCGAAGAATATCTCCAATTGTCGGAGCCGAAGACCGTTGCGCCAGCCGAAATCGAGGACGCCTTCATCAAGGCCAATCCGGGGCTGAGCAGCGCTGCGATCGCGGTGACCTGCGACAAGACCCGGCTCAGCGAGGTGCGGATCTGCATGGGCAAGGATCTGCAATTCCGCGCCTGCGAGGAAATCGATCGCCGCGCCTGCCGGCGCGACCAGGTGGAGATGCCACCGGTCCGGGGCGGGTAAGGGATGATATCATTCCAGGATGGCGCGTTAGCACCAGACCTCAGATGTGCAATTGCACATCGGGGAATCTCGAGATTCCGGGTTCGATGCTTTGCATCGCCCCGGAATGACGTGGGTTACTTTCGTCGCCTGATGTCGTAACCGTCGCGCATGAACTACCGTCACGCCTTCCACGCCGGCGGCTTTGCCGACGTCATCAAGCACATCGTGCTGGTGCGCATTCTCACCTATCTGCAGGACAAGCAGGCTCCGTTTCGCGTCATCGACACCCATGCCGGCG
>Ga0193725_1000532_pt1 | contig 11067 bp, 11 predicted proteins | sample H2a2metaG_FD_143058 | JGI IMG/M metagenome (GOLD analysis project Ga0193725, IMG submission 143058) | Soil microbial communities from a riparian zone of the East river system, Colorado, United States - H2a2 | ecosystem: Environmental > Terrestrial > Soil > Riparian zone | place: USA: East River...
TTTTGCATTTGCGAAATGACCAGCAAATGGAAGCTAACAGCAAATGTTTGTTTGTTATTGTTTTTGTTTTTGTTTTTTTGTTGTTTTTGTTTGTTTTGTTTGTTTTGTTTGTTTTTGTTTTTTGTTATTTCATAAAAATCGCTTAACATGCTCAAATCAGCTTGACATAAATGCGCTAATAAATAGTAAATTTTAATTATACTAACACTAACCTTTTGCCCTGCTTCAAAAACTTCTAACATAAATTCTCGTGATAAAATTTTATCCTCTGTTACTGGATATTTATGACATCGTTTATGCAAAATTGGTGGTAACTGTTTACCTCTTAACAATTCCAATTCTTCAAATTTTGAAAAGTCTTTATATTTTAGATAGATTACTTCCAATAATTTCTCTTTTCCCTCTTGAATACTCATATTTTTACCACTAATATCCTTTAGCCAGCTTTAGCGAGCTTTAGCAAGGTTTAGCAAGGTTTAGCAAGGTTTAGCAAGGTTTAGCCAGTTAAGTACTATTAGCCGCACCTCTCTAATTTGATCTAGGGTAACAGAGGAAGCTGTTTCAAGCAACTCTCTTAAACTACAAGTTTTACCTATTTTAATGTAGGGTTGGATAGCAGAGTGAGGTCATAAAAATGAAGTGAAATCCTCTTCGGAATCGTAATAGTTTAAACCTTTGATTAATTTTAAAGCTTCATTCAAAATAAAAAATTGACTCTTCATAGTTACCGTACAATATAGCATTACTTTTGTTTGTTTGTTGTTTGTTGTTTTTTTTATAAGTCCTTGTATACTCGTCTCTACCTTAGAATAATTGAATTTATCAGACTTTGTTTTAACCCTATAAAGTTTATTCTTATCCACAACCAAGTTTTAAAGTGTATCTAGGGAATTTAGGGATTCTAACTAAAACACTTTAACACCAGGCAAGTTGTGAAGAAACCAACTTATTTTTACCCGATTCTTAAATGTTAAATACTGTATCAAATCCCATGTAGCCTTTTTGAGTTCTAGTAATACCAGGCTTTCGTAAATGGAATCTAATGGAGGTCTCTAATCTTGAATACAAAGTTCTTTCGAATACTTTTATTGAAGTAAGATTATCATCATCTCCTAACTCTTTCTCTTTCTCTTTCTCTAATCTTTTTAAAGATGTTAGACATAAATAGTAAAGGTTTAATAGAATAATATTGTACAATCACTTATAACTCTCCATACTTTGGTATGTCCGTCAATGTATTCTAAACACTCCTCTCCACCTCTGATAAAGGCTGGTAATAATATGTTAATTAAAGGCACAGTGGTCAACTTTAAACTATTTATATAACCTTTACGAACGAGACTATCTAATTCATCCAAAATATCCTCAAATAAGAGTAATTGATTGGATAAAGATAATTTAAAAAATTCTTCTGCATTAACTATAAGACTTGAAACAGTAACTTTAAAAAGTAAATATTTTAATCTTATCTCTTAACCAGCATCCAAAGAGTAAGAAAACGGGATCAGTTTGATAGAATTCACTGGATTTAAATTTGTATTAGTAATTATGTTTGTAATTTTATAATATATAATTTCTTAATTTTATCAGAATTGAGACTAGTTCAATAAGACTATTCAAATTGGTAACTAAATCCACTTGAATCAAAACTGTTATGAAATGAAAAGAGGTTTATTTGGTAAGAAGCAGGGATTATCGTCCTACCCTGACTTAGCTAAAGCTTCTCTATGTCACAGAGGTTTGTAAGTGTCATGGTTTAACTTTCCCTCTCAGAAATTCTAATTCAACCTTTTCTTGGTTAAACACCAGTCCTTAATTCTTTACTATCTCAAATTTAGTTTGATTTTCATATCGTCTGGAAGGAAAAATCTAAGAGGTCTCTGTTATCTGTTTAGTACAGAATGATTTACATAATCTTGGTTAATGAGGTATCAGCACACTAACTATAATTAGGATAACTCTAAATCCTTTTTTCCTCTCTACCCTGTACCCCTACTTTATAACTTTTTTAAATCCTGATAAGTTTTTAACTTTTGAACTGTATTTTTACACCATTTTTCTTCATTTTTAGTTTTATCTAAATGATATATTTTTATAATGAAAGGTACCATTTTTAATACAAATAGGCGGATTTAAGCCTTTTTAAATTTTACTTAAAATTTTTACTTAATTTTTACTTAAATTTTACTTAAGTTTTACTTAAACTGTTGAAAGACTCAAATGATAAGTGCGATCTCGTGAAATTTCTACTCTTTTTACATCTTTTATTCAGCTCAGATTCTTCTATTAAACTAAAATGATATATTTTTCGAATGAATAGTACTTTAAAAACTTCGAAATAACAAATCCGCATAAAATTTAGGAAAAGATTGTAAGAGGTACTTAACAAACTCTTCACTATCTGTATTAGAGGTACCATTTTTAATCTAATTTTTCTATTCTTTAAGCAGGCAATGTTATAAACGTTAATTTGATTGTAGGATTGAACCTTTTTAGGATTTCTACAATATCTTTATACTTTGGTAATTCTACCCTGTGTAAATTAAACAGAGGTGGTTCAGATAATAAACCTTTGACAATATTGTTTATGGCCTTGCCTATGGCAATTGTTGTAACGGATAACATTTTCTTTAGTATTGGAGTATTTCGTGTATTGTTTTACCTTACTCAATTTGCCTAAAAATCTAAAATTTTCACCTTGACAGACTGTTGATAAAGGTTGGCTATCTAACTGTACCTCAACACCCTCTGTTAAATTATCTGGACAGTTATTACCCGTTTGTTATCAAAATGCATTCTAATTTGTTGGTCGCGATTGCACATTGTTACAGGACCTCCTGTCTTAAAAATTTATGTTGCTGATCTTAATCTACTAAGGATAAATTCAATACTTTTACTTTCACTCTGTATAGTTTCTGTGAAAACTTGCAACATATCGGAACGAGTATAGATGTTATGCTGAAATCCTGTGGTGGCTATTATTTTAGACTCAATGCCTAATTGTCCTCGAGTACTTAAAGCTATCATACCCTTTCCTTTATTTTGAAACTCTAACCCCCGGTTATCTCCAGATAGTACTGCTCTAATTTTCTTAATTTCGCCAAACAAATACTGATAAGAGATTCTCCCGTAGGAGCTGTAATCTAAGATTAGACTTTATTTTATTTTATATTAATATTACTCTACCTCCCCTTCATCTGCATAAACAGCAGGAACTAGGGAGGTTATTATAAGACTAAGACTAAGACGGACTAAAACTAACGTTAGACTTTTTTTTAGGATTTCCCGTATCTGGTTACACAATTTAATAGAAAATTTTTATACTTAACTTAAAGTGAAATTGAAATTGATACAGAGAAAGAGAAAGACAATAAGGATCCTGGACTAGACTTTTTTGCAGCCTTTGTTATTCCATAAACGACTACTACTGCTACACCAGACCACTTGTAATTAAGATTAGACTTTAGTTTATATTACCTACCCTAACCTACCCGCCCCTTGTTACACTAGTTAATTAAGATTAGACTAGAAGTAGTAGTAGAGCTGGGGAGACTTTAGTTAGGAGTACTAATAGAGTTCCTCCCGTTCATCTGCATTTTATGCAGGAACTACGGAGGATAGAATATGAATTAGAATGCCTCCCGTTCATCTGCATTTTTTTGCAGGAACTAGGGAGGATGGAATTAGAAGCTAGACTGAGAGTAAAAATTAGAGTTAGGCTTACAATTAAAATTAGAATTAGACTTAAGTTAGAATTAGAATTAAATTTAAATTTAAAATTAGAAGTAGAAAACACACTGCAACCAGAAAAAACTAAAGGCAAAAGTTCATTTCAAATGTTCTTTTCTGTTGTTTAATAAGAAAGCATTCTATTATTTTATTAAAGTTTGTTTTTTATTTATTCGGAATAAAAGCGAGTCGAACGCTTAAGGGAATTACCCAGACGATTAGCAATCGTTTTAACTTACCTATGTAAATTATTCCTTCCTATTTAAATTTAAATCTAAATCTATATAAATTCAATAAACCATTTAATTTGATTTAATTATTTTATACTTTATACTTAACTTCGCCTTAGTACTAATTAATAGAGGGTTATTTTTATCTTTACTTTTCTTTACTTTTATGTATTCGATTAATTCTGCCTATGCCCGATAACCGCTTAGCGCTGGAGGGACTTTTGCTTAAACTAAGAACAACCTCTTGTGCATCTCTGGCCTGTAGCTAAGAGCAACAGAGGCTTCCCTTGCTTATGACTTGGCCAAGGCCTACCCCTTGCTTTTTCGTTCTTATTTTTAGTCATTCAGAATACAAAATCGGGCCTTGCTTTTTCGCAAAGGGCAACAGGCCTTGCTTTTTCGCACAGGGCAACAGGGGAGGCAAAGGGGGCAAGGGAAGCAAATGTATGTTTATCTTTTTATTTATATATTCTATTCTATTCTATTCTATTCTATTCTATTACTTACAATTATTTTTACGGGCACTGCCGGATTCGAACCGACGACTTTATTTTAATTTGAATACAATTTTTTTGTCGCGGTTACCTTTCCTTTCTTTTTCTTTATTTATTTTATTGGTTACGCTTTCTTTTAATTTATTTTACTTAATTATTACTTTTGCATTTGACTGTTGCCTCTCTTGCCTCTCTGGCCTCTGTTGCATCTCTGGCCTGCAGCTAAGAGCAAAGGTTTTTCTTAATTTTGTTCAAATAAGAATAACAACGATTTTAAGTTTTCCTTGGCCTAACCCTACTCATAAACAAGGGTAGCAATTGGTAGCTAAGAGAAACATTTGCTTTTCATTTCGTTTGTATTCTTATTTGAAACAAATCAGAACAACCTTTGCTCTTAGCTTAAGGCCAGAGTTGCACAAGAGGTTTTTGTATTCTGATAATCAAAATAAGAACGAATTGAAAAGCACAGGATGCTCGTAGCTGCAGGCAAGAGAAAACAACAACAAAACAACAACAAAAACAAAAATAGTCCCAACGAATTGCGAGTGCGAGATGTTTAAATTACCCCGGTCGGATACACGAGATGCGGGCCTCACATTATACGAAATTGCCAAACTTTCCCAACTCTATAACTAGTTGGTTCTGCGAGAAGTTAACCGGTTGTATTCTGTTTCACCGTTCCTTTTTACCACGAAAAATGCTGTGAACCCCGATCTCACCCCAAAAACAGCTCTAAATTAGAGCAAAACACCATTTTTACGTCCATATTGAGGTTGTCCTTATGTGTAACCAACCCCCTCCCTTTTGTCTACACTGGCTTTGAAGTATTATAGAGACTAATATCACCATTTAATTTCAGTACCCTTTTATTCATTGTTATCAAAGGATAACAAACAACACAATATAGAATAGTGTTACAGTTAGAATACTAGTAGAGAAGAGACATTCCTTAATAGAATACAATACATAACTAAGAAAGTAAGAAGAGCACACATTTAGAGAGGTTAGAATAATAGGTAGAGGTTACGACAGAGCTCCATTATACCCCCTTACTTAACTTGCGGCCTTTAATGTTATAAAAGTATCTATGTGTATTATAACAGCTTCTACCCTAATTCAAATTGTTTAATAATTTTACAATCTGGATTTACTTTTACAATATTAGGTTATATTATTAAAGTAAGTTTTATATTCTAAACTTAAAGAACATTCTTTACAAGGTTGAGATATTTGATTAGTTTTCTTTTTAAATAATTATAAAAGCTTTTTGTATCTGAAGTTGTTAATTCCAAATGCATAGGTAAATAATTATTATCGACTAACCGTTTATTTAAACTTCTACTTATTGTTACATGAGTGCTACCGATACTTATGCTTAATTTTTGTAAAGATTTATAGAATCTTGTTGGTATTTCTTTGCTTATATTATACCCTTGGGTTATTTTTATTATTTTCTCAAAACTCACAGAATCACTACTAACACCAGCAAAAACTGATTTAGTAACTAAATTATTATTTTTTGTTTTATCTAAATATTGATACCCATATTTCTTAATACCTAAGAAGTAGGCTTTTTTAATGGTTAAACCATTTAATTCATCTTTCATTAAACCTAAATCATTTCCTATAAATTTAGCATCTAATTTTTTAGTAGTAAATGCAGAATCAGTGTCTGAATAAACACAGAAACCGTCAATCTTAAAAGGTATCATATGAATTATAGCATCAGCTGTTACGGCGCTGGCTATAGCTACAATAGCTTTAACTAAATAATACTGATTACTTAATTTTATCTCTAATTCACTATTTAGCTCTTGTGTTAAATCATCTGTAATATTAGAATGCATTAATAAAGTCATTACTTCATCAATAATTGGGATTATGGTTTTAATAACTTTAGTTAAAGTGTACGCATCTAAATCTTTTTTATAAATATTTCTAGTCTCTAACAGATCATGTTTTCTACCAAAAATACCGTATAATTAACTTAATTGCATTTTAGCTATAAATCTAGCCGGACCTGTTTAATTTCTCTTTTGTTCATAGAAATTTTTTACATAATCGCTAAATAAATCTATTTTACTAAATTCATAACCTTCAATAAATTTAAAGTTATACCCTAAACTTAAAACTGCTTTTAATTCCTCACTAAAATAACTGCCTATTCACCTTCCCGTAGGAAATATAGTTTTACCATTAAATTTACAGGGTTACACTGCTACTTTAATATCTTTTGGGCAACTAACTTCAACTTTTAAATAACCAAAGAATTCATCTAAGTTAGACCCACTATTATTTTTGAAGATTATTTTTCTAATTAACTTAAAGGGCATAGGTTTCATCATTGCAAAAGGGTATAACGAATTAACATCACAATAATAGAGATTGGTTGTTTTTAACTGATAATAATCTGTAGCTCCACCAAAGTCAGCTTTTCTAACAAAGGTATCATCAATTCTTTTGAAGATAGGAATATAGACCTTCAAGAATTTGCTTCTAAATATTTTCATTGATAGAGTACTTGTACTTAAAATGGATATAATATCTACATTATAATCCTGAAGAAATATTTCTTGTAATTTATTAATACAATCGTATAAACATTTACTATCTTGTAAAGAGTATTCTTTAAATTCTTCTAATAATTTCTCATTTTCCTTATTAAATAAACTTATATTATTATATTCTGGTTTCTAAACCGAAAATTTACCTTGTAAAGATAGAATATTAAAGAAATAATTTAAAGATATTTGGAATGTCCTATAAAAGTCTTTAAGAACTATTTTTAATTTCTTTATTTCTATTGTAATCTGTATAAATTTATTCTGGCTATATATTAAACAAATAACCTCCTCAGGTTTAAATCTTTTACTCAAAGCCTTATAATCACAGAAGCCATCAAAGCTACCTAAATTCTGAACAAATATTACCTTTTTATTACAATTTAAAATTATAAACTCAAAAAATTTATTTCATAATTCTTTAATTGCAATATCTTCATCCACTAATAATTGATTATGATCTATTATAAATATTTTTAATTTATTTTCAGTTTTAATAGATATGCTTATGGGTATTTCTTTACCCTTGTATTCAATAGTTTCTATATCCATAACACTAAAAGGTTTTTATCTTGGATATTTATTATTTTAGAAAAAGATTTTTTAGCTTTTAAAGGTGTGATGTAACTTAAATAGTTATCCTTTATCCTTTGTTTATAATTTTAAGTTTGTGTTTGTTTTTAAGTCAAAACTTGATTTAGTACTATAAAATTTTTTATTTAAAGAAGCTTTTTTAAAGTTTACCCCGCTTTTTTTGTTTTTTGTTTTTATCTGAGTGTTTCTCATATAAAGTTAATAATTCTTTCCCACTTAAAGCATTTTTAGTGATTTTAATTTTTTATTGGCATATAAATCCATATTTAAAACATTTATTTCTATTATAGGTATTCCTAGAACTGCGTATCCTCTCTCTCATAAATACTCTCTAAAGCATCTTCAATTTTATTTCAATAAGCTTCGAAAGACGTATCGATTTTAATTAAAACATTGTGATGTAGATTGAAACTAGCAATTTTTATTCTACCGTTAACAAACTATAACTTTATATACGAAAATTTCTAAAAACTCTTTATTAGTTACTAGAAACATGTAAATAGCAAAAAAATAAATCTTTCTTGTCTAATAGTTTTTGATTACTTAAGATAAAAGTTTTTATTTTTACCTAACGTATTTTGAGAGGTTCTAACTAAAATTAGTTTATCCTCAATTAAAAGGTTTTAAAAAGTTCTCTATTTTTTGTTTTGTTGTTTTGTTGTTGTTGTTTGTGTGGGTGTTTTTGTGTGTATACATTATTTTTGTAAGGAAACCTAATTCTCTTTATTAATTTCTTTATCTTACCCACAGCTTCTCCGATCTCAGCTCCTACAATTATAACTTTTCTTGTTTATGGGGAGAATACCTCCTTTCTTTAAATTTTTAAAATTTTCTAATTTTTTTCTAATTTTTGTTGTTTTTGTTTGTTGTTTGTTGTTTTTGTTTGTTTTTGTTTGTTTTTGTTTGTTTGTTTTTGTTCTCTCTGGCCTCTGGTGCATATATGGCCTTAAGCTGGTGCATCTGGTGCTTCCATTGCTTGTGAGATGGCCTAAACCTACCCCAGGCTTATGCGAAAAGGCCCTTGCTTCTGCGCCTCGGCCCTTGCTTCTGCGCAAAGGGCTAAAGGCCACAGGCAACAGGCAAAAGTTCAATTCGTTTTTATTCTTATTTGAACAAAAATCAGAACAACCTTTTCTCTTAGCTTCCAATTGCTTCCCTTGGTTATGAGATGGGTTAGGCCAAGGCAAAGTTCATTTCTTATTTTGATTATAAGAATAACAACAACCTATGTTGCATTTGTTCTGATTTTGTTTCAAATAAGAATACAAACGAAATGAAAAGCAAATGTTTCTTTTAGCTTAAGGCCAGAGATGCAAAAGAGGCCAGAGAAGCACCAGAGGCCAGAGATGCAAAGCCTCTGCAACAGAGGCCAGAGATGCAAAAGGGCTTTGAATAATTATTTTAGTAAAAATAAGAACAACAGGGAACCGGCAACAGGGAAAAGGGACCAGGCAACAGGCAACAGGGACCAGATAATAACGGTTAAATTAAAGAAAAAGAAAAGAAAGTAAAGAAAATTAAAAGAAATTTTGACCTGAAGATATTTTCAAAGTATACGAACCTTTTCTATTTTTGTTAGTAATGGAAGCAGAGTCTAAATAATTAACTTTACCAATAGAACTCGCTCCTCTTTCAAATCTTTTCTTCGATATTCTTGGGATAAAGGCTTCTCTCAGTAATCTCCCTCCAATTCTAATATTAATCCCAGATAAATAAGTAGGTATAGAATTAACACTCTTATTCTGATAATCATATACATTTTTAACAACTCTTTTTTGGAATAGTTTTGCTATTTGTACATTAGTATTAAATTTTTTATTCCTAATATTTAAAGAAAGAAGGTTAATTAAAATATTATTATCAAGGTAAGGTTTGTGTATTCTAATTAATTGTAATTCTACAGGTTTTTTAAATTTATTATTTAAAATTTCACAAATTAATTTAAATTTAAGAGAGAAAACTCTAAATAAATTATATTTATTTAAATTAAATAAAATATTTTTAACTTTAGTTCGTTTATTATTTAATCTAACTAGAGTTCTTATTACTTTCCAGTGTACCTTTTTTTTCCTATATTTACGACCCTTTGATTTAAAAGCGTGAATAGAACTAAGTTTTTTTGTGTGGTTCAGTTCCTGTGCTAGCTCAGCAACCGAATGGAAATTAAATTTGTTCTTCTCCAAACTCTTTCTTTGTTTAATTTGTTTAATTAGTTTAATTTGTTTAATTTGTTTAATTAGTTTAATTTGTTTAATTTGTTTATTTTGTTTATTTTGTTTATTTTGTTTATTTTGTTTATTTTGTTTAATCCGTGCCTTCCTTTTCTGTCTAATTAGTTTATTTCTAAAAATAGAATACCGTTTAAAAACTTTAAACTTAGGAATATTTAGAAAATAAAGTAATTGTATTACTACTTTATCTGGAGTAATAAGAAAAACAGGTTTACTAATTAAACAATACATACTCTTAAAAAAATAAAATAATAATTTATAACTATATTTTATTAATCTATTGTTTCCCTTGCGGTTGTATCCTGTTTCTCCGCTTACACCCTTTAATTTATTTAATCTTAGTAGTAAGTCTTGGGGTATTTCTTTGTGTACTATTGTGGGGGCTGTTGGTTCTTCTGTTCTGTGTGTATTTGCAAAAGGGGCTCTCGGGGTATTTTTGTAAGATTCTGGGTTTAGGCCTAATAAAGGTTTATTTAAAAGGTCATTTATATTTATGTTTTTATTTATATTTTGTGTTGTTTTGGCTACTGTTGCTTTTTCTAATTGAAATGCATATGTGAAAGGGACAGCATTTGTAGACTTATTTTTATTAGTTGTTATTTTTAAAGAATTGTTATTTTGAGTTTGAGGTTCAACTCCTCTTAATAATAGATTTTTATTATTGAAATTATATGAAATATGTTGATTATAGTTTATTAATACACCATTTTTTCTATCTCTATATTTACTTAAAGTCTTTAAATATTCATATATTACATCTGAGGAATTGGAAGGGGCTGCTGTTAGACCAAAGAGTTTTGTAGAGGGGGCTTCATTTAAATTAACCTTCAATTTTGTAGGGTGGACTGAGTTAAGATAGGCAGTACTTGTTTTAGTTAATAAACTCTCTTTTCTATACGTATGTAAGGGTGTTAAAGGAAAGAAAATTTGTTTATTTAATTCTTTTAATTCAGGGGTTGTTTGTTTAAAACCATCTCATCCTACTAAGGGCTGGTGTTTGTGCTCTTTTAACGGTTGTAATTTTAATTTATCAGTGTATTTTTGTAGTAATCTACTTATTCCTACTACGGGCTGGTGTTTCTGCTCAATTAAGGGTTTTCATTTTCAGATTGCTGGGATATTTTTATCTTTATTTTTATACTCGCTATTCATCATATAAAGTTGTTTTTTTTTTATTATTTTTTTTTATTTTATTAATTTTATAAAAGCAAATGTTAAAAGCAAATTT
>Ga0193725_1000533_pt1 | contig 11061 bp, 8 predicted proteins | sample H2a2metaG_FD_143058 | JGI IMG/M metagenome (GOLD analysis project Ga0193725, IMG submission 143058) | Soil microbial communities from a riparian zone of the East river system, Colorado, United States - H2a2 | ecosystem: Environmental > Terrestrial > Soil > Riparian zone | place: USA: East River...
CAGGCTGCTGCTGCTGGACGAGCCGTCGATGGGCCTGTCGCCGATCATGACCGCGGAGATCGGCAAGATCATCCGCCAGATCAACGCGTCAGGCGTGTCGATCATCCTGGTCGAGCAGAACGCGATGCTGGCGCTCACCCTGGCCGGCTACGGCTACGTGCTGGAGACCGGCCGCCTCGTGCTGCAGGGCCCCGCCGACGAACTCCTGCGCAACGAAGGCGTCCGCAAGGCTTACCTGGGAATCTGAGCGCCGATGGCTCTCGCGCTCAGGCGTTGCTGTATCTGATCTGCCACATTGGCGCCGCCACGGAGCACGCGTAAATTTGGCGAACCCTCGCGTCGCGACACGTGCACATGGTCTTCGAGATCATCGGTCCGATTTCTGCCGTCGTTCGGATCGCCGGCGGGCCGCGGCTTCGCCAGCGACGACGGCTGATGCGCGACTATGGGCGCCTGGGTGAAACGCAAGGGGATAGCGAGGGTGCGACTACCGGATGGTTCGCCGAGGTCCACTGGTATGAAGCGCACCGTCGTGACGCGCACCCCTCTCACACGACCGGATTCCTCGAGGAGATCCGTCGCCTCGGCCCGCATCCGCGACGAAGGCGTCCGAAAGACGTACGCGGGAATCTGAAGGCGACTCAGCGTGCCTTCGCGCGGCGAGACGTCGCGCGGCGAGACGTGGTCGCGCGGCGCGCCTGCATGATGGGCTTCTGGCAGGCGCACGTGTAGGTCCCGTTGAAATTGCGCTTGGGCTCGCACGAGAAGCCCGGCTTCGTGCAGGTGCCCTCGCAGAGGATCACGTTGCCCGGCCCCTGGATGGTCCGGCATCCCCCCGCGCGTGGCGTCGGCCGGTTGGCCAGAAAGACCGCGATCTGGGCGCGGAGCTTGTCGACGTCGATCTGCCGCGTCTTGCTGTCGACCATCAGCATGAACGATCCACGGTACGGCGCAGTCTTCGGTGTCGGCATGGTGTCCCCCTGTTGACTGACGTCCCTCGGAGAGGGCGGCCTGCATGGTAGGCGATCCGCGAACGGAATGAAACCCGCCGGAGCGAGGCCTGCAACGTCAGACCGCGGTCGGGGTGTGGACGTGCTCGGGGCGGACGCCCAAGCCGATGAGGCGGCCGGGGATGCGACGGAGGAGCGGCGATCGCGTGAGCAGGCGCGCGACGAGCGGGGGCTTGATCGGGGCGGTCGCGCCCAGCACCGAGCGGATCACGCGGTTCTGGATCGCGAGCTGGATGCGCTGGGTGACGCGCGTGGGCCACTCGCGGCGCTTCTGCACCCGCTGAAGATCGTCGAGCGTCACCCGCTGCGCTCTGAGCGGCGCGGCCAGGACGTTGGCGGCGGCGACGGCGACCGGCGACATCGCGTGGGCGGCGTCGCCGATGCAGAGCAGGCCCGCGCGAGACCAGCGGGTCAGACGGTTCACCTGCACGGTGAGCAGCTTCACGTCGTCCCAGGTGGCGATCTCGTTCACGCGGTCCCGCATGTGCGGGGCGATGGGCACGATGCCCTCGCGAAACGCGGGGAGCCCCGCCGCGCGCACGCGATCGGCCTGCCCCTTGGCGATCACGTATCCGCACTGCCAGTAGTCGCCGCGGTTGAGCATCACGAAGATCCGCCCGGCCACGATGCGTCCGAGCGCCTGCTGCGGATCGCTCGCCTTGTGTGAGAGCCGGAACCAGAGCACGTCCATGGGCGCGCCGAAATCTTGCACTGGCAGTCCGGCCTTCTCGCGGATCACCGACGATCGGCCGTCGGCGCCGATGACGAGATCGGCCCGGATGGTGATCGGTCCCTCCGGCGTGGTGACGTGCACGCCCGTCACCCGTCCGGATTCCTCGACGAGGTCCGTCGCCTCGGCCCGCATCATCAGGTGGAAACCGGGATAGCGCCCGGCCTCGCGCGCGAGGAAGTCGAGGAAGTCCCACTGGGGCATGAATGCGATGAAGGGGGCGCGCACGGGCAGGTGGCGGAAGTCGGCGAGGGTGAACGGGTAGCCCTCGATCAGCCCGCCGATCTCGTAGACCTTCTGGTGAGGCAGCCGGAGCAGCGCGTCGAGCAGCCCCAGCTCGTGCACGACTTCGAGCGTGGAAGGGTGAATGGTGTCGCCGCGGAAGTCGCGCAGGAAATCGGCGTGCTTCTCGAGCACGATCACGTCGACGCCGGCTCGCGCAAGCAGCAGGCCGAGCATCATGCCGGCCGGCCCGCCGCCGGCGATGCAACACCGCGTGGACGACGTGTCGGCGATCAGCCTCGCCCGACGAACGGCATCTTGGTGGCCATCACGGTCATGAACAGAACGTTGGCGTCCAGGGGCAGGCTCGCCATGTAGACGACGGCCTTGGCCACGTTCTCCACGTCCATCAACGGCTCCGGCATGATCGTGCCGTTGGGCTGCGGCACCCCGTCCTTCATCCGCGAGGCGAGCGGGGTCTCGGCGTTGCCGATGTCGATCTGGCCGCACGCGATGTCGTACTTCCGGCAGTCGAGTGAGGTGGACTTGGTCAGTCCCGTGATCGCGTGCTTGGTCGAGGTGTAGGCCACGGAGTTCGGTCGCGGGGCGTGAGCGGAGATGGACCCGTTGTTGATGATGCGCCCGCCGCGCGGGGTCTGGTCCTTCATGATCTTGATCGCTTCCTGCGTGCACACGAACGAGCCCGTCAGGTTGGTGTCGACCACGGCCTTCCACTTCTCGAACGCCAGGTCCTCGATGGGCACCCCGGGCGCCCCGAAGCCGGCGTTGTTGAACAAGACGTCGAGGCGCCCGAACGTGGCCTTGGTCTTGGCGAACATGGCACGCACCGCCTCGGGATCGCCGACGTCGCACTGGACGATCAGCGTCCGCGTCTTGGCTTGTCCGGCCACCTCGTCGAGCAGCTCCTTGCGCCGCCCGCAGATCACGATCGCGTAGCCCTCCTGAGAGAGCGCGAGCGCGGCGGCCTTGCCGATGCCGGTGCCGGCCCCGGTGATCAGCGCGACTTTCTCAGCCATCTATGCCCTCCGTGCGAGCGGACCGCGCAGGAGCTGCCCGGGCAGCGCCCCGGTGTGCTTGCCGTCGCGCAGCAGGATCTCGCCGTTGACCACCGTCGCGGAAATCCCGCGCGTGCGCTGGACGAGCCGGCGCGCTCCCGCGGGGAGGTCGTCCATCACTTCCGGCATCTCGGCCATGATCGTGTCGGGATCGAAGACGCAGAAGTCGGCGGCCATGCCTTCGCGGATGAGCCCGCGGTCGTGGAAGCCCCACAGCGTGGCCGGGACCAGCGTGAGCATGCGCACGGCCTGCTCGAGCGTGAACGCTTGCTTGGTGCGCACCCAGTGATAGAGCAGATGGGTCTGAAGCGACGAGTCCATGAGCTGGGAGACGTGGGCGCCCGAGTCCGAGAACGTGGTGACCGTGCGCGGGTGGCGCATGATCTGGAGCGCGATGTCCTGATCCTCGTTGGCCACCGGCATCAGGAAGAAGAGGTCGAGGTCTTTCTCGAGGGCCAGCTCGATCATGGTCTCGACCGGATGCTGGTTGCGCTCGCGGGCCACCGCGGCCACCGACCGGTGCGGACCTTCCACGGTGTCGAACACCCACAGCCATTCGTAGTCGGCGGGCGGCCGCGCTTCGGTGCCGAGCGCCTTCTTGCTGTCGCGCTCGTTGGACGCCTCCACCAGCTTGCGCCGCAGCTCGGGATCGCGGAGCTTCTGACGCTGCTCGGCGAGCGGAAGCTTGCGCAGCTCCTTCCACACGGGCAGCCGGTCGAACGGCATCTGGGTCTTGAACGAGAGCAAGGCGCTCAGCGAGCGGCTGTGGGCCTGGGCGAACATGCGGCCGCCCATGGCCGCGGTCTCGTCGAGCAGGTCGAGGTACTGCTTCCACACGCCGGGCGCGTCGCGGCGGCTGAAGACGCCGAACGTGATCGGCCGGCCGATCTCGACCGCGAGGTCGCGCAGCCGCACGTGCCAGTCGCGCACGCCGGGGTTGCCGGCCGTGCGGTCGACGCCTTCACCGGCGATCTCCATGATTCCGGCGTTCAGCTCGCCCATGACGCCGGCGAGCCGCCGTACTTCGTCCCAGTTGGCCACGCGGCTGGCCACCGGGCGGCCATCCGGCGTCTCGTGGCTCGGCGAACGCGAGGTCGTGAAGCCCATGGCGCCGGCGCGGATCGCGTCGCGCACCTGGCGCTGCATGGCCCCAAGCTCGTCTTCCGTGGCCTGGGCCTCGAACGCGCGCTCACCCATCACGAACGTGCGCACCGCCGAGTGGCCGACGTACCCGGCGTAGTTGATCCCTTTCGGCAGCGCCTCGAGGGTGTCGAGGAACTCGGGATAGGTCGTCCAGCTCCACTTGATGCCGGCCTCCATGGCCTCGGCCGAGATGTCCTCGGCGCGCTGGAGGTTACGCACGACCATGTGCTTGTTCTCGACCGCGCACGGGGCCAGCGTGAAGCCGCAGTTGCCCATCACGACCGACGTGATGCCGTGGTAGCAGGAGGACGTGCCCAGCGGATCCCAGAAGATCTGCGCGTCCATGTGGGTGTGGCCGTCGATGAAGCCGGGGGCGACGACGTGGCCGTCGGCGTCGAGGACTTCACGCGCACGCTCGTTGATGCGTCCGATCGTCACGATCTTGCCGTGACGCACACCGACGTCGGCGCGGTAGCGAGGCAAGCCCGATCCGTCGATCACCACGCCGTTCTTGATCACCAGGTCATAAGGCATCGTGGACGTCCTCCGTGTATGTGCGGTGCCCGTATCCTAACACCGCGGCCGGGGGGGGATTACGTCGGCAGCCCGAAGAGGGACGTGACCTTGGCGGTGTCGAGCATGGCGGTCATCTCCTCGTCAGCGGGACGGCGCTCGTAGCGGCTGGCCGCGTCGAGGACCTTCGGCATCAGCGTGAGGTCGCCGACGGTGTTGAGGAAGACGCCGGGCACGCCGAGCGCCCAGTGGACGGCGCGGTCGATGTCGGCCTGCTCCTCCAGCGGCTGATACCAGGTCGTCCGCGTGCGGTCGGTGGTGGCCCAGGGCCCGCGGGCGATCGACTTGATGACCTGGACGGCGACCCCGCGCCCGCGACAGATCCCCAGCACTTCCTGAAGTTCTGGCGGTAGCGCTCGCTCTGGGCCATGAAGAAGTTGAACGGCATCAGCACCGAGTCGAAATCGAAGCGCGCGAGGCTGCGCTTGTGCATGGCCGCGATGGTCCAGCCGTGGCCGGTCACCCCGATGGCGCGCACCAGCTTCTGCTCGCGCGCCTCCACCGCCGCCTCCAGCGCCCCACCCGGCCCCAGGGCCTGGTCCCATTCGTCGGGATGGGCGAGCGAGTGGAGCTGGATCAGGTCGACGTGATCCACGCGCAAGCGCTCGAGCGAGCGGTGAATGCTCTCGCGCGCGGCGGCCTTGCCGCGCTCGCCGGTCTTGGTGGCCAGGAAGAAATCCTTCCGGTGGCGCGGCATCCACGCGCCGATGCGCAGCTCGGAATCGCCGTAGCGCGCGGCGGTGTCGATGTGGTTCACGCCATATCGAAGGAGGACGTCGAGCGCGCGGTCGGCGTCGTCCTGGCTGGCCCGCGCGAGCGCGGCGGCGCCGAACAGGGTGGCGGAGCTCTGGTGACCGGTGCGTCCGAATGGCCGTCGTTCGATCATGCGCGAATGATAACCGACCCCTCGACCCTCGTCGCGCCCCGGCAAAGCCGTGGCGCTCCTCGACACCGCGCGAGCCCAGACGATTCAGGCGTCCGGCATCCTGCTCTTCGTGGGATCGGGCGTGGCGTCGGAGGTGGAGCGGCGCAGATCGAGCATGTCGGGCAGGTGCGGCCGCGACGGCACCTGCTCCAGCCGGACGATGTGGCCCATGTCGGTCACGATCTGGGCGATCCGGGCCGTGGCCGCGCGGATGGCATCGATGCGCCGGCGGCCGGGGACGCCGACCTCGCGGGCCAGGATGTTCGTCTGGGCCAGCACCACGGACAGCGGATTGTTGATCTCGTGGGCCGCGGCGGCGGCGAGGGCCGAGACCGAGCGCAGCGCGGTCTCCGTCTCGCGTACGGCCTCGGATCGCTTGTGCTCGCTGAGGTCGCGCACGTATGCGGTGAACAGCGGCCCCGCCGGCGTGACGACGCGGGTGACGGCCAGCTCGATGGGGAACTCCGAGCCGTCGGCGCGGACCGCCGGCATCTCCACTCGACGGCCCAGGATGCGCGCCTCGCCGGTGTCGAGATAGCGCGCGAGTCCCTGCCGGTGCGCGGCGCGAAGGGCGGGGGGGACGATCAGCTCGACGAGGTCGCGGCCGACGGCCTCCCGCGCGAGCCCGAACGTGCGTCCCGCGGCGGGATTGAAGTCGACGATGCGCCCGGCCGAATCGATGGTGATGATGGAGTCGGGCGCGGTCTCGACGATCGCCCGCTGGCGTCCCTCGCGGTGGCGCAGCTCGTCGTAGAGCCGCGCGTTGTCGACGGCGAAGGCCGCGCGCTGGGCCAGCTCTTCGGCAAGCGCGAGGTCCTCGGCGCCGTAGCTGCGCGCGGGACGCGTCGAGCCGAACGCGATGGCGCCGATGGTGCGGCCGCGCGCCGACATCGGTACGCACATGCCGGACCTCAGGCCGGCCCGACGCAGCGTCTCGAGATGGGCGGCGTCGCGGGCGACCGCGGCGAGCATGTCGTCGGTGACCTTCGGATACAGCTCGGACCGTCCGGTCCGCAGCACCCTGGCCACGCCGTACGGCGCGTCCGGCGCCACCGCCACCCTCACCTTGCTCGGATCGACGTGCGCCACCGCCACGCGATGGACCGCGCCGTCGCCCTGCACGATGTCCACCGCGCACCAGTCGGCCAGGTAGGGCACCGCGAGTCGGGACACGCTGGAAAGCGTGGCCTCGTATTCGAGCGAGCTGCTCAGCGCTCGGCTCGCCTCGGCCAGAAAGGCCACCCGTTGCTCCGCGGCTTCCGCGCGGGCACGCGCGATCTTGGCCTCGAGCAGCGCGGCCGCCGTGCGCTGCCGTTCATGGGCCCGCGGAAGTAACCAGCGACAGACGGCGACGAACCAGGTCATGCCACGCCCCACCGAGATCCAGGATGTCGATGCGCGCTCATTATCGCCGAGCCCGGCCTTCGCCAAGAACCAATACGGCGCGAAACGTGTCGCGCTCTCCCTCTTGACCGGGCGACGGCGCGCGCGTATCACAGGGGCCATGACGACAGCCACAGAGACCTACCACGTCCAGCAGTTTCTTACCGACACTCGCGCCACCATCAAGGCCAAGGGTCTGCCTCACGCGCTGGCCGAGATCCGGGGCCATCTCGAGCGCCTGCTCGCGAACCCCGACCTGCTCGCGCAGGCCCTCGGCGATCCGCCGCGCTTCGCGGAGCGCGCGACCCTCGGCTACGACCCCGAGACCGACATCCACGTGCTCGTACACGGCCGCGAAAAGAGCGGCAAGTCGGTCCCGCACGATCACGGTCCCTGCTGGGTCGTGTACGGCGCCTATCGCAACGCCACCCGCATGCGGCGCTGGCGCCGGCTCGACGGCGGCAGGGGTCCGGGACACGCCGAGCTCGAGATGTCGAAGGACTGGTCGCTCGAGCCCGGCCACGCGGACGCGTTCGCGCCCGGCGACATCCACTCGATCGAGTACCCGGACGGCGCCTTCTTCGTGCGCGTGACCGGCGGCGACGTCGAAAGCCAGAAGACGCTGCGCTTCGATCTCGACAAGAAGGTCGCGACGGTCCAGGATCGCGCCCAGGCCGGCCCGACGCTCGACCTCCTCAAACAGATCAACGCGGCCTTCAACAGCCGCGACGTCGACCGGATCATGACGTTCTTCGCCGAGGACTGCACGTTCCTGATGGCCCGCGGCCCCGAGCCCGTGGGCCGCCGCGTCCACGGCAAGGACGCCGTGCGCCGCGTGCTCGCCGACCGCTTCAAGGTCATCCCCGACATGCGCTGGGACCACGTCGACGTCTTCATCACCGGCCCCCGCGCGGTCTCGGTGTGGACGGTGACGGGCCAAGGCCAGGACGGCGAGCGCCTCCACTACCGCGGCTGCGACGTCTACGAATTCCGCGGCGACAAGATCCTCAACAAAGACACGTACTGGAAGCTCGTCGAGGACCGTGAGCGACTCTGATTCTGGGGAGCCGGAGGGCGCCTCACGGTTGACCTACGACGAGCAGCGCGCGCTTGCGCTCCTTCGCGTTGGCTCCGGCCAACCAGCCACCCAGTTTCGCGAGGGCCAAGAAGAAGCGATCCGCCACATCGTCGCGGGGCTCGGGCGATTGCTGGTCGTGCAGAAGACCGGCTGGGGCAAGAGCTTCGTGTATTTCATTGCCACTAAATTGCTGCGCGAGGCGGGCGAGGGGCCGACCTTGCTGATCTCGCCGCTGCTGGCGCTGATGCGCAACCAGATCGCAGCTGCCGAGCGTATGGGCTTGCGGGCGGTCACCATCAATTCGGACAATCGGGACGACTGGGCGGCTGTCGAGACAGCGATTCAACGCGACGAGGTTGACATCCTGCTGATATCTCCAGAGCGGCTGGCCAACGAGCGCTTCGGTGTGGAAGTGCTCGCCAGCGTCGCGACGCGCATCGCGTTGCTGGTTATCGACGAAGCCCATTGCATCTCCGATTGGGGGCATGATTTCCGGCCGCATTACCGCTTGCTCGAACGCATCGTTCGCACCCTGCCACCGAATCTGCGCTTGCTGGCTACGACGGCGACGGCCAACAACCGAGTTATGGACGATCTGCGGACGGTGCTTGGGCCCAACCTCGATGTGTCACGAGGCGACCTGAATCGGCCGTCGCTTACGCTCCAAAACATACGCCTGCCCAGCCAGGCCGAACGCCTTGCGTGGCTAGCCGAACGGGTGCCGTTACTACCCGGTCATGGGATCATCTACACGCTCACGGTGCGAGACGCTGTGCAGGTGGCCGAGTGGCTCAGATCGCGTGGTGTAAACGTGGAATCGTACACCGGAGAGACAGGTGATCGGCGCGCTGAGCTCGAGCTGGCGTTATTGGACAACCAGGTGAAGGCTCTGGTGGCAACGACAGCACTCGGCATGGGGTTCGACAAGCCAGACCTCGCCTTCGTGATTCACTACCAGAGCCCGGGGTCGGTGGTGGCGTATTACCAGCAGGTCGGGCGCGCGGGGCGTGCGCTGGAGGCCGCGTACGGGGTCCTGCTGAGCGGCGAGGAAGAGTCGGAGATCGCCGACTTCTTCATCGAGAGCGCCTTCCCGACAAGGCAGGAAGTCCAGTGGGTGCTGGAGGCCTTGGAGGAGACTAGGCGGGGACTTTCGATTCCTGAGCTGTTGGGGAGAGTCAACATCAGCATGGGCCGTATCGACAAGACCATCGCCTTGCTCGCGCTAGAATCGCCGGCGCCCATCGCCAAGCAGGGTACAAAATGGCAGCTGACGGCCGCGAACCTGAGTGAGGCATTCTGGGAGCGGGCAGAGCGGCTGACGACACTGCGGCGGGAAGAACAGGGCCAGATGCAGGAATACGTCAGTCTGACCTCCGGTCACATGGCCTTTCTCATCCGAGCGCTCGATGGCGAGTCGGGCGAGTTCTACGCGTCGACATTGCTAGCCCTTCCACCGACAGCAGACCCGGAGTTGGTGCGCGAGGCTGTCGTCTTTCTGCGGCGGACAAGTCTTCCGCTGGAGCCTCGCCGGCAGTGGCCGGCGGGTGGAATGCCCCAGTATGGAACCACCGGACGCATCCTCCCCGGGTCTCAGGCGACACCAGGCAAGGCGCTGTGTATCTGGGGGGACGCAGGGTGGGGTAGCTTGGTGCGTCAGGGCAAGTACCACGATCACCACTTCGCCGACGAACTGGTCGAGGCGTGCGCCGAGCTCGTGCGCGAGTGGAACCCTCAACCTGCGCCGGTCTGGGTGACGTGCATCCCGTCGCGGCGCCATCCCGAGCTCGTACCAGATTTCGCGCGGCGTCTCGCGGCGCTATTGAACCTGCCCTTCCTCATGGCGCTGGAGAAGACTGATGACCGCCCCGAGCAGAAGGCGATGGCCAATAGCACCCAGCAGGCGCGGAACATCGATGGTTCCCTCGCGGTCAGGACACCAACGTTGCCAGGCGGTCCGGTGTTGCTCGTGGATGACATGGCGGATTCGCGGTGGACGTTGACCGTCGCCGCCTGGCTATTGCGTTCACATGGCAGCGGCGACGTGTTTCCCGTGGCGCTCGCCCTCACGGGACCGGGCGAATGACGCAGTCGCTTTCCCCCAACACCCAGGCAATTCTGCTGCTGACCGCGCCGTTAATTGCGGGGCGGAGAGCAGGTTTGTCTGACGTCCTAACGCCGGGTGAATACAAGCGCCTGGCGCGCTTCCTCCGTGACCGGCAACGGCAACCGTCAGATTTGCTCGCTCCCGGTGCCGCGGATTTGCTTGGAGAGTGCCGTCTGCTCATCGAAGGCGATCGTCTCGAGCGCTTGCTGGGGCGCGGCTTTCTGTTGGCGCAGGCGGTGGAGCGATGGCACGCTCGTGCCATCTGGGTGGTAAGCCGGGCTGACGGTGAATACCCGAAACGATTGAAGGCGCGCCTCAAGGACGATTCGCCGCCAATTCTCTACGGATGCGGCGCTGCCGCGATCCTGGACTCGGGCGGATTGGCGGTGGTCGGCTCTCGAAATGTCGACGATGTGCTTGTCGAATATGCCGCGGACGTTGGCCGCCTTGCTGCCAAAGCCGGGTGCGCCATCGTTTCGGGCGGTGCGCGCGGCATCGACCAGGGAGCTATGCGCGGCGCGCTGAAAGCCGGCGGTAAGGTCGCAGCGGTTTCGGCGGATAGCCTTGAACGGGCGGCGTTAGATCGCGAGTATCGAGACTTCCTGATGGCGGGACAGTTGGTGCTGATGTCTCCCTATGATCCGGCGGCCGGGTTCAACGTTGGTCACGCGATGCAACGAAACAAGCTGATCTATGCGCTGGCAGACGCGGCACTGGTCGTGAATTCTGACTACGAGAAAGGTGGCACATGGGCGGGCGCGACAGAGCAACTTGACAGACTGCATCTCGTGCCGGTGTACGTTCGCTCCAACGGTGA
>Ga0193725_1000534_pt1 | contig 11050 bp, 13 predicted proteins | sample H2a2metaG_FD_143058 | JGI IMG/M metagenome (GOLD analysis project Ga0193725, IMG submission 143058) | Soil microbial communities from a riparian zone of the East river system, Colorado, United States - H2a2 | ecosystem: Environmental > Terrestrial > Soil > Riparian zone | place: USA: East River...
GCCACATTGATATCTGCCGGTGTTCCTACACCAACTTTCTCGGTGTCAGGGTTACCTGCAGAGTTTGACCGCCTCGTCGCACGGTTAATCTGTAAGAGGTCGGACGCTCAAACATTTCGTTCAGTCCGGTAAGGGTGAGCTCGGTCGCTGGCCTTCCGTCAATGGCGGTAATGATATCGTTCTTTTGTAAGCCTGCTTCGGCGGCCGGAGCATTGTCGAGCAGATCGGTAATGCGGAAAGTGCGATAGTCTTTCCCTTCCGCAACCATAGCCAGGCCGCTGAACGCCCGGTTAAAACCTTCCGGGAATGTGCTGTTCGGCTCAAAGATGATGCGATCGCGACTGTAGTCAAGCAGCAACCGAAACTTGCTCGTCACCTGCGCGCCGATGTTGCCCAGCACGGCCGAGCTCGCCAGGGCACCCTCTTTATCTTGTGAGAACAGAGTCGTGGGATTGCTGATTCTAAAGGTACCGATCTTGAGCTCAGTCACGCGGCCGATGCGCCCGTTACTCGCGCCACCCGCACCGCCGACCCCGATGGCTTTAACAGTCTTCAAATCCGGACCAAGCAGACGATGCGCAATCACAAACGGACTGTAGAGTATGAGCGCCGCGCCAGATCCGATATCAACGACAAACTTCCCCTTGACCGGATCGCTTCCTATCGGCGTTACTTCTCCGTCAATGATTGGATGGCCCGCGCCATCCAACCTAACCGGAATACTCTCTCCGGGTCCGGTGTATTTGAACTTGTCCTTGTCGTGAAGCTTGATCACGCGCGCCTGATAATCCAGCTCGAGCACAAACTCTTTGATGAACTCGCTGCCGAGTATGCCATCAAAATCCTGTCCCATTCGCGGCGCCAGGTTGCGGACCGGCAAGGCGATATTCACCGGCTGAGAGAATCCTGCCAGCCCGGGAATAGTAAATGTGGAGTTTCTCACGAAGGCCCCGGTCGGACGCTCTGAACCCGCGCCACCCGCACTGAGTTCACCCTGAAGAGTTAAGCCCAGTTCTTTGGCGCGCTCGAGATCGATAATCGCGAACTTGTCACCTGTATCCAGCACGAACGAGAGCGGCCGCGAGTTGTTGACCTTGACCTGAATAACTACGTGCCTGTTGACCAACTCGAATGGAATGGTAACTTCCGATGCAGGCGCCGCAGGCTTTTGCGTTGTCTGAACAGCTCGTGATGCCGCCGTCGTTAACGAAAGAGCGAAGACGACCAGGGCGAGTAGGCTGCGGCTTTTCATTTTCACTTCTCCTGAACAGATCGGTGCTGAATTACCGGTAGAGCTTTGGTCTGTCTCTATAACGCAGGCAGGTTGAGTTTCGTTTCAAAAAGGTGGCACGGGCGTCCCGCCCGTGAATCACGCGCAAGATGCCGGTGCACACTAAAACGGCGTCACTATTTAGGTCTGGTTCGCGAGATCAGACCGGGATCGATGGCCAATTGGCCACGGGCCGGCCAAGCCAAATCCACGCGATATAGTCAACCAACGGTGGTTCACCGCCGATCTCGCGCAGGCGAGCATTGATTTGGCCGCGATGGTATGTGCTGTGAAGCGCCACCTGCAGGGCGGTATCGCCAATCGTGGTCACCTCCGGCGCATGTCCGAGCATCTCCGCTACCATTGAAGCCCAGGGCAAAGGCATCGGTTCGGATAGCTTTGCTTCGTTCAAGGTTCCCAGGTGCTCGGACGCTTCACCGAAGTATGTCTGACCCCAGAGCATGAGCGCCGGTGCTTTGTCGAACGTCGGATAGGGTGTGTCGCGCGGCTCTCCTCGCCACGTGCGCAGGAACGCCCGCTGCACCATATGAAGGTGATAGAAGTACCCGCGAATCTTTGCGTCGCTCGGCCCGTCATCGGCGGCCAGCACCGCCGTCCATACTTTGGCGTCTGCCCATTCCATGTGCCGGTAGAGATCCGCGAGGAGATCTTTGTTGACCACTACAATTTCTCCTGTTGAACTCCCTCTCCCTTGGGAGAAGGGAGAATCAACTTGATCCATCTGATGGAGTGAGGGTTTGATCATCGCTCCTTTTTTTCCGCGTCGCGGCAGAGGCGTCGTACTCGTCTTGCAGTTTCTTTGGTGCGATCAGTCGCCAGGCCTGGTGTATATGAAAAGCCAGCTCTTTATCGCTGACGCTGGGAAGCTCGATGCCCACCCAGCCAGCCACACCAACGTAAGGCGGCCGGTAAAACTTTTCTGGAGAACTCTCGATCAGCATCTCCTGGATTCCTATAGCGGCAGGTATCGTGACTGCAATATGCCCATCGTTGTGATGGTTAATGGAGCACATGGCAAACACCTTCTTAACGAAGAAAGTTGGTTCTCCATGCGAGAGTTTCTCCGTAGTGCCAGGCAGGGCGAGACAAATCCGTCGAACTCGCTCGACATGCTTTTCGCCCTGATCGGGCTTTTGTTGTTTCGCGGTTGGTTTCAAAGGCTGATCTCAAACCTCCGGCTCAAACAATGTCCAACAAACTCTTCAGTTTGTCGACTCTGATTGCTGCTGCTGGGGCGGATGAATTATAGGAGCGAAAGGCGCGGCGCAACAACAGATGCCGCAGAGGGAGGTAGGGCTTAGTTTGGATACGGGTGTTCAGAGTACCGACCTCAGTCGGGTTTTGATTGGCTCAGTAAGAACCCAACTAAAGTTGGTACTCTAAACGCCCTTAATGGCATCTTTGATGTGACTGCTTCAGTAGTTCCACGAGATCGCCATTGAGTTGAGCCTTATCCGTTATTACCAGCATGTGCGAGATCCGAGGCATCGGGCCGGACAGTTTCGATTTGGTCACGGTGTCATCAAAGGCGCGATCACCCAGATCAAATCCGAGCCGCAGCTCTTTTGGTTTGATATTAATCGCGGCAAACTCGCGTTTTTCCAAAATGGACACATAAGTCTTTTTCGGCAGGACGGTCGAATCCGGAAAATGTTTCTTCGCGAATGCGGTGAAGGATTCATACAAGGGGCGCATGTCTGCTGCTTTGGCAAACTGATTATCCAAGAGGTCGTCGGTGCTGCCGTAGACAGGCCTGCCGCCGTTCAGATGAATCCCGGCCAGCAGCGATGCGTTCATATGCCCAAAGCCGTTTTTCTCTTTCAGCCACTTAACGATATCGTTGCGCCTGGTGACGCCGGAGGCAGCGATGTGCGCCCGCCATTCCTTTAGACTCCTGGCGGTCGAGGTCTTCAGGTTGTCCAGAAACTCTTGTTCGATCTCTCCGGATGTTTTCGTTGCCACAGTTTCACCTCCAGATTCCCAAAACGAATCCGATCAACGCGAAGTAGACGGTGATGTATCCGCAATTGACCAGCACGTACTTGAACGTCCGTTGCTCGAAAAGGGAAATGATCGCGAACATCGTGACCGCCCAACCGACCCCGGCCAGAAGTCCAGCCACCAGCCCCCACTGCCAATTCGTCTTGCTATCGCCGAGAAAGAACGCCAGGTTGTAAGAAATAATCCACGCCAGGAATAGCGTTAACGAGTAAGTCTTTAGCGGATTGGCTTTGGCAACCTGCTCGTCGGTTAATCCGGTTTCCTTCTGCCATGCTTTGAAGAAGAGAACCGGTGAGTACCACAACGCGCCGATAACCAGGCTCAGCAGAGCACACACAAAAACAGCCAAATGGTTGATGTGAAAGTTTTCCATAGCGCCTCAAATTTACGGGTGATCGAGGCGGTTGTATTGGAAAAAATTTACCTAACCTACCGGCACATGGTCCAGAATGTGGCACGCGCATCTTGCGCGTGAATTCACGGGCGGGACGCCCGTGCCACACCTTCAGATTACCTAACCCACCGGTACATAGTTCAGGATGTCGTTTTTTGCTCGCGTGTATTCTTCGGGAGTAAAACCTGAGAAGAACTTGAAATCATTGATGAAGTGGGCCTGATCATAGAAGCCACAATCCTGCGAGATGAACGTCCAATTCACCTCTTTGCGTTGTTCGATTTCCGTGATTGCCTTTTGGAAGCGGATGATTTTCAGATAAGCCTTGGGTGTTATTCCGACCTGCTGTTTGAACATGCTGATGAAATGCTTCTGCGAGTAGCCGATGTTTTGGCTCATGCGCGCGAAGTTGATTTGATCCGGCCGGCGGATGATTTCAGCCAGGGCGTATTCGACTGCGGGGTTCGGAACCAACCGGCCCTGAAAATGTTTGAGCAAAAAACTCTCGGCAATTTCAAACTTGAGACCTATTTCCCTGCTTTCCCACAAACGCTCTCTGAGAAAAGCAAAATCATTCCCCCACAACAGGTCTGCATCCACTACCCGATCGGCCATCTCGTCCATGGGTAGCGGAAAAAACGGGTAGGCCATCCCTTTCCGAAACGAGATGATGAACATCGCCGCATGTTTTCCCGAAGGGATAGAGATGAATTCAGTTCGCACGCCAGACGCCCACACCTGATGACAGGCCTGGATTTCCTTGAGCGTCTGATTGTCGTAGATGTGTTGTGGCCGATCGTCAAAATCGACAATGATTTCGGTGTTGCCGTCGGGCAGAAAACGGTCGATTGAATGGTCCGGGTGATAACCCTCGTAATAGATGAAATGATCGACAAACTGATCAAGGGGAAACTTAGGAATGTGAGTCTTGAGAATCATTGTCGAATGTTCGTCAGTGCTTGATAGCTCCTGCTCAAAGGCAATCGATATTATTATCCAGTTACCCAGCGCGCGCCAATTCGCCCGCTCCTATGTTACCTTCTGCACGCTGAGGAATCATTAGTTTTTTCGGAGGGAGTGTTCAATGCGGCGCCCACGCAATCTCGCGTTCTTCATCACGACATCGCTAATCATCACTCAACTTTGGACCGGGTCAACGCCAATCGCATCAGGCCAACGCGTGGGCGCGCAACGCCGGGTCGCCACCGGCTCGGTGCCTCCGCCAAGGTTTGCTGACGCCGAACGCGCGCGCAAACTTGCGGCAGCGTTCCCGGAAATTGAGCGCCTCTTCAACAGTTGGTTCGAGCGTGTGCACCCGCCCGGCGCGGTGATGGGCATCATCATCGACGGAGAATTGGTGTGGGTGAAGACTGCCGGCGTCCGCGAAGCCAAAGACCGCGCGCCCGTGACCGCCGACTCGGTTTTCAGGATCGCCTCGATGACGAAGAGTTTTACGGCGCTTTCCATACTCAAACTACGTGACGAGGGAAAGCTCTCGTTGGACGATCCGGTGGCACGTTATGTGCCGGCGCTGGTCGGCTTGCCGTATCCGACACAAGATTCGCCGACACTCACTATCCGCCACCTGCTCACGCACTCCGAAGGATTTCCTGAAGACAACCCCTGGGGCGACCGGCAGTTGGCCCAGAGCGATGAGACTATGCAGACATGGCTGCGTACCGGCATTCCTTTTTCGAACGCGCCGGGCACGGCTTACGAATATTCGAACTATGGTTTTGCGATCCTTGGTCAGGTAGTAGCACGCGCTTCGGGACGTCCATACAAGGATTACGTGCGCAATGAAATCTTCAAGCCGCTCGGAATGAACTCGTCCACTTTCGACATGGTCGCGGTGCCTCGCGAGCACATCGCGCTCGGCTACGCTTCGCAGGATAACGACAATTGGAAAGAAGAGCCGATACTGGCGCATGGCTCGTTTGGTTCGATGGGTGGACTATGGACGACAGCGCGCGATCTCTCACGTTGGGTCGCTTTCCTCATGTCGGCTTTCCCGGCGCGGGACGAAGCCGAGCGCGGGCCGGTGAGACGAAGCAGCGCGCGCGAAATGCAGCAAGCCTCGCGTGCTCAGCCTGCGTTTGCCTTACGGAATGCCGTCGATGCGCCGTTGCAGTTAGGCCTCTCTTCTTACGGCTACGGTCTTGGTGTCTCGCAGGACTGTCGCTTCAATTACATCGTCGGACACGGCGGAGGACTGCCCGGCTATGGCTCGCTCATGCGCTGGTTGCCGGACTACGGCGTTGGCTTCATCGGCATGGCGAACCTCACCTACGCGGGTTGGGGAGGTATTTTCAACGACGCACTGGCCGCACTGGATCGAACGGGCGCGTTGCGCCCGCGTGTGGTGCAACCTTCGGCTGCACTTCTGTCGGCTCAGAAAGATGTCTCACAATTGATCATGAAATGGGATGACGCGCTGGCCACGCGCATCGCGGCTGACAATCTCTTTCTGGATATTTCCGCGGAGGTGCGCGCCGCTCGCTGGCGAACATTCGCTACGACGCACGGTGCCTGTGGATCTCCGGGTCCGATCGACGCAGAAAACGCACTACGCGGCCGTTGGCGGCTGACCTGCGAGCGCGGCTGGCTGGACGTTAACATCACGCTCGCGCCCACAAATCCGCCGCGCGTGCAGTCCTTAAGCGTGCAATCAGTGCGACCGCCTGATGCGGAGATGACGAAAACGTTGGAAGCAATCGTGCGGCTCATTAATGGTTGGGACGCTAAGACAGTCGAAGCGCTGGCGGCGCAAAACCTGGATGTCGAAAAGATGCGACGCCAGATGGCTGCAGCGTCTTCGTGGGGTGCCTGCAAGTTGGGCGAAACTATGGGCGGAGATGGCACGCGTAATAGCACAGTCAGACTTGCTTGTGAGCGCGGCACGATCTCAGCCCGCCTCGCGCTCAACCCGACCACGCATCGGCTGGCGACTCTGGATCTCGTGCCGGCACGCGACCAGCGCTGTGTGCCGTAAGATTTGGAGCGCGGCGATCCGCTTTCTCCATCGAGCTTGCTCACTGTCTCAGGGCCGCGACATGGCGCGGCCTGACAAAAAGCGCTGACGAGTCAGCGCACTCCAAAAAGGTGATCAATCAACCCTGATCTGTCTTGTCTTTCGCATTCAAAGTCAGCAGTTCGGTGGTGCGTTCGGTGATGCTGGGTATCGGTTCCAGTTGAGAGTTGGGTAGAAGTTCGGCGGTGTTGCTGCTCACCTGCGTTGGCGGTGGTTGCAACAACTGGCGTTTGCCGGACGCTTTGCTCAACGATTCCCGATACATTGAGAGTAGGGCAAAAAGAATGACCCCGACGATAAACGCGAGAAAAAGCAATCCCGCTATGACCTCACCTTTGACAATGATTATCCCGTAGATGATTCCCCAAAGGACACCGCCGACGGCAATTGAGACGGCGCTCCCGGCAACAATGTTGATTAAGCGGTCAACTCTCTGTTGACGCTCGCGCAGATTCTTGTCCAGTTCCAATGCCGGCAGTTGCTCGACGAGCGACTGCACAGCTTTCTCCAGGCTCAATCCACAGGAGCGGCAGAACTTTTGCTCGGCTGAGTTTTCTTTTCCGCAGTTAGGACAATACATGCTTGCTTTTCGGTGGCCCGGTGACCGCCCTGAAAGCGGAACCCCGAACACTACTTCTTTGCCAAAAACTCGTCGGCTGCGGCCTGCGTCTCTTCGGGAGTTTGCTCTTTTACTTGTTGGTTGATGCCCCACTCATGACCGAAGGGATCGACGATCTTTCCATATCGCGCACCCCAAAACATGTCCTGCACCGGCATCAGCACCTGCGCTCCGCCCGCCACCGCGCGCTCGACCAGTGCGTCTGCATCGTCGACGTTCAGGGTAATGCGCACGCAGGTTCCGCCCAGTGTTTGCGGTGTTTTGACCGTACCCCCTTCGCTCGTTTCAAACTGATCGCTAAGGAAACACTTGTGTCCGTCGATAACTATTTCGCCGTGCATGAGCCGCTTGCCGTTCGGCTCCATCATCCGATCGCCCTCTTCAGCGCCAAAGACTGATTTGTAGAATTCGAGCGCCGCGAGTCCATCAGAGACGCATAGGTGTGGGATGAATTGATCTTCTTGATGCATTTTCTTCTCCAGTTTGCGCTGAAACGCGATCCCAAAGGCTTGATATCACAATTGCGAAGCAATAGCTTCCGCGGCTTCTTTCGATGAAACAACGGAAACGATTTCAAAATCAACCAGATCCTGCCAGTGTTTAGTCCACTGCTCCAATAGTTGAGGGTCATCGCACTCCATCAACTGAAAGCATCTGCCAAGATCGTGCTCAACCCAGCTATCAATGTACCTCAATCCATCCGGCATCATCCGGCCTGCTTCCCGATATCGTCTATACACCGGTACCGCATCACGATTCTTAAAACGCTCGATGACCATGAAAAGCATTTTGCCTCCTTCGAAACGGCGTGATGACAAACGTCACGAATACTTCGCGGCAATCTTTCTGATGGTAGTCGAGTTTCGGAAAGTCGCCGGCATGCCCAGAATCTTTTCCAGCACGGCCCCGGAAAACTTTGAGTCACTCATCATCTTTGCCCGGCATAGCCAGTAAATTTCGCGCCCCTGGACGTGAAGATCGTCAATCTCGCTGCAATACGCCAGAAGTTTCTGTTGCGCCTGGTCGCCCGGGCTGTTGGCGACAAAGCCGATATAGAGAGCGTGGTATTGTTTATTCAGCTCAGAGTCACTGAACGGCTTGTAAGCGGCTACGGCCTTTAGTTCATTGATTGCCCTGACAAACGTCTTCACTTCATAACCAAGAGTTTCCTGCAAATGCTTTTCAATCTTTCCTTCCAGAGTCTTTGGATTGCCGGACTTCGAATCGAAGATTACGTTACCGCTGGCGATGAACGTCTCGACATTCGCAAAGCCCAAGGCTTCAAACAGACTGCGAAGATAGTCCATCTTGACGATGTGACCACCAACGTTTATGGCCCGCAGCAGCGCAACGTATTTTGGCATGCAGCTTCTCAGTTGATCTGGTTACGGCCGCGACATCTCCATGTTCTTCAAGGTCCGCTCCAGCAGTTTAGTCGAGATCTGATTCCATTGAGCAAAGGCTTTGCCGCCTGCTACAACATCGGCCGCCGTCAGTCCCATCGGGCTCAAGTCCTCGAGATAAATGATCATCAATTCGCTGCGATTTCTTTCATCGACCAGGTGGACGAGGCGCTGTGAAATAACTTCATCACTCGCAATCCGGTACCCTTTGCTTTGCAGGAAGGCGCGCGCGCGACTTCCGTCGGAGTCGGGGCGTCCCGGGTTAGCCTTAATATTTCGGGCGTAGGCGTCTGCGATGAAATCCAGCCCGGCGATATTGACGGTTTTGGTGACCGGGTATTTGTAAGTATGGTTGTTGTTCTCCAGATAACCTTCAAACTGCACCCAGTACATTCGTTTGATGCGGCCCGTTTTGTCGGCATCGACAAAGAAATGCTGCTCGGCGTTGGCGACGTCATAGAGGACGAAGCTTTGGGTTCCGACATATTTGAAAGCCTGATCGAATTTCATCCGGACGGACGGCATTCCGTTGGAAGTTAAGACCTGGCCCGCGACCATTCCGTTCACAGATCGCAATTCCTGTTGACTGCCGACAACAGGTGAGATCTCGGCTGAGTCGGACGAGGGCCCGTCCGTAGGATCGCTTAGTAAGATTCCTATAGCGAGAAATATAACGGCTGTGACAAAAACAACCTTCATGACGCCGTCTCCCTTCCTTTGTGCCTTGAGTACGAAAAGATGAGAGTTTCTGTTTCGTCCGAGGACAAACCTGCGTAAACATCATCGTCTCATTAGCGGCTGTAGGGTGTTGGGTGTTGGGTGTTGGACGTTGGGCGGAGCTGCGATCCCACCCAATTCTTCCGCGCTGCACTGATGCAGGTGATGCTCACCCTCCACTTCACACCCTACACCCCACTCCCAACACCCAATTCTTCCGGGTAATTGTCCCAAATCTTGTCTCAAATCTGCTACAATGCCGCCTACGCCGGCAAACAGTTCCGGCCGCCCTGCCACGAAAAGTCCTTGCGTCAATTCCGACGTCCTTCAGCATTCTAGAACGCGATGAAGATTAGAAAAAGATCTACGCCCGCCTTACCGTCCGGACATTTATCTCCTCCCGTCCCGGCCGTCAGCGGCATGGACTCTAAATGGTTTTACGGATCCGGAGTTGACCTGATCATTGGCTGTGGCGCGTGGTCAGCGCCCCTTTTACTCGTCGCTTACTTTTGCAGTTCGAATTATCCCGGCGGAGTTTCCATTGCCTTCTACATGCTGGCGCTGGTTTTCAATTATCCCCACTATATGGCAACGATTTACCGCGCCTACCGAAGCCGCGAAGATTTCGCAAAGTATAAGATCTTCACGTTGCACCTGACGCTGCTGGTCGGGCTGCTTGTTATTGTCACACATGTTTCTCACCAGTTGCTGGCCATCGTCTTTACACTTTATCTGACCTGGAGCCCGTTTCATTACACCGGACAAAACTTTGGGATCGCGTTATTGTTTGCGCGCCGTAATGGAGTGAAAACGACCCATGGCACGCGCTGGGCACTCTACATCACGTTCCTTGCTCCTTACGTGATGCTGCTTCTGGCGGTCAATTCTTTTCCGACGACCGACCAATACATCATGAGTCTCGGCATACCCCTCTCCGCTGCGCGCGTGCTATGGATGGCGATACTGGTGGTATTTCTAATTTCAACGATCTCCAGCTTGTCCGCCTTCGTGAAGCAAACTGGCTGGCGCGCGATGACTGCGCCGATAGTCATGGTCTCAACTCAGGCGGCATGGTTTGTGATACCAAGCGGACTCACTCTTTTTACAGAGGTCGATCTCCTGCAAGCGCGGGCAACCGCCGGAATTCTTGCAGTGATGCACTCGGCTCAATACCTTTGGATCACCAGCTATTACGCGCGGCGTGAATCACAGGTTGGTCAGCCGGAGGATAACGCATCTCAAGGCAAGCGCTGGCGGCCTTACGCTTACTTTTTCGTCCTGATAGTTGGCGGAATCGCGCTGTTCGTACCCGGCCCGTGGCTGGCGAGTAAGATCGTTCACATCGACTTTACGACGAGCTTTCTTGCTTTTACGGCTCTGGTCAATATTCACCACTTCATGCTTGATGGAGCGATCTGGAAACTACGCGACGGTCGCATCGCATCGCTATTGTTGAATGCTCCGGTAGTTGAAACCAGGGAACGTGCCGCGTCGAGATTCAATCAACTGGCGGGTTGGCTCACCAGCACTCGGAAGTCGGCGCGTTTGTTCAGGGTCGCCGCAGCCTTCAGCTTGTTGCTTGCTGCCGGCCTCG
>Ga0193725_1000535_pt1 | contig 11041 bp, 7 predicted proteins | sample H2a2metaG_FD_143058 | JGI IMG/M metagenome (GOLD analysis project Ga0193725, IMG submission 143058) | Soil microbial communities from a riparian zone of the East river system, Colorado, United States - H2a2 | ecosystem: Environmental > Terrestrial > Soil > Riparian zone | place: USA: East River...
CGCGCCGCAGACGACCACGTGGCGCGGCGGCTTCACGCGCGCGCCTACTTCGGGACCAGGTCCTTGAAGCGCGGCATGACCTCGCGGGCGAACAGCTCCATCGAGTGGCGCCAGGCCTGGGGCTCGCCCGAGTAGTCGAAGCAGAACAGCAATATGCTGCCGAAGCCGCCGACCTGCTCGTAGATCTCGTGCAGCCGGTTCGTCACCGTGGCCGGCGATCCCACCAGCCAGTTGTGCTTCGCGCAGTACTCGGGCGTCACGTCCGCGTCGGGCACGTCGGGCTTGTGCTTGAGGAACTCGGTGAACTGGAAGAACGCGAGCAGCGGCAGGAAGTACTCGCGCATCATCCGGCCCATCATCCCGCCCGCGGAGAGCCGCATGGCCTCGGCGTCGGTGTCGGCCACGAACACCTCGCGCACCAGCCGCCAGTCCGCGCGCTTGGGCGTGCGGCCGCTCCGGGCCGCGCCGATCTCCACCGATTCCCAGTGGCTCGCCACGTAGGCCGGGCTCAGGTTGAGGCTCATCGGCCAGAAGCCGCGCTCGCCGGCCAGCTTGAGCGTGTCCGAGCCCTTGCTCACGCCCGCCACGCCGATCGGCGGATGCGGCTTCTGGAGCGGGTAGATGTGAGGCTTGAGCGTCTCGATCATCGTGCCGGTCTTGGTGACGTGCCAGTACTTGCCCTTGAAGTCGAACTCGGGCTCGTCGCTCCAGAGACGCAGCACGATGTCGAGCGCCTCGCGCGTCATCTCGCGATGCTGACCGGCATTGCCGTCGACGTTGAACATCGCCCAGTCGCTGGGCAGCCCGCTGGCCGCCACGCCGAAGTTGAGCCGTCCCTGCGCGAGGTGATCGAGCATGGCGACCCGGTTGGCCAGCTCGGCGGGATGGTGATACGGCATCAGGAATCCGCCGGGGCCGATTCGCATGCGCTTGGTCTGCATCAGCGCCTGGGCCACGAGCAGATCCGGCGCCGGGTGCGGCTCCCACGGCGCGGTGTGGTGCTCGCCGATCCACGCCTCGCTGAATCCCAACTCGTCGGCCCAGCGGAGCTGCTGGAGGTCCCACTGGTGACCGTCGTAGAGACCGCGCTCGGGCGGGTGCGAGGGCATCGTGAACAGTCCGTAATCCATTTCGGACCTCCTGCGGCATCTGGCTCAAACGCCGGTGCCCGCGTATGCTACACCGCGGATCGATCGGCAACTACCCGCGGGAGGTCTCGGACATGGCGGACTGTGTGCTCGTGGAGAAGACGGAAGGCGTGGCGATTCTCACCCTCAATCGCCCGGAGCAGCTCAACGCGATGAACCATCAGCTCAACATGGAGCTGCACGACGCGGTCACGCGTCTGAGCGCGGACGACGACGTCGGCTGCATCGTGATCACCGGCGCCGGCAACCGCGCGTTCTCCGCCGGCGGCGACATCCACGAGCAGCGCGAAAACGATCGCAAGTACACGCAGGCCGAGCTGGACGCGATGACCGACGTCCGGATGCGCGGCAGCTACGAGATCAGCGCGTGCGCCAAGCCCACCATCGGCATGATCAACGGCCTGGCCTACGGCGGCGCCGGCGTGCTCGCCTCGTCGCTCGACATGCGCGTGGGCTGCGAACACGCGAGCTTCCGCTTCCTGGCCGCCGCCTACGGCCGCATCAACAGCACGTGGACGCTGCCGAATCAGGTCGGCTGGCCCATGGCCAAGGAGCTGCTGTTCTCCGCGCGCGTTGTCGAGGCGGAAGAGGCGTTCCGTATCGGGCTGCTCAATCACCTCGTGCCCTGCGCCGAGCTGCGCGCAAAGACCATGTGGCTGGCCGGGATGATCGCCAAGAACCGCCGCGATGCTGTCATGGGCGTGAAGGCGCTGCTGCTCAAGCACCTGGGATGCGACCTCGAAGAGCAGTGGTCGAACGAGCGCCACTACACGACCAGCGTGGTCCGTGGCGCCAAGGCCGAGGCCGCGTTCCCCGAATTCATCGCGCGCCACGGCCGGCCGCTCTCTTCATAACTGTCGCGCGAGGCGCTGGAGGACGGGCGGGGGTGGGGGCCGCTCGACGATCCGACTGACTGTGACGTCCCGGCGGGGACGCGCCCGCTTCTTCACCGCAGCCGCGCGCACATCGCGTACACCACGGATCGCTGAGCAGCCCCCACCCCCGCCCGCCCTCCAGCGGTGGCCGTCAGGAACATCCTTCTGGAACTCGTTCGTGATCCACCTGCTCGAAGACGGGTACGGCGTCCCCACGGTTCAAGAACTCTTCGGGCACCGCGATGCCACCCACGATGATCATCCCTGCCGAGCACGTGTTCTGCGCGTACAGGCCCCAAGGGTATTCGACCGGTCGTCGTTCCTCAACGCTACCGACGCGCCCGCGCCGTGTCGCCCGGCGCGCCAGGAAGAGGTGGCCGCCACGCAACTCCGCAGCACAATAGGGCGGGTGGCTGGCGGCGCGCATCAGGTCCGGCGTGCTAGACTGCGCCGTTCGCGACGTCGGGCGTGCTGCCCCGGGCGTCAACGAATCGAGGGTAGGTTCACAGCAGCACAACGGTTTGGTGAGGTAGCCATGGCAAAGCGACAGAACAACTCGGAGACGCCCGGTACCACCGCTGCCAACGTCGGCTACGAAGCCCAGCTCTGGCAGATGGCCGACGCGCTGCGCGGCAGCATGGACGCCGCCGAGTATAAGCACGTCTGCCTCGGCCTCCTCTTTCTAAAGTACATCTCCGACGCCTTCGAGGAACGCCACGAGTATCTCAAGCACGCCGTCGACGATCCGAAGGATGAGTACTACCTCCCACCCTCGACCCGCAACCGTATCGATGCCGTCGCCCGCCTGCTCGAGGACCCCGACGAGTACCGCGCCCAGAGCATCTTTTGGGTGCCGCCCGAGGCGCGCTGGTCCCACCTGAAGGCGCAGGCCCGCCAAAGCACCATCGGCCAGCTCGTGGACGACGCGATGACCGGCATCGAGCGCGACAACCCGGCGCTCAAGAGCGTGCTGCCCAAGGATTACGCCCGCCCCGCGCTCGACAAGACGCGCCTCGGTCAGCTCATTGACCTGGTCAGCAACATCAAGATCGGCGACGAGGCGAGCCGCGCCAAGGACGTGCTGGGCCGCGTCTACGAGTACTTCCTCTCGCAGTTCGCGAGTGCCGAGGGCAAGAAGGGCGGCGAGTTCTACACGCCACGCTGCGTGGTCAAGCTGCTGGTCGAGATGCTCGAGCCCTACCGTGGCAGGGTCTACGACCCTTGCTGCGGCTCCTCGGGCATGTTCGTGCAGTCGGTGGAGTTCATCCGCGCGCACGCCAAGGGGAACGGGAACGGCGGTAAGGCCAAGGCCGATATCTCAATCTACGGCCAGGAGTCGAACTACACCACCTGGCGGCTCGCCAGAATGAACCTCGCCATCCGCGGCATCGACGGCCAGATTGCGCCCGGGGACACTTTCCACAACGACCGCCACCCCGACCTCAAGGCCGACTTCATTCTCGCCAACCCGCCCTTCAACGTCTCCGACTGGGGCGGCGAGCGCCTGCGCGACGACAAGCGCTGGCAGTACGGAAGGCCGCCGGCGGGCAACGCCAACTTCGCCTGGGTGCAGCACATCGTTCACCACCTCGCGCCCGCAGGCGTGGCCGGCTTCGTGCTCGCCAACGGATCGATGTCGTCCAACCAGTCCGGCGAGGGCGAGATCCGCAAGAACCTGATCGAGGCCGACCTCGTGGACTGCATGGTCGCGCTGCCGGGCCAGCTCTTCTACTCGACGCAGATCCCTGCGTGCCTGTGGTTCCTCGCGCGCGACCGAAAGAACGGCAAGTTTCGCGACCGCCGTGGCCACATGCTCTTTATCGACGCCCGTAAGCTCGGCCCGCTCGTGGACCGCACCCATCGTGAGCTGACCGACGAGGACATCGCGCGCGTCGCGGGCACCTACCACGCCTGGCGCGGCGAGAAGGAGGCGGGCGTGTACGCCGACATGCCCGGCTTCTGCAAGAGCGCGCCGCTGGAGGAGGTCCGCAAGCACGGCCACGTGCTTACGCCCGGCCGATACGTCGGAGCCGAGGAGCAGGAGGACGACGACGAGCCGTTCGAGGAGAAGATGCGGCGGCTCACGGCGACGCTACGCGAGCAGCAGGCCGAGGCGGCGAAGCTCGATGCCGCCATCGCAGCCAACTTGAAAGCGCTTGGGTATGGCGGGTGAGACTCGGCCGTTCGGCGAGCTCTTTGCCGAACCGACACGAAATGGACTCACTCGGCCGAAGGCGGTACGTGGCGATGGGGTCAAGATGGTCAACATGGGTGAGCTCTTCGCTCATCCCCGACTCTGCAACGCACAGATGGACCGCGTTCCGCTGAGTCAATCGGAGTCCGAACGGTTTCTGCTCAAGGAAGGAGACCTGCTGTTCGCTAGACAATCGTTGGTACTGGAGGGGGCCGGCAAGTGCTCGATATTCCTCATGGACGACGAGGCAGTCACTTTCGAGTCGCACGTGACCCGTGTCAGGCTCGATCCCCGAAAGGCCAATCCTTCGTTCTACTTTTACTACTTGCAGTCGCACCACGGCCGGGCTGCGATTCGCAGCATTGTTGAACAGGGCGCAGGTGCGTCGGGAATACGTGGAAGCGATCTCGAAACGCTGGAGGTTGACTGGCGTCCGCTCTCCGAACAGCGCGCGATCGCCCACATCCTCGGCACGCTGGACGACAAGATCGAGCTGAACCGACGGATGAACGAGACGCTGGAGGCGCTAGCACGGGCGCTCTTCAAGTCGTGGTTCGTGGACTTCGACCCCGTTCGCGCCAAAGCTGAAGGTCTCGACCCCGGCCTCCCCAAGCCTCTCGCCGACCTCTTCCCCGCCCGCCTCGTCGACTCCGAACTCGGCGAGATTCCGGAGGGGTGGGAAGCGACATCCCTGCCCAAGACAATTGAGGTGAATCCAGCCCGCACGCTGCGTGCGGGCGTCGAAGCTCCCTACCTGGACATGGCAAACATGCCAACCAGGGGGCACTCACCCGATGAGGTCGTGCAACGACCCTTCGGGTCGGGCATGCGCTTCATGAATGGCGACACGCTAGTTGCACGCATCACCCCGTGTCTGGAGAACGGCAAGACCGCCTTCGTAGACTTCCTGAAGCCGGGGGAGGTTGGCTGGGGGTCTACCGAGTACATCGTTCTGCACCCGAGGCCACCGCTCCCGGAAGAGTTCGCGTACTGCCTCGCACGAAGCGCAGAGTTTCGTGATTTCGCAATCCAGAGCATGACGGGGTCCAGCGGGCGGCAGCGAGTGCCAGCGGAGTCGCTCTCTCATTTCCGCGTGGTCACAGCGCCGAAGCCTGTCTCAGAGTGGTTCGGCCGTTCGATCAGGCCGCTCTTCGCCCGCGCCGGTGCGGCAGCTAGGGATTCCCGCACCCTCGCGGCCCTGCGCGACACGCTGCTGCCCAGGCTCATCTCGGGTGAGCTGCGGGTGGCGGACGCGGAGAAATTCATCGGAAGGGCCGCGCAATGACCGCGCCCCTCCCGCCTTGGGCCAACGGCCCGTTCGAGCTCCTAGTCCACGCTGAAGGTCACCTGCGTGAGGGTGACGACTTCGACCGGCGCATCGCCCTTATCAGCTTCGACAATGCGATTGAAGTGGCCATCGCAACCTACCTCACACTGAATCCAATCCAGCGTGGCGGGCGCTCGTATCCGAAGGGCGATGTCGATAAGTGGCTGAACAATTACCACACGAAGCTTGAATTCCTTGAAGCCGAGATCGCGGCGAGAGGCGGCAGTTGGCAAGTCGCCAAGGGCCACATCATTTGGGGGCACGATCACCGCAATGTGCAGTACCACGGCGGATACAAAGGGACTCCAGAGAGGAACGTACTCAAGCTTGTTCGCGATGCGGCGCTCTGGGTGTTCGCGATGCTGTTCGACGTCAGCGACGCGGAGGTCGCGCTCGAGCAGGCGATTCTCGACAAGGCTCCGCCGACTGCGCCCTCCCGCGACCGGAAGTTCGATGTCGCGATAGACGGGCGGTACGGGATCGTCGAAGTTGGCGAGCAGAGCTACTACGCGAGCGAACTGCTCTTTGCGGTGGACGACGCCGCCTACCGTGACCTTGGAGGACGGTTGTGCGCAATTCCTGACGCATCCAGTTCAGGAACGGAAGAGCAGCCATGAACGACAATCGCTTCTTGGAGAGCGTTGTCGAAGAGGCCGCGCTGGCGTGGCTCGAGAGCGTCGGCTGGCAGGTCAGGAACGGCGCCGAGATCGCCCCCGGCGAACCCGCGGCCGAGCGTGACGATTACGGACAGGCTGCCCTGGCACAGCGGCTGCGCGATGCCGTCGCGCGGCTCAACCCGGCGCTGCCCCCCGAGGCGCTGGAGGACGCCTTCCGCAAGCTGACGCGGCCCGAAGGCGCGGAGCTCATCGTGCGCAACCGCGCGCTGCACCGACTGCTCGTCGATGGCGTGACGGTCGAGTACCGCGATGCCGAAGGCAGCATCCGCGGCGCGCAGGCGCGGGTGATCGACTTCGACGACCCGGCGGGTAACGACTGGCTGGCGGTGAACCAGTTCAGCGTGGTCGAGAACAAGCACTCGCGGCGGCCGGATGTGGTGCTGTGCGTGAACGGACTGCCGCTGGCGGTGGTGGAGCTCAAGAACGCGGCCGACGAGAACGCCACGATCTGGAACGCTTTCCAACAGCTTCAGACCTACAAGGCAGAGGTGCCGTCGCTGTTCGCTCTGAACGCTCTGCTCGCCATCTCCGACGGGGTGGAGGCGCGCGTGGGTACGCTCAGCGCTGGGCGGGAGTGGTTCAAGCCCTGGCGCACGATCGCGGGCGAGGGGTTGGCCGACGCGTATCTGCCGGAGCTCCAGGTGGTGATTGAGGGCCTGTGCGCGCCGCGGCGCTTCCTCGATCTGCTGCGCGACTTCATCGTGTTCGAGGACGACGGGGGCCGCATCGCCAAGAAGATGGCCGGCTACCACCAGTTCCACGCGGTGCAGGTGGCGGTGGGCGAGACGCTGCGCGCTGCGGAGCTGCGTCGCGCGGCCGACCGGGTTGCCGAGAGCGAGGGCCGGTACGAGGCGGGTCGCAAGCAGGGAGGCAAGCCCGGCGACCGGCGCGTGGGCGTCGTGTGGCACACACAGGGGTCGGGCAAGAGCCTGACCATGGCCTTTTACGCCGGCCGCATCATCCGCGAGCCGGCGATGGAAAACCCGACCCTCGTCGTACTCACCGACCGCAACGACCTCGACGACCAGCTTTTCGGCACCTTTTCGCGCTGCCAGGACCTGCTGCGCCAGCCGCCCGTGCAGGCGGAGAGCGCGGAGCATCTCAAGGGACTTCTCAGTGTCGACGCCGGCGGAGTCATCTTCACAACCATCCACAAGTTCCTCCCCGAACAGAAGGGGGACAAACACCCGACGCTTTCCGACCGGCACAATATTGTGGTGATCGCGGACGAAGCTCACAGAAGTCAGTACGAGTTCGGGTCCCATCTGGTCACGCGCAAGGACGGGACCGCGTACATGGGGCATGGCTTCGCCAAGAACATGCGCGACGCGTTGCCGCATGCCTCGTTCATCGGCTTCACCGGCACGCCTATCGAACTGCAGGATGCCAACACGCGCCAGGTCTTCGGCGACTACATCAGCATCTACGACATCCAGCGTGCCGTGCAGGACGGCGCCACGGTGCCGATCTACTACGAGAGCCGGCTGGCCAAGCTCGCACTCGACGAGGCCGAGCGGCCAAAGATCGACCCGGAGTTTGAGGAGGCGACCGAGGGCGAGGAGGTCGAGCGCAAGGAGAAGCTCAAGACGAAGTGGGCGCAGCTCGAGGCCGTGGTCGGCGCGGAGAAACGCCTCGGGTTGGTCGCGCAGGACATCGTCGAGCACTTCGAGAAGCGGCTCGAGGCGATGGACGGCAAGGCGATGATCGTCTGCATGAGCCGGCGCATCTGCGTGGAGCTGTACCGGGAGATCGTGCGGCTGAGAACCGATTGGGGTGGTGTCGAGGACGAGCGCGGCGCGCTCAAGGTGGTGATGACTGGCTCGGCCTCCGATCCGGGCGACTGGCAGCCGCACATCCGCAACAAAGCCCGGCGCGAGGCGCTGGCCAAACGCTTCCGGGATCCGAAGGACCCGTTTCAGATCGTCATCGTTCGCGACATGTGGCTCACGGGTTTCGATGCGCCGAGCCTTCACACGATGTACGTGGACAAGCCGATGCGCGGGCACGGGCTCATGCAGGCGATCGCGCGGGTCAATCGCGTGTTCAAGGACAAGCCCGGCGGGCTGGTCGTGGACTACCTGGGCCTCGCCCAGGAGTTGAAGCAGGCGCTCGCCACGTATACGGAGAGCGGCGGGACCGGGCGGACGGCGCTGGATCAGGACGAGGCAGTCGCCGTGATGCTGGAGAAGTACGAGGTGTGCACCGCCCTCTTTCACGGTTTCGACTGGTCGAAGTGGACGACCGGCGCGCCACAGGAACGGCTCGGCCTGCTCCCGCCCGCCCAGGAACACATCCTGAAGCAAGAGAGCGGCAAGGACCGGTGCGTGCGCGCCGTGCGCGAGCTGTCGCAGGCCTTCGCGCTGGCGGTGCCGCACGCCGAGGCCCTGCGCATCCGCGACGACCTGGCGTTCTTTCAGGCGGTTCAGGCGGTGCTCGCCAAGCGAGCGCCCGGCGAAGCCCGACCCGAAGAGGATCTCGACCACGCGGTCCGGCAGATCATCTCGCGAGCAGTGGCACCCGAGGGCGTGATCGACATCTTCGCTGCGGCCGGACTCGCAAAGCCCGACATCTCGATTCTCTCGGAAGAGTTCCTGGCCGAAGTGCGCGCGATGCCCCAGCGCAACCTCGCCGTGGAGTTGCTGCAGAAGCTGCTGAAGGGCGAGCTGAGCACGCGCCGGCGCAAGAATGTCGTCCAGGCGCGTTCGTTCTCCGAGATGCTCGAGCAGACGATCCGCCGCTACCAGAACCGCGCCATCGAGGCGGCGCAGGTAATCGAAGAGCTGATCAAGCTAGCGAAGGAGATGCGAGAGGCCAGCGCCCGCGGCGAGTCACTCCGGCTCTCGGAGGACGAGCTGGCGTTCTACGACGCGCTGGAGACGAACGACAGCGCCGTGAAGGTCCTGGGCGACGAGACCCTGCGGACTATCGCGCAGGAACTGGTCAGGACCGTGCGCGCCAACGTCACGATCGACTGGACGCTTCGCGAGAACGTCCGCGCCCAGCTGCGTGTGCTTGTTAAACGGATTCTTAGGCGGTACGGCTATCCGCCCGACAAGCAGGAGAAGGCGACGGAGACGGTGCTGGAGCAGGCCGCATTGTTGTCGGGCGAGTGGGCAGTCGCGTGAGCTGAGAGTTCTAACTGGAGGGTGATGATGAACGAGCCGTTGATCGCCTCCGATCCCAAGGTGATGATGGGCAAACCCGTCGTTGCGGGAACTCGCATCACCGTCGATCTCATCCTGGAGAAGTTGGGTAGTGGCGAGTCCGTCGAGGCCGTGCTCGAGGCCCATCCGCGCTTGACGCGTGAGGGGGTTTTGGCGGCCCTGCGATTCGCAGCTCAGGCGCTCCGGGCGGAAGTCGTCTACCCCGTGAGTGCTAAATCCGCGTGAACCTGCTCGCAGATGAAAGCGTCGAGGGGCACGTGGTGGAACGTCTTCGACACGACGGCCATGACGTTATCTACGTAGCCGAGTTAGCCCCCAGTATTGTTGACGAGGAGGTTCTGCACCAGGCGAATGCCCGTGGGGCCGTTCTCGTGACCGCGGACAAGGATTTCGGTGAACTGGTCTTCCGGCAGGGTCTCGTACACTCGGGAGTGGTTCTGCTTCGGCTTGCCGGCTTGGCGAACGTGACGAAGGCAGAGATCGTCTCGGAGGTCTGCAGACTCCGGGCGGCGGAACTGATCGGAGCTTTCACGGTCATCTCACCTGGGCAGGTTCGTATTCGGCGGAAGCCCTGACGCTCAACCAAGTGCGGCCCCACCGGAGCAGCTCGCCGAATCGTCGCTAGGACGGTGCGGTCGGTGTGACGGCGCCGCCGCTCACGAGGCGATGGACGTCCCGCTCATCGAGCCCCGCCCACTCGAGGATCGCGCGCGCTTCGCTTCCGAAGGCGGCGGTCGGGGGGCCGGGGGTGAAGCCGTCGCCGTCGAGGTGAACCGGCGAACCGAGCACGGTGACCGTCCCCAGCGCGGGGTGCTCGAAGCGGTGGAACATTTCGTTCGCCGCCGGCTGAGGGTCGTCGAGGATCTCGACGGGGAGGGCCACGCCGCTGGCGGGGACGCCGCGGGCGTCGAGGATGGTCTTCCACTCGGCCGTGGTGCGCGAGGCCACCGTGGCTTCCACCGCGGTCTTGAGCGCGGCGTAGTGCGCGTCGACGTCGGCGACCTTTCCGTCGATCGCGGGATCCTCGTGGCCGACGGCGGCGATGAACCTCCGGCGCAGCGAGGGGCTGCCGCAGGCGACGGCGAGCGCGGCGTCCTTCGTCGCGTAGGTGCGGACGTACAGGGTCGAGCTGCCGGCGGCGCGATTGCGGGGCATGCGCTGGACCTGCTCGGTGAACGGGACGCCGCCCTCGCGGGCGCGGGCGAGCCATTCGCCGAAGGCGGCGTGGCGGGGGGCGTCGAGCGACTCCACGCGGACCATGAGGTTGTTCTGGAGCGCGAGGGCCGCCAGCAGCAGTGACGTGTCGACGCGTCCGCCCCGGCCGGTACGCTCGCGGCGAAAGAGGGCCGAGGCCACGCCGAACGCGAGCAGGCTCGCGGCCATGTAGTCGGCGATCGGCGACTCGCCCGACGTCGGCAGGCCCTCGTTGACCTTGCCGCCCGTGACCATGAGCCCGCTGCGCGCTTGGACGACGTGATCCATCCCGGCCAGCGTGGCGTCGGGACCGCGCGGTCCGAACGCGGTCACCGTTCCGACGACGAGGCGCGGGTAGTGCGGAGCGAGCTGCTCGTACTCGAGTCCCATTTCGGCGGCGAGGCCGGGGCGCATGTTGGCGAGGACCACGTCGGCGCGGGCCAGCAGCGCGTCGAGGATCTC
>Ga0193725_1000536_pt1 | contig 11037 bp, 9 predicted proteins | sample H2a2metaG_FD_143058 | JGI IMG/M metagenome (GOLD analysis project Ga0193725, IMG submission 143058) | Soil microbial communities from a riparian zone of the East river system, Colorado, United States - H2a2 | ecosystem: Environmental > Terrestrial > Soil > Riparian zone | place: USA: East River...
GACGTCGAGAGCGAGGTCGGCGATGTCGGGGACGCGGCCGGCGCCGTGGACCACGAGGTCCGCCTCGAAGCGCTGCGCTCTCCCTCCGGCGTCACCCCGCACGGCGACGCCGTCCCCCCTTCGCTCCACGGCGCTGACGTCGACGCCCAGCTCGACGCCGATGCCCAGCTCGCGCGTGCGCTTCACGAGCTGATCGACGAGATCGGGATCGAACGCCTCGAGCGGACGAGGGCCGCGGTGGACGATCGTCGCGCGGGCGCCCGCGCGCGCGACCAGGTGAGCGAACTCGAACGAGATGAAGCCGCCGCCGATGAAGACGATCCGCGGGGGCAGCGCGTCCAGCTCCAGGAACCGGTCGCTGGTCACCACGTGCTCGGCGCCGGGAAACGTCAGCGGCTGGGGGACCGCGCCGGCGGCGATCAGCACGCGGTTGCCGGTCAGCCGGTCGTCGCCCACGGCGACCGTGGTCGGTCCCACGAACTTCGCGCGGCCGTGAAACGCCTCGATCCCGGCTTTCGCGTAGCCTTCTTCGGTGCCGCGTGGGATCGGATCGGTCACCGTGCGCTTCACCCGCATCCGCTCGGGCCAGTCGACGGCGACGCCGTCGGCGCGGACGCCCTTGCCGGCGAGGGCACGCGCCGCGTGAACCGCCTCGGCCGCGACGACCATGATCTTCTTGGGGATGCATCCCCGCAGCGCGCACGTGCCGCCGAACGGGCGTGAGTCGATCACCGCGACCGTCCAGCCCGCCGCGCGACAGCGAGAGGCGGCCTTCGACGCGACGCCGGTGCCGATGACGATCAGGTCGTAACGCTTGTCCATGGTGAGACCTCCGTCCTCCGTGTCCGCGGCCGGCGGGCACAGGCCACGAGCCCGCCCCCGCCCCACGACATCAGCGTCTCACTCTTCGGGCGCGGGCAACGCCTCCACGCGGCCGGGGCTCTCGCGGGCGCGCTCGTTCTGCTCGGCGCGGACGCGCTTCATGAACGGGATCAGCGGGAGGATGCCCATGAAGATGAGCGCCATCAGCCAGAAGTCGTCCATGTAGGCCAGCACCTGGGACTGCTCCACCGCGCCGCGATAGATCATGGCGAGCGCGCGGCGGCTGGCCGTGGTGGCGTCGGCGCCCTGGGCGAGGAAGTGGGCGGTCCACTGCTTGAGCCGCGCGGCGGTTTCCGGATCCCACGAGTCGATGTGACCGACCAGCTGCGTCTGGTGCGCCTGGCTGCGTCGCACGAGCATGGTGGTCGCCATGGCGATGCCGATGCTGCCGCCGACGTTGCGCACGACGTTGTAGGCGGCGGTGGCGTTGCCCAGCTTTTCCATGCGAATCGTGGCCAGCGTGAGCACCTGGAGCGGCGGGAAGACGAAGCCCATCGCGAAGCCCTGGAGAAAGCGCGGCCACGCCAGGCTCCAGTAGTCCATCCCCAGCGTGACGTGGGTCATCATCAGCGTGGCCACGATGTTCAGCCCACAGCCGCCGGCCAGCATCAGCCGCTGGTCCATCCGCGATATCAGCCGCCCCGAGAACATGAGCGCGATCATGGTGCCGAGCCCGCCCGGCGCGAGCACGAGGCCGGCGTTCCAGGCATCGTACCCGAGGATCTTCTGCGTATAGAGGGCGATCAGCAGCACGCTCGAGTTGAAGCCGAGCCCGATGAGCGCGATGCAGAGCGTCCCCACCGCGAAGTTCCGGTCGTTGAACACGTTGAGGTCGAGGATGGGCTCGGTCGTCATCAGCTCCCGCGCGACGAACGCGGCGAGGGCCAGGACGGCGAGCACGAGAAACGCCACGATGAGCTCCGAGTCGAACCAGTCCTCCCGCTGGCCGAGGTCGAACATGAGCTGGAGCATGCCGAAGCCGATCACCATGAGCACCAGGCCGATGGCGTCGATGCGCTTGGGCTTGCGCACGAACGGCGCGTCGAACAGAAACACGCTGGTCATGACGAAGCCGAGCACCCCGATGGGCAGGTTGATGTAGAAGATCCAGCGCCACGACCAGTTGTCGCAGACCCAGCCGCCCAGGGTCGGTCCGAGGATGGGCGCCAGCATGATCCCCACGCCCCACACCGACATGGCCGTGCCCCGCTGCCGGAGCGGAAAGATCTCCCACATGATGGCCTGGGCCATGGGGATGACCGGTCCGCCGCCCAGCCCCTGGAAGATACGCATGGCGACCAGGAACTCGAGCGAGGGCGCGATGCCCGACAGGAACGAGCTGACCGTGAACAGCACCGTGCAGATCAGGAAGAACCGCCGCCGTCCGAAGCGCGCCGACAGCCAGCCGGTGGCGGGAATCACGATCGCGTTGGCGGCGAGGTAGGACGTCACGACCCACGACATCTCCTCGATGCCGGCCGACAGCGAGCCCTGCATGTGGGGCAGCGCGACGTTGGTCACGCTGGTGTCGAGGACCTGCATGATGACGACCATCATCACGGTCAGCGTGATGGCCCACCGGCGCGCAGGCGACAGCGGCGCGTCGGTCATGGTCGCGTCAGAGCGCGCGGAGGAAGGCGACCAGCGCGTCCACCTCGGAGGGCTGCAAGCCCGCTCCGAACAGGGTGTCGTAGAACAGGATGACGTCGTGCAGGGTCGCCGCGCTGCCGTCGTGGAAGAACGGCGCCCGCGCGGAGACGCCGCGCAGGGTCGGGACCTTGAATGTCTGAATGTCTTCGCACCGTCCGGTCACGAGGGCGCGCCCCGGATCCGTCGTGCGGACGACCCGCTGCGTGGACGGGCAGAACAGCGTGTAGAGGGGAAGGTCCGGAGTGCGGCGCGCCACGCTGGCGACGCCGGTGTCGAAGAAGGCCCCGACCGACTGGTTGCCGATATTGGGCGTGTTGTGGCAGCTGCCGCACTTGAGGCCGGACCCTCCAAGGTCTCGCGTGTTGAAGAGCACCTCGCCTGACCCGATGGCTCGACGCGCCTGGGTGACCGCGTCCGACGATGGAGGCAGGCCCGCCCACGCCTGGTAGAGGCTGAACACGATCGGTGACCCGTTCGCCCCGAAGTTGATGCCCGGGAAGAACGGCTGGGTGGAGAGCGCCTCCGGCCCTCCGGTGCCGCCGTCCGCCGAGAGACCCCCGGCGTTCGCGTCGGAGACCTGCGCCAGGAACAGCGTCTCTTCGAGGTCGACGATGGTCCCCTGCTCCGCCGCCGTCAACGAGTGGGCCGCCTCCGCGTGCCCGAGCGTCGCGTCGTTGGCCTGGCGAAGGAGATCGAACCGCACCCCCCCGACCGTGGTCTCGCGTCCGTCCCACATGACCGAGGTGATAAACGCGAGGTTGGTCACGGGCAGCGGCCGGCGAAACAGCGACAGCCGCGTGGGATTCGCGTAACCGTACGGATCCTCGACGGCCTGGACGATGAACTCCGCCCCGGCGGGCGGGGCCAGCTCGATGCGGATGACGCCGCGGGAGAGCAGCATGCTGTAAGCGGAACGCCGGGCGGCGAGGGTCGAGACGTCGGCGTTGGGCGAGTTGCTGCCGTCGTTGGTGCGGAAGATGGGATCGAACCCGTTCGTGGCGTCGAAGCGCGCGCGGAGGTTGGCCGGGGTGACCGACATCCCATCGGTCGGCATGTGACACACCACGCACATCCGGCCGTTGGTCCCGAAGTCTTGCGCGAACGGGTGCGGCAGATTGATCGGACCGGCCGACGAGAAGATTCTCGTGACGCCGGTTTCACTGGGAACGTCCGCGATGGGCCCGACGGTTTGCGTCCAGCCCGCGCCACCGTAAAGGAGAAACACGACGAGAACCACGACTGCGCAGAGCGCGGAACGGGGCTGGAGGCGGACGGTCATGCGTGTCGATGCGTGGGGGGCCCGTCGGCGCGGCCCCCCACGCGCTTGATCCTCTTCCCTACGGCTACTTCTTGGCGCGAGCTTCGAGCAGGAGCTTGATCTCGTTGGCCGCGGCGCGCCACAGCGGGGCACCCTGCGCCTCGTAGGCGTCCTGGACCTGCTTGCGGAAGTCGTTCATGGCCGCGTCCTTGGAGGCCTGGTCGGCGCCCGCCTTGTCGATGGTCAGCGAGCGGATGATGGCGGCCTTGGTGGTGGCGGCGTGCGCGCGCTCGGTCCAGCGCCCGAGCTCGTTCCAGTCCTTGTCGAAGAAGACGGCGACCGGAATGGACTGGTAGCCGTTGTTGAGGACGGCGTCGCGGATGTCCGGGTTCGCGTCGCGGAGGAAGCAGCGCAGCTCGCAGCCGGGGATCGCGTCGGCGACGTGGGCGACCAGGGGCGAGTTGCGATGGACGTCGCCGCACCAGTTCTCGACGGTCATGATCACGTGCTTGACGCCCGCGACGCTGCCGAAGAACTTCTTCTCGTCGTCGGTCAGCTTGGACTTTTCGTAGTTGGACTCGGTCCGGGCGCGGGTGTCGCCCATCTGGGCCATGTAGTCCTTCCAGGTCAAGCCGGTCGCGAAGCGCTTGTCGTCCATCGGGATCTGAGTCTGAGCCATATCATCTTCTCCTTCGGTGAGGGTTCGAAATCGCAATCCTTTTTACACGAAATTCGGGGCGCCGTCGAGCGACCCCTGGTGGGTCATCTGTGAAAGGCGACCCGTGACCCCCCTGCCGTTGGCATGGCGAATCCTTTGAGATCATATCGGCATCCAAGTAAGCCCAAGAGGGAGAGATCCACGTCCAGAGCGCGACAGGGGACGGCGATGAATGGCGGCGTCCGAGCAGGAACGTCACCCGAGGCGATGTCCGGGCGTTGGTTTCACGATTGCCGCTCGAAAGCCGCCACCCGCGTATCGTCGCCAACAGTCGTGGGACGAAGCACACCATTGTCACGCAGGAAGAGGAACGAACCAGCGAAGCTTTCCGCTGTCGGCTAGGCGAGGCACCGCCGTAACGGCCTGCACGGCGACGATCGGCTCTTCGACGCCGGCCGATGTGAGCGCTTCACGGACGCGCTCGGCGATCACTTCGAGGTTGGCGGGGCGGCCCACGCGGACATCGATATCGGCCCCCCGCACGGTCTGCCGTACCTGGTATTCGGTCACGCCGGCGGGGGCGATGGCGCTGCGAAATGCATATGGCAGCACGACCCGGTCGCCGTAGTGAAACGCATCGCCGTGTCGACCCGAGACCTCGATTCGCCGCCCAGGCCACTTCCCGGGGTGAGTACCCGGGTCCAGAAAGATCACCTCGTCGTTCAGCTCGTAGCGGATGAGGGGAAGGATATGGTTGATGACGTTGGTGAGCAGGAGTTTGTCTGACCGCGTCCCTGAAGGGACGAGTCGTCCGGCCAGGTCCACCGGCTCGAGCACGGCATTATCTTCCCCGAGGTACAGCGCATCGTCGTCTGGATATCCGACCGCGAGGTTCATCGACTCCGAACTGCCGTAGACGTTCATCACGAGCGCTCCGAAGGCCTCTTCGAGAACCGCCCGCGTCTCGGGCCGGAGTGGTTCGGTCTGGCACTGGATCAGTTCGGGCTTGATGTGGACGCGTCCGCCAAGGGCTTCGAGCGCCAAGGCGTGCAGCAGCGTTGGGAACCCGACGAGACGAGTAGGCTGGTACTGCTCGAGTGTCTGCACCATCTCGGGCAGCGGCGTCCAGGGCCACAGGTAGACGCCCGGGGCGTTTGGGCCGGCGAAACACCGCCCGACGGCCGCGCTGAGGGTACCGGGAAAGGCAGATTGGACGTATGCGGGACGTAGCGGTGGCGGGACGCGGCCCGCCGCTTGTTCTGCCCACTTGAAGGCGCGCCTCGCCACGAGCACACCGCTCACCATGCCAGGCGCGTCCCACGCGAAGACACCGCGGCGACCGGAGGAGCCGCTTGTCGTGACGATGTGATAGGCGCTCAAGGCAAACGACGGCTCGCCGGAAGTGGCGCGTTCGAGCGTCTGCTCGGCGACGGCCAGCGTGAGACGGCGATCACAGACGATCTCGTCCCAGTGCGCCATGACATCGTCCTTGGTCATCGTCGGCAGCTCATGGAACGTCTCGGCCGTCACGTCTTCCGGCTCCACGCCGGATAGCCGCTCCCCGTGCCATGGCGAGTTGGCCTTCGCATGCGCGATCAGGGCGCGAAGACGTTGATCACGCAGTCGATGGAAGTCGGCGAGGGACCAGTCCCGCTTCGTGACTTCCTTGGGCATTCCGGCATTGAACCGGCCGACGTACTGCTGACGTTCGGTCTCGTAAGAATCCGACATTGCCGCCTCCTGTGCTCTACACTGCCTCGCGGCCGATCGCGCTGTCGGGCATGATCCCGAGTCGGATGATGTGGCGCGCGAGAAGACAACCGAGGCCTCCCGACACCGATCCGGCGACGCCGCCCAAAAGTGACGCCACCAATGGAAAAGGCTTCCTGACCTCGAAAAACACGTAGACGATGATGAAGACGAAGAACACCCCGGCGAGAGCGCCTGCCACCACGGCCGGGAGAAGCTGCGTCGGCTTCGTGCGGCGCCAGCCGAACACCGCGTCGAGGATCAGGCCTTGCGCCGGCAGGACGACGAGGCCAAAGACGCCGATGGGCAGAATGAACGAGCCCACGATGCCCTCCACGACCCCTGAAAAGGCGTTCGTGAAGGGACGGCCGACCAGCGCTCGGATGAAGACGCCGCCCATCGGCCAGATAAAGCTGGCCCACACCGGGATCGGGACGATTCCCGCCGTGGCGACGGTCACGGCCGGAGCCGTGAGGGCGACGAGCACGGTCACCAGAGCCGAAAAGATCGTGATCAGCGCGACGTCTCTCGCGGGAAAATGCACGCTTCGTGTCATCAACCCCTCCCCTCGGCGTAGGCGGTCATGTGCCGACTCGACTGAGGATCCCGGCCACGAGAACGACGAGGCTCACCCCAACCGCGCAAGCGTCGACGACGCGAAAGTGCGGTGGGTAGCACGACGTCCGATGCGCCGTCGCACCATAGGCCCGCGTTTCCATGGCCGCGGCCATGTCGGTCGCTCGACGGATGGAGCACCCGATCAACGGCACGATGACCACCGGAAGGAATCGGGCCCGACTGATGAGACGGCGGTCCCACTGAAGTCCGCGCGCACGCTGGGCCGCGACGACGGTCACGATGTCCTCGATCAGGACCGGGATCAGGCGCAGTGCCGCCCCGGCCGCGAAGGCGACGGAATGCGGGACGCGCAGACGTGACAGCGCCGCGGCAAAATCCTCCGGGCGGGTCGTGTAGATGAACACGCCAGCCGGCGCGACCAGGCTCAGCCACCGGAGCCCGAGCAGGATACCCTTCTGTAGACCAAACGCGGTCACGGTCAGCTGGAGAGGCCCCCAGGCCAGGTGAAACAGCAGGCGGTTGTCGCCGCTGTAGCTGGCGAACAGCATCCGGTCCCCGTGATAGGGCGACATCAACACGTTGATCACCGTGATGGCGAGGGCGGGCAGCAGCGCAGCGCGCATGAACACCAGCCACGGATGACCAACGCGGGCCATCACGGCGAGCGCTGCCACGATCACCAGCATCACCGCGAGCAGACGCGGATTCGGAACGATGAAGCTCACGGACCCGGCGACGCACAGCCACACGAGCTTCGTCAACGGATTCAGACGGTGGATGAAGCTCGAACGCGGAAGATATCCAGCCTGCACGGCTACGCCCCGAAGACTCCAGCGACGAATTCGTCACTCAGAATGCGGGTGGGAGGCCCGTCGGCGCACACGCAGCCGTCGGAAAGAACGACGACCCGATCGCTGTGCCGGACCAGTTCGAGGTCGTGTGTGATCGTGATGACGAGCCGGTCCTGTGCCGTGAGCGTGCGAATGAACAGCCGCAGAGCCTCCAGGTCGGGCCCCGTCATTCCGAGCGTCGGCTCATCGAGAATGAGGACACGAGGGTGCCCGGAGATGACCGAGGCGATCGCCACGCGCTGCTGCTCACCACCGCTCAGGACAAAGGGTGACTCATGGGCTTGGCCGCCCAGCCTCACGGCGGCGAGCGCAGCATCGACGGACAGCTCGACCTCGTCCTTGCCCCACCCCAGATTCTTGGGATAGAAGGCGAGTTCCTCCTTCACCGTCGACGCGTGCAGTGCGTGCAAGGGATTCTGGAAGACGTACCCGACGACCCCGCACAGCGACCGGGACGAATGCGATGAGGTGTCTAGCCCGCCTACGGTCACCCGCCCCCCGGTCGGTCTCAACAGGCCGCTCGTCAGCTTGGCCAAAGTCGTCTTGCCGCATCCGTTCCGCCCGATCACGCAGGCCCAGGAACCAGCCTCGAGCGCGAGGGAGACGTCCGTCAGGACCTCCGGCCCATACGGGTAGCGGAAGGTCACCCCCTCGAACGCAACAGCTACGTCGGAAGGGGCGACACGCAGGGGTCCACGCCTCTTCACCTCGCCGGCCAGGCCATCCTCTCGCTCATGGGAGCCGGCGGCCTCGGCGAATCGTAACCACGCCCGCGGCGCCGACGTGGTCGAGCACCTCTCATCGCTAGCGACCGTGTGGTCCTCGAGCCAAATGACCCGGTCGGCGAGCGTCCGGACCTGGCGGACGCGCTGCTCGACGATAACCACCGTGAACCCCGCCTGCCGCAAGCTGGAGAGATGCGCGAGAAACTCCGACGCCCCTCCCGGGTCGATGTTCGAGAGCGGTTCGTCGAAGAGCAGGATCGAGGACCGCATGACCAGGGTGCCCGCGATGGCGAGCCGCTGCTTCTCGCCCCCCGACAGCGTGGTGACGGGCCTGTGCCGGAGATGGGTGATCCCGACGAACTGAAGAGCCGCCTCGCAGCGGGCCCTTCCTTCGTCAGCAGGGACGCCGAGGTTCTCGACGCCGAAGGCCACCTCGGACTCGACGGTCGACGTCAGCATCTGCCCGTCGGGATTCTGAAAAACCGTACCGACCCAAGTGGCAATGGCCGCCACCGCGAGCCCGGCTACGTCAGAACCGAAGACGGAGGCCCTTCCCTCGTACTGCCCTTGGTACAGATGCGGGACCAGGCCGTTGAGGCAGCGCAGGAGGGTGGTCTTCCCTCCGCCGCTTGGCCCGGAGATGAGCACGCACTCGCCCGGTGCGATCTCGAATGAGACATCGCGGAGCGCCCATTCGCGACGCCGGGCATAGCGAAAGGACAGACGCTCGACCTTGAGGGCACTCGTGAGCGCCCCGCTCGCCGGTCGCTCGGAGCGCTCAGCGAGGGTCGTATCCTTCAGCATGCGAATTTCCAGCGCCCGATCCAGCGCTCGAGCCGCACCAGCAGCACGTTGAGACCGAGACCAATGATCCCGACGACCAGGATCACGGCGTAAAGCGTGGGTGTTGCGGAGGTGCTCTGAGCGGCCGCCGCCCGTACCCCGAGGCCATACTTCGCGCCGACCAACATCTCGGTCACGACCACGATGATCACGCTGAGCGAGACGGCTGTTCGGATGCCGACGACGATCGCCGGGAGCGATTCCAGCAGGACGATCGACGTAACTACGTGGCGCCACGTCGCACCCAGAAGCCGGTTGCACTGCTGGCGCACCTTCGAGCAGTTGCGGACGCCCTCGGACGTCGTGAGCACGATGAGCGTGGTCGCGCCGAACACGACGACGCCAACGCGCGACGCGTCGAACGGCCCCAGGATGAGCTGGCTGACCGGGTAGACGACGATCGGCGGAATCGAACGGAGGAAGTCCATGACGCCACGGGTGCTCCGCCGAGCACCTTCGTTCAGCCCCAGGACGACGCCCACCGGCAGGCCGATCGCGATCGCCAAGGCCAGCCCATACCCGACCCGGCGCAGGGAGTCGGTTGCATCCCACAGCAGGTCGCCGGATGCGGCCCATGCCTTCACCGCCATCGCGGTCTCACCAGGTGTCGCGAGAAACAACGGGTTCACCAGTGGCTTCCCGCCGAACGTGATCAGGCCGATCGTCTGCCAGATGGCGAGCACCACGAGGAAGCCGACTCCTGGCGTCACGAGTCGGGGCACTCCGGTCGAGGGAGCCGGACGGACATCATGTGCTGCTGTAGATGATCGTCTTGGCTTCGATCATCTCCGCGGAGCACAAGTCTTCCCGGCTACGAGGATGGGAGAACGGAGCCTCCACGTCGGCGAGGACTGTGAGCGGCGGTCCGGCAACGGCGAGCACGTGGTCGCACACGACCATCAAGTCGTCGAGATTGTGGGAGACGATCATCATCGCGATCTTGCGCTGCTTGGACCAGAGCGCGAGACGTTGGCGAAGCGTGAACATCCGATGCAGGTTGATCGCCGAGAACGGCTCGTCGAGCAGGATGAGCTGCGGTTGCTGGATCAAACATCGGAGCAGGGCGAGGATCTGCTGCTGGCCGCCGCTCAGGCTGTACGGAAACTTCCGTAGATCGATGGGGTCGTCGAAGACGCTGACCACTTCGGCCAGCGCCGCTTCCGCCTCCTGCCGCGATCCGCCGCGGAATCGAACGGGAAGCAGGAGGTTCGTCCTCGCCCGAAACCACGGCAGGAGGGTCTCAGCGTAGTCCTGGGCAAGGTAGGACATGCGGATCTCTGCATCGACGCCCAGCTCGATCCCTCCGCTGTCAGCCCGGGCGTAGCCGCTGATGACGTTCAGCAGGGAGCTCTTGCCGCACCCGTTCGGCCCGAACACCCCGAGGATCTCGCCCTGCCTCAGCTCCAGCGACAGATGGTCCAAGACCCGGAGGCCGCCCGCCTTCCCGACGCTGTACGTGACGTCGACCAGGCGAAGCACCGGGGGGCCGACATGATGACGTCCGCGACACACAACGTCCGCGCTCACCGATACACGAGCCCGTCGAGGAGCAAGGGCTTCTCGATGATCCGCATCTCGAGGTATGACCGGGCGACTTTATGAAGCGCCTGCTCGTCGACCTGGTGCGACGGCACATACAGAGAGCTGGGATAGAACTTCACGAACTGCCGCTGTTCGGTGGGCAGATACTCCTTCATGTGCTCTTTCGCGGCGGCGGGATTCGTGTTGATATCGGCGATTCCGTCATTCAGCGCGTCGACGATCCTTCGAACGAGCCCGGGATTCGCGTCCGCGAAATCCTTCCGCACGTTGAACGCCCCGAACGGGAACGGTGACCACAGA
>Ga0193725_1000537_pt1:0-7500 | contig 11034 bp, 8 predicted proteins | sample H2a2metaG_FD_143058 | JGI IMG/M metagenome (GOLD analysis project Ga0193725, IMG submission 143058) | Soil microbial communities from a riparian zone of the East river system, Colorado, United States - H2a2 | ecosystem: Environmental > Terrestrial > Soil > Riparian zone | place: USA: East...
AAAAAAAAAAAAGAATATTCTATATATATCTAGAAATCTATAATATATATATAGAATATATAAATAGAATAATCGAAATAAAATATTTTCAAAAATTGTATAAAAAATGAATAATATAGTCGATATCAGATTAGAAATATTCTATAATTCTTAGAGAAATAGATTCTTAAATAGAATAGATAAATAGATTATCTAAATCGAAATTGAAAATATTCTTTAATTTGAAGAATAAAGAATATTTTCAATGGTTATATATGTTCTATCTACCTTTATACTTTAGTTTTAATATCGTTTCAAACTACTTTTTCGTATAAAGAGTGGAATGACATTGATTATATAACCGTAACTATATCAATTTAAACTACTTAGGTTTTTTCAATGCAAAGAAAAATTTAAGTATATAAAAAATTTTTCCTGGTCATATCAATAAGGTCATGAAATTTCGATTTCTTTGTCTTTTTTTTTTTTTTCATATAATGTATTTTCGTTTTTTTTTTTTTTTTTTTTTTTTTACATATAATGGATTTGCCTGAAACGCTGCACGATTTTCTTTTAGTCTTTCTGGGATCAGGTCTTATATTAGGAAGTTTAGGAGTAGTATTACTTACCAACCCAATTTTTTCTGCTTTTTCCTTGGGAATGGTTCTTGTTTGTATATCTTTATTATATATTTTAGCAAACTCGCATTTTGTAGCTGCATCACAGCTACTTATTTACGTGGGAGCTATTAACATTTTAATCATATTTGCTGTGATGTTCATGAATAGTTCCGAATATTACCAAGATTTTAATCTTTGGACCGTAGGGGATGGAATTACTTTGATAGTTTGTACAAGTATTTTTGTTTCACTAATAACTATTATTTCAGATACATCATGGTACGGAATTATTTGGACTACAAGACCAAATCATATTATTGAGCAAGATTTGATAAGTACTAGTCAACAAATTGGAATTCATTTATCAACAGATTTTTTTCTTCCATTTGAACTAATTTCAATAATTCTTTTAGTTTCTTTGATAGGTGCAATTGTCGTAGCTCGACAATAATAAATCTTTCTTCTATTTTTTTTTTTTCAATTTTATCACATTCATTTCTGTCGAATTCTATGTGAAGTGAAAGAGTTTTTATGTAGAAATTCTTTTTTTTTTATTGCCAATATATTCTTTTGTTGCAGACTTGTTATATTCTTTAGTCAATTGAATCTGTTGAATTGTTGTTCATATTGAATTGAAATGAATCAAAATTTATAAGGAGTTGGTCAATGATGCTCGAACATGTACTTGTTTTGAGTGCCTATTTATTTTCTATTGGTATCTATGGATTGATCACGAGCCGAAATATGGTTAGAGCCCTTATGTGTCTTGAACTTATACTGAACGCAGTTAATATAAATCTAGTAACTTTTTCTGATTTTTTTGATAATCGGCAATTAAAAGGAAATATTTTTTCAATTTTTGTTATAGCTATTGCAGCCGCTGAAGCGGCTATCGGACTGGCTATTGTTTCCTCAATTGCTCGTAACAGAAAATCAACCCGTATCAATCAATCGAATTTGTTGAATAAATAGCATTAATCATATCATAAAATAAAGTAGAATTTCAAATAGTGTAATAGTAATCAATTCTTTTTAGTATTTATTCGACACAACTTAGGATCATATCATGTTTGCATTGTCTAAATCATAAGAAATCAAAGTATCCTGGTCCTCTTCTATTCCCTCTTCTAAATTTATCTAGACCCCTTTTTTTATTAACAGTTAACAATATTATCACAAATCATTGATTCATCTGGTATCAAAATATACGATTCATTTACGAGTTTACTAGATCGATAATTTTCATTTTTGAACATCAAAAATTACTATAGATATAATGTCACATTCAGTAAAGATTTATGATACATGTATAGGATGTACTCAATGTGTCCGAGCCTGTCCCACAGATGTATTAGAAATGATACCTTGGGATGGATGTAAAGCTAAGCAAATAGCTTCTGCCCCAAGAACAGAGGACTGTGTTGGTTGTAAGAGGTGTGAGTCCGCTTGTCCGACGGATTTCTTAAGTGTTCGAGTTTATTTATGGCATGAAACAACTCGAAGTATGGGTCTAGCTTATTGATACGTTTCAAAAAACACCACACGAATACCTTTTTTACTGGCAAAAACTCGTGCTCAAAATAAAATAGAAAAAATAGAAAATCTATTTTTTCTATTTTATTTTGAGCACGGGCTTTTCTGGCCCAAGTGTATCTTATTTTTATCACGAATTATTTTCCTTGGTTAACAATAGTTGTTGTTTTCCCAATAGCCGCAGGTTCCTTAATTTTCTTATTTCCTCATAGGGGAAATAAGGTAATTAGGTGGTATAGCATTTGTATATGCTTAATCGATCTCCTTCTAACAACCTATGCATTTTGTTATCATTTCCAATTGGATGATCCACTAATTCAACTGACGGAGAATTATAAATGGATCAATTTTTTTGATTTTTACTGGAGATTAGGAATAGATGGACTCTCTATAGGACCTATTTTACTGACGGGATTTATAACTACGTTAGCCACTTTAGCGGCTCAGCCGGTTACTCGAGAATACCAATTATTCTATTTCCTGATGTTAGCAATGTATAGCGGTCAAATAGGACCATTTTCTTCTCGAGACATTTTACTTTTTTTCATCATGTGGGAATTGGAATTAATTCCCGTTTATCTACTTTTATCCATGTGGGGGGGAAAGAAACGTTTGTATTCAGCTACAAAGTTTATTTTGTACACTGCAGGAGCTTCTGTTTTTTTATTAATGGGAATTCTGGGTATCGGTTTATATGGCTCTAATGAACCAACATTAAATTTTGAAACAGTAATGAATCAATCGTATCCCGTGGCACTAGAAAGAATATTCTATATGGCATTTCTTATTGCTTTTGCTGTCAAATCACCAATTATACCCTTACATACATGGTTACCAGATACCCACGGAGAGGCACATTACAGCACTTGTATGCTTTTAGCCGGAATCTTATTAAAAATGGGAGCGTATGGGTTGGTTCGAATTAATATGGAATTTTTTTCCCACGCTCATTCCATATTTTGCCCCTGGTTAATGATATTAGGTTCTATTCAAATAATCTATGCCGCTTCAACATCTTTTGGTCAACGTAATTTAAAAAAAAGAATAGCTTATTCTTCGGTATCTCATATGGGTTTTATAATTATAGGAATTGGTTCTATAAGTGAGACTGGTCTCAACGGGGCCATTTTACAAATAATATCTCATGGATTTATTGGCGCTGCCCTTTTTTTCTTGGCAGGAACTAGTTATGATAGACTGCGTCTTCTTTATCTTGACGAAATGGGCGGAATGGCTATCCCAATGCCAAAAATATTCACTATTTTCACTATCTTATCAATGGCTTCTCTTGCATTGCCTGGCATGAGCGGTTTTGTTGCAGAATTGATAGTTTTTTTTGGAATAATTACTAGTCAAAAATATCTTTTCATGATGAAAATACTAATTACTTTTGTAACAGCAATTGGAATGATATTAACTCCTATTTATTTATTATCTATCTTACGGCAGATGTTCTATGGATACAAGTTTTTTAATACACCAAACTCTTATTTTTTTGATTCTGGGCCCAGAGAATTATTTATTTCGATTTCTATCCTTATACCCATAATAGGTATTGGTATTTATCCAGATTTCATTTTCTCATTTTCGGTTGACAAGGTTGAAGCTATTCTATCTAATTTTTGATGGATGATTTTTGTGAATAAATCAATAAAAAAGATCAAAAAACTCTTTTTCCGTTCGATTCACTTAAAAATAGGTTTGTTGTTTGTGAGAACCCCTTGAATCATTACTTGATTCAAAGGGTTCTCGACAATTTATGGAAAGTATATATTTCTATGCTTTCCATATTTTTATTTCTCAGGTTCTTTACTCATTTTTAGTCAATTAGATGTAAATGAACCATAACTATGTAGTCCTATTCCTAATAGATTGATCCCCAAATAACATATCCAAATTATAATAAATCCTATAGAGGCCACTATTGAAGAATTGACACCTTCGAATTTTTTATTTTTTCTAGTATGTAAATAAATCGCAAATATGGTCCAAGTAATAAAGGCCCAAGTTTCCTTTGGATCCCAATTCCAATAGGAACCCCATGCCTCGTTAGCCCATACTGCTCCTGAAAGAATACCTACTGTTAAAAAGAGAAAACCCAGACTAATAATACGATAACCCCAACGATCCAATTGTTGAATAAATTGAGACCTGTAATAATTTCTAGAAGAAGAAAAAGAAGTTTTTCGTAAAACATTGTTTCTTTCATTCCTATTCATGTATTTGATTTCAACAAAATCAACTGATTTTTTTAAAGAATCCAAATTCTTGGTAAAAGCAAGAATTTGGATGACTTCTTCAAACGTAATGACTAAAATAGCCACTGATAATAATGATCCACATAAAAGAGCTGCATAGCCCAATATCATCATACTTACGTGCATCATTAGCCAATGGGATTGTAGAGCGGGTACTAATATTACGGATTGATGCATTTTGGTTAAAAGACCCGAAGTCGCAAAGCCTTGGGTAAAAAGAACACTTGGTGCAATTATTGTACTTAAAAGGTTTTTATCCTTTTTAAAAAAAGGAACCATATGAAAAATTGAAAAACCCCATGAAAGAAAGATTAGTGATTCATATAAATCACTAAATGGTAAATGTCCCGAAAAAAACCAACGAGTAATTAACAATCCCGTTACACAGAAAAAAGTTATTATCATGGCTTTTTTGGACAAATCATATAATCCTACGATTTCATTGACTAATAAGGTTATCAAATGAATTGAAATAACAATTGATATGACGGAAAACGATATATGAGTTAATATATGCTCTAAAGTTGAAAATATCATATATATAATGAAAATAAAAATATCTATAATGAAAATAAAAAAGGTATGAATACTCGGAATAGAAATAGGGAATTGAATTCATTATAGGACTTATTATTCTTTTCAAATTTTTAAAATTTTAGGGTAGGATGCCATGCCGCTACTCGGACTCGAACCGAGATGCTCTAGCACTGCTTCCTAAGAGCAGCGTGTCTACCAATTTCACCATAGCGGCTTACTCAAAATCATAATAACCAATTCTTTAGTCAATCGTCGAGATTGAATAAAGTAAAGTCCGATATTTATTGAGTTAATTTCTTTACTAAACATTTATTCTAAATTGAGAATAAAAAGTAATTTCATTTTTTCTAATATCCAAAATATATGAATAGAGAAATATATGATATATGGAATCATTTTATATTTTAGTATTTAGTAAAAGAACGTTTTGATTTCTATATTCATTTCTATTTTTTTTTTTTTCCAATGCAGTGTTCGTTTTCAAATTTAACAAGCACGGGGAATGGGTTTTTCGTAGTTTAGACTTTTTCAAATAAAAAAAAAAGCACTGTTGAAACTAGAACTATCTAGTTCTGACTTCAATCCAGTAATGAAAAAGAAAATTTTTTTGTAGTTGCTTATGACTCATTCAAAAAAATTGGATTCTAGATATATTTAGAATATATTATATATTATTCTATAATATATTCTAAATATATGTTTCATATTCTAGAATAGTATTAGTCTAAAATGACTATTTAATACTACTCTTTGAATCGAGCTAATTCATATTATTCCAGTCCAACATTTTTATTTATTACAAAAAAAACTTTTTGAGTTACCTGTAAAAATAGATTGAGCTAATGAAAAGGCTTTCAATGCTGCCTTATATCCTTTTTTTTTCCAAAAATTCTTACGAATTTTTTTTTTTGATATAGAAGTGCGTTTTTTTGGAACTGGCATACAATTAGTATAGTTTTTTCGTTGCTATAGTTTGATGTGAAAGACATTTGTTCTGTAAATGAAAACGAATTATTCTTTAATTAGCCGTATGTCTTATCTATCTGAATTCACTCTTTGTTTTTTTTTGATCGAAAGTTCAAGTAAAAACATTGAATATTAGAAACCTTTTCCAAATTTTTCATAGATATATATGGATCTCTTTTTATTGTAATGTAAAATAATCAATTAGTTCAAAAAGGAACTAATGTTTCTGAATAAAAAAAAAAAAGTCTTATTTTATATTATTTTTATAATTTATATCAAAATAAACAAATGTTGTGAGTTTTGGTGTACTGATTTATCCTCATCCTCGCTCTATAGATAAAAATTTTTATTTTACAATTTTTTTTTATTTATTAATATTCATTTTTCTTAATATATAAATCAAAATAGATAAATAAAAAAATCACTAACCTAACATAGGAATTCATAGTAGTATTTACTATTAATTAATTAATCTATTACTTCAATATATATCAATACTTAAAATAATAATTATTATTTTTTTTTTTTTTTTCACTAGGAATTTTCTTATTGGCCCCGGTTTTCACTTTGTACTTTCCAATATTGGGACCATTGTGCAAAGATTCATAACAATTCAGAATATCAAATTCTATTTCTATATCCACTTTTTTATTAACCGAACCCCTTTACAAAAGAGATAAAACAAACGAATAAGAAACAAAATTCATCAAGAATCAAAATATTTTTTATTCTTTATTTTTTTTTGTATGGAATATACACATCAATCTTCATGGATCATACCTTTCATCCCTCTTCCAGTTCCTATTTTAATAGGGGTAGGACTTCTACTTTTTCCCACGGCAACAAAAAATCTTCGCCGTATGTGGGCTTTTCCTAGTATTTTATTGTTAACCGTAGTTATGATTTTTTCGATCGATTTATCTATTCATCAAATCGAGAATAGTTCTATCTATCAATATGTATGGTCTTGGACTATAAATAATGATCTTTCTTTAGAGTTTGGCTACTTGATTGATTCACTTACTTCTATTATGTCAATATTAATTACTACTGTTGGTATTCTGGTTCTACTTTATAGTGATAGTTACATGTCTCATGATCAAGGCTATTTGAGATTTTTTACTTATATGAGTTTTTTTAATACTTCAATGTTAGGATTAGTTACTAGTTCAAATTTGATACAAGTTTATATTTTTTGGGAGTTGGTTGGAATGTGTTCTTATCTATTAATAGGTTTTTGGTTCACACGTCCTATTGCGGCAAATGCTTGTCAAAAAGCGTTTGTAACGAATCGTGTAGGGGACTTTGGTTTATTATTAGGAATTTTAGGTTTTTATTGGATAACCGGTAGTTTGGAATTTAGGGATTTATTTCAAATATTCAATAACTTAATTTATAAGAATGAGGTGAATATTCTTTTTGTTACTTTGTGTGCCCTCTTGTTATTTTGCGGATCAGTTGCAAAATCTGCCCAATTCCCTCTTCATGTATGGTTACCAGATGCTATGGAAGGTCCTACTCCTATTTCTGCTCTTATACATGCTGCTACTATGGTAGCAGCGGGAATTTTTATTGTAGCTCGACTTCTTCCTCTTTTCATAGTTATA
>Ga0193725_1000538_pt1 | contig 11034 bp, 12 predicted proteins | sample H2a2metaG_FD_143058 | JGI IMG/M metagenome (GOLD analysis project Ga0193725, IMG submission 143058) | Soil microbial communities from a riparian zone of the East river system, Colorado, United States - H2a2 | ecosystem: Environmental > Terrestrial > Soil > Riparian zone | place: USA: East River...
ACGATGGGCGCCGGTCGGGCGGGCCGTCCGCGCGTTGCGCTGGCGCTTGTCGTTGCGGGCGTCCTGTCCGGCTGCGGCGGTGGTAGCATGTTCGGCGCCTCGTCCGATTCCAGCCCATCGATCAGCGACAGGTTCAGCCAGCTGTTCGGCTCGAAATCGCAAGCCGTCGGTGAGGCGCCGCCACCGGCGGTGGACAATGAATTGAGCTGCCCCTCGGTGAGCATTCGCGCCGGAGCGTCCACCTATGCGGTGGCGGCGCCGGGCAAGCAGCCGATCGGCAATGATCTGCGGTATCAGGCGACGATCACGCGCACCGCGCGGGATTGTACGCTGAACGGCGGCCAGATCACCGCCCGAATCGGCATTCAGGGCCGCGTCATTGCCGGTCCGGCCGGAAATCCGCCGGCGGTCGAGGTTCCGCTTCGCGTCGCGGTGGTGCAGGCCGGCGTGCAGGAGAAGACGATCGCCACCAAGGTCTACCGCACGACCGTGTCGATGGCGGAGGGCAGCAGCGTGCCGTTCAGCCTGGTGGCCGAGGATCTGGTGTATCCGGTGCCACCGGGAGCGGCCGCCGATTCCTACGTGTTCTATATCGGTTTCGATCCGCAGGCGCTGAAGCCCGAGCCGAAGGCGAGAGCGACGAAGAAGAGGTAGGCGGCGCCATCTGTTGGCGCATGTCGTCTGACACATGCAAAGCCGTCATACCCGCGAACGCGGGTATACAGTATGCCGCAGCTCTTCGGGTTTTACCGCTGAGGTTCTGGAATACTGGGTCGCCCGGCAAGCCGGGCGATGACCTCAGCAAAAAAGCCGGCGCGATATCCTCGCACCGGCTTTTGTTTTTGCGATCGAAACCGTCAGTTCAGCTTTTCGCGAACTTCAGCAATGCCCTTGGCCAGGAGATTGTCGGCGACCTCGCCCTTAACCGATTTGGTCAGGATGGTGGAGGCCGCGGTGACCGCGGCATTGGCCGCCGCGGCGCGGACATCGGCCAGCGCCTGCGCTTCGGCGAGGGCGATCTTGCCCTCGGCGGTCTTGGTACGCCGCACGACAAAATCTTCCATCTTGGCCTTGGCCTCGGACGCGATGCGCTCGGCTTCGGCCTTCGCCGATGCGATAATGTCCTGGGCCTCGCGTTCGGCGCTGGCGTGGCGCGATTTGTATTCCGCGAGCAATTTGGCAGCCTCTTCCTTGAGGCGGCGCGCGTCGTCGAGTTCGGCCTTGATGCGGTCGCTGCGATGATCCAGCGTCGTCAGCACGGTGCGGTGGATGCCGAAGTAAGCGAACACGCCCATCAGGATGACGAAGGCGACGGCGACCCAGAATTCCGGCTCGGAGAACATCTCTCGTTATCCCTTCAACGTCGCGTCAACGGCCTTGTTCGCGGAGCGGCGGTCGGGCGCCACGCCGGTAAGCCGCTGCACGATCGCGATAGCTGCGTCCGAGGCAATGCTGCGGACGTTGCTCATCGCCGCCTCGCGCGTGGCGGCGATGGTTTTCTCGGCCTCGGCGAGTTTGACCGACAGCCGCTGTTCCAGCGTCTTGCGTTCGGCTTCGGAGGCCGCGTTGAGTTTTTCACGGGTCTCGGCGCCGATCGCCTGCGCGCGCGAGCGCGCGGAGGCGAGCTCGCTCTCATAGGCTTTCAGCGCGGCGTCGGACTCGTCCCTCAGCTTTTGCGCCGCGGCCAGATCGCCCTCGATCTTGTTCTGGCGTTCGTCGAGCAGGCTGCCGACGCGCGGCAGCGCAATTCGCGAGACGATCAGATAAAGCGCGACAAAGGCCACCAGCAGCGACACCAGTTGCGAAGCAAAGGTGTCCTTCTGGAACGGCGGAAACGGGGCCTTGTGGCCGCCGTCTGCCTCGGTATGGGCCGTCGAGCCCTTTGCGTTGCCATGACTCTCAGCCACGGGCTTCTCCTGTTCGGCCGATTGCGGTCCGGGTCACGGACCTCATCGGCCAGATCGGTGATGAATCAGAGCGCGAACAGCAGCAGCAGCGCGATCAGCAGCGAGAAGATGCCGAGCGCTTCGGTCACCGCGAAGCCGAAAATCAGGTTGCCGAACTGGCCCTGGGCTGCCGAAGGATTGCGCACCGCAGCGGCGAGATAGTTGCCGAAGATGATGCCCACGCCTGCGCCGGCGCCACCCATGCCAATGCAGGCAATACCAGCGCCAATGTACTTCGCGGCAATCGGATCCATGAAACGAACTCCTTCTTTGGGTTTGTTGATATGAGCCGGATCAGTGGCCCGGATGGATAGCATCGTTGATGTAGATGCAGGTGAGGATGGTGAAGACGTAGGCCTGCAGGAACGCGACCAGCAATTCAAGCGCGGTCAGCGCCACGGTCAGTCCCAGCGGCAGGATGGCGCCGACCCAGCCGACGAAGCCAAATGCTCCCAGCATGGTGACGAAGCTTGCGAACACCTTCAGCGTGATGTGGCCGGCCAGCATGTTGGCGAACAGACGTACGCTGTGCGAGACCGGGCGCGACAGGAACGAGATGATCTCGATCAGCACCACCAGCGGCAGAATGTAGATCGGAACGCCCGAGGGCACGAACAGCTTGAAGAATTTCAGGCCGTTCTTGTAAAAGCCGTAAACCAGCACGGTGAAGAACACCAACAGCGCCAGCGACACCGTGACGATGATGTGGCTCGAAACCGTGAACGTGTAGGGAATAATCCCGATCATGTTCGAGACCATGACGAACATGAACAGCGAGAACACCAGCGGGAAGAACTTCATGCCTTCCGAGCCGGCGCTGCTTCTGATGGTGTTGGCCACGAATTCGTAGCTCAGTTCGGCCATCGACTGGAAGCGTCCGGGCACCAGCTGCCGTCCGGCGACGCCGCCGATCATCAGCAGCGAAATCAGCGCCACTGAGACGAACATGTAGGCCGACGAATTGGTGAAGGCGATCTCCTGATTGCCGATGTGGCCGATCGTGAAGATCTTGTCGATGTTGAACTGGTGGATCGGATCGATCATCCGCGCGGCATCTCTAAAGTACCGCCGGCCACGCCGGCGCTCTGCATTTCAATTCGTGCGGCTTGCCGTCTCTCAACGGCCGGTTCTTTCCGGAGACACGCCCGCCGATCTTATCACGTTGACCACGCCGGCTGCGAAGCCGAGCAGGAAGAACACGATAAGCCCCCAAGGCGATGTCGACAGCAAACGGTCGAAACCCCAGCCGATCACCGCTCCGACGACAACGCCCGCGATCAACTCGGAAGAAAGCCGGAAACCGCGCGCCATCGCCGAAGCTCTGGCCGCGCCATCTCCGCTTCCAGCTCCGGATTGGTCAGTTCCGACTTTGCGGCTGTCCCGAATTTCGGACAACCGCTGATCCAGACTTCCGAGCCTTGCGGAAAGCGCGGCTTCGTCCGGCGACGATCGATCGCGACTTCCATTCCCGCTTTCGTTCGTGCCATCCGCCATGCTGTGGAGACCCGAAACTAATGCTGCAGTTGATGGAAATTACGCCCCGTCACCCTCAAAAGCCGCGCGGACCATACTGACCGCATCTAACCAAGTCAAGATTGCGTCATAACCACTTAGTCAGTTGATTCATTTAAACTTATTCGGGCGAAGCCGAACCGGCGGCGAACTGGTCGCCGCAGTGCAATCGCTTGGCGCGTCATTGGCAAACGTGAAGTCGCGCAATCCCGCCCGGCGCGGATGTTTGTTCGGCCAGCGCGGGCCAACGTCGTCGGTTCCGTCAAAATAGCTGACCAAAACCGCGAAATGCGGTTCGATGATTGATCTTGCGCCGTGTTGGCGGGTCTGTTGGGATGACCGCCGATAATCCCAATCCTATGCCCGGAGCCCGCATGCCGCGTCAGGTCGATTACTATTTTTCGCTGCAATCCCCCTGGGCCTATATCGGCTACAAACCGTTCCGGGAGGTCGCAAGCACGCACGGTCTCAAAGTGAATCATAAGCCGGTGCTGCTAGTCGAACTGTTCTCCGAGACCGGCGGCTTGCCGCTGCCGAAACGCCATCCGGTGCGGCAGCGTTATCGGATGGTCGAGTTGCAGCGCTGGCGCGACAAGCGCGGCCTGAATTTTCATCCGCAGCCGGCGTATTTTCCCTTCAACCCGAGGCTCGCCGATGGCGTCGTGATCGCGGCGATCGAGGCCGGCCACGATCCCGACCCATTTCTGCGGCGGGCGTTTCCGGGAGTGTGGGAAGACCAGCTAAATCTGGCCGATGCCGCGACACTGGTTAAAATGGCCGACGATTCGGGGCTTCCCGGCAAGCAACTGGTCGAGCGTTCGGGATCCGACGAGATCGGCGCGGCCTATGAGCAAAACCGCCAGGATGCGCTGGCGGCCGATGTGTTCGGTTCGCCGTCCCATGTGCTCGACGGCGAGGTATTCTGGGGACAGGATCGGATCGAATTGCTCGCGGACGCGTTGAAGTCCGGCCGCGCGCCCTATCGTTCGCAAGCGTAGGATAAGGAAACCTATCGCATTTGAGGCGGAGCAAATCCCATGATGACAACGATGTCGCCTTCGAAGTTCTCCACCCCTATCGTGGCCGCGGCGGTAATCTTCTGCATCGGCGGCGTCGGCGCTGCCGCCGCGCAGCCGATGCCCAACACCGAGAACGGCCACTATTCGCTATCGCCGGTCGCCGACGGCGTGATCAGGCTCGATACAAGGACCGGCGCGGTGTCGACCTGCAGCAATACCGGCATGGGTTGGGCCTGCTATGCCGCGCCCGACGAACGTGCGGCGCTTGATGTGGAAATCGGCCGGCTGCAGGCCGAGAATGAAAAGCTCAAGGCGCAGCTTGCGGAACGCGAACCGACCGTCACCGGCAAGATCGACGAGCCGCTGCCAAAGACGGACTCGCTGAAAAAGCCGGAGCCGAAGGTGGCCGAAGGCGAGCGCAAGATCGAAATTCCGCTGCCGAGCGACCGCGACATGGACCGCATGATGTCATTCCTCGAGCAGGCCTGGCGGCGGCTGGTCGAGATGGCCAACCGGATGCAAAAGGACGTCACCGGCAAGATTTGATGCTTTGTCGTTCGATGTTTTTCAGCGAGTCGTCCCGGCGAACGCCGGGACCCATACGCCGTGTCTTCGCGTTTAGGTATTGTGGCAGAGACCTTCCGCAACAATCATCGCCGGTGGCTATGGGTCCCGGCGTTCGCCGGCACGACGAGAAGGATCGTTTATGACTTCATCCAAATCGATATCCCGCTCTCCGTCATCGACCGTCAGCGCAAATACCATCGTGTCGTCGCTGCTCACGATTCAAACGCCGGGACGCGGCTTCGTCGATCTCACCGCCGAGGTCGCCAAGTTTGTGAAGGAGGCGCGCGCGCGAGAGGGCGCGGCGGCGCTGTTCATCCGCCATACCTCGGCGTCGCTGACAATCCAGGAAAATGCCGATCCGTCGGTGCTCAACGATTTGATCACGGCGCTCGGCCGGCTTGCGCCCGAGAACGGCGGATGGACCCACGACACCGAAGGCCCCGACGACATGCCGGCGCATATCAAGACCATGCTGACGGCGAGTTCGCTGCAGATCCCGGTTCTGAACGGTGAACTCGCGCTCGGAACGTGGCAGGCGATCTACCTGATCGAGCATCGCAGCCGCTCGCATCGCAGGGAGATCGTGCTGCAGTTTATCGGCGCGGGTGCTTGAAAAGAAACCGGCCGCGGAGCGATCCGCGGCCGGTTCCTTGAGCGAGTTTCGCCGGCGCGGCTGTCGCCGCCGGCAGCGCCGTTAGTTGGTCTTGATATCGACGTCCTTGGTTTCCGGCAGGAAGAAGAAGCCGACCACCGCGGTGATCGATGCGAAGATGATCGGATACCACAGGCCGGCATAGATATCGCCGGTCGAGGCCACGATCGCGAACGAGGTCGCGGGCAGCAGTCCGCCGAACCAGCCGTTGCCGATGTGGTAGGGCAGCGACATCGAGGTGTAGCGGATCTTGGTCGGGAACAGTTCGACCAGCATCGCCGCGATCGGCCCGTACACCATGGTGACGAAGATCACCAGGATGAACAGCAGTCCGATCAGCGCCGCAACCTGCGGACGGAAGATATCGAACGGGTTCGACATCTTCACGATGCCTGCATCGCCGGCCTTCGGATAGCCGGCCGCGGCAACGGCCGTGGCGACCGCCGGATTGCCGGCTTTCGCGTCAGCATAGGGCACGTCCTTGCCGTTGACGGCGACCTTCACGCCAGATCCCGCCGGGCCGGGCACGGTCGTGTACTTGACCGAAGACTGAGCCAGGAAGGCGCGGGCGGTATCGCATGGCGCGGTGAACACGCGGGTACCGACCGGGTTGAACAGATCGCCGCAGCCTGCGGGATCGGCGACGACTTCGACCTTGGTCGCTTCGATGGCCTTTTCCAGCGCCGGGTTGGCGTTGGTGGTGATCATCCGGAAGATCGGGAAGAAGGTCAGCGCCGCGATCAGGCAGCCGGCAAGAATGATCGGCTTGCGGCCGATCTTGTCCGACAACGCCCCGAACACGATGAAGAAGCCGGTGCCGAACAACAGCGACCATGCGATCAGCAGGTTGGCGGTATAGCCATCGACCTTGAGGATCGATTGCAGGAAGAACAGCGCGTAGAACTGGCCGGTATACCAGACCACGCCCTGACCCATGGTGCCGCCGATCAGCGCCAAGATGACGATCTTGGCGTTGCTCCAGTTGGCGAAGGCTTCGGTCAGCGGGGCCTTCGAGCCCTTGCCCTCGTCCTTCATCTTCTGGAACACCGGCGATTCGTTGAGGCGCAGCCGGATCCAGACCGAGATTCCCAGCAGGAACACCGACACCAGGAACGGAATGCGCCAGCCCCACGCGGCGAAGTCGGCTTCGCCGAGTGCGGTGCGGGTGAACAGGATCACCAGCAGCGACAGGAACAGGCCCAGCGTCGCGGTGGTCTGGATGAACGAGGTGTAGTAGCCGCGTTTGCCTTGCGGCGAATGCTCGGCCACGTAAGTGGCGGCTCCGCCATACTCGCCACCGAGCGCCAGGCCTTGCGCCAGACGCAAGGCGATCAGAATCACCGGTGCGGCAAAGCCGATGGTCGCCGCGTTGGGCAGCAGGCCGACGATGAAGGTCGACAGGCCCATGATGAGAATGGTGACGAGGAAGGTGTATTTGCGTCCGACGATGTCGCCGATGCGCCCGAAAACGATGGCGCCGAACGGGCGCACCAGGAAGCCGGCGGCGAAAGCCAGCAGCGCGAAAATATCGCGGGTCGCTGGCGGATAGGCCGAGAAGAACTGCGCGCCGATGATGCTGGCGAGCGAGCCGTAGAGATAGAAATCATACCATTCGAAAACGGTACCGAGCGATGAGGCGAGAATGACGAAGCGTTCGTCCTTCGTCATGCCTCCCGTTCTAACTTCCGTTGCAGCCATTGTGGACATTTGGATCGCTCCCCGAAGTCGTTGATGCAAAGCTCGCCCGATGCGCCGAACTTGGCCCGATTAAAACTACAGGCTTCAGTTCACGGTAACATCGCCGTGAAAGCTCTCCCAATAAGACTTTTGGCCCTCTGCACTGCCATCAGGAGTCCCCACATTCGAATCGGTTGCATCATGTTCCCTGTCTTCGGCTTATTGCAGCGCACAAAAGCGCTGGTTAACCGCTTTGCCGCATGAAGATTTCGTACGCTTGCGTGCGAGCCGCCGGCAGGGGACAATTGCAGCGAAAATTAGCTTGGCAGGCCTCTGCAGCGCACTCACGGGCTTGCCGCAACCGTCTTGCAAGAAATAAATGACCACTGCTGCCAGCACCCGCCTCGTCATTGCCGATGACCACCCGCTGTTCCGCGATGCGCTGCGCCAGGCGGTTGCGAGTGTCGTGACGTCGGCGAAGATTGACGAAGCCGGATCGTTCGACGAACTGACCGCGCTGCTCGAGCAGGATTCCGATGTCGACCTGATCCTGCTCGATCTGACGATGCCGGGAATCAGCGGCTTCTCCGGCCTGATTTACCTGCGCGCGCAATATCCGGCGATTCCCGTGGTCATCGTATCGGCCAGCGACGATGGCGGCACCATCCGCCGGTCGCTGGATTTCGGGGCCTCCGGATTCATTCCCAAGCGGTTCGGGGTCGAAACCTTGCGTGACGCCATTGTGAAAGTGATGGATGGCGACGTCTGGATTCCGCCGGACACGGACCTGTCAGCCGCGGCCGATCCGGATATGAGCCGCCTGCGCGACCGGCTGGTGACGCTGACCCCGCAGCAGGTGAGGGTACTCATGATGTTGTCGGAAGGCCTGCTCAACAAGCAGATCGCCTATGAGCTTGGCGTGTCGGAAGCGACGATCAAGGCGCATGTATCCGCCATCCTGCAGAAGCTGGGCGTCGAGAGCCGCACCCAGGCCGTGATCGCCGCGGCGAAAATTTCCGGCGGCCAGTGGCGGCAGGGCACACCCTCACCACAATAAGGAATGCTCGCTCTCACATCTCCCAGACCTGTAGGATGGGTGGAGCGCAGCGATACCCATCACTTCAGCATGCGAGTTTGTCCGCATGACCGACTACCGTCGAAACTTCATTGCCGGGGGCAGCTTCTTCTTCACTGTCAATCTGGCGGAGCGACGGCTCCGGCTTTTGACGGAACACATAGACGAATTGCGGAAGGCGTTTCGTGAGACGCGGCGGGATCATCCGTTCACTATCGACGCGATGGTCATTCTGCCTAATCACCTCCACACTATATGGACCATGCCAGAAGGCGACGCGAATTTTGCTACCCGCTGGCGGCTGATTAAATCGGCGTTTTCGCGCAGCCTCCCAACCGGCGAACGGATTTCCGACAGCCGTGTCGCCAAGGGTGAACGCGGTATCTGGCAGCGGCGCTACTGGGAGCATACCATTCGCGATGAAAGCGATTTCGCGCGTCACATCGACTACGTTCATATCAACCCGGTCAAGCATGGGTATGTGACGCGGGTCAGTGATTGGCCGTATTCGTCGTTTCATCGTATGGTGAAGCTTGGCGTCTATCCAGAAGATTGGGCGGGCGATGTCTCCAGTCACGGCGGGACGTTTGGCGAACGGCCGTAAATATTCGTGCTGAGGCGATGAGTTTCGCGGTGGTGGCAAGGCCGGAGTAACACGATGAGTCTTGTCTTCGCTCCGCTGTACGCGGCAATCTCGATAATCAATAGGCCGCTGCTTTGGTTGTTTCCGCAATTGGATGTCTTCAATTTTTGGGTCACCGTTCTCTATGTCGCCGTGGCGCTCTGCGTCGTTACGTTTTTCGGAATGGTGTTAACAGGACGCGCAAAGTTCAGCGATCTATGGACTTCAAAACAAAAACTTGAGATCAGAGAATGGTAGGAACGCCACAAAGGCGATTAACTAGTAGTGCTTATGGTGAGCGGTGAGGCGATGGGTTTCGCGGTGCTCAACCCATCCTACGGTCTGACTGTTACTCGCTACTCCGCCGCCACCATTTGCTGGGTGCGCCACTGACCCAGCAGGGCCCGCAAGCTTGCCGGTTTGACCGGCTTGTTGAGCACCGCGATGTTCTCCTCCCGCGCCGCGGCCCGCACATGCGGACTGCGATCCGCGGTGATCAGGATCGCCGGAATGTCGCCGAACCGGCGGCGAATGTCCCGGATCGCGGCGACGCCGTTGCCACGGTCGAGGTGATAGTCGACCAGAAGGCCGGTGACCCGACCGCCCGCGGCCTTGATCGCTTCGATTGCGGCATCCGGATCGGTAACCGCGATGACCTTGGCGTCCCAGGCCGTCAGCAATGTTTTCATGCCGTCCAGAATAGCGGCGTCGTTCTCGATGCAAACGATCAGGGAGCCGCTCATCGGTGTCCTGGAAAGCGGGGTCGCGCTGGTGACCGCCGCGGTGAAATTGATGGCTTTCGCGGTAGGCACCGTCACCGAAAAAACCGAGCCGCCGCTGACATTGGAATCCAGCGCGATGCCGTGGTTGAGGACGCGGGCGAGGCGCTCGACGATCGACAGCCCGAGGCCGAGGCCGCGCGCGATCCGCGCGCCCTGCTCGAGCCGGTGAAACTCCTTGAAGATCTCGCCGCGCTTGAGCACGGGAATGCCGACGCCGGTATCGTAGACCCCGATCCGCAACGATTGGCCGTGGCGCCGGCAACCGACCAGCACCCGTCCGTGCGGCGTATATTTGATGGCGTTGGAGATCAGGTTCTGCAGCAGCCGCCGCAGCAACAGGCGATCGGATTCCACCGGCAGCGAGCAGGGCACGAATGTCAGCTTCAGCGCCTTGGCACGCGCGATCGGCGCGAATTCGATTTCCAGCGAACGCATCAGGTCGCCGATCTTGAAACTTGTGATCGACGTCGTCATCGCGCCGGCGTCGAGCCGCGAAATATCCAGGAGCGCGCCGAGGATTTCCTCGATCGCCTCCAGGGAATCGTCGATGTTTTCGACCAGCCGGGAATCCTCGCCACCGTTTTGGCGCTCGACGAGGCTCGTCACATAGAGCCGTGCGGCATTCAACGGCTGCAGGATGTCGTGGCTCGCCGCCGCCAGAAACCGCGTCTTCGAGATGTTGGCGTCCTCGGCGGTGCTCTTGGCCTGGGCGAGTTCCGAGTTCAGGCGGGTGAGTTCCTCGGTGCGATCGCGCACGCGCTTTTCCAGCGTTGCGTTCGAGCGCTCCAGCGCTTCGGCAGCCTCGAATGACGGGGTGACGTCGGAAAAGGTGATGACCAGTCCGCCGCCAGGCATTCGGTTGGCGCGCACCTCGATCACCATGTGACGATCCTGCAACCGTTCGAGATACGGCTCGCCCTCGGTGGTGTAGGCCGTCAGCCGCATTTCGATCAGGGATTCGCTGTCGCCAAGGCCTGGCGGATTGATGGTTGCCATGAATTCGAGGATTTCCCTTAAGGGGATCCCGATCTGCACCAGGTGTGGCGGCAGCCCAAGAATTTCGCCGAACTGCCGGTTTGAACAGATCAGCTGCAGATCCGGGTCGAACACGGCGATGCCTTGCCGCACATGGTTCAGCGCGGTCTGCAATATCTCACGATTGAAATGAAGTGCGGCGTGAGA
>Ga0193725_1000539_pt1 | contig 11031 bp, 8 predicted proteins | sample H2a2metaG_FD_143058 | JGI IMG/M metagenome (GOLD analysis project Ga0193725, IMG submission 143058) | Soil microbial communities from a riparian zone of the East river system, Colorado, United States - H2a2 | ecosystem: Environmental > Terrestrial > Soil > Riparian zone | place: USA: East River...
ATAATGACTTCAGGCTTCATCTTGCGGGCGTTCTTGATCCAGAGCGCCAGATATGCTGCAGCGTTCGGGTACCGACCCGCGGCAATCGTGCTCCGGGACCCGACGTGGGTCAGATTCGGCCCTGTCGTGCCCATCGCAATCGGATTTCCAGCGATCGCATGACATCCGATACACGCAGCACCAGAAAAAATCTGCTTACCCCGCGCGGCATTTCCCGTGAGGCCGGCCGTGAACTTCAGATCGCCTGGGACTGGCGTATGCGGAACCGCGTACTCGGGGATCTTGTCGCGCGGAAAGATATATCCGGCTTCGATCGCACCAGCTGACGACGCCGGGACCGCCGACGCCGGGACCGCCGACGCCGTGCCACCTGCGCGCGCTCCCGGATTCGCTTCGGGATTCTGCCCGCGCGTAATTGCTGGCTGCGTTCCGCCACCGGGACCGGTCCCTGAGCTTCGGCTCGCGATTCCAGACGCAGCGGCCTGCGCGGCCTGGCTCGGCGCGTTCGGTCCGCCTGGAGTAGACATTCCCGGCGCTGCGTTCGCTGGTGCATTGGCAGCAGTCGTTGGCGCGGCTGTAGCAACCGCCCCAAACCTCGCGGGCATCTTTTGCCCTGCGACCCACGAATCGAACTGTTGCTGGCTCACCGTGAAAACCCGGAAGCGCATGTTGGCGTGGGACGCACCGCAGTACTCGACACAGAATCCGTTCCAGACATTCCCAGCTATCGCGCTGTCGGGTGTGTACCAGATGTAATTCGTGCGGTTTGTGACCACGTCGCGCTTGCCGCCGAGCTGCGGCGTCCAGAACGAGTGAATCACGTCCGCGGAGCGCAGCCTGAAATTCACCGTGCGTCCGACGGGCAGATAGATCTCGTTCGCCGTCGTCACGCCGTAATCGGGATACTTGAACTCCCACCACCACTGGTGCCCGGTCACATCGATGTTGAGCGAGCCGGGCGCGGCCGCCGCCTGCGTGATGAAGATCGTTTTGACCGTCGGCACGGCGATGAATACGAGTATCACCGCCGGAATCAGCGTCCATGCGATCTCGAGCTTGGTGCTCCCGTGCGTCTGCGGAGGCGTTGGTTGGTTCTCTCTCCGCCGGTACTTGAACACTATATAGACGAGAGCTCCCTCGACCAGAACGAAGACGATCGTACCCAGAAGCAGCAGCCGGTTCCACAGGAAATCGATTTCGCGTCCGAGATCCGAATGCGGCTGGAGCGTGCTGTTGGGATGCGCTTCGTTGCAGGACAACGCCGCGACGACCAGTACGGCGCAAAATGCGTAGGATGCAAGCCGCCGAAGGCGGTCAGAACCTTTCATGCGAAGGAAATCCTGTTCTCGTCGAGTGGGAGCGTCTCGCCTTTCGCTGGGCGAAGCGCTACGGATTTTTCAGGATCAAGCACGTACAAACTAACCCGCAACGGTTCGTTGTGGGAGGGCAAGAGCCGCCCCGGCTCTCACTCTGAAGGCGAACTTTCGACGAAGCTTCGCGTCCGTTCAGGGTTCGCGGTTATTCCCTCGATGCAACCATTTTGCAGAATCTTGCAGGCGCGCTCGAGGTTGGTCATTCCACTCAGCAGCTTGAACGCGATGATGGGCTCGAACACATTCAGTTGGAGCTGCCCCGCTTCGGCAGCCATCGTCACGGTGACATCGCCGCCGATGATGTCGAAGCACACTTGCTGCCTATTCGGCTTTTACGGAGGGTTAAAAAATTGTCGATCTCGAGGCGGGCTTTTATTGGCGCTGGAGCCGCGGCCGCGGCGGCGCTGACTTTTGATCGCAGCGCGAATGCCGCGACACCACGGATTTCGGTTCTGGACAGGGCGAAAGCTCTCGAACCGGCCTTCAAGCCAGTCGTCGTCGCGTCGGCGAACGGCATCCGCGGTGTCGCGCGCGCCTACGACATGATCACTCGCCAGAACGCCGACACGCTCGACGCGATCATCGCCGGCGTGAACATCGAGGAGCTCGACCCCGAGGACCAGGCCGTCGGGCTCGGCGGATTGCCGAACGAAGAAGGCGTAGTGCAGCTAGATGCGTCGTGCATGCACGGCCCGACGAAACGGGCCGGTGCGGTGGCAGCGCTCGAGGACATCGCGACGCCCTCGCTGGTCGCCAAAGCAGTGATGGACTACACCGACCACATCATGCTCGTGGGCGCGGGGGCCAAAAAGTTCGCGCTCGAGATGGGATTCAAGGAGCAAAATCTTCTCACCGAAAAGAGCAGGCGCGATTGGCTGCGTTGGAAGGCGTGTCTCAATCCTTATGACAACTGGATGGACTCGCGAAGTGACAGCCTTGGCCCACCTCAGGGCACCGCAAGCTTGCCTTTCGACGATCCGCTGCACGTGAAGTTCACCACCGGCACGATCAACATGAACGCGGTGAATGCGGCGGGAGAAATGTCGTCGGTCACCACGACCAGCGGATACGCGTGGAAGATACCGGGAAGAATCGGAGACTCGCCGATCGTCGGCGCGGCGGGATCCACGGGACGCGGCGAAGCGAACATCAAGGTTTGCGGCGCCTTCCTGATCGTAGAGTACATGCGGCAGGGGATGTCACCTGACCTGGCGTGCATGAAGACGATCGACCGCGTGATCGCAATGACCGAAAAGCGCCTGCTCGATCCGAACGGCCGGCCCCTATTCGATCTCAGTTTCTACGCGCTGCACAGGGACGGGCGATTCGGCTCGGCGTGCGCTTACGAAGGGACCAGTTTCTCGGTCGCTGATGCCAGCGGCGCGCGTTTGCTTCCGATGAAGTTCAAGTTCGCGCGGTCGGAGCGGCCGCGGATGCCCGAGGTCAGCTGTCGACGAGCTTGAACGTACCGACCAGCTCGGAAATGCGCGCTGATGCATCGCTCAGCGCGTGCGCCACTCCCGCGAGGTCCGCCATGTTCCTGCTCTGTTGCTCGTCGGACACTGCGACGTCGTGAATCGCCCGCGAGAACGCGGTCGTTCCGAACGATATGCTGGCCAGGCGCTGCGTCATGGTCGAGATCAGCTCGTTTGAATTGCGGACGCCCTTCTCGATGCGGCCGCTCAGATCTTCTCCTTCGACCGTTCCTTCCTCTACTTTCGCCAGCGATTGCCGTCCGGCCCGCGTCGCCTCGAGAACCTGCTCGACCGTCGCCACCGTGCGTGATGTGGCTTCGCGGGACTGCGTGACGCTGTCCAGCATCTCCTGAACCAGAGACGTGGTGCGCTGAGCGGCGTCGGCCGAGCTGCTCGCGAGGCGACGAACTTCGTTGGCGACGACGGCGAAACCGTGGCCGTGTTCACCCGCGCGCGCCGCTTCCATAGCGGCGTTCAGAGCGAGGAGCTTCGACTGGCGGGCGATTTTCTCCACCAGCACCAAGAACGCTCCGATCTCGTCCACGGCCGCCGACATCGCATCGATTCCCTCGGCGCTCTGTAGTGCGTCTGACGCGAGCGACTGAAGCGAGCTGGCGGTCCGTTCGAGACGGACGCGGTTCTCGCGAGCGAGCTGTCGGAGAGCCTGGTCGCGTCGCAATCCTTCCTGCGACGCTTCGCGAAGATTCCCCGAAATTTCGACCAGCGTCGTCGCCTCGGCCATCAGCTCCTTGATGGCGCGCTCGCGAGCGAGCGCATCCTGGCTGAGCGCGTTGGTCGTCGCCGCGCCGTCGCGGGCCGATGAAGCGACGGAGATCGATGCGCTGGCAACACGTTCCGCGAGCTCGTTGGTGTCGATGGCAGAGCTGCGCATCCTTGTGGCCACGCCCCTCAGCTCGGTGAGCATCGAGCTCGTGGATCTCGAGAGGCGGTCGACTGCCCGGTTGGAGACCGACGGGCTATAGCTCCCCGAGAGATCACCCTTTGCGATCGCCTCGTGCGTGCGGGCGAGCTCGGCGGCCGGCCCCGTCACGTGCTGACGAACGAAAATCAGCGCTGCCGAGACGGTAGTGGCAAGCGCGATGGCGATCCAGAGAGCGGCGATCGCGAGCGCGATATCGACACCGCTTATCGACAACAGGTCCTGGCGAGTTGACGACGGGATCTGGCGATAGATCTGCCAACCGATCGCCCCGAGCCCGGCGAGAAACACCGATCCGAAGACGATGCTCGCCCCGAGCGCGCGGCGTTGCAACGCGCTGAACACCGGCCTGAGCAGCCCGGAAGAGGAGCGCGGTGCGAGAGGAAGCGGTGTTGCAGTCATCTTGAGTAGCTATTGTGGAACGACTCGGTCAGCCGCGCAGGAGATGAAACTCCGTCGCTCAGCCGCTAGTTTGTACAGATGGAAAATTCGGCAACACGGAACGACTCTCTTCCTTCTCCCGCCATCACTTACGACCCGTCAGCGATCGAGCAGAAGTGGCAGCGCATCTGGCAGGAACGTGGAACGAACCATACGGATCTGCAGCGCGCCCAAAGGCCGTTCTATGCCCTGATGATGTTTCCCTATCCGTCCGCGGAAGGACTCCACGTCGGGAATCTTTTCGCGTTCACTGGGAATGACATTTATGGACGATTCCAGCGTCTCATGGGACACAACGTGTTCGAGCCGCTGGGCTATGACGCCTTCGGGATTCATTCGGAGAACTATGCCCTCAAGGTCGGGCAGCATCCGATGGACCTGATTCCGAACAACATTGCCAACTTCCAGCGCCAGCTCGAGCGGGCCGGATTGATGGTCGATTGGCGCTACAAACTGTCAACGACCGATCAGAGCTACTACAAGTGGACCCAGTGGATCTTCCTGCAGCTGCTGAAGCAGGGGCTCGCGTACAAGAAGCAGGCAGCTGTCAACTGGTGTCCGGACTGCAAGACAGTGCTCGCCAACGAACAGGTCGTAGGCGGACTGTGTGAGCGCAGCAAGACGCCGGTCGAGCAGCGGCTGCTCGAGCAGTGGTTCTTCCGCATCAGCGACTACGCGCCGCGACTGCTGGAGAATCTCGACCACATCGATTGGTCGGAGACCACCAAGACCGCGCAACGAAACTGGATCGGCCGCTCCGAGGGAGCCGAGATCGCGTTCGAAGCGAAGAATATCGACGGAAGCGAGTGCGAGATCCGCGTATTCACGACTCGTGCGGATACCATCTACGGCGCGACGTACATGGTGCTCGCGCCCGAGCATCCGCTCGTCAAATCGCTGACCAAACAGGAAGAGCGGAAGAAGGTCGACTCGTATCGCGAAAAGACGAAAAAGCAGGACATCATCACGCGGAAGACGAGCCCGGAGAAAACGGGAGTCTTCACCGGCTCGTACGCGATCAATCCGGCGACCGGCAAGGAGATTCCGATCTGGGTTTCGGACTACGTGCTGATGGAGTACGGCACGGGCGCTATCATGGGTGTGCCGGGACACGATGCGCGCGATTTCGAGTTCGCCACGAAGTTCGCGCTCCCGATCGTGCGCGTGGTTTGCGGCGAGCGCGAAGATGCCAACACGCCGCTCCACGAGGCGTTTGTGGAGTGCGAGTCTGGAACGCTCGTGAACTCCGACGTGTTCGATGGCTTCCGGGTCGAGGCAGCCAAGAAAGCGATCGTCGAATTTCTCGCGAAGGGCGGTTCGGCCAAACCCATCGTCCATTATCGACTGCACGACTGGTGCATCTCGCGGCAGCGGTACTGGGGTCCGCCGATTCCCGTGATCTACTGCGACTCGTGCGGTGTGGTGCCGGTTCCCGAGAAAGATCTTCCAGTGGTCCTCCCGTTCATCGAGGACTTCAAGCCGGATGACTCTGGTGTCTCGCCACTGGCGCGCCATGAGGAGTGGTATCGCGTCGATTGTCCCAAGTGCGGTGGCACGGGCCGACGGGAGACCGACGTGTCGGACACGTTCCTCGATAGTGCCTGGTATTTCCTGCGATATCCGAGCGTCGGGCACGACGACGTCCCGTTCGAGAAGGCCGTGACGAAAAAGTGGCTGCCCGTGAACTCGTACATCGGTGGCAACGAGCACGCAGTGCTGCACCTTCTGTATTCGCGCTTCATCACCATGGTTCTGCACGACGCGGGGCATCTCGAGTTCGAGGAGCCCGTCACGCGATTCCGGGCGCACGGTCACATCATTCGCGAAGGCGCGAAGATGTCGAAGACCCAGGGCAACATCGTGAATCCCGACGAGTACATCGAGCAGTGGGGCGCCGATGCGTTCCGCATGTACCTCATGTTCCTGGGTCCGTACGAGCAGGGAGGAGATTTCCGGGATCAGAGCATCTCGGGACCGCGCCGCTTTCTGGACAGGCTGTTTGTATCGATCCAGAGCATGTCCGGCGAGGGCGAGCCCGACCACACTGTGATGCGCAAACTGCATCAGACGATCAGAAAAGTCGGCGAGGATGTTTCGCGCCTGAGCTACAACACCGCGGTCGCCGCGATGATGGAGTACATGAACGTCCTGCGGAAGGGAGAGCGCACGCCCCATCGCGACGAAGTGCTGGCGCTCATTCCGCTGGTGTCGCCCTTTGCCCCGCATCTCGCCGAGGAGCTGTGGGAGCAGACGGGCGGTACGGGGAGCGTATTCGATTCGGCTTGGCCTAGCTTCGATCCGGTGCTCGCCGCAGAAGATTCGATCGAGCTGGTCGTTCAGGTGAATGGCAGGGTGCGCGGCAAGATCATGGTCGCGCGCGACATCAGTGAGAACGCGGCGCTCGCGGCTGCTCTCGCGGATCCCGCGGTGACGAAATTCGCGCCGGGCACGCCAAAGAAAGTCATCTTCGTCCCGGGAAGGCTGCTCAACATCGTCGTTTGATTCAGCGGGTCAAAAATGCTCCGGTTCCCCATCATTCGCTGTTGCTGAGCTACCACACTCCGCGCGGGAAAGGGGCGAATCGCAGCGGTGAGGAAATGACCTAACTGATTGCGCCAATGCGTGTTAGGTGGGCAGCCGAACCGCGTCGAGATTCGATAAGGTGGGCGGTGCCAAGCTTGCGCCTTGGGTACACGGCGGACCGATCCGCGCCGGACCGCGAGACAACAGGCTTGACCCCCGCGCCACCCGTCCCGAGCAATGCTGACAAACGAAATTGAGTTCGCGCCAGGCGTATCAGAATCCGGTATCCTCTCGCGCGTTCGAAGCTTCGCGCAGGGGAACTCCTTGTACCGACAACACGGCTATGTGCTGGACGGAGACGACAGGTTCTTCGAAAAAGCTGCGCTCGATTCGAGGTACGTCGCCGCGATGATCGCTTTCATCGAAGACGAGTTCGGCGTTCACGTATCGGATTGCGAGATCAGGGCAGAGAATCTTGGATCGCTGCGCGCGGTCGCACGTTTTGTCGCGACCAAGCAGCCATTCGCGGTTGGGTGACCACCCGAGAGCTTTATTCGTACATCTCGTTCAGATCTGCCTTGGCCAGGTCGACAAGGAATCCTGCGACCCGATCCGTAACCGCGCGCAAGAACTTCTCGCCTTTCTCGGAGGTCGACGCCGCGGGATTCCCGGTTCCGGTATCGTCGGTGACCTTGGACCATTGGCGAGGAGTCCACGCCCAGCCATCGCGGAAACCCGCGATCCGAAATTTTCTCGCCTTGCCCGCGCCAGCCTCTGCCAACGGTAGCACCTTGTCGGGCTCGAGCGACATCATCAGGCTCGTCTCCATCTCTCCGGCGTGGTCGCCAGGCTCGTCGAAGTAATCCGTGCCCTTCACGCACGTCCACCAGTTGATCGTGCAGATGAAGAGATCGACCTTCGGCTGCAGCTCCCGAATCATCTGCTTGAAGTCGTTGCCGCCGTGCCCGTTCAGGATCAACAGCTTCTTCAGCCCTTGCCCAGCGATCGCCGACGCGAGGTCGGTGAGCAACGCGAGCTGCGTGCTCGGGTTCATGTTGAGCGCGAGCCTGAGGTCGAGCTGTCCGGTATTCACACCGAACGGAACTGTCGGCAGCACCACGACCTTCGCCCCTTTCTTCCACGCGATCTCGGCCGAACGCTCGGCAATCGTGCCCGATTCATAGTTGTCGGTACCGTAGGGCAGATGAAAATTGTGCGGCTCGGTCGCGCCCCAAGGCAGAATCGCGACCTCGAACGGCGTGTTCCTGACGGCCTTCCAGTTGGTTTCGGCGAGAACGTACGGGCGTGGTGGCATCATTGATTGTAGCAAATGATGAACACCCGGCACCAGTCCGGAGCATCTCCCGCTTGCAGGATCAGCACGGGACACCAAGATTGGCCGATCGTCGCGTCCCGCTTCGCATCGTCAAGAGGAAGACATCTCATGGCATTCCAGGCCGATCGTACTCGTTTTCTCGTCCTAACGGGTTCTCTGCTGCTGGCCTCAACACTCGCCTGCCGTCACAGGGAGGAGGAGCCTCAGAACGTGCTCGTTCGGCGCGGCGACGATGTGGTTGCGACGGGATCGATGGCTACGATCATGGACAGCGTGCCGGGCGATGCAATCCTCTTCAGTGGCGACGCGAGTTTCGGCGGCATCACAGCCGGGGACTATCTGGGAGCGGGAGGGAAGCAGGCGATCACCGGCCGCATTCATGGCTCGCTCCGCGCCGCTGGCGGTGACATTCACGTAGCTGCGGCAGTCGATCGAAACGTGTCGATCGCTGCCGGTCGCATCGAGCTGGATTCCGCGGGGGCCATCGCCAGGAACGCATACCTCTTCGGCGGGGATGTTCAGGTCGACGGCGCGGTGCGTGGAAGCCTGGTGGCATATGGTGGAGCTATCGTCCTCAACGGTGTGGTTGGCGGGGATGTCGATGTCGGCGGAGGGTCGCTTCGCATCGGGCCACACGCACAGATCACAGGGAACCTCCGCTATCGGGTGCGATCCGGGCAGGCGCACATCGATCCGGCCGCGCACATCACGGGAAAGGTCACGGCTCTTCCGTTCACCAACCGATGGGGCTTTTGGCACCTGCTCTGGATATTCGGCTTCCTCGTGTTGGGAGCGGTTACGGTAGCCCTCGTCCCGCGCTTCATGGCCGAGGCGGCGGAGATACTCCCACTGCGTCCGGGTCGGTCGGCGCTTGTGGGAGTGGGCTGGATGGTACTCGTTCCGATTGCAGTGTGCGTCGCGGCTATCACCATCATCGGTCTGCCGCTCGCGCTCCTGATGACCGCCATCTATCTGAGTCTGATGTGCATCGGCAGCATTCCGTTTTCGATCTGGCTGGGTCAGCTGCTCCTCAGCAGTCGCGCGCGTAAAGGGCGTGATGGAGCGTTGATCAACTTTCTCTTTGGCGGGTTCCTGCTGATCGTCTTTGGGATTATCCCGATCGTAGGCGGCTGGGTGTCGCTGGTTGCGGTGGTACTCGGACTCGGAACTATCCTGTTAAACGCCGAGGCGGTGCGGAAAAGGCAGCCCGTGACCGCGAGCTAAATCCGCTTGCCTATCCAACCACCCACGTAATAGCCGACCAGGGCGACTCCGACTCCGACGACGAACATGTCGAATCCGGACCGGAATGCTCCGCGTCCGGTGAAGACTGACCTCGCTGCCCCAACCAGGAAATGCGAAAGCATCGCGACGGTGAACGAGATCGCGATAGCCGTCGCACCGTGCCAAATCAGAAATGGGAAGACGGGAATCGCCGCGCCGAATGCGGTCGCGAGCCCGGTGATCCACCCTTCCCGAAATGGCGACATGCTGAATTCGCCGATCTTGAGCTCCTCCTGCACCTGCTCTTTCAGCATCTGCTGGGGATCTCCCATCATCTTCGTCGCCAGCTTGTGCGCTGAGCCGCGGTCCATTCCCTTCGCTTCGTAGATGACCGCCAACTCGTCGCGCTCGATCTCGGGCATGAGCTCGACTTCTGTCTTCTCCATCGAGATCTCGTACTCATAGACCTCGCGCTCGCTCTTGCTGGCGAGATATCCGCTCGAGCCCATCGATAGCGCGTCGGCGATTAGACCCGCGACGCCAGCGACCACGACCGCCTGATGCTGATTCACCGTCCCGGCGCCGATTACGCCGGCGACCAGGCCGAAGTTTGCGGTGAGGCCATCGTTGAAGCCGTACACGACGTTGCGCAGAAATCCGCCGGACGACGTCTTGTGCCATGGCACCGCCCTTGCCGGCAATTTCGCCCAGTGTCGTGGCGTGATCGGCGGACTCGCGGGCAAGGACCAGCGCCTCGGCGCCGCCCGGCGCTCCGCTTGGCGTCTCGCGATGCATGTCGAGGTATGCTTTGACTTCGCGTCCCTCTTCCTCGAGAAGCATCGGCAGCAGAAAGCTGGGCCCAAACCAGCGGCCGAATCTCGCCAGCAGTCGCGCGCGTCCGCTCGGCCGGAAAGCAGCGGGAGGATGTCCGTGCTTCGTCAGGAGATCGGACCAGACTACGACGTGTCGATCTTCGACGTCCGCGAGCCTGGAATAGATGTCTTTTTTCTTGGGGTCCGGCTCGGCGGCGGCGAGGAGGCGATAGAGATAGGCGGCGTCCGCTTCGTCCTGCCAGTGGTGCTCGAACGAATGAACATCGATCTCGCGGGAGTGCGGCGGTGCTTCGCGGGGCTCGAGCGTCGTCGACATGCATTCAATATCACCCGACCGCGCCGTTTTTGCACCGCCGGCAACCCTTGGATGAGGCTCGATGTCCTATGTCACAGAACTATCAAGGAGATAGGGTGAAGGCACTACTGCTTCTTTCCGCGGTTGCCGCGGCAGTCGCCACGCCAGCGCTGAACGCACAGGTTACAACCGCCAAGCCGGACTCCGGTTGCACTACGGATTCCGATGGACGCGTCGAATGCCGCATCATTCGCGGCAGTCGGCCCGGAGACTCCGCGTTCCGGAACAGGCTCCGCAGCTTCGACCGTATCGGCGGACAGGCGTGGTACAGGATGGATTCGGCGATGGCGAAACGCGCGGCGCTGGGACTCGAGCTTCGCACCACCGGAACCAAGCGCGACACTCTGGGCGTTTTCGTAGAGGCAGTGACTCCGAAAGGGCCAGCCGAGACGGCGGGGATCATCGAAGGTGATCGCATTGCGGCGATCAATGGAGTCGATCTGCGCACGCAGGCGGGAGACACCGAGGATTCCTACGCCAACGGCCTTGCCGCGCACCGTCTTGGCCGAGAAGTCCAGAAGCTCACCCCAG
>Ga0193725_1000542_pt1 | contig 11012 bp, 9 predicted proteins | sample H2a2metaG_FD_143058 | JGI IMG/M metagenome (GOLD analysis project Ga0193725, IMG submission 143058) | Soil microbial communities from a riparian zone of the East river system, Colorado, United States - H2a2 | ecosystem: Environmental > Terrestrial > Soil > Riparian zone | place: USA: East River...
GGCCGTCGCAGCCTCTTCGGTTTGCTGCTCGTCGTTCTCGCGCTGGCTGGCGCCGAGGCCGGCATGCGCTTTCTCGCGTCACGGGGGCGGACCGAGATGACGGCCACCCACATGTCGGATCCCGTGCTGCATCACCGCATCCGGCCGAATGTCGCCGCGCGGGTGCGGGGGGCGGAATTTCGGACCAGCTCGCTCGGCCTCCACGACCGCGAGTATCCCGCAGGGAAGCCCGCTGGAGTTTTTCGCGTCTTGCTGCTGGGCGACTCCATGACCGAGGGCGGCGGCCTGGCCCTCGAGGCGACGATGGCGAAGCAGGCCGAGGCGATGCTCAACGCGGGCGGATGTCGTTCGCCCGTCGAGGTCGTCAACGGCGGCGTGGCCAGCTATTCGCCGATTCTCCAGTACCTCTACCTGAAAGCGCTGGCCCCGGCGCTCGAGCCCGATGTGGTCGTGCTGAACTTCGACATGACGGACGTCCACGACGATCTCATTCGAACGGCCATCGCCCGGCTCGGGCCGGACGGGCTGCCCGTGGCGGTGCCCGCGAATCGTCGGCTCGAGACCGCGATGTTCCTGCTGCCCATTCCCAAGCCGTCCTTCTTGCGATTTCTGGAGCCGGTCGAGCGCGGACTGAGCCGCCTGCTGATCTATCAAGCGTTCCGGCGCTCTGGCGTCGGCCGGAGACTGTTCGGTCCCATCCGTCCGACGCCGGAGCGGCTGGAGAGCCTCGGGCTGGTCGGCGACATCCGCTACGATCCGATGGCCATCACGCGTCCCGTCGAGGGGCCGGGCGTCACCGAGGCGTGGGGACTGACGGAGCGCTATCTGGCCGGCATCCACGGCCTGGCTCGCCGCCGCGGCATGCGCTTCGCGGTCGTGGTGTACCCGCATCCGCATCAGGTCGCCGCCGACGAGTCACCGGTGGGACGGCAGCAGTTCGCGCTACGTCCAGGACTGTTCACCTCCGAGGCGCCCTTTCGGAGGATCGAGGCGGTGGGGCGGCGCGAGGGATTCGCCGTGATCAACTTGCTCGAGCACTTCCGGCGCCGGCGGGCCACCGACGGGCCGCTGTTCTGGGACCACGACATCCATCAGAATCCGCGCGGCGCCCGGGTCTTCGCCGAAGGCGTGGTCACGGGCCTTCGTGCCCATGATCTGCTGCCCTGCGCCCGGAGCTCAGAAGAGCGTGTAAATGATGGGCGCCAGCGCTGAGCTCTGACCGATCGCCACGATCAGTCCGAACGCCAGCAGCACGACCACGACGGGGATCAACCAATAGCGCTTCCCCTTCCAGAGGAAGAGCAACAGCTCGCCTGACGTGGCCAGCTTCTGAAACCGCATCGTCATGGCCGGGTCCTCCGCATCAGCGCTTCCGTCCGATGGTGATGAAGAATCCGCCTTCCCGGCCCTGGCTCACGACCCAGAGGAGCTGGGCCACGAGGTGATCGACGCGCGTCCCCTCCGCCCGAGGCGTGAACAGCGACTCGCGGTCGGTGAGCCGGTGGCCGACCCGGATCGGCGGAATCGAGCTGACATACTCCACGCCGGCGTGCCGAAACCAGGTGAGCACGTCGTCGACGGTGAACGTCCGCTCGTGCGGGTGGGCGTACTGGTCGAGGAACCAGATGCGCTTCTTGTCGTCGCCCACGCCCGGCGCGCGAAGGATGCCGTCGAGCCAGAGCGCCCGGTTGCCGGTGAGCCGGAAGACGAGCTTTCGCAGGCGTAGCGGCAGACGTCCATAGGTGTTGTACAGACCCACCACGATGAGCCCACCGGGCTTGAGCAACCGCAGCAGCGACCGGAACCCGCCGGGCGCATCGGCGGTGTGGTGCAGCACCCCGTTGGTGAAGACGTAGTCGAAGGCTTCCTCCCGCAGCGCCGGGCGGAAGAGGTCCATCTGGGCGAAGTGGGCGCCGAGGCCGAACCGCTGCTTGAACTGCCGTCCTTTGGTCAGCGAGGCGTGCGACAGATCGATGCCGACCACGCGGCGGCCGAGCATGGACAGGAACAGCGAGAGCTGGCCGGTCCCGCAGCCGGCATCCAGGATGCGCGCCCCGAGCGGCAGCTGCTCGTCGAGCAGGCGCGCGTACACGCCCGCCCCCGCCCGCTCGGCCAGGGCCTGGGGCGTGTCGAGATCCTCATATCCTGGAAACGAACAGCCTTCGTAGAACGTGCGGACGCGGCGGCCGACGTCCTCGGCGGACGTCGAGGCCGTCACGTCTTGGCCACCACGAATCGGTCGAGGACCAGCAGATCGAGGTCGCTTCGGCGGAAGGTCGAAAACGCTTCGCGCGGGGTGTTCACGATCGGCTCGCCGCGGAGGTTGAAGGACGTGTTGAGCAGCACCGGCACTCCGGTCGCCTGATGGAATCGCTCGATGAGCCGGTAGTAGTCCGGCGTCACCTCGGGCAACACCGCCTGCACACGCGCGCTGCCGTCCACGTGCGTGACCGCCGGGATCACCGCACGCTGCGACTCCTTGACGCCGACCACCAGCAACATGAAGCGTGCCGGGTAGTGCTTCCGGGGATCGGTCAGCTCGAAGAAGTCCGGCACGCGCTCGACGAGCGTGGAGGGGGCGAACGGGCGGTAGGGCTCGCGAAACTTGATCTTGGTGTTGACGACGTCCTTCATCTCGGGCCGGCGGGGGTCGGCCAGGATGCTGCGCTGGCCGAGCGCGCGCGGGCCCCACTCGAACCGCCCGCGAGACCAGCCGACCACGTGCCCGGAAGCGAGACCGTCGACGACGCGGTCGACCAGCGCGTCGTCATCGTCGAAGGCCTCGTGGCGGATGCCGCTCTCACGAAGGAACTCGAGCACTTCACCGGTGCCGTGTTCCTGACCCCAGGCGGCGTGCTCCATGACGAAGCCGCGCGGTCCTCCAAGCAGCACGTGGTGAGCCCACAGGGCGGCCCCCAGGGCACCGCCGCCATCGCCCGCCGACGGCTGCACGTAGAGCTCTTCGAACGGCGTCTCCCGCAGCAAGCGACCGTTGGCGACGCCGTTGAGCGCGACGCCGCCGGCCAGGCAGAGCTTGCGGAGACCGGTCTTCCGGTGGAGATGGTCGGCCATGCGGAGCAGGATCTCCTCGGTGATCGCCTGCACGCTCGCCGCGACGTCGGCATAGCGCTGATTGGCCTCGGCGCCGCGCGGGTCCGCGTCGGCGAGCCGTCGCTCCTCCCCTCCCTGGCTCGCGGCCGCGGTGAAGAAGGGCGCATTCGGATCGCGGGGCGGGCCGAAGAGCTCCAGGAAGCGATTCGTGAAGGCGCGCCGCGTCGAATACTCGAACGAGAAGTAGTCCAGGTCCAGGGCGAAGCTTCCGTCGTCGTACACGCGGACCAGCCGCCGCACTTCGTCCACGTAACGGGGCTGGCCGTAGGCGGCCATGCCCATCACCTTGTACTCCCCCTCGTTGACCTCGAAGCCCAGGAAGGCCGTGAAGGCGCTATAGAGCAGTCCGAGCGAATGGGGGAAGTGCAGCTCCTGATCCAGGCGCAGGGTGCTCCCTTTCCCCACGCCCATCGAAGCCGTGGCCCATTCGCCCACGCCGTCGACGGTGAGGATCGCGGCTTCCTCGAAGGGCGAGCAAAAGAAGCTGCTGGCCCCGTGCGACAGGTGGTGCTCGCTGAAGAGGATCCGGCCGGGGTCGATGCCGAGCGTCTTCTGGATGGTGCCCTTGACCCACAGCTTGTCGCCGAACCAGCCGGTCATGGCTTCCCGGAACATCCGCAACGAGCGCGGATAGGTGGCCAGCGAGGTCATGAGGATGCGATCGAACTTCACCAGGGGCTTCTCGAAAAAGACGACCCAGTCGAGGTCGCGCGCGTCCAGCTTGCCGGCGTCCAGACAGAACTGAATGGCCTGAGCCGGGAAGCCGTAGTCGTGCTTCTTCCGCGTGAACCGCTCTTCCTCGGCCGCGGCCACCAGCACGCCGTCGCGAAGCAGGGCCGCCGCCGAGTCGTGGAAGAAACAGGAGACGCCCAGGATGTGGGTCAGAACTGTCTCCGGGCGGCGGCCCAGGGGTCGCCTGCCTCGGCGGAGCGCTCACGCCAGTTGGACGTGGGGGGATGGCGGTGACGCAACGGATCGGCCACCAGGCGCAGAACCACGGCCACGGGGCCGAGGAGCACGATGTAGAGCAGCGAGAACACGACGCGGGCCTGGATCTTCCCGATCGCGTGGGCGACGATCTTCCACGCCTCCCAGAGCGCTCGCAGGGTCTCTCTCATCGCATCGGCCTCCAGGCTGCCGGCATCGGGGCATTCTACACGTCAGGCGAGCGCGGAACCCGCAGAAGCGCGAACGCGACCAGACCCGCCCCGATCCAGACGATCTCGCGGATGCGGCGGATGAGGCTGAAGCTCACGCCCATCGTGCCGCCGAGCCCGAGGGCCGCGAAGGTCGCGGCGTAGCCGCCCTCGAGCGCGCCCAGGCTGCCCGGGATCATGAACGTCGCGAACCGGATGCCGGTGCCGAAGGCCTCGATCACGGTCGCCGTCACCAGCGACACCGGGGTCCCGAGAAACGACAGGATGATCCACGTCTCCAGCGCGCCGAGCAGCCACGCCACGAAGTGGCAGGCGATGGACAGCGCGAGCCGCCCCGGCTGGCGCAGGTAGAACTCGGCGAGCGCGCGGTCGACGCGGCCTAGGCCCTCGTGGCTCTCGAAGCGGCGAGCGCCGAAGCGGGCCAGCAGGCGTCCGCCGAAGGCGGCCAGGCCGCGCGTCTGGGCCAGCACGAAGATCGAGAGCGCCACCAGCTCGACGGCGAGCAGCCACTCCATCGCGGTGAGCAGGCGCGAGTCCGCGGGGAAGACCGTCCACGCCAGCACCACGCCGAGGAGCAGCAACAGTCCCTGAGCGATCGTGATCGTGGTCTTGGCGACGATCACCGATGACAGGGCCTCGGGGAGCGGGACGCGATCGCGCAGGAGCCACGCCTTCACGGCCTCGCCGCCGAGGCCGGCGGTCGGGGTCGTGAGGTTGACGGCTTCGCCGGCCAGGCGCGTCAGGAAGAGCGGGGCGAGCCCGACCCGGTCGCGGGTGAACGCGTAGCGCCAGCCGAGCACGTCGAACAGCGCGACCAGCACGGTGGGAAAGACGATCACCACGGCCAGCCGCCAGCCGACCCGCGCGATCGAGGCCGCGATGGCGGGCGGATCGTTGTCGGCCACGATGAACCCGAGCGCGGTCACGCCGACCAGCAGCAGCGCGATCCTGAGATAGCGCAGCGGTTCAGCTCTCGCGATAGAGCACGAGGAGGAGTCCGACCGCGATGAGGCCAAGGGCCCACAGGCGGGCGGGCAGGCGGTCGTCCCCCCCGGCCAGGCGCAGCTCCAGCCAGCGGCCCCAGCCGACGACGATGCCGAAGAGGCCGAGCGGCGCGTGCGTGACTTCGATCAGGAATTCCGACTTGAGGTTGACCGACGCGTGCGAGTGGGTGAGCAGGAGGCCGCCGCCCAGGGCGCAGAGCAGCGGAAACACCAGCGCGTACCCCGGCTTGGCCAGCCGCCCCGTCCGGACTCTCCACTCGAAGAGGCCGAAGACCACGATCAGCAGCAGGAAGATCCGGTGCTGGAGCACCTCGGGAAAGAGCATGCTCTCCCAGAACCCATAGGGGCCGATCGGCCACGAGCCGGGGTCGCTCCGGAAGAACAGGAAGACGGCCAGGCCGAGGAAGATCAGCGGCCAGTGGCGCGTCCACCGCGCGCGTCCGGTCTGGTGCAGCAGAGCCAGCACGCCCATGGACAGCACGAAGAGCCCGGACCAGTGATGGTTGTACTCCGACCAGGCGCGATCGGCGTCGGTCCGAGGCGCGTTGCGGTCGTCGACCGGCAGCTCCGAAAGCTGGGGAGAGCGCAGGCTGGGCCAGCGCGGGACGAACCGGGTGCCCACTTCCGCGTACGTCGCGCGATCGGCGACCACGTCGACGGCGGGCGGCAGCGAGGTCAGCGAGGCCGCCGCGCCGAACACGGTGAGGCCGAGGCCCAGCTCCACCTCGACGAAGCGGCGCAACCGGAGCGGTTGGCCGCCGCCCCGCGCCAGGCGGCGCACCACGAAGAAGTTGAGGGCGCCGAGCACGAGCAGCGCGCCCAGCAGCGCGGCCTTGGTCAGCAGCATCACGCCGTAAGCGGTGCCGAGGAGCGCGCGCGGCCCGTCGATGTAGCGCAGGCTCAGCGCGCCGCCCGCGAGCACGAGGGCGATCACGCTGACGAGGGCCTGCGTGGAGAAGCGCTGGAGCAGCGGGGCCGGCCACGTCTCGGCGCGGCCGCGGGCCGCGACCACCACGAGCTGGGCGAGGCCGCCGATCCAGATCCACGCCGCGACTTGGTGGACGGCGTCGAGGGTCAAGAGCGGGAGGCGGCCGCTCACGCGCGCGGCGGCGTGGCTGGTCCACGGGGCCAGGAGCATCAGCGCGGCGACGGCGGCGATCACGAGCGCGCGCGCTCCCGCCGGCCGGGCCGGCGCCGCGCGCCGGAGTCTCCACGCGCCCGCGAGCAGCACGAGGGCCAGAAGCACGCGGGCCGCGCTCACCCGAAAGTACGAGGTGACCACGAGATCGTCGAGACGCACGGTGCCCTGGAGCGCGATCACCTGGGTCAGCGCCGACAGCGACTGCGCTGTCGCGAGGACGACGGCACCCGCGGCCACCAGCGTCCACGCGCGCGCGTGGTCGACCTCACGCCCGAGAGTCCCGCGCAGCGTCCACAGCGCGAACAGCGCGCCCCCCACGCCCGCGGCCTGCGCGGCCAGGATCAGTGACCGCAGGAGGACGTCGACGAACCCGGTCACGGATGCGCGGTCGGGCGCGTGCGGCTGGCGAGCAGGAACAGCAGCAGGAAGGACGGCGTCCCGACCGCCGCGATGATCAGGAACCAGTGCGCCTTGCCGAAGACGGCCAGCGCCACGATCAGGTAGATGAAGTCGCGATGCGAGAGCGCCTCGGCCAGACGCCCGGCGGGCGACGCCGCGGAGGCGGTCTCGCCACCGATGAAGCGGCGGGCCGACAGGGTCGCGGTGGCCAGCGCGCTGGCGATGGTCACGGCGCCGAACACGAGCGGCCAGCCGCCACCACCCGCAACCGACCAGCCGATCGCCATGCTCGCGAACACCACGACGTGCACGAGGTTGTCACCCCAGAAATCGAGCACGGCCCCCCAGCGGGACTCCAGGAACTTCAGCCGGGCCAGCTCACCGTCGCAGCCGTCCAGGATCGAATGGGTGAGGAACAACAGCGCGCCGATCGTCTGCCAGGCGCTCGTCGCCACCAGAAAGCAAAGTCCCCCCGCCAATCCGATGCCCACGCTGACGAGGGTCATCATGTTCGGGGTGATCGAGGTGTCGAAGAGCCGCCGGGTCACCGCGAGCGAGATGCGCCGCTCGACGTGACGCGACATGAAACCTTCGCTGGGCTTGATCAGCCCGCGAAGCAGCCAGGTCTCAGCTGCCGGCACGTCGTTCGTACCGCCGAGAGCGAAGCGGCCGGCGGGCTCGAGGCGACGCCGCACAACCGGCACGTCGCGGCCCAGTGCCTGCGCCAGCTGGTCGGTGCCGCGAGACGACGCGGCGGCGGCGAGCACGCGCTCCGGCTCTTCGGTGTCGATCACCGCCGCGGCGCCGTCGTCCACGTAAAGCGTCTCGGGTTGAAGCGGCAGCGTGGAAAGCGCTCGCAGCCATGCCGGTCCGGGGACGACGCGGCCGTCCAGAGCGACGATGCGTCGCGGCGCGGCGGACGTTGCCGCCCAATCCGCCGAGCTGAGGGAGTCCGAGGGGCTCTCACGCTGATGGCCCGTCTGGCCGGCGGTCACGACGTCGCCGAACCCGGCGCGTCCGGCCGCCAGCGCCACCCGGCGGGCCAGCGGCAGGCCGGCCACGCTCACGCTGCCGAGTCCATCGCCGCCGGGCGTGGGCAGGACGATCAGGAGCGGGGCGGCCGCCTGGGCGCGAACGGCCGGGATCAGGCGCTCACCGAAACCGACACGGGGCGGCCGGCGTGACGGCTCGATTCGCGGGCGGCCGATTCGAGCGCGACGCACAGCGCCGCTTCCGCGAGGTTGCCCCGCCCCGCCCCGCCGCTCGTCACCTCGGCCACGAACTCGTCGGCCACCGCGTGGAACCAATCGGGATGATGCGAGCCGTCGGAAAGGCGGGGCGGACACTGCCACCGTCCAAGATCGTCTCCCCCGGCGCCGTGCCACAGCAGCGTGTCGTCTCTCAGCTCGAGCCGTCCGCGGGTGCCCTCGACCTCGGCCCAGTTCTCGCGCACGTCCGCGGCCCAGGTGAGATGGATATCCGCGGTCGCCGAGGGAAACGTCAACCGAACGCTCGCGGTGTCTTCCACGGACAACGCCTGATGGCGCCGCCGCTCGAGCCGCGCGCTGACCTCCGTCGGCGCGGCGCCGATCCAGCGCGTCAACACGTAGAACACGTGCCAGCCGTGATCGGTGAGCACGCCGCCCCCGGCCACCGCGGGGTCCACGCGCCAGTTGTCGGCGTTCGGGTCGGCGGCGGCGGCCGGACCCGTCCTGCGCGTGTGCCACACGGCGTGACGCACGTCGCCGACCGTGCCCTCGCTGAGCAGCTCGGCGGTGCGGCGCACGATCGGCGCGTGATGCCAGTTGTGGACGGTGTGGAGCACGCGCCCGCTCTGGTCGGCGAGCGGAGCGATCCGGGCGAGATCCTCGGCGGACTGCACGAGCGGCTTCTCGCACAGCACGTGGAGGCCGCGGCGCAACGCGCGCTCGATGAGCGGCGCGTGACTCGAGGGCGGCGTGCAGATGTCGACGAAGTCGAGTCGCTCGTCGTCGAGCAGGGCGTCGACCGACGCGTACCAGCGGGCGGCGGGCAGCGCCTCGGCGCCGTCGACGCGACGGTCGGGACACGCGTCGGAGACGGCCACGATCTCGACGTCCTCACGTGTGCGCCAGGCGGGCAGGTGCCCGTGGACGGCCACGTTCCCGAGCCCGATGAGGCCGCCGCGCAGTGTCTTACGCGAGCCCATGCTGCGGGAGCACCGCCCCCAGCGCTTCGTCGAGGATCTCGAGGCCGGCGAGCGCCTGCTCCTCGCGGATGACGAGCGGCGGGTTGAGCCGGATCGAGGGCGCGTACGTCATGGCCACCAGGCCGCGACGCAGACATTCCTGGTAGAGCGCCTGGGCGACGGCGCGGGGAATCGGCGCCTTGGTGCGGCGGTCCTGCACCAGCTCGATCCCGAGCAGCAGCCCCTTGCCGCGGACGTCACCGACCGTGCGGTACTTTTCCTTGAGCGCTTCCAGACGCGCGAGCATCACGCGGCCGACGCGGTCGGCGTTCTTCACGAGATCCTCGCGCAGGATGATCTCCAGCGAGGCCAGCCCGGCCGCCGCGGCCAGCGGGTTGCCGCCGTAGCTCGAGGAGCTGGCGCTCGGATTCGACCAGGGCTTGGTCGCGGTCAGCGCGTCGGTCGACACGACGCCGCTCAGCGGGAACCCGCCGGCCACGCCCTTGCCGATCGTCATGATGTCGGGGACGACGCCCTCGTGCTCGCCGCCCCACATGAGTCCCGTCCGCCCGAAGCCGGTGATCATCTCGTCGAGCAGCAGCAGCGCGCCGTGCTCGCGGGCGATGGCCTGGACGGCGCGGAGGAATCCGTCCGGCGGCACCACGTTGCCGGCCGTGCCCTGGATCGGCTCCGCCACGATGGCGGCGATCTCGCCCCCGGTCTGGTGTTTGATCACGTCGCGGATGTAGTCGGCGCAGGCTATCCCGCAGTCCGGATAGGTGAGCTTGAATGGGCACCGATAGCAGTCCGCGTAGGGGGTGAGGTGCTGGCCGGGCACGAAGGGGCCGAGGTGATGCTTGAAGTCGCTGCCGAGCAGGCCGAGCACCCCGCCGGTCTTGCCGTGGAAGCCGCCCCAGAACCCGAGCACCTCGTGGCGCTTGGTGGCGAGCTTGGCCAGCCGCAGCGCCGCCTCGACCGCCTCGGCCCCGCCCGAGAAGAGCTGGATGCGCGTCAGCCCCTCGGGAGTCACGCTGGCCAGCAGCTCCAGGAACTTCGCGCGGGTCTCGGTGGTGAAGCTGCCGAAGTGCAGCCGCTCGACCTGGCGCTTGAGGGCCTCCACGTAGTCGGGATGGCAGTGGCCGACGCTGCCGACCGCGATGCCCGCCATGAAATCGAGGTACTCGTTGCCGTCCTCGTCGATCAGCGTGCAGCCGCTGCCGCGGGCCATGGCGAGCCCCGCGTACTGCGCGAGTCCCTGATAGCCGGGGGCGATGTGCCGGCCCTCGCGCTCGACGATGGCCTTCGACCGTGGTCCGCGCTCGCGACGCCCGCTCATCGCGTCCCTTGCTCGACCCGGCGTACGAGGTGGGCGGCGATCACGCGCGAGGCCTCCTCGCGCACGCGGGCGAAGCTCGGCCACGCGTTGAGATCGAGGAGCACCAGCCCGTGCTCGCTCACGATCGCGTCGCCGCCGTAGACCTCGAGCCCGAGCGCCGAGGCGGCGTGCGCGAACACGCGGGCCAGGCGCCCGGCGTCCACCGGGTAGCCGGCGAGCTGCTGGTCGGCGTGGTGGAACCAGTGGCACCACGGCGGCTCGGCGCCGGGCTCCGCGACGCCGACGCCGTAGAACTTCACGAGATCGCCGGCCACGTGGGGCTGCAGCACCGCGCGCTCGATGCCGCGCGCGGCCAGCGCGGCCAATGCGCGTGTCAGCGCGCTCGCGCTCTCGACCTGGACGACGTCGTCCTGCGTGTTGTGGACGTCCGCGCGCTTCACCCACACGGGAAGGTCGACGGCGGGCGCGGGCCGTCGGGTATCGACGAGCCGGCTTGGCACGAACGGAACACCGGCGGCCTCGAACCGGGCGATCATCCGGTCGCGGTACGTGTTCAGGATCGCGTCGAGCGGATTGACGTGAGGCACTCCGCGCGCTGCCCACGCGGCCAGTTGACGCAGCGGCTCGGACGTCTCGCACATGAGGAAGACCAGGTCCGGGCCGATCTCGTCGGGGACGGCCAGGTCATCCGTGGTCT
>Ga0193725_1000543_pt1 | contig 11003 bp, 11 predicted proteins | sample H2a2metaG_FD_143058 | JGI IMG/M metagenome (GOLD analysis project Ga0193725, IMG submission 143058) | Soil microbial communities from a riparian zone of the East river system, Colorado, United States - H2a2 | ecosystem: Environmental > Terrestrial > Soil > Riparian zone | place: USA: East River...
GCTGCCGGACGCTGGTCGTGACGCTCGGCAGTCGAGGGGCCGCGTACTTCACCGGCAATCCCATTCGCACCGCTCGGATCCCGCCGGACAACGCGGCGCCCCTCGAGGGAGACCCCACCGGCTGTGGCGACGTCTTCGGCGGCGCGGTCGCGGCGGGCTTGGTGAGCGGCGCGGGCCTCGAGGATGCGCTGCGTGCGGGCACGCGGCTTGCCGGGCGGAACCTCGCCCACCGCGGGGCCACGGGCCTGCGGGATCACCTGCTCGGCCGCTTGTCGGTGGTATGACGCGGCTCGTCGAAGTGCCGGCCCAGTTCGACGACCGCTCGTTCGATCAGTTCGCGGCGGCGTACGCGCAGGCGGCGGCGGATGGCGAGCGCTTGTTGTTCGACGCCCACGCCGCGGAGTGGGCGTCGCCCTACGGTCTGGTCGGGCTGCTGGCGGCGGGGGCAGCGGCGGGGCGACGCGGAGGCGGCGGAGGGGGGGGGGCCGAGCGGCCGCTACTCACCGTTCCCTCGAGCGCCGAGGTCGTGAGCTACTGGGCACGGGCTGGGTTCTTTCGTGAAGCGGCGGACTTGTTCGAGGTGCACGGGAAGGTCCCCAAGACCAAACCGGCGACGGAGAGCGAAGTGTTGCTGCCGGTGACACCGGTCCGGGCCGCCGAGGACGTACACGTCGTGGTGAGCACGATTCAGCAGCGCGCGTCGGCGATCCTGGCGAAGGAGTTGGGGCTCGATCCGAAGGCGACGATGGGATTCGCTATGGCGCTTTCGGAGGCGTGTCAGAATATTGTAGAGCACGCGGGGTCGGGCGGCTGGGTGGCGGTGCAGGCGTACAACTGGCGCCGCAAGTTGGCGCGGCGTGTGGTGGTGATCGCGGTCGCAGACGCCGGAGTCGGGTTTCGACATTCTCTCGAGCCGAGCCAGGCGAAACGCTTCGGCGATCGGTGGGGCGACGCGGCGGCCCTCGAGGCCGCGTTGATCCAGGGAGTGAGCCGGTTCCGTGACCCGGGCCGGGGCCAGGGACTCGCCGGGATCCGGCGCTACCTGGCGCGGTGGGAGGGCAAGGTCGCGATTCGGAGCGGAACAGCTCGCATCGCCATCGTGCCCCGGTGGGACGACGACGTCCCGCTCAGGGACGGCTTGCCGGCGTTTCCAGGCTCACAGGTGCTTCTCATCATTCCAGAGCAGGGGTCCGCAAAGGCGTGATTCAACACATAAAAGTCCACGAGGTGTTGCAGCAGTCGGTGGCGGGGTTCTACGCCGATCTGGTGACGCGTCCGACCGGGCGGGCCGTGCGCGAGAGCATCGAGCGAGCGCTCCCCGCGGGCACGATCGCCGTGATGGACTTCACCGGCGTGGGGTGCCTCGACTACTCCTGTGCCGACGAGATCGTGGCGAAGCTGGTCCGCGAGAAGGTCCGCGTGTTGCTGCTGCGCGGCACGAGCGACGCGCATCGCGATGCGATCGAACCGGTCCTCCTGGGACACGGCCTGGCGGCGGTGTGCGAGCGGCCGGACGGCACGCTCCATGTGATCGGCGCGCGCGAGCCCGCGGCGGCGCTGCTCGACGAGCTGGTCGCGCAGCAGGTCGCGGCGCGGACCCCGGGCGGGGCGATCGCGCTCACCGCCGCGTGAGGCAAAGGGGTCTGGCGTGAAGCGGCGCCGCCTCGGTCTCGCGACCCGCGCCATCCACGGCGACCCCAAGGCCCGGGCCGATTGGACGGCCGTGGCGCCGCCCCTGTACCAGAGCAGCACCTTCACCAACCCCGTCGGCTCCACGGCGGAAGTCCTCTACAGCCGCTACGGCAACAACCCCAACCAGGTGGATATCGGCCGCCGGCTGGCGCTCCTCGAAGGCGCCGAGGCGGCCTTGTTCGTGGCGAGCGGCATGGGCGCCGCCGCCCTGGCCCACCTCGCCGTGCTGCGACCGGGAGACCATCTCCTCTCGAGCGAATGGATCTACGGTGGAGTCCACCGGCTCTTCTCGCAGGAGTTCGGGCGGCTCGGCATCGACGTGTCGTTCGTCAATCCGACCCAGACCCGAACGTGGAAGAAGGCGATGAAGAAGACGACGCGCGCCGTCTTCGTCGAAACGCCCACCAATCCGCTGATGCGCGTGATCGACCTCGAGCCGATCGCGACGCTCTGCAAGGCCGAGGGCCTGGCGCTGATCGTGGACTCGACGTTCGCGTCGCCCGTGAACTTCCGGCCCCTCGAACACGGCGCGGACATCGTCATCCATTCCGCCACGAAGTACTTGAACGGCCACACCGACGTGATTGCCGGGGCCGTGGTGGGCACGGAGCAGGTGGTAGAGGAGGTCCGCAAGCTCATGCAGGTGTGGGGGCAGGCGTTGGACCCGTTCGCGGCCTGGCTGATCGATCGTGGGATGAAGACGCTGACGGTCCGCGTCGCCCGTCACAACGCCGTCGGCCTCGCGGTGGCCCAGTGGTGCGACACCCAAGACGGCTTCACCAAGGTCCACTATCCCGGTCTGACGCAGCATCCCGACCATGAAATCGCCACGCGCCTGCTCGTGGGGGGGGGGGGCGGCTACGGGGGCATGCTGGGGCTGGAGCTCAAGGGAGGCGTGCGCGCCGCGGAGCGGTTCCTGCGAGCCCTCACCATCGCCGCCCACGCCCCGAGCCTCGGCGGCACCGAAACCCTCGTCTCCGAGCCCCGTCTCACCTCCCATGCCGGGTTTACTCCGGCGCAGCGGGCCCAGGCTGGCATTCCCGACGGCTTCCTGAGATTTTCCCTGGGATTGGAGGATCCCGATGACCTCATCGCGGACTTCGCCCAGGCCCTGGCGCGCCTGTAAGTGATCAAGTTCACGAACGTCTTCAAGGCCTTCCCCAAAGGCGGCCTGGCGCTCAAGGACGTCTCCTTCCACATCGCGAAGGGTGAGTTCGCATTCCTCACCGGCCACTCGGGTGCGGGAAAGTCCACGGTGTTGAAGCTGATCTACGCGGACGAGCGCCCCACGTCGGGAGAGGTGCGCGTGTCGGGGTATTCGGTGACGGAGATGCGGCCGCGCGAGGTGCCCCTGCTGCGCCGCCGGTTGGGCATCGTGTTCCAAGACTTCCGCCTGCTGGAAGACCGCACCGCCGAGGAGAACGTCGCCTTTGCGCTCGAGGTCACGGGGGCGCGGCGCTCGACGATCGCGGCCCGCGTGATGCGCGTGCTCACGCAAGTCGGGCTCGCGGCCAAGGCGCAGGCTTACCCGCGCGAGCTGTCGGGGGGTGAGCAGCAGCGCGTCGCGATCGCGCGGGCGCTCGTCAACGAGCCCACCGTGCTGCTCGCCGACGAGCCCACCGGCAACCTCGACGAGCGCGCGACGCGGGGCGTGTTCCAGCTGCTGCGCGACATCAATGCGAGCGGGACCGCGGTGGTGATGGCGACGCACGACCTGGACCTCGTGCGTCAGGCACCCTACCGCGTGATCGAGCTGCAAGAAGGCGCGCTCGTGTACGACTCGGCGGTGGACGAGCCGCGCGACCAGGCGGCCGCGCCATGAATCTCGTCGTGCGGGAATCCCTGCTCGCGTTCAAGCGCGCGCCGCTCCTCTCGGCGTTGTCGGTCACGACGATCGCCTTCTCGCTCTTCGTTCTTGGACTCTTCGGCCTTGTGGCGGTGAACCTCCAGAACGCGCTGCGCAGCGTCGCCGAGCGGGTTGAGATCGTCGTCTACCTGCTGCCGGGCACGCCGATCGAGGCGACGGCGATCGGCCTCAAGGATATCGAGGCGTTCCCCGAGGTCCAGATGGCGACGTACGTGTCGGAGGATCAAGCCTTGGCACGGGCGCGCGCCGAGCTGGTCGAGTTTCGCGACGTGCTGCGCGAGCTCGAGCGCAATCCCCTGCCCGCCTCGATCGAGGTGAAGCTCAAGCCGACGTTCCGCGACGCCGACCACGTGACCGCCGTCGCGGAGCGCCTGCGCAGCTTCGGCTTCGTGGACGACGTGCGGTTCGGAAGGGATTGGGTCGAAAAACTCGACCGGCTGCGCCAGCTGGCGGCGGCGGTAGGGATCGTGGTGGGCGCGGCGTTCGCGGCGGTCGCCATCATCATCATCGGCACGACGATTCGGATGGCGGTGCTACAACGCAGCCGCGAGATCGCCATCATGCGGCTGGTGGGGGCGACCGACGGGTTCATTCGGCGTCCGTTCCTGCTGCAAGGCGCGATCAAGGGACTGCTGGGCGGCGCGGTCGCGGTCGGCCTGTCGTACGCGGCCTACGCGCTGATCGACCGGTACCTGATTCAGGCGGCGTTCTTCACGCGCGAGCAGGCCGCGGCGATCGTGGGGTTCGGTGCGCTCATCGGACTGTTGGGCAGCGCGATGAGCGTGGGTCGCCATTTGAAGCGGGTATGACGCGGGCTGTTTGGCTGCTCCTCCTCCTGGCGGCTCCGGCTGCCGCGCAGCGGCCCACCTACCAGCAGCAGATGCAGGACAATCAAAGCCGCCTGGAAGGGATCCGTCGCGAGCGCTCCCAAGTCGAGCAGGAGCTGGCTCGGCTGCGCACCGCCGCCCACTCCCTCTCCGACGAGCTGGCCAACATCGACCGCCAGAAGCAGAGCACCAATCGCATCGTCAACGAGCTGGATCGCCAGATCGCCGGACTGGGCGGGCAAATCGACCAGATCACCGTCGACTTGCTGCTGGCGCAGGATGCGCTGCTCGAAAAGCGCGCGGTGCTGGAGCGGCGGATCGTGGACATCCACAAGCGCGGTCCGCTGTACGGCTGGCAGGTGCTCCTCGCCGCCGAGAGCTTCGGCGACCTGCTGTCACGGTACAAGTATCTCTACCTCGTGAGCCGGCAGGACCGGCTCCTCACGAACGACATGCACAAGCTGCGCGACCGTGTGGCCCGGCAGCGCCAGCTGCTCGTGGACGCCCGGGAAACGCTGGCGCGGCGACGCCGCGAGCGCACCGACGAGCTGGACCGCTACCAGGCGCTGGAGCGCGAGCGCCAGACCAATCTGAAGGAGACGCGGCGCAGCACGCGGCAGGCCGAGCAACGCCTGTCACAGCTCGACCGCGACGAGCGCGGATTGAATGACCGGATCGAAGCCCTGGAGCGGGCGCGGCGCGAAGCGGAGGCACGGGGAGCGACCGCCGGCCCCGGGGCGATCACGACCGCCGACCTGGGCGGGCTCGACTGGCCGGTCGAAGGCGGGGGTCTCGTCATCTATCCGTTCGGCACCACCACCGGGCCGAACAACACGCGCATCCCCCGCCACGGCATCGGCATCAAGGCCCCCGTCGGGTCGGCGGGGGCCTTGATGCCGATGCGGACCGTGAGCCTCGCGGGCCCCCTCGGCCTCTATCTGACGTCGGTCCTCGTCGATCACGGCGGCGGCTACTACACGTTCTACGCCTACCTGAACGACGCGACCGTGAAGCAAGGAGATCGCGTCGTGCGAGGGCAAGTGATCGGTCACGTCGGCGGCGAGTCGAGCGACGAAGGACCGCACCTCCACTTCGAGATCCGCGGGCAGGGCGGCATCGCGCTCGATCCTGCAAACTGGCTGCGCCGCCCCTCCACGCGACCCGGCGCGCCCGCTCGGCCGCGTCGGTGAGTAGGGGCACGGCAATGCCGTGCCCCTACCCTGTTGGGCCCGCCACCGCGATGCGTTCGGGCGCGCCCTTGGCGCGCTGCAGCGCACTCTCGACGAGGGTGAATAGATCCTCCGGCCGCAACACCTCGCTGTGCGGGTAGGCCACGACCCCCGCCGAGATCTCCGGCGCTTTGGCGGGCCCCAGGTCGGCGAAGGTGTGACGCTCAAACACCTGGCGCAGGCGCTCCACGAAATGCCGGCCGCCGGCGGCGTCGGTCTCAGGAAGGATGCAGGCGAACTCATCGCCACCGTAGCGCGCCACGAAGTCGGGGGCGCGGATCTCTCGCTGCAAGATGGCGCCCACTTCGCCGAGCACCCGGTCGCCCGCGGGCTGACCGAGGCGTTCGTTGATCTCGCGGAGCCGGTCGATGTCCACGAGAACGAGTGAGAACCGGAGTGAATAGCGCCGCGCCCGCTCGAACTCGTCGCGCAACCGGCGGTCGAGGGCGTCGAGCGACGCGCAGCCCGTCATCTCGTCGGTCGCGCCGGCGCTGATCTGGCGGCGATAGATCGCCGAGCGCCGCCCTTCGTTCTCCAGCACCCGCGCGGCGGCCTGCGCGATCGTATTCGCGAAGGCGACGTCTTCGGGACGGAGCTGGGGGTCGCCCTTCTCCGTCCGGAGGAAGAAGACACCCGCCGCGCGCCCCTGCACAAACACGGGCAGCGCCACAGCCGACTGCACGTTGACCTCGATCCGCTGCTGCGACCAACGCGTACGGACCGACGCGAACAGCGGATGTTCGTGTACGTCGTTGATCACAACGGGCCGCTCGGTACGAAGGGCTTCCTGGATCTCCGGATAGCGCTCGAGCTCCACGCGCAGGTCGCGGATGGCGGGGTTTTCGTACACCGCGACCACGCGCCCCTTTTCGTCGCCCGGCGCCGTCAGGACGAACGAGCAGTGCGACAGGCCGAACGCCTGCCCCACGCGCCGCACGAGGGTTTGGAAGATCTCATCGGCGCGGAGCGCGGCCGACACCTCCTGGAAGATGTCGTACAGGAGATCGCGGGCGCGCAGCGCTTCCTGGGACTGCCGCAGCTCCCCGCCGACGGCGACGTGGGCGTCAAGACGCACGCGCAGCTCGGGCAGGTGCACCGGCGCGAGCAGCACGTCGCGCGCCCCGGCGAGCAGGGCTTCGGTCGCGGCTTCGGCCCCGCCCTCGTTCAGGAGGACAAAGACCGGGGCCCCGCCGTAGGCGGGTTTGATGGTGAGGTCTCGTACTTTGTCGGCCAGGCCGGCGACGCCCGGGTCCGCCGTGTAGAGCAGGAGATCGGGGGGAGGTCCCCCGACAGATTCGGAGGCTTCCGTGACCTGGAACCCCCCACGCACGAGCAGCCGCTCCAACCCTTCGGGTCGAGCGGCCGCGTTACCGACGAGCAGGATGTGATGGGGCACGGCGTCCGTCAAACCTTCTCTCTAGGCGCGCGATGTGCGAGGCCAAGGTATAGTTCAGCCAATGCCAGGGCAAGCACGCGGTCCCGCGCCAGAGACGCGGCGCCCGCGCTGTCGGATGATCGTGAACCAGGTGGCAAGTCGCGGCCTGCGCGACCGGCGTGTTCTCGCCGCGATGGCGTGGACGCCGCGCGAGTGGTTCCTGCCGCCACATCTCGCCCGCAGCGCGTACGACGACGGGCCGTTGCCGATCGGCAACGGGCAGACGATCTCCCAACCCTACATCGTCGCCCTGATGACGGCGTCCCTCGCGCCGCGCCGCCACGACCGCATCCTCGAGATCGGAACCGGCTCGGGCTACCAGACCGCGATCCTCGCCCGTCTCGCGAGGCAGGTCTGCACGGTCGAACGCCTTCCCGATCTGCTGGTCGAAGCGGAAGAACGGTTCCGGCGCCTGGGGCTCACGAACATCCGCACGCGCCTGGGCGACGGCGCCACGGGGTGGCCGGAGGAGGCGCCGTTCGACGGCATCCTCGTCACCGCCGCCGCCCCGCGTGTGCCCGAGCCGCTGCTGGCGCAGCTGGCCCCAAATGGCCGGCTCGTCATTCCCGTCGGTGACCTGGCGTCACAAGAGCTGGTCATATTGCAACGCTCAGGGAGCGGGTTCGAGGAGCGCAGCGCGGGAGCCGTGCGGTTTGTGCCCCTGATCTCGCGGCTCGCCTTCGTGGAAGAGCGCCGGTCGTGACCTTGCTGGGCGCCCACGTCTCCACGGAAGGTGGAGTGGCGGAAGCGCCCGCGCGCGGTGCGCAGATCGGCGCGACGGCCATCCAGGTGTTCACGAAGACGCCGAACCAGTGGCGCGAACCGGCACTCGACGCCGGTGTGATCGAGCGGTTTCGGACCGAAGTAGTGCGACACGGCATCGGCGCGGTGGTGGCACACGACAGCTATCTGATCAACCTCGCGTCACCCGATGACGCGCTGCGCGCGAAGAGCATCCGATCGTTCATCGCCGAGCTGACGCGCTGCCGCGCGCTGGGGATTCGCTGGGTGGTGTCGCACCCGGGGAACTACATGAACGAGCGCACGGCGGGACTCGAGCGCAACGCGCGCGGGTACGCCGAGTGCCTGGCCGCCGTGCCGGGCGACGTGGGCGTCCTGATCGAGGGGACGGCGGGCGCGGGGACCGCGCTGGGCGCGACGTTCGAGGAGCTCCGGGCGCTGCGGGACGGGATGCCCGAGGGCGCGCGCGCCCGGGTGGGGTTCTGTCTCGACACGGCACACCTGCATGCGGCGGGGTATGACGTGGCCCGAGGAATCGCGGGGGTGTGGGAGGAGTTCGACCGGGTGGTCGGGCTCGATCTCCTTAAGTGCTTGCACCTCAACGACTCCAAGGCCGCGCCGGGGTCGCACCTCGACCGCCACGAGTGGATCGCGGAAGGCACGATCGGGGCAGACGCATTTCGTCGCATCATGCGCGACGCGCGACTCGCGCACGTGATTAAGATTATCGAGACGCCGAAGAAGGATGATCCCGTGAAGCACGACCGCCGGATGTTACGCCGGCTGCGCGCGTACGCGCGCGGCAGCACCCGTCCGGCGGGAACCGTCAGAAAGGGATGATGCGTCGACTGCAGCGTGGGGCCCTCTTCGTTCTCCTGGCCATTCAAGTGCTGGGGGGCGGAGCCGTAACGTTGGCCCACGCGCGGGACGTCCTGACGGCTCCCGCCGCCTTCGAGTCCAAGCACGACGCGCGCTGTCCGGTCCTGCACGACGCGCTGCGCTGCGCCCTGTGCCACTACGCCGGCGCCCGGGTCGTCGTCCAACGGACCGTGGTCACCCCGCCCTCGCGTCCGGCACGCGCGTTGGTGCCCTCCACCCGACGCATCATCGCCGTCTCGAGCGTCGTCCACCGCACCACCCCAGCTCGAGCTCCACCCACTCTTCTGGCCTAGTCGCGTAGGACGTGCGCTCCGCACACCACGGGGCGCTCAGACTCCGACGTACGGACAGGAGATGACAACGACATGACTCGCACATTTTACGCAGGCGTAGTCGCCGCGGCGTGCCTCGCGGCCCCCGCGGCACGCCTGGCCGCGCAACAACCAACGCAGCGGCAGGTCGACTCGCTCGCGGCGCAGCTGCGCATCCTGCGGGCTCGGCTGGACTCGATCGTGGCGTCAGTGGGCCAGCGTCCGGCGCCACCGGCCGCCGCCACGCCCCCGGGAGACGATCTCGCCGCCCTCCGCGCCGCGGCCAGCGCCGCACGCGGTGACTCGTCCCAACGCGCCGACACCGCCGCGCCGACGCAGTTCGTCGGCCGCGAGCGCAACCAGGCCCAGCTGAACCCCGAAATCGGCGTGACCGGCGACATTCGCGCTTACGCGACCGGGCGCGGCATCCAGCGGGATAACTTCGACCCGCGCGAGTTCGAAATCGGATTTCAGTCGGCCCTCGACCCGTACTCGCACACGAAGATCTTCGTGAGCATCGAAGGCGGCGTCGCGAGCCTCGAGGAAGGCTATGCGTACTGGACGGGCATGCCCGGACACATCCGCCTGGACGCCGGCAGGTTCCGCCAACAGTTCGGCGAGCTCAACCGCTGGCACCTGCACGCCGTGCCGGAGACCGAGTACCCGCTTGTCCTGACGAGCTATCTCGGTGACGATGGGCTCGCCGGGACCGGCCTGTCGGTGTACCGCGCGTTCGGCGGGTTCGGCACGCACGAGTTGACCGCGCAGGTCACGCGGAGCGGCAGCGACGTCGAGCTGTTCGGGAACGGGGGCCGGCCGACCTACCTCGTCCACCTGCTCAACTTCTGGCAACTGGGCCGCTCCGCCTACATGCAGATCGGCGGCACGGGCCTGTACGGGACGAACCCCGACTCGGCGCTGCGCACGCGCGTGGGCGGCGTGGAGTTCCGTCTGACGTGGCGGCCGCCGCTGCGTGCGATGTACAGCGAATGGACGCTGCGCGGTGAGCTCCTCGCCTTACAGAAAGAAGTAGCGGGCGCCGGCCGTACGCGCCTCGGCGGCTACGTCGGCACGACCTACAAGTTGAACCAGCGGTTCATTGCCGGCCTCCGGTACGACTACGTCGAGTCGCCCGAATTCGGTGTGATCACGCGCCAATTGATCCCGTCGCTCACGATGTGGCAGAGCGAATGGGTATTCCTGCGCGCGCAATACCAGTGGCAGCGGGTCGCGAACGCGACCGCCACGCACCAGATCGCGCTCCAGGCGGTCTGGGCCATCGGCCCCCACAAACACGAGACCTACTGACATGATGTCCTTCATATCGCTTTTCCTTAGCCTCACTCTCCCGACGCCGCCGGCAGCACCGGTCAAGGTCGTAACGTCGCTCACGACCTACGCCTCGATCGCGCGCGAGATCGTAGGCGATCGCGGCGTCGTCAGCTCCATCGCCGTGGGCGACGAGAATCCGCATTACGTCCAGCCCAAGCCGAGCTTTGTGCCGACGCTGGCGCAGGCGGACCTGTTCGTCACCACGGGACTCGATCTCGAGTTGTGGGTCCCCGCGCTCCTCGACAAGGCGAACAACGCCAAGATCACCGAAGGCGGACCGGGCTACGTCGCGGCGTACGCGGGCGTGCCGCTGCTCGATGTGCCCGCCAGCCTGTCGCGGGCTCAGGGCGACATCCACGTCTACGGCAACCCGCACATCTGGACCGACCCGCTCAATGCCACGCTCATCGCCCGGAACATCCTCACCGGCCTGAAACGGGTCGCACCCCAGGACGCCGACTACTTCACCGCGCGCGAGAAGGATTTCGAGGACCGGATGTACCGGGCGTTGTTTGGAGACGAGCTGGTCAAATTGCTCGGTGGCTCGAGCCTCGCGGACCTCGACCGGCAGGGGAAGCTGTTCAACTTCCTGAACCAGCAGCAGTATCAGGGCGCCCCGCTCATGACGCGAATCGGGGGTTGGCTCAAGCAGGGCTTGCCGTTCCGCGGGAAGCTCGTGGCGTGCTATCA
>Ga0193725_1000544_pt1 | contig 11001 bp, 12 predicted proteins | sample H2a2metaG_FD_143058 | JGI IMG/M metagenome (GOLD analysis project Ga0193725, IMG submission 143058) | Soil microbial communities from a riparian zone of the East river system, Colorado, United States - H2a2 | ecosystem: Environmental > Terrestrial > Soil > Riparian zone | place: USA: East River...
CCGCATTCAAGGCAACTGGAGCGAAGCGAGCCGGAATCTTTTCGGCAATCTGCAGGGCACGGCGGGCGGTGGCCAGATCGAGGTGTTCGTCGAGGCTTCGGGATTTGCCGCCAGCGTAACGTTGCGAACCACCGGCAACAAGCAGGCCGTGCAGATCAACTCCAAGGGCGAGATCAGAGCCGTCAATATCACGATGTCGAAGGGTGGCTAGTCTGAAAGCGCTTGACCCCAAACCGCCGATTAGAGAAGCGGACATCTCTAGTTTTTATGAGTACACCCCCTAGAGCAACACGACGAGAGCGAGGCTGGTCACCAGTAGTAGCGCCAGCCAGACCAGCGAGAGCCGGAAGTATACGGTGCTGCGATCCATGGCGGTCAGCAAAACATTCCGCCGTGTATAAATCGCTTGATTTAGATCACGGGGACCATCCCCAGACCGTGATACGCGTGGGCAAGACGATCAACTGCGAGCAATGCTCGCAGCCGGCATGAAACCCCCCGCGATCGCACTAAAGCTAAGACGGACAGCGTCAGCAGTTCGTACGCGAAAAACTATCCTGAACAAACGCGAAGCGGGGGCGAAGGAGAAATGAGGGAACGGTTTGCGGGCTTGCGGGTTCTGAGAATCGTGCCGGCGCCCCCCGGCACATGGCAGCGACAAGACGGCCTCAGCGTTCCCCTTACGCTGGGGCCGTTTCCTTGAATTAAGCGGCTTGCTTGTAATGCGTTGGATCATGGCCATCGATAACAATCTGCTTCGAAGCTGCGGAAGGCACGCACCGCTCGCTTAGCTCGCTGACCGTCGTAAGCGCGTCAACTGCACGGCGGAGCCAGGTTGAGCTTTCGCAGAAGCGGATCGAGCCCCGACGAAGAGCATTCTTTCAACGCGCTTGTCTGGTTCGAAGGTGATGCGCTGTCCGGCGTCGCAGCTGGCGCGCTCACTTCCTTGGGGGAACGATCGGCAGCGGCCACCCGTTTGCTGCGACTAACGTTCTGCCTGGAAGCCGTCGTAGCCTTCGCACGACGCGGCGCGTCCACCTTCGATGGCTTTGGATCCGAAGCCGCTGGCGTCGCCACTGGCGGCGTCTCTGCTGGAGGACTGCTTTGGACCTCGCCCACTGGCTGCACATAGGCAGTATCGATTTTCTCTGCGGCCTTCAGCGGGTCCTCGTTCACGACGAGCGGCAGGCGATCGGCCTTATTTCCAGCGACAACGGGTCTCACGATTTCAGGCAGTGGCGGCGTTGACTTTATCGCGGCGCCTGCAATAGCCCCAAGTCCGGCGAGGCAGATCAACGTAAGTGCAGTGGTCCTGATCATTGGACGCCTCCTCAAAATGGGAGAGGGCGCAACCGTCGTAGGCGAATGGGTCTAGAATGAGACCATGAATTGGCGGGAAATTAGCATCGCCGTACCCCAAAAAACGTCAGAAACACATCCACACGCTGCGGCAGCGACGAGGCGCACGTACCGCTGGCCTTTAGAGCCGATCCTTCCACTGATCGAGCGCTGCAAGAATTTCCGTGAAGCTCGGCTTGCCCTGATAGTAAAGCGCGCGGGCCGCCTCATAGGCGCGCTCGTAGAGCTCACGCGTTTTCTTGTCCGGCAACTGAAACGCCGCATTCTCGCGGATGTTCTTATTGTCCGCCTGCGGGAAATGATCGTCCTTGTGCTGCCGATAGGGTGGAGTGCCGATGGATAACTTTATGTACTATTGGGTGCCGCTCTTAGCCGTAATTCTTATCGGCTTAATCACAATCCATCGATCGCAGGCGCCAACTTCTGAAGTGACAATCCGACGCCGGAAATAAGTATCCGAACCGGTTCATGCCAAAACGGGGCTCGCTCGCCGCGAGCCCCGTTCCAGTTTCCCTTGTCTGCCGTCTATCGCATTACCAGCGATCGTTGCCGACGCCGACGCCTACACTGACGCCGGGAGCTCTGAAGCCAACTCCCGCCCGCGGCCCATCATCCCAGTCGCGGTAGCCGCGGCGCTCGATGTAGCGTTCGCGCGGCGCATAATTGTAGGAATCTTCGACAATGACGCGGCGGCCGCCTTGGGTGCGATAACAGCGCCCGCTCTCGTCGCAGATCAGGCGAACTTGCTGGACAAGTTCCGCGTTCGCATACTCGTTGCTGGTATAGACGTCAGCGGCATTTGCGCTGCCCGTAAACAACGCTCCAGCGCCCGCCAAGAGCGCAATCGCGAGTTTCCTCATGGTGATCTCCTCGTTCGATCGAATGCTGCCCGTGACTGAGAAGTTCGGCCATTGCCATTTGTTCCCGAGCATCAATTTTTCGCAAATGCGAAACGCTGAAAGCCTTCCATCGGTAGTTCCCGGGCGGTCAGACATTGCCCCGCCGCTTTCATCGACTTGGAACGGCACAAACTGACAGGAGTTGGATTGTGATCTCGGGCGCAAGCCCAAACATGGAGGAGAGAATATCATGAAGCAATCCTTGTTGGTTACGACGGCCGTCGCCGTCTTGATTGGAACCGGGGCCTTGGCGCAGTCTCCGAATGAAAGGGCGCAGTCGCCCAATGAAAGGTCCCCCGCACCGTCCACGGCGCAGAGCCAGCACAATGCAAACTCACCGGCGGCCCAGGCTCCCGCACCTTCTTCCGCAGGGTCGGCAGCGACCTCACAGAACGCGCAGTCGGCACCGGCTAATAATCGGCAGGACACCACAACCGGCCAGTCGGCCCCGAACCCGAATGCCAGCGATGCCCAGCGACCGCAGGCACAATCCGGCCAGTCCCCATCGAGATCGGATAACAATGCGACGACGGCGCCCTCACCGGCGCAGTCCGCGCAGCCGCCGGCTTCTTCCTCGCAGGCACAGACCAACACGTCGCCGGCAACCAATCAGAACCAGCCGGCGACCAACAGCGCCAACAACGCAAATCCCAACAACAATGCCGCGCCGACAAATCAGCCCGCAAACAATCAGGCCAACACGACCCAGCAGTCCTCTTCCAATGTCAGCGTCTCGGCCAATCTGAACGACAACCAGCGCACCCGTATCAGCGAGTCGATCACGCGCTTGAACGCGAAGCCCGTGACCAACGTGAATTTCTCGCTGTCGGTTGGCACCGTCGTGCCGAGGGACGTGCATTTCCAGCCGCTTCCGGCCGATATTGTCGAGATCGTGCCGCAGTACCGCGGGTATAACTTCGTTGTGGTCCGCGACGACATCGTGATCGTCGAACCATCGACCTACAAGATCGTCGACGTTCTGCCCCGCGCGGGCCGATCGGCCGCACAGGCGCCCGCCTCGCAACCGACTGCGGCGGCTGCTCCATCGCGCAAGAGCAGTTTTTCGGATAATGACCGCGAGGTGATCCGCAAGCATGCGCGTTCTTCCCGAACGGAGGAGCGAGGCACGACCGGAAGCGCCACTTCCACCACGCGGGTCCGGGTCGGAGATCGCCTGCCGGATTCGGTGGAAATTAGATCCTTCCCCGACGAGGTCTATCGGGCGTCGCCATCGCTGCGCGAATACCGCTACATCGAGCGCGACAACAGAACCTATGTCGTCGAGCCGCGTGAGCGCACCATCATAGAAGAAATCGACTGACCATAGGAGCGGCGGCCGAAAGGCCCCGCCGCTTCCCATTTCGGGGTTCATCGTCGCGAGGCGGCCGATGCGATTCAAATCGACAGGATCGAGTTTATTGCCTCGCCGAGTTTCGATATCAGGATCGGCTTCTGAAGCGCCGGGCGTGTTCTGAACGCTTCTGGTCGGCCTGCTGGCCCATAGCCGGTGACAAAGAAAAACGGCAGGCCCCGCCCGTCGATGATCTCGGCGACCGGGCGGATACTATAACCGGCAATGTTTATGTCGAGAACGGCGAGGTCAAAAATAGCCGCCTGTGCCAGAGCCTGCCCGACTTGGATGTTGCCCGCCTCCGCAACCACGCGATGCCCAAGCTCTTCAATCATGTCCGCTAGCATCATCCGGATCAGGGCTTCATCTTCGACTAAGATTATGGACGCTCCGGTCATTTCGGATGCCCCCTTATGTCGTCGGCGCCCCCGGCGTTGATCAATTTTCGCTATTGGATCGGCGCGCCCATGGCTAGGATTTTGCCGCCGGTTCTATCGTCCGTCAAATAGAATCAGCTCGTATAGACCTAGGGGTGTTCTGTCTGTGGAACACCCGGAATCTCCCTTCAGCGCCAGTTCGACCAGGCGAATCCTAATGATCGCGGAAGAGATCGGGGTCAGCGAACGGACTGTTCGCACTGCCCGAAAACAATCAGGTTCGCAGGACTACGAACCTGTGTGGGAAGCCCTGGCCTGCCGGTTCACGCCAGCGGGTTTCTCTTGCTCAACTGCCTTTTCGCCGCTCTACTGGCTGCAATCGTTATTGCGAGGGGAGAGCGACGTGGCGAGTGGTACAGTGAAGTGGTTTAACGGGCAAAAGGGTTATGGGTTCATCGCGCCGGACACCGGCGGCAAGGACGTGTTCGTCCATATCTCGGCCGTCGAGAAGGCCGGCCTGGACGGCCTGCCGGATGGCGCCAAGGTGACGTTCGATATCGTCCCGAACCGCGGCAAGGAATCGGCGGAAAATCTGCGGGTGAAGTGAGGGCGCGGCTCAGCGGCGATTCAGTGTAACTTTTCGTCGCCTCTTTTGAGGGCGATCGTCGTTTGGGGCTCGGCCATCTCGGCATCGCGGATGATGCGCGCTTCGTGGATGTTTTTCGAGGTTGGGATGGCCGTAAGCCGCTCCGGTCTACTTTGGATATACAACTGCCCGGCCACCAACATTACGCCGGCGAATGCCACCGCCAACATTGCGCTCGCCAATTGGCTGCCTTCGTTCATTCTACCTCATGGGATAAGATGCCTTGACGTCGATGGCTGCCGGCTTCCTTCTTCGGGCTGGCATCACACAAGGCGCAAGCTGAGCTGCCGGATTGCCCCGGTATGGCGCGCGACGAAATCGATCACATGCTCGGGGATCGCAACGCCTTCAATGTCGCAGCGGGTTTGCATTTCGTCAGCGATCTGTTTCGAGACGTCCTCCGACCAATGCTCCAACGTGTTGAATGCCACGACGCGGACCGGATCGTTGAATTGTCCTGACATGAGATCGGTGATGATCGTTTCGAGGTCTGTCCGCTCGACATCGGTTTCGCGATAAACGCTGCCGAACCTTCCGAAGCGATCAACGACGAGGTAGAGGGTTTGGTCCGCACCGTAGGGCACGATCGTTGGCGTCCAGCCGGTGCTCGACATACGCACCTCCCACAACAAAGAGAACTAAAATCTAATTCGGCTTCGACGATATCGTTCCGGCGACAAAAAGTAAGGGCCCCAGATTGCTCCAAGACCCTTGCGTCAGTATCTGGGTACATCCGCCCGTGCGAAAAGCGGGCGTCGTGTGCTCCGCGCCCGTCAGTAGTCGCGACTGTCAACGGCCGAAGAATAACCACAACAGGATGATCACCGGAATGGGCACACATCCTCTACCGCGACCAGCGAGTGCCAGGATGGCTGGAAAACTATTGCAGCAAAGACCCTCTCGCGATGGCCGGTAGACCGAATACGCCAGTCGGTTTTCTCCGCCAGCATGGAACAACGGTGACGTGGAAGCATTTGCTTCTCATGCAAAGACAAGCGCTTCATTTGATCTTGGCAACTCTGATGACATCCAGCGCGGCAATCGCGCAGGCTCCGCCTACGCCAGCGACGCCACCGGCTTGAGCACCTTCAGTCATTTGGAACTTTATCTGGCTTGCGCCTTTGACTAACGAAGCCAGAGGAAGTGACGATGTCGGGTAGCCAACTGAAGCGCGTAGAGAAAGCCATAGAAGCCATGCGGGCTGACCCGCACACGCCGAAGACCGCGGAAACGACCGAGGCTTTGCAGGATCTCGTGGACGCGCTACGGGCTGTGGAGAGCCGTCTGGCTGCATTGGAAGGCAAAGGGCGGCTGCGCCCGACTGCTGAGATGGATCTGCCAAACCGGGCGCGCTGATACCTTCGACGCAGAGCCAGGACCGGGCAGGATGAAGAAACCAACCAAGACGGCCGCAGATCTCGAGGCCATCATACGGGTGGAAATGGAGGAAATCTGCGAGTGGCCCACGGATACGGCGGTTTCGGTACGGCCTGATGGCGATACCTGGAAGGTGGTCATCACGCACGAAAGCGGGGTCGACGAATCCGACCGCATCGAAATGATCCTGCTGATCTGCGATCGTCTCAGAAGCGAGTTTGATCTGAAGGGCTGATCGCATCATGCCGCGCTCGATGCACGAAAATGCAAGGGCAAATCGGGCATGTTGTGGCAATGGCGCAGCGCTTTGTTGCGCTTTTTTTTGGCACGTCGCGCCTGGAGCGGTCTACTATGAAGGAGACATGCCGCAAGTCAGCGCCGAGGCCCCATGACCGATCCGATCGACCGCGCCCCCTTCTACCACGACGGCATGCGTGAGCTGCAGGACCGCTTCGACGGCCGCCGTGTCGCCGACGGCCTCGAGAAGCACCGCCTCCACTTCGAGTTCTGGGAGAGCACGTCCTTGAGGTAATCACGGCTTTTCCATTCCGGCAGACTGTTGAGTACACCCGGTAGAAGGGTCGGCAATGAAGCGGCGCGAGTTCATATCGCTTCTCGGCGGCGCGGTTGCGGCATGGCCGCTCGCGGCAGGGGCGAGCTGGCCATGCCCGTGGTCGGAGTATTGAGCGCCACCGCTCCGAAATGACCGAGTAGGGTTTTGACCAAGTAGTCATCACTACTGTTACGAAGCGCATCATCTTATTTCAGTTGATCGCGACGCCTGTGTGGGCTAGCGAAACCCATCACCGCCACAGTTCTCTGGCGACCGTCTGGAGCACTATTTTTCCGGTGCCGCCAGCATTGGGGCCGACGGGTCGCCTACCATTGTCAATTCGGCACTCCGATCGACCGGGCCCACAGATTTAAGGCGGGCAATTGCAAAGTACAACAAAGTCGCGGAGCGCTAGTCGGTCTCGCTTATGACGCGAGCCATGTGAAGCGTTTCACATTCTTGCATTACCGTCTGAGTGTAGAATGAATTCGTTTGTTACCGTGGAATGAGAACAAAATGGTATGCCGTAGCGCGCAATAGCGGTTCTATGATCCGCCCTTTGCAGCTGCTCAATCGCGCTTAAATTTCGCCCGTTGGCCGCAATTGATCGGCGGGCGAGCAGGTTGGGGAGAGTGGTAAGTTGCCGCGTGGGACACAGCACCAGATCAAGTATGATCAGTATCGCTTCCAAGCAGAAGGTAACCTCAGGCTCAATTAGCTGATCATTGTGTGGAACAGGAGGACGTCATGCAGGCTATGTCCACCGAAACCTTCATCGGCAACATGCGCGGCCCGGTCGTCAGGCGGATGGACGCCGATTATGACGCGGTGCGGAGCCTCTACAACGGGATGATCGATAAGAGTCCAATGATGATTGCGCGGTGCACCGACGTCGCTGACGTTGTCGCTTCGGTCAATTTTGCAAGGCAGAACGATCTCCAGGTCGCGATCCGCGGAGGCGGGCACAACGGGCCGGGCCTTGGTAGTGTCGACAACGGGCTGATGATCGACATGTCGATGATGAAAGGCGTGCGGGTCAATCCCACTGCCTGCACCGTCCGGGCCGGTCCCGGCTGCACACAGGGCGATGTCGACCATGCCACGCACATCTACGGGCTCGCCGTGCCGGCCGGCATTGTCTCGACGACCGGTATCGCCGGCCTCACGCTCGGCGGCGGCACCGGATACCTCACGCGCAAGCATGGCCTCACCACCGACAATCTGCTCGAGGCGGATGTCGTGCTCGCCGACGGTCGCATTGTCACCGCCAACAAGTCAGAGAACGCTGACCTCTACTGGGGCCTGCGCGGTGGCGGCGGCAATTTCGGCATCGTCACGAGCTTCCTGTTCCAGGCTCATCCCGTGAACATGGTTTATGCCGGTCCAATCTTCTGGGATATCGAAGATGCCCGAACTATCATGCAGAAGTATAGGGATTTCCTGCCTGGTGCTCCCGAGGAGCTCGGGGCCTTTGTCGGCTTAAAGACTGTTCCACCCATGGCTCCGTTCCCGGCGGAGCATCAGGGCAAGCGCGCCTGTGCCGTCATCGCCTGCTACAATGGCCCGACCGGAGATGGTCAGGCGGTCATGGCCAGGTTGCTCGAAAAGCTGCCCCCGCCGCTCTTCAACTGGATGGGCGAAATGCCCTATCCGGCCCTCCAGTCCATGTTCGATCCGTTCTTCCCGAAAGGCTTGCAATGGTACTGGCGCGGCGATTTCGTGAATGAACTGCCCGACGAAGCGATTGACGCTCATATCGCGCAGGCTCGGAATGCACCGAGCGCGCTCTCGCTCATGCATCTTTATCCGATCGACGGCGCGGTCCGTCGTGTCGGCAAGAGCGACACCGCCTGGAACACGCGCAACGCGACCTGGTCGATGGTCATCGCTGGCATCGACCCCAATCCGCAAAAGGCCGGCGAAATCACGCGCTGGACCAAGGGCTATTGGGAGGCCGTGCATCCTTACTCGGCTGACGGCGGCTATGTGAATTTCATGATGGACGATGGGGACGACAGCAGGCTCAAGGCCACTTACGGCGACAACTACGACCGCCTCGTCGCCTTGAAGGACAAATACGACCCGACGAATTTCTTCCTCGTCAACCAGAACATCAGGCCGCTGCACTCATAAAAGATCACGCCGCTTCACGGTCAAGCATGCCCAAAGGGCTTTCTTAGAGCGTTCTCTCGTTTCATGGAAGGAACCGGAGAGATGGATGTGCCTGGACCAGAACGCCGGCTCGCAGCGGTCCTCGCCGCGGACATGGTCGGCTACAGTCGACTGATGGAGGTCGACGAGACGGGGACGCTCGCGCGTCTCAAGACCCATCGGATCGAGCTTATCGATCCGGCCATCGCGAAGAACCGCGGCCGTATCATCAAGACCACCGGCGACGGCATGCTGGTCGAGTTCCACAGCGTCGCCGACGCGGTGCTGTGCGCTGCCGAGATCCAGCGGCGGATGGCGCGACGCAACGCGGACGTCTCGCCGGCGCGGTGGATACAATTCCGCATCGGCATCAATCTGGGCGATGTGATCGTTGAGGAAAACGACATCTTTGGCGACGGCGTCAACGTGGCGGCGCGCCTCGAAATGCTCGCCGAGCCGGGCGGCATCTGCGTCTCGGGCGCGGTGCGCGATCAGGTCGGCCAGCGACTGGACGACATCGCGTTCGAGGATCTCGGCGAACAGAGCGTCAAGAATATCTCCCGTCCAATCCGCGTCTTTCAGGTCCGGCTTGAGCCGGCCGCAACCACCGGGCGAGAGGGCGCGAAGGACGCAGCGGTGACGACAACGATCGCCAAGAAGCCGTCCATCGCTGTTCTGCCGCTCGTCAACATGAGCGGCGATCCGGAGCAAGAGTTCTTCGCGGACGGCCTCACCGAGGACATCATTACGGAGCTATCGCGCTTCCGCGACCTGCTCGTCATCTCGCGCAACTCGACGTTCGTACACAAGGGCAAGGCGGTCAAGGTGCAGGAGGTCGCGCGCGAATTCGGGGTCGATTACGTCCTCGAGGGGAGCGTGCGAAAGGTGGGCGATCGCATCCGCGTAACCGTGCAGCTGATCGACGCCGAAACCGACCGGCACGTTTGGGCCGAACGCTACGACCGCAAGCTTGAGGATATCTTCGCCATCCAGGACGAGATGACCTGCGCTATCGTCGCGACGCTCCCCGGCCGCGTCGAGGCCGCCACGCATGACCGTGCGAAGCGCAAACCGACCGAGAATATGGCTGCTTATGAGTGCGTGCTGACCGCCAGGGTGCGGCACCACCGCTCTAGCCGGGAGGACAACGCCGAGGCACAGCGCCTGCTCGACCGCGCCCTCGCGCTGGACCCGAACTATGCTCACGCTCACGCCTGGAAGGCATGCGTGCTGGGCCAGACATGGATTTATGAGTGGTGCGCGGATCGGGACGCCACCTTCCAGCAGGTGGCCGCGGAGCTGGAAATCGCGCTAGCGCTCGATGACAACGACAGCGACGTACACCGGATCCTCGCCGCGCTGAACTTGACGCGCGAGGATCATGACCAGGCCGCGTATCATCAGGAGCGGGCGCTCGCGCTCAATCCCAACTACGACCTTGTCGTGGTGCAGCAGGGCGAGCTTCTAACCTGGCTAGGGCGGCCGGAGGAGGGCATCGACTGGATCAAGAAGGCGATGCGCCTCAACCCGTACCACCCAGAGCGCTTCTGGAACCACCTCGGGCGCGCCTGCTACTGCGCCGAGAAATACGCCGAAGCCGCCGAGGCTTTTTCGCGGATCACACGGCCTGACCACACGCATCATGCCTTCCTAGCCGCCACGTTCGCGCGCATGGGCAACGCGGTCGCGGCTACCGCGCACGCGGCAGAGGTCCTGAAGCGCGAGCCGAAGTTTTCGGTGGCCGTCTACCTCGCCACCCAGCACTACAAGCGCGAAGTCGACCGCCGGCGCCACGAAGCTGGCCTCCTCTCGGCAGGCCTGCCGGTCTGACCCGACGAAGCGCCGGCGCGGAACGTCCTGGAGCGCTGATCGCCCGCGCCGATACGGCGATCGAATGAGATTGTTCACTTTCGCTGTTGGCACATTTGAGACATGTGGCCTGCGTCGAGCAATGTCCGAGTTCGAGAGCAAAGCGGAAAACATATGCTCGCACTGAGTTCTTCTCAGTTTGACCTCAAACGGACACAGCGCTGTCCAGTTCAGGTGCAAAACTCAAACACCGCTTTTGACCTCGAAAAATGGGCACTTTTGAGGGACGGCGGGGAACCCGAGCAGGATGCTTGCGGCGGGGAACGCCGCCAAGCGTCAGGCCGTCCTTTGTCCCCGACAACCCCGCTTGGGATTGCTAGACTGCGGCGCGTGTTGTGGTGACCCCAGCAAGGTAGACCTATGGCGAGAGAATTGGAAGGCAAGGTTGCCGCCGTGACCGGGGCTGCGTCGGGCATCGG
>Ga0193725_1000546_pt1 | contig 10995 bp, 5 predicted proteins | sample H2a2metaG_FD_143058 | JGI IMG/M metagenome (GOLD analysis project Ga0193725, IMG submission 143058) | Soil microbial communities from a riparian zone of the East river system, Colorado, United States - H2a2 | ecosystem: Environmental > Terrestrial > Soil > Riparian zone | place: USA: East River...
ACATCGGCCCCGTGATCGGCGCCAGCTCGGCAAGCAGGGGCCCGCCCACGATGGCGTTGCGCAGCAAGGCGAGACCCAAGAAGCAGACCACATACGTCAGCGTCACGTGGAGCACCCGCGCCCGCGACGCCACCGCCAACCCGAACGCCCAGATCACCAGGTTGATGCGCAGGTCGTTGCCCCACTGGTGACTGAGGATCGCAACGCTGTCGGCCGCGGCCAGCACCAGGAAGGCGATGGCGAAATTGCTGGGGTTCCAGAGATGCCGTCCGCGATAGGTGAGTGCGTACTTCGAGCCGATCGCCAGGAACGCGCCCAGCGCGAACGGCCACAGGATGTTCGCCTGGGGTTTGATCAAGAGCGCGAGGCTGATCCCAGTGATGTAGGCGCTCGCGAGGTTGGCCACGCGCCCCCGCAGCCACCACGACAAGACGATCTCCGTCGCGAGGCAGACACCGAGTGTGGTCGCCAGGCGACCATAGCCGCCGAGTATGCTGTAGCGCGCCTCGCCCGCCACCAGCACCAGCGTGATGAGAAAGACGATCAGGTACTTCGGGTCAGCCAGGGCGCGGAACCGAGCGGTCATTTCGGCTCCGTCACGACGTGAACCTCGTCAACCTTCAGCCCCTCGAGAACCTGTGTCTCACCCGACGGCCACCGGATCGTCACCCGTCCGAGCCCGTTGCTCCCCAAGCCGAAGTGGAGGCGGCGATCGTTCTGGCTGCAGAACCCGACCCCGCCATCCACCACCTGGCGCTGCCGCTCCCCACCGAACTGCACCGTGACGTCCGCGCCGATCGCGCTGCGATTGCTGCGGGTACCGATCAGCTTGAACTCCACCCAGTGGCCCTCGCCCGGTGCCTCGTTGCGATACAGCAGCGCCCTGCCCTTCTCATTCGCGATCACCACGTCCAGTTTGCCGCGATTGAAGAGGTCGGCCATCGCGACCCCTCGCCCGTCCAGCCGATCGGTGACGCCCGCCGCAAGGGCGACATCCACGAAACCCCCTCCCGGCCCCTCGCGGCTGCGATTCAGCAGCACGCGGGAGCGCTCGTAGCCGGAGAGGCTCGCGGTCCCGATGGGCGGCCAGTTCTTGGCATCTTCGAAGATGTTGCCCTGCGCACCCGCGATCTTCGACATCGCATACCAGTAGTCGCGCCCGCTATCGGCGGAGATGAAGCCGTTGACCACCACGAGATCGAGCCAGCCGTCGTTGTTCAGGTCACCAAACTGCGCGCCCCACGCCCACCCCGCATCGGCGACGGCGCCGGTGGCGATCTCGGTGAAGCGGCCCAGCTCCTTGAGGAGGTTGATGCGCAGGTTGTTCCCCTGGAACAGAAAGCCGCGCTCCGAGATGTTGGTGACGAAGACGTCGTGGCGATCGCGGTTGAAGACGTCGCCCACGGCGACCGCCATGCCGCTCTTCGAGTCGTCCTCGAGACCGGCGCCGGCCAGCTCGAAGCGCTTGCCCGCGCGGTTCAGGAACAGCTCCTCGGGTCCGTAGTCATTGGCCAGATACAGATCGGGCCAGCCGTCGTCGTTGAAATCCGCCGCGGCGGCCGCCAGGGTCCAGCGCGTGCTGCCGACGCCCATCGCGTCGGTCACGTCCTCGAACCGGCCGTTCCCGAGATTTTTGAACAGGAGGTTCTTCCCGCCGTTCGAGGCGAACTCCCAGCTGCTTTGCATGATGCGGGTGGTTTGCAGATGCCAGAAATCGATGTCGGAGCGGAAATAGCCGGTGAGGTAGAGATCGAGCAGGCCGTCGCGATCGTAGTCGAGCCACACGGCGCCGTTCGAGTTCATCCAGCGGTAGAGGCCCGACTGTGCCGTCACGTCCGCGAAGCGGCCGTTGCCGAGGTTGTGGAGCAGCTGCGGGTAGCCCCACTTATAGACGAGCAGGTCCTCGAAGCCGTCGTTGTCGTAGTCGCCCCACACGGCGCCCATCGACACCCCCTCGCCCGCGCGGTTGAGCGCTGCCACGCCCGCCTCGGCGGCCACGTCGCGAAACGTGCCGTCCCGCTGGTTCAGGTACAGCGCATTCGCCTCCCCGAAGCGCGAGGTGGTGAAGTAGAGGTCCGGCCAATTGTCGTTGTTCACGTCCGCGACGGAAACGCAGGCGCCGAGGGCGGCGATGTGGGGAGCGATGTGCGCGACCTTCGGGTCCAGGGTCGGGGCTCGGTGGACGAAATCGATGCCGCTCTGGTGTGCCACTTCGCTCAAGCGAATGGCGTCCCACGCCGCGGCGCTGCCCGTCGCACGGCGGTTGAGCAACAGGACGGCAGCGAGCGCGGCGCTGAACGCCGCGATCACGACAATACGTTGCCACGAGGGGTGAGGCATGGGCATGGTCAGTGCACCGCCATCTTGTTCTGAAACAGCAACACTGGGTCGATGCCCATTTCCGACGGCGCGCCGAAGCGGCGCTGTAGCCTGGTGATGCTTTCGAGGCGCATGCTGCCGATGATGACGTCCAGCCAGCCGTCTCCGTCGAGATCGGCGCTGGCCATCAGATTCCATTGACTCTTTGAGGCCACGCTGAAGGCGTAGGGGCGAAAGGCGTACCCACCGGTGTTCTCGAAATACATGATGCCGCGCTCGGGGTGTTGCTTGGGATCGGAGAAATTGCTGGCCGCCAGAATGTCGAGATCGCCGTCCTTGTCGAAATCGGCCACGGCGGCCTGCGCAGCCCCATAAATCGGGAAGAAGTAACGCTCGACGAAATTGTTGCGACCGTCATTCTCTAGAATCCTGATGCCGTGGTAGGGCTTCAGCACGCGGGAGAAGTCGAAGTTGTCGCCGTTCACGTAGAGAATGTCCAGCTTGCCGTCGCCGTTGAAGTCCCGCATGGTGAAGTACATCGAGCCATAGATGGGCGGAAACCGCGCCAACAGGCGGCCGCCGCTCACAAAATGACCCTTCCCGTCGTTCGCGTACAACACAATCCGTTCATCACCCTGCCCGAACAGCGCCACAATGTCCGGCTGCCCGTCGCCGGTCAGGTCGTGCAGTTCGAAGCGGATCGCCCCGGGGGTGGCATCCAAGACTTGCCGCTGATACTTCGCGCCGTCGTAGCGATACAGGGCCAGGCGGCCGCGGTTGTCGCCGAATTCACAGATGACAAACTCGTTCCGGCCATCTCCATCGAAATCGAAGCCGCGGACAAACACCGGCCGCAGCAGTGAGTCGATCAGGATCTTGCTGAACCGTAATTGCCCATCAGGGCCGACGTCATACTGCGCCAGCGTTCCGCGGGGCTCGTCGTTGGGCTCGAGGATCCCCGATTCCAACACCAGAACGTCCCGCGACGCAGGGATCACGTCGGTCGGAGGACTGTTCAGGGCGAGCGTCGCCACCAGGCGGCGGTTCCAGTCGAACACGCGCAGCCGGTTGGTCGCGGCTTCGCCGACAAATATTCGCCGGCCGATCGAGTCGGTCTTCAAGAGCGTGATGATGCCGCTGCTTTCTAAGCGCGGCACGAACGCCGCGACCTGAAAGGAGCCGGGATCGAGCTGCGGCTCGGCCGGCAGCACCGGACTCGGCAAGGAGTCGGGAGCCTGCGCGGTATAGAAGGCGACGATCTTGGCCCACTGCTCCGCCGAGACCGCTTTGGTCAACACGCTCATATACGGATTGCGCGACGTCTGGGCGAAGAGAGACTGGTCGCCGGCGCCGAGTCGCGTCGCCATCTGCGGCAAGACGCTGGCCTGCCAGGTCTTCGCGTCGAGTAACTGCGGGTCCGGAAATGCGTGGCAGACACTGCAATAGGTATGGGCGAGTTTTTCTCCCTCGGATTTATAGGGCGACCGGCAACGTGTCAGAGTTAGACACGCGAGCAAAATGATTCTCGATGATGGATGCATGCCGTAACGATACCCGTCCTTATGAGACGGCGTTAGCTTCTCTGACCCATGCTCCGCCTCTTTGTGGTGTGCGCCGTTTCCATCGCGTTACTCGAGGGATGCAGTGGTCCGCGCGAGCGTCCGATCTTCCGTCTCCTGGGCCCGGCTCGCACGGGCGTGGCCTTCGCCAACACGATCACCACCGACGACTCGGTGAACATGAAGTCGGAGATATTCATCTATAACGGCGCGGGTGTGGCCGTCGGGGATATCGACAACGACGGACTGCCAGACCTGTTCTTCACCGGCAACATGGTCCCGAGCCGCGTGTACCTGAACAAAGACCACATGCGGTTCGAAGACATCACGCAGTCGGCGGGCGTAAAGACGAGCGGTTGGAGCACGGGCGCGGCGGTCGTGGACATCAATGACGACGGGTACCTGGATATCTACGTCTGCGTCTCCGGGCTCCAAGGATCCACGGGCAAAGACCGGGCCAACCTGTTGTTCATCAACAACGGGAATCGGACGTTCACGGAGTCCGCGGCGCGATACGGCATCGCCGATACGGGCTTCGCCACCCAGGCCGCGTTCCTGGACTACGACGGCGACGGCGATCTCGATCTCTTCCTGCTCAACAATTCTCCCAAGGACTTCGCGCGCGGTGAAGCGGACGCCCGCCCGTTCGGCACCCGCAGTACGAGCTCCGAAGGCTGGAACGAGCTCTATCGCAACAACGGTAACGGCACCTTCACCAAGGTGTCGCACGAAGCGGGGATCCTGCGGCAGATCGGATATGGACTCGGCGTCGGAGTGGCCGATGTGAATCGCGACGGGCGTCCGGACATCTACGTCTCCAACGACATCACTCCCAATGACGTCCTGTATGTCAACAACGGCGACGGCACGTTCACCGACAAGGCCGGCGCGTGGATCAAGCATGCGAGCTTCGCGGGGATGGGCCTCGATATCGCCGACTTCAACAACGACGGCTGGCCCGACATCATCCAGGTGGACATGCTGCCCGCCGCGCTGGAGCAGCAAAAGCGGATGAGCGGGTACCGCACCCTCGGCGGTCAGGACGAGCTGCGTCGCCGGGGCTTTCGCGACGACTACGACGCCAACGCACTGCAGCTGAGCAACGGCGGCACGCAGACCGGCGACGTGATCTTCAGCGACATCGCCGCTCTGGCGGGCGTCGCGGCCACCGACTGGAGCTGGAGCGCCCTGTTCGCCGACTTCGACAATGACGGATCCAAGGACATCTTCATCGCCAACGGCTATCCCAAGGCGCCCAATGACTTCGATTACCAGGCGGCGGCACTCAGGGCACGGCAAGCTGGAGACTCGGAACGGGCACGGAGCCTGATGCAGGATCTGCGCAGCTACCACGTGTCCAACTACGTGTTTCGGAACAACGGCGACCTGACGTTCACCGACAAGAGCAAAGCCTGGGGCGTGGACCAGCCGGGCTTTGCGTATGGCGCGGCCTACGCCGATCTCAACAACGACGGCCGGCTCGACCTGGTGATCAACAACATCGACGCGCCCGCCTCTATTTACGAAGGCGTCCGCGCCGAGGGCGACAGCGCGCACTATTTGCAAATCAAGCTCGAAGGAGCGTCCCCTAACCGCCGAGGGGTCGGCGCCACGCTGACGCTCACGGCCGGCGGCCGGAAGCAGTACCTGTACCACTCTCCGTCCCGCGGCTACATGTCCACGATGGAGACGCTCGAGCAGTTCGGGCTCGGTCGCGCTGCACGGGTGGACAGCCTCGAGATTACGTGGCCGGACGGACGCTCTCAGCTGCTAACCGGTTTGGCTGTCGATCGGATGCTCACCGTCCGCCAACGCGACGCCTCGACAACCTCCACCAACGTTCACCAACCTCCACAACGATTCGCGCCCCTGCACTCGGTGCGCTACACGCAGCCCGCACCGGCCTTCGTCGATTACGACGTGCAGGCGCTGCTGCCGTACCAGCCGTCCCGGCAGGGCCCTCCCCTCGCGATCGCAGACGTGAACGGCGACGGACTCGACGATGTCTTCATCGGCGGGGGCGCCGGGATCGCGGGGAAGCTGTTCCTGCAACGACGGGACGGCGGTTTTGTCGAGTCGGTCCAGGGTCAACCCTGGGCGGCCGACAGGGACTACGAGGATTGGGGCGCCCTGTTCTTCGATGCGAATGGCGACGGCCGGCCCGACCTGTACGTCGCGAGCTGCGGCTACCGCCTCGCGCCGGTGTCTCGGTATCTGCAGGATCGCCTCTATCTCAATCAAGGAGGCGGCAGATTCGTGAGAGACAGCGAGGCGTTGCCGGCGATGCCGACCTGCACCGCGACGGTGACGGCGGGAGACTTCACGGGCGACGGTCGGCTCGATCTGTTCGTGGGCGGGCGTCTGACGCCGCGGAACTACCCGTACCCGACGCGCAGCTATCTGCTCCGAAACGACGGCGGCCGCTTCACGGACGTCACCGCCCTCGTGACTCCGGAGCTCAGCCAGCCCATCGGCATGATTACCGCCGCGGTCTGGGTCGATTTCGATGGCGACAAGCGAGTGGATCTGGTGACGGCCGGCGAATGGATGCCGCTCCAATTCTACCGCAATGACGGAAAGAACCTGGTCCCCGTAGCCCTGGGATTGCCACAGTCGCGGGGGTGGTGGATGAGCCTAGCCGCCGCGGACGTGAACGGCGACGGGCATCCCGATCTCGTGGCGGGGAATCTGGGACTGAACTTCGCGTACACGACGTCGCCCGAAAGCAAGTTCGGGATTTACGCGGGCGATTTCACCGGAAACAACGGCACCGACATCGTGCTGACGAAGGAGATCGACGGTACGGAGTATCCGTTCTTTGGTCGGGCGACATTGGGACCCACCATCTATCCCGTGGCGCTGCGATTCCCCAGCTACGCGGCGTTTGCCACGGCCTCCATGGCGCAGCTGTTCGGGGCGCCGCAATTGGGACGCGTCCTCCATTACCAGGCCGACACGTTTGCCAGCCTCTATCTGCAGAACAACGGCGACGGCACGTTCACCTCGGTGCCGCTCCCCACGCTGGCGCAGATCGCCCCGATCCGCGGCATCGTCGTGCACGATGTGGACGGTGATGGGAATCTCGACCTGATCGTGGCAGGCAACCTGTTCCAGACGGAGCCGAACACGCCGCCGGCCGACGCCGGGAACGGACTGTGGCTGAAGGGCGACGGGCACGGACACTTCACCGCGGTGTCCCCTCGCGAAAGCGGCTTCCTCACTCCGGGGAACGTCGCCGGCCTGGCCCTACTGAAAACGCCTGCAGGGAGCGCCGTGCTCGTTGCGAATACCGGCGATTCCGTCCAAACATTTGTCATAAAGAACCAGGTTGGCGCGTCCAGGGGCGGGGCAAGACCGTAACCCCGCCGTGGACGCCCAGTCTCGACCCTAGCTCACGGTCACAGCGCCGGTGTTGCAGTAAGCGGATGGGCTGTAGCCCGCCTTCACATGCCGCACGCGCGCGTAGAACAGTCCGGTCTGCGTGCCCAGCACGTAGTAGTAGTCCGAGATGCCTGGACCGGCCGTCGCAACGGGAGTCCAGTTCCCTCCATTCTTCAGGATTTCGACCTCTGTCGAAACACCAGGTGTGCCGGAATTGGCCCACGTGACATGCAGATAGTGGGGCGGAGGAATCCATGCGAGCTGGCAATTCGTCGGTGGCGCCAGGCAATTGCCGACGTTAGCAGTCGCCTGACCACTCACACCTTCGAGCGTGGCGCTGATCGTCGACTGTCCCACAGCGACACCCGCAAGGCTGCTGGTACGGCTCCCGGTCAGCGTGACCGTCGCGATGCTCGTGTTCGAGCTGGCCCACGTCGCGGTTCCACTCGTGATCACATTTCCCGACTGCTCCGTAGCGGTCGCGGAGAGCGCGGTCGAGCCGTACGGGCAGACGTTTGCCGTCGAGGGCAACACCGTGATGGTGAGCGGATTGTGATACAAGCTCACGGTGCTGGCTGTCGAGGCCACGCCGAAGTTGCAGTTTGGGTCGGGATTCGATGGAACGGAGGAGCTCCACAAGGGGGAGAACTGCCCATACGTGTCGACCAGCGTGATCCCCGAATAGGAGACGCCGATTCTCGGGTACTGGGAGCACGTGGTGAGACCATAGACTTCGACTGCACCTCCAGCGACAAAGGGGTATTGATCCGTGTCGATCACGGAGAGAATGGTCCGGTCTCCCGTCGTCACGTCCCGTGTGGTGGTCGTCCACGTGCATTCACCATTGGCACAGTCGCTGGCGATGATGTTGCCGTGCATGGCGTGCCCGACGCCGATGGTCACGGGCGTACTGTGGCTGCAACCGGGGCCCGAATCGCAGTGCCAGGCCGTCATCGTCCAGTAATTCCCCCCATACTCCCCATTCCACCCATACTGTATGACCGGCTGAAGGATGAAGGGGACGTTCGATTGAATCCCCGGAAAGGTGAAATAGACACGCTGCCCCGAGTACGCCGTCGTGGGTGCGGCGGGGACGGTCCAGTCGGCGTCGAGCTGTCGAAACGAACCCGGGGTGAAATCGTACGCGTCTTCTATCCAGCCCTCGTCGGCGGGAACCACCCCACCCGGCCTCCCCGGGGCACCGGGCCTGCCGCGCACGTCGGGCCTCCCGCGCGCCTTGAGCACAGGATACGTGCACTTGGCGAGCAGGTAGGTCGAGCCATTCCTGCGTCTGACCTCGCCGTTTCTGCCGACGCGGGCCCCGTCCTCTATCTGATGAACGCAGGAGCGATGGTACCAGCCCGCCGGTGTCACGACGTAATCCTTCGGTATTGTGGTCGGATCCTGCTCGGGGTTGCTCGCGGAAGCCTGCTGGGGCGAGGACGGAACGGTTGGCTGCGTTGGAGCACGGGACTCGGTCTCGCACGAGACCAGCAGCAAGCCGGCTCCCGCGACGAGTGATAACCAGCGTTTCATGGTGGGCCTCCCTTGTGTTCGGGCACGTGACTCGTGGGACGGACGCTACTGGCTTGGTGTGGGAGGCAACAATACCAAGACGCGACGCACGCTCCCAAGAAGCGACACGGACGACAAGAAGCGCAATCTCAGATCAAAACGCGTAACGTCGCGCGTGGGGCCAGCGCCGGTACCACCCGTCTCTTGAACAGGGGGAACGTGCCGCGGTGACCGAGCGCGGCGATCTCCCGGAGCGAGAGATCCGCGAGCGTCCGCCCGAGCCTTGCAAGTGTCTGAGAGCAGACACCGAGCTCGGCGGCCACCGCCGTCCAACTGGCCGCGGTCAGTCGCCCGGTCGTCGCGTGGAGAAGGAGTATCCAGCTCAGGAGGTCGTGCAGGCGGAAGGCACCCGTACCCGGGACGGCCTTTCGCCAGTGGTGCTCAAGCGTGCGAGGCTGGCAGCCGACCTGGGCTGCCAGCTCCTTGACGGCGCGAAGGGGTGGCCGCGCGCGGTATGCGAGGGCGAGCGCCGCTCGCAGCATCGGCGGCACGCGTTTGTCGGCCTCGATGGCGCTCGCCATCTGCCCGAGGACGCCGCTAAGGCACGCCCGGCTCACGGCGCGGCTCAGCTCTTGGTCTAGATCGCGAAGTAAAACGACTTCGTCGTAAGGGGACCTGCCGACCCCGTGTGCGTCGGAGCGCTCGTCGGCCTTGACGATCACCAGTGGATGGTGCGCATGACTCCTGCGCACGGCTGCGGCGTAGTCCGGGGATTCGCGTCCCACGACCAGAACAGTGCAGCTAGCCTCGCTCGCGACACGCACCAGGCTTGGCGGCGTCCCTGCCTCAACGACATCGACGTGGCGGCGCAGCAAGCGGTGAACCCGTAGTCTGACCCCCTCGTCTACACAGAAGAGCGCTACCACGGCGCCCCAGCCCGTCGCGCTGATCGCGCCGAGCCTGCGCACATCGGCTTCCATTGTCTGCTCCGTTTCGTCACGGGTGTCACGTGAATTCTACGAACGTCGCGGGGGCGCAGGGGGGCGTGTCGCAATTCGCATTCCTGCGGTGTGTTCGTACCTCGTTGCGTGAGGACGATCAGATGGTTTGGCCCCACTCATCCGACAGCCTCGAGGTCTGGACCATGTGACCCGTGACCTTGTGGTCGCGGTTGGTCCACATGTCAGTAGCACGCGCGCCACAATGCCGTACGCTCGCCCGCTTCGCACGAGCGCTCTCAGTTGTGTGAGCTAGCTCCGAGAGGGGTAAAAAAAAACGCCTGCAGGGAGCGCCGTGCTCGTTGCGAATACCGGCGATTCCCTGCAGGCGTTTCTCATCCAGCGCCCCTAAAGGCGCCTCCCTACCACGTCAGGCTACGGGCACGTCGTCACCCCGCCCCAACCCGGGTTTTGGCACAGCGCTGGTGTTCCGCCCGTTGCGCTGAGATCGATCTGGGTCGACGGGATCGGAAAGAGCAGATACTTCGGAAGCGTGAACGTCGCCGCCGCCGCGATGTACGGAATCCGCGAGGTCTCCTTGCTCCGGTAGTTGGCGATGACGGTATCGGCACCACCCCAGCGCCGCAGATCGAAGAAGTGCTGGCCTTCCATGGCCAACTCAAGCCGGCGTTCGATGTGCACGGCCTCGCGCGCATAGGCCTGGCTCGCGAACGCCGGATACAGCCCGACGCGGTACGCCGCCCAGGGCGTGGTCAACGTATCGAGGGTCGCGCTCGCGACCTTCAGCGGGACGGCCATCGCCGCGATGCTCGTATCGGTCAGACAGGTCGGATACTTGTTTGTCTCCACCGTATCCGCTCCCGGTAACCCGCATCCTTGCGCCGTCGCCCCCGCGCGCGCCCTGATCTGATTGACGATCGCCAAGGCATTCGCGAGGCTTCCGACTTCGACTTCCGCTTCGGCCAGGAGGAGGAGCGCGTCGGCATACCGGTAGAGGTGCATCGGTACGTCGTTCAACTGGGTATTCTGCCAGCCGACGTTGTTTTCCCCACCGGATGACCGCTCGTGGACGTTCTTCTTCGGGCTGTACGGGCCGCTGTACGACGCATCGCGGATCCAGGAGCGGTTGTGCACCGTCCAGTCCTTGTACGGCACGTTGTCCCGGCCGACGGTCCAGTCGACCCGGGGATCGACGGGCCTGAAGTTGCCGGCCGCAAAATTCGTGTCGGGCGTGGGGTTGTTCCAGGCGTTGCTGGCAATCG
>Ga0193725_1000547_pt1 | contig 10981 bp, 16 predicted proteins | sample H2a2metaG_FD_143058 | JGI IMG/M metagenome (GOLD analysis project Ga0193725, IMG submission 143058) | Soil microbial communities from a riparian zone of the East river system, Colorado, United States - H2a2 | ecosystem: Environmental > Terrestrial > Soil > Riparian zone | place: USA: East River...
GAACACCGAGAACAAGGCGAACCAGAGAGATAATCTTTTTATGAGAGCTTCACCTTGCGGTCGGCGTTATGTGTATGAAGTCTTCTTCTGATGCCACTCAACGGTATCGACATTGTGCGGATCGGATGAAAAGATCTCTTCGCTCATTCGATCCGTGCTGATTCGCGGGCTCACGCTGACGTAGTAGACAATTCTTCCCAACGGATGCTTCGCGTCTTCACGGTCAATCTCATGCACTTCCGCATTGACGTTCTGCTTTTCAAAGATCTTCCGCAGCTTCTCGTCCGTGCCGGCGACGTTGAAAGTCGTCACCTTCAACTTCATTGTGCGAACGACTTGGCTTGATTCGTAGTACTCCAACACCCAGAGCATCGCGAACACAAACACGCTCAGGATGACCGCCAGTTCCCATCTGCCTACTCCGGTGGCGAGCCCGATGGCCAGATTAATCAACAGCACAGTGATCTCTTTGGGGTCGCGGATGTTCGTGCGGAATCGGACGAGAGATGCGGCCGCGAAGATGCCGAACGCACGGGCGGCGTTGTCAGCCACTATCATCATCAAAGCGGACGCAACAACTGCAAGCAGGATGTGAGTCTGCACTACGTAAGGATTGGGGTGCAAAAGGCCGATGTGCCTGTGCGGGCGAAAGGCGAGCAGCCCCGCTAGCAGTGCCGCCAGCAGGAGCCTGAGTGTCATCTTTACCACCCGTAGGGCACGGCTGTCGGGCACCACCTGGGCCGATGGCTGTTCCGGTCCGAAGATGCGCTCGATGATCGATTCTCCGTCCTGTTCGGCAACGGGCGGCGTCTGTTGTGCGACAGCGTCGGCAGCCTGCGCAACCGCAGGTGTTTCCTGGGGCGCTTGGTCCGAGGACCTTCCGGGCGATAGATATGCCGCGACTAAGATCGCCGCAATCCCAATGGCCACGATTGCAGCGATCGCCGTGCCTCCTTTTGTCAGCCGTTGTGGGCCGGCAATCTGGCGCGCGCCCGCAGATCGCTCAGACGAAGGGCGCCTTCTTCCCGTCCTAACATCATCACCGTCCAGATGGTCGTCATTGGAACGCTGTTGGTCTGCTGATCTCATGGCAATCACTGAGCAAGTGGAGCGGCTTTAGAATGGTCGCTTTCAATCTCTTTACCAAGCGTGACGCTAGGGATGACCACACTATGGCTGTTTCAGCGTTGGGCTGCGGCCTCTGCGGTCAACGAATCAACAGTCCTGGCTTAGTACCGATACAGGAAGTTCTCTTTGGGCGTGTCGTGAGCCGGCAGCGTTCCTTAGTTAGTTACCACTCGGATGAGGGCCGAGGGAAGCAGTCCTTCTTGGCCGCAAAACACTTCGATCATATCGTCGCTAAACCCGGCAGAAGTTAAAGCCAAACATGCAGTATCCACTTCAGCCTAACAGCCAATGATCGCGACAACTTTGCTGCTACGGTAGTTAGAAACTCTGCTGCTACGGTAGTTAGAAACCCCGTGGCCACTTTGCTTGGTCCATCTTCCATAAGTCTTCCGTCGTTTTTTATGCGACGATCATCGAGCGGTGGTAGCGGCGTGGGAGTCATGAACTCGCAGTAGTCAATGCCCTCCAGGACATCGCCGGCGACGCGGCCCCGGTGAACCATGACTCGCTTATCGTTCTGGGTTACGGAGACTACTCCGATTCGGCCGCACTTTGGACACCGTTCTGTAAATGTTGTCGCCTGGCCGGTCCACATTTTCCCTTTAATGCATAACCCCCCGGGCACTGTGGTGTAATCCATGATGCTTTGTGTGCTGCCCAGATCTGGCTTAGGAGGTATGTGAAGGTTTTCTCTCATCATAGCCCGCTCCAAACCATCAGTTACCGAAAGGGGAATTCTCCAATCGTGATGCGATGGTGTTCCAGTCAATCTTTTAGTCTCTGAGCCGATACCCAAGCGCATCATTTTAGCGGTCAAACTCGTGGCTGAGTCGAGCGAGCGCGAGAGCACCAAGCAATAATCCGAAGTCGCGCAATGCAACATCGAAGTAGCCTGGGATCATCAGCAGATTGACTATGATCAATGCGAGCCAGGCCGCCACTACATAAGCGAAGATCTTCGGCTTGAAAGCGACGCCAATACCGGCCACTACCTCGATGACGCCAACACCCAGCATTAATTCATGACCGTGACCGCCAACCAGGGTGTTGGCTATGGGCGGCAGATACTGATCCCAGTTCACCAGCAGGTGAAAAAACTTGTCGAGCCCGGCTACTACCGGCGCCACGATGAAGGCCAGATGAAGAATTTGATATGCCTGATAGCTCGGGCTCGAAGCGCGAGCTCTGACATCACTGGTTGTTTCTGCGATTGTTGCGGTTTGAGTGATCATCACCATGTCCTTTCAGGATTCAGTTCATAGCTTTGCGCCTGGAAGGATACTGAACTGCCATCCCATCGGAACACTGGGCAATAGGCGTGCCCGACAATACGCTCGCATTCCTTCGCTTCAGACAAAGAGAGAAGTAGTCGCTGCAAAAACTTTGACACGAACTGGTTGGTTTGGCGCAGTGAAGTGCGCGATTCTGTGCTTCATTTTCCGGGAGCGGGTTCGAGGTCTGATCGAAAGTGCGAAAGCCACGACCTAGCGTTGCGTGCGCTGATCGGCACAGAGATTGCCCTTGTTATTTGTCGCGGTTATCGAGAGCTAATTAACCACCCCGCTAAGGTGTACGCGGAGAGCGCGGGGGAATGAAGTGATGTCTATGCGGATTCAAACAATACTTGTGCCGACTGATTTTAGTAAAAATGCGCACGTAGCTGTTGAAAAGGGTTGTGAGTTGGCTCAGCAGTTGGGCGCAAAGCTATACCTTTTACACGCTCAGGACGAAAGCACGCTAAGGACGGCGATTAAGGAGGAACTGTTTGACGGAGATGCTACTGACGAACTATTGCAAGCCAGGGTCAAGAACATGGTTGAAGCGCGGTTCTCAGAACTTCTCACCACCCTCAACCACACAGATTTGCAAATTCAATCTCTATCGCTGCGGGGCGATCCGAAATTCCTAATCACTCAGTACGCGAACGAAATCAATGCCGATCTTGTTGTGATTGGAATGCGTGGCGTCACCGCCGCAAGCAGGATAGTAAGCGCGGTGATCGGATCAGTGACCGAATATGGGATGCGAAGCTCACCTTGCCCAACCCTTGTGGTAAGACTCGATCACGAACGCAGACCGAAGCAGCAACCGATCGCCAGCGGAGTTGGTGCGCTCAATACTTAGCACAATGGACATACTAGCGTTTCTCAACAACCATAAGCACTACTGGGGCATTCCCCATGCTCGTGATATTGATAGTCGCATAGTTCAGACCTGCTACGAATGTGGGGCGGAGCGCGAGGTGAAGATCGATCTGCGCCCTTCACCGTTCCTTGATCCAATCAGTAAGGAACGGGAACACATCAAGGCTGCCTGAGAGGGCAATTAGGTTTAGGAAAGCAAGAGAGGAATGACGCACATTAGATTCGTGGACCTTTCCAAAGCAACAAAATGTTGCTCGGAGGATGTTCACACCAATCGTCCCTCGCAGGAGCTTGAAGAACACTCGGCTTCAGGGACCCAAACCGCGCAAAGGAGATACCTAACATGTTGAAATCACTTATTACTGCGTTAGCCGTTTTCGCGGCTTTCAGCACTGTCCAGGCTCAAAACGAAGCCGCTACCCCGCCTCCCACTGATGCTCAGATCGCCATGATCGCAGTCACGGCGGACACGGTAGATATTGATGCGGGCAAAATAGCTGTGGAAAAAACAAGCAACAGAGCGGTCAAAGAATTCGCTGAAACGATGGTTCGCGATCATACGGCAGTGAACGTCAAGGCTACTGCTCTTGCAAAGAAACTTGGCGTGACTCCGCAAGAGAGTGACATCAGCAGGAGCTTAAAGGCGGATGGCGATAAGAAGATGGCAGAGCTCAAGACTATGACGGGCGCTGAGTTTGATAAGGCGTACATCGATAACGAAGTGAGCTACCACGAAGCCGTCCTGGGTGTGCTCGACAAGACCTTGATCCCAAACACCAGGAACGCTGAACTCAAGATGCTTCTCGAGAGTGCGCGCCCAATCTTTGTGTCACATTTGGCACATGCGAAAAAGCTCCAGGCGTCACTAAGTAAATAGAACTCTGCCCACCAGAGATGGATACGGCGAGACGAAGGGCGTGCAAAACCTCATTCGGCGCGGTCCACCTTAGGCACCGCGCCGTAAAATTTTAGCGAGAGATAGGCGAGCCTTGCCTTGCAAGATCGACCTTCCTATAGAAGACCGGGGGAAGAACTATGAGAAACTGTTTTCAAAAGAGCGCGTCCGTGGGGCTCGGGACGTTGTTGATAGTGTGCCTAACCGTGGCGGCAGCGCCGGCGCAAAGAATACGTGCCAAACCGACGAAAGATGCCGTGCGCCAAGCAGCCGCAGCCTCCAGAGTTGTCAAAGGTCTTCGGGGTGATAAAGGTGCTGCTGCAGAACCGAGTGCACGTGCGGTCGTGAAAGTGTCGATGCGGAATACTCAGTTTTATCCTCGGGCACTTAAAATAAGGAAAGGCGACGTGGTCGAGTGGAAGAACGACGACCTGGTCCCACATACCGCCACTTCAGCTTCATTTGATTCGGGTTCGATGAATCCGGGGACAGCGTGGCGGCACACGTTCACGAAGGCGGGTCAATTTGCGTACGTCTGTACTTTCCACCCCACGATGACGGGTGTCGTGGTTGTCAAGTAGCGCAACTTAACACGCTACCAACAAAGAGGACCTATTCTTGGATCGTCGTAGACAAAGAGGTGAGTCACCTGGATTGTCGGCGATCAGGTATATTTAGGCGCCACCGCGCCACGGACATAAGGGAGAATCGCTATGAGTTCAGAAGCAATCGTTGTGTTGGTATTAACGGCGCTCGCCATCGGGTTCATTATCTGGGTTAGAATGAACTCGCAGGATCATGAGGTGGCCGCGCAGGCTAACGTCGGTGTAGATTCCGAGGAATCGCGTGATCAGTAGTGACGCGCACCAACCGGCTAGGGGCCTACGGGCTCCTAGCCGAGAGGAGTCAATGTGAATCCCCTTTGGACAAAAGTCATTGTCGACGCAGTGAGGAACAGCATGAAAAAGAAATGCCCCCACTGCAAGAAGACAGCTTCCTATCCCAGGAAACAGCCGGGCCAGTTCTACAACTGCAAGCGCTGCGGCCACAGGTTCAAAGAGAAAGGTCGATGAGTTCGTTTTTACGACATTTCTCGTCATACCGTATTTCTAGCGCGGCCGTCGTTAATTATCCTTCCGTAGCAAAAGAGCTTGGATCCTGTTGGCATCGACGAACGGCGCGCCGGCGGCACGCGCAAATGCCTGGTTGGCGATGACGCGCTCGCGCGATATCGGGTCGCGTTTACTGTCGTGAAGTTGAAATTTGGCAATCATCGCTTGCTTCTCTCTCCGTCCGGCGAGAGTGGCGCAAAGGCTCACCTCACCTCCACATCTGCCTTTCGTAACACCCTACTAATTAGAGGTGATCAACGTGGCCTTGCAGGTGCAGCACTTCAAGCTTTGCCAATTCTTCGCCGCGCACTGCTGAAGGTTTGCCTATTGCTAGTCGCGTTGGGCGAGCCTCTTGCGATAAGTTACCGATCTTTGTAACTATCCTTTGCTCTAGCTATTCTGAGGTCTCAATTTAGTACGTCAGAGGGAGCATCACACTTCGGGATGTCCTGGCGATCGAGGCAACCTTGTCTAAACCTCACTCGCCAGGGCAGTCGACCTGGGCAGCTTCCGAAAGGGAAAACACTGGTCGGTACATGGATCAACAGTCACCGCGTTTGGATGAGATCGGTAACGACACGCAGCCGAGCAGAGTGACTGAGTCGGTGTCCGTACCTTGCTTGGCCGTGTGCCCTTTCAGTGAAAATGGAGTTCGCTATGGATGCACTGATTAGAATACTACTGGGTTATGATGGGTCTGATTACGCCGACGCAGCGATTGATGACCTGCGTTGGGCAGGGCTAGCTCAAGAGATTAATTTCTTAGTCGTATCGGTTGGGTACGCCCTCACCGCGCGTACGATGTCGAGTCACGATATCACCGACAGTTCTGCCACGACGCTTAGAGAGGCATCAGCCACGCCGGTGAATTCTGCTTACGAGGAGGCACACAATTTGGCGTCGGAAGCGGGAAGGGTGTTCCAAGCGAGCTTTCCAGGTTGGGATGTGCACGTCGATGCCTTAGTGGGAAATCCGTCTCAGGGTTTGATAGAGCAGGTTGAAAGGTGGAATGCCGATCTCGTCGTAGTTGGATCGCAAGGGCGCTCCGCCCTGGGGCGATTCCTTCTCGGCAGCGTATCAAGGAGAATCGCTACCGAGGCGCGTTGCTCCGTGCGGGTCGCGCGGCGCATTCAGAAAGTCGATAACGCGCTACGAATCCTCGTCGGCGTGGACGGTTCGCCCGGTGCGGAGCTTGCAGTTCGTGGGATAGCCAGTCGGTTGTGGCATGCTGAAACAGAGGTACGCATCACCTCTGTTAATGATCGGATGTCGCCCACAAGGATCGCGGGCATGTTTCCAATAGCAGCAACGAGGATTGCCGAAAGCAACGAACAAGAGTCGGAGAAGGCGCGCGCGATGTCTGAGTGGGCGGCGGAAGAGTTGCGCGCCGCTGGATTAGAAGCCTCGGTTCAGATCAAGACCGGTGACCCGCTTCCAACCCTGATCGAGGAAGCAGAAATATGGGGAGCTGATTCTATCTTTATTGGCTCCCATGGCCTGAATCAACCTGATAAGAAAGCTGGCTTGGGTAGTGTGGCAATGGGGCTGGTGACGAATGCACATTGCTCAGTCGAGGTTGTGCGCTAAAGAGACCGAGTAAATTCTCTTGAGTTCTCGGTTTTCAAAAGATCTGCACGCCCCTTCCAAATGAGCGCCCGACGCGACCGCGGGGAAACGTACTATCCTTAGATATATCGTCCGGTCAAAAACAAGTGCAAATAAGTCCACACTGAAGATTGGTAAAGACAGAAAGCCATGAGGTAGCTGTGAAGAGACTGACGAAAGAGTCAATAGACGGTGCCCTTATTGTTCTAGCTGTTTTCTCCGCGGGCTTCGGATTGAAGGGTTTTCTGCTTTCGAGCCATTTCATTGACGGCGGCGTGACAGGCGTCTCCATGCTCCTGGCGACAGTGCTTGGGCTCCCCCTGTCAGTTCTAATCCTGCTCATCAACATTCCGTTCATTGCTCTTGGCTATCGTCAAATTGGGATGAAGTTCGCGATCAAGAGTGCCTTGGCAATTGCGGGTCTCTCATTGTGCCTCGCTTTCGTGAAATTCCCCGACGTAACGCCAGATAAGCTGCTGACCGCCGTTTTTGGCGGGTTAGACGGAACGGAAATCGCGGCGTTGCTCGTCAGCAAGAACAGTCATCTGTTGAGGGTTGGGGATGTAATACTCATTCTCAACATATTCATCTTTCTGGCTGCGGCTTTCTTTCTCGGCGTGGAGCCTGCCTTATATTCGATTCTTACGTATGCGGCGGCGTCCAAAACGATCGACTTCCTCATTCATGGAATCGAGGAATATACGGCGATTACCATAATCTCGACGAAAAGCGAAGAAATAAGGGAAGCCATTACGCGCGGGCTAAACCGAGGGGTCACGGTCTACAAGGGCGGTGGTGGTATGGGTAGTAAAGGAATAACTGAGTTCGAGCAATCGATTCTTTACTGCGTGGTCACCCGGCTGGAAATTGGAAAGGTTAAGGATGTTATCAAAGAGATAGACCCGACCGCATTTGTGACCACTCATGCCTTGTCTGATGTAGAGGGTGGGTTCATTAAGAAGCCTCTCCTGCATTGAAAGTGTTGCCGCAGTTGAAACGGTGAATTGATAATGCGCTATCTGCGGAATCATTACCCTTCAAGTGTGGTGTTCGCCAGAAACTTAACAACCGGACAGGAGCTTGGATCGGAAGTGACAGATGAATGCCAGGAAGGCCTAGCCTCGTAGCCTTGCATGAGAATCAAATTGAATCTCATCTGCACAAAGGCAATTGTCAACGAAGTCAGCAACATCATGAAGGCGAAACGTCTTCACTGTAAGAGGCAGCTGGTTATCCCGGTTGTCGCCCCACGGCCAATCTGCTTGCGGGTCGGTGGTCGACAACCGGAAAGGCGGAATCATCGTTGCGAGTATTAACCCTTTGAGTACTCCCTCGACGGCAATCTCCACTTTCACACGATCAATTCCAGCGAGGCCCGCGATGTACTTGTTAAATACGATGTTTCTCCTATCTCAAAAAAGCCCCGATCCCTCCAGCCTCTCTGAGATGTGTAGCTGCGTCGCCCCGAACCTGTTCTACGGCTCCTCCCATGGCCACCACTCTCCGTGCCGCGCGTGCAAGCAGATCTTTCACAGCATGGAGGTCCGCCCCGCAGTACCTGCAGACATCTTCGCCATCGAGCATCAGGCTGGAACAGTTTGAACACCGACTACCACTCGGAGTCCATCCTTCAGCGTAAACGAGCTGACGGACGCGGCCGGCCTGTACAGCCGCAATAGTATTGTCGAGTCCAATCGTCGCCTGGTTTTGTTTCTGAGCTGCCTGGATGAGGTGTTTGACGATCTCGATTTCACCAGTGCGCTCAGAGCTCGTACTGAGCTTGAGCGTCTCTCCAAGCACCTGCTGCTCGCTAGCATCCAAGGGCAAAGCAATCATGCCAATCACTTTTCCCTGCAGTGATTTCGACAATTGACGATAGACTTCGTTGGTGGCCTCGACAGACCCGGCGAGCACCAGGCGGTCAAACTCGAGCCGCCCGGCCACCGCCTCCATCAACTCTGCGACCTCCTTCAAGTGCCCTACGGCACGCTCATCGGCCCGGCGCTGATTGCGCACTTGCGACCGAATATGGTCTCGCCCGGAAGTCTTGGAGCGCGTCACGTTGGCTTCTGCAAGTGCCTCGTGGTATTCCTCGATCTCGCCCAGGAAGATTGAGAACAATCGCGTCCGGGATCGGTCAGTAAGAATCACACCGTAACGCTCGTGTTCGTCCATCATTTCGAGTAGCGGGCGGAGATATGGCATTTCGCTCCAACGCGCCTCGGTCTTCACCGGAACGTGTAGTTCATAAGCCCAAAAGAAATCCTCCGAAGAGTCGGAGAAGATCGCCAACCCCTTAGCTCGAGGCCGATAGCCCTCGACAAAATGTTGGATGAGAATTGCGTCTGCGTGGAAATCTCTTTGCAGCGGACCATCGAGTGTTGTCTCCAATTCGCGCAGCATATTAAAGAGCGCCACCTCGAACTTGCGGTTCAAGTTCGCCGCATCAGATTGATCTATATCCAGATAGATACTCAAGGTGGGACTGCCGGGCCTCGGGTCACGATCTATGAGTTCTCTTAGATTCGGATTCGTTATCATCTTTGTTTCTCCTTATTCAAGCTCACACGCTCCCTACCGTCAGGCTTGACTCCTTGAAGCGGTCAGGCGGCATGCTCATTCCCAGAAGCTGGGACTCTGAATTCCCATTGTCGCCTTTTGATTCATCGATGAACCCTGAACGGGGTTGATTCTCACGGCCCCCTGTCCACGGCGGAGGATCACTCGCAGGAAAAGAGTCCGCCAGTATTTCGTCAATCATATCTTCTGAGAGTGCTCTACAAATCGAATGGTTAATCATCAGTTCCTCCGTTCATTGCGATCGACTCACTGTCAGCGCGAGCCGGCACGATAAGTAGAGGGCACCTGGTCAAGCGCGCTACTCTGTCAGTAACCGATCCGAATATCTCGGGCCGGCCCTTGAGGCCGCGCGAGCCAATTACAATCAAGTCTGCATTTTGCTCATCGGCGACGTACAAGATCTCATCGGCAGTTTCCCCTACTTTTACAATGGCCCGAGCTCTCGTTTCTTCCGGCACGCGCTGCTGCATCACTTCATGCAGCTTGCGCTGGGCACCTGTGTGGAGCGCCCGCTCATATTCTGATAGCACCAGCTTCACTTCATCAGGATTAGAGTGGAGCGGCCGTGCCCACTCAGGATCAGCGATCTTAGGCAAAACATGAACCAGGCAAAGCTGGGCTCTTAGGCTTGTTGATAGTCCTACGGCAAAGTCAAGAGCCACATACGAAGGACTGCTGAAATCAATCGGGCAGATAAGTTTTTTGACGCGCTGCAACATTACTAACTCCCAGTAGTTTCTCGTTTTGTACTTTTGTCTCCTCTCAAAGCATTAGCTCAATCGTAATCTACTAGTGCAAGTCAAGTGCCCGTTCCAAATCTGAACGTTTCGCAGAAAGGGCGTCTTTGCGCCGCAGGCAGTGTTGATAATTGACCAGCCGATGGGCGAAAACTTGCACTTATGGCTCCGCAACGGCCGGGGCTTTGTAACAACTGCGGGTCCAACGTCCTCAAATTCGCCGCCTTATGACCGGTACGCCGGTTGCACCTCACCTCAACTTAGCGATTCGGAAAAAACGAGCGAGAAGAAATGTGATGCCATTGAAACGGATTATAGGACGATCCTATGCGCAAGAATGAGCGAATTGGTTTTCAACGGATTCTTTTCCCGACAGACCTGACTTCGGAGACCATTGATGGGCTTGAGTTCGCAGTGGCTTTGGCGCGGTGCTATGGCGCAAAGCTTTTTCTGTGTCATTGTGTGGGGTCTCAAGCGGAATCCGGCGCGTCAGAAGACGCTAAGCGACTCTTGAGCGAATTGATGGGGAGACACCTCCATGCTGACTCGGCAACGACCATCGATTGGGAAGACATCGTGGTTAAAGGGGAAACAGCCACAGAAGTTACACGCCTGGCGGCCGAGCGGCGGATTGACTTGATTGTGATGTACTCGCGCAGAATTCCGCCCACCGTGACCCTGCTGAAGTCTAAGGCTGAGGCGATCAGTCGCACGGCGCCGTGTCCGGTCTTGATCACGCATAAACAAGACCGGGAACGGTCGCTCATATCAGCCAACGGG
>Ga0193725_1000548_pt1 | contig 10977 bp, 7 predicted proteins | sample H2a2metaG_FD_143058 | JGI IMG/M metagenome (GOLD analysis project Ga0193725, IMG submission 143058) | Soil microbial communities from a riparian zone of the East river system, Colorado, United States - H2a2 | ecosystem: Environmental > Terrestrial > Soil > Riparian zone | place: USA: East River...
GCCGGCACCTTGGGAATCACCGTGATATTGCCCCCTGAGCGTGCTGCGACCCCGGATCGCACAGGTGGCGTCAACCGTGCCATTCAGTTGCGTGATGGCACCATCGCCCGAAAGTGCCATGACCCCTGTTCCGGTTGGCCCGCCGCGGCGGCGGGCGCGGATCAGCTCTCCTCGGGGAGCGGGACGGAGTGGCGGCGGGCGAGCTGCCAGCCACCGTTCGCCCGGCGGAACATCGGCCAGCTTCCGCCGATTGCTACCGTTTGGCGTCCGGCTTGGGCGCCGCGGCGTCATCGGCCCCCTCGACGCCGATTGCCACGGCCAGGGTGTCGGGCTCCGCGAGGAGGCGCACGGCGTAGGCGATGACCTCGTTGATCGAGATCGCGGACGTGGCGTCCCAATCGCCCCGGAGCCGATAGAGCGCACGCAGCTGACAGATCGCCTCGAAGTGCTGCCGCCGCTCGAATGTGCCCATCTGGCGCCTGACCTCTCGTGTTCGGACCGGCTCATCAATGACCGGTCGACACGGAGATCGTGCTGCGGCGCACCTGCGCGAGCATTGGGCAGCGGACCCAAATTCGCGGGCCCCGATACGTATTTCTCGGGCGCCGCCGGCCAAGGGTGCCTTACGCGCAGACGCAGACACCGATCTGGGCAGTCCCGACCTCGGTTGCCGCAGTGGATCACGCTCGATACGATTGGATCCGCGGCGGAGTAGCTCAGTGGTAGAGCAGGGGACTCATGAGACATCCGATCTAACCGCTGCGCTTCCCCGAGTGGGATCTGATCGGGTATCCGTTCACTTATGGGCTCTATCTACGGTCAACTCAAGAGCACATAACTCCGATAGAGCGCATACCTGTGTCCCAACTGCGGACTCTCGCTAGTGACCGTCGGCGGTATCCACTTCGTTCCTGACGGGCCCAACGAATGTGAGGGCACCAAACCAGCCGAGTCGACGATCTCTGAGCGAGTTGGCGACCCGATGCTGGTCCGAATCGCCACGAATTGATACGAGGCCGTGCCATGTTGCGCAGTCGTTTGACCAAGCGTTTCAAGCTGGACCATCCGGTCATATCTGCGCCGATGGGCTTCGCGGGAGGCGGCAAGCTTGCGGCGGCCGTGTCGGCGGCGGGCGGCCTCGGCTTGATCGGCGGCGGCTATGGCGAGGAGCACTGGCTTCGGGAACAGATTGAGGTGGCAGGCAACCAGCGCGTCGGCTGCGGCTTCATCACTTGGTCGCTGAAGAAGCAGCCGCACTTGCTCGAGATCGCGCTCGACAGCACGCCGGCCGCAATATTCCTGTCGTTTGGCGACCCGCAGCCATTCATCGGCCGCATAAAGCAGGCGGACGTGCCGGTGATCTGCCAGATCCAGACCGTGGCTGACGCCGGGCGGGCGATCGATCTGGGCGCCGATGTCGTAGTCGCCCAGGGCGCCGAGGCCGGCGGCCACGGCGAGAAACGCGGCACCTTCACCCTGGTCCCGGAAGTCGCCGATCTGATCTCCGCACGCGCCTCTGAAACCCTGTTGTGCGCCGCCGGCGGCGTGGCCGACGGCCGCGGCCTGGCGGCAGCCCTTGCCCTGGGCGCCGATGGGGTCGTCGTCGGCACCCGATTCTGGGCTAGCGAAGAAGCGCTCGTGCATCCCAATATGCTGGCGGCAGTGGTGTCGGCCAGCGGCGATGACACCCTTCGGTCGAGCGTGATCGACATATTGAAGGGGTACGACTTCTGGTCGGCGCGGTATGACCTGCGCACGCTGAGGAGCGCCGCGACCGATCGCTGGGCCGGCAAGGAGGCGGAGTTGCGGGCGGTCGCCGAAGTGGAGGTCGCACGGTACGCAAAAGCCGCGGCGAAAGGCGATGCCCGACGGGCCGGCGCCACTGTCGGCGAGGGGATCGGTTTGATCCATGGCATCGCGCCCGCAGACACGATCTTGCGGACAATGATTGGCGAGGCGGAAGGCATCCTGAGGAAGGCGCCCGCGTGGATCGCCACATGAAGGGGACTTGCTAGGCCGGCAAGAGTTCAGGGTCTTCTTGCTCGAGTAGCCAGATCCGTCCACTGCGGTTGCCGCTCCGGATCGCGCTCGATAAACTTCGCAGCCGCGGCGGAGTAGCTCAGTGGTAGAGCAGGGGACTCATAAGCCCGCCGATCTAACCGCTGTGCTTTTCCGAGTGGGATCTGATCGGGAATCCGCTCAGTTATGGGCTCTATAGACGCCAACCATTTGAGCACATAACTCCGATCGACAACATACCTGTATGGAGCGTCCACGCCCGAGATACGAGCGCTTGACGGCCGCCTCGGGGCCGATCGCCGGCACCCGGAAGCCATTCCCGAGTGCGACGCGCGGGCGGCCGGCTGTGTCCAGCCGGCCGCCCATGACTTGGCAGCCGTTACGGCCGTGCCTCCAGGACCAGGTTGAACGGGGTCTCGGTAGCACGTCGGAACTGCCGGAAACCAGCCGCCTCGGCAATCGCCCGAATCCGAGCTTCGCCCGCCTGGGCGCCCAGCGCTGATTCGCCGCCCTCGAACAGCGCGTGGGGCGTGCAGATAAGGGTCGATGCACCGTAGAAGAGCCGTCCGATCGGATTGAGGTTGTCCTCGAGCCGGTCGCGTGCCTGGGGCTCCACGATCAACCATGTGCCGTCGGGATTGAGCGCGCTCCGCACTCGACGCGCCGCGGCGAGCGGGTCGCCCATGTCGTGCAGACAGTCGAAATGGGCCACGAGGTCATAGCCTTCGCCCGGGAAGTCGGCAGCTGTCGCGACCTCGAATCGCACCCGGTCGCCGACGCCCGCCTGGGCCGCGAGCTCGGATGCTCGGGCGATCGACGGCGCGTGGCTGTCGTAGCCGACAAAGGTCGAGGCGGGGAAGGCTCGGGCCATGACGATCGTCGAGGCACCGTGCCCGCAGCCGACATCGGCCACTTGTGCGCCGGCGCGCAGACCGGACTCCACTCCCTCGAGAGCAGGGATCCAGGCCGTGACGAGGTTCGCAGCGTAGCCGGCTCCGAAGAACCGCTCGGTACCCTCGAACAGGCGCGCATCGTGTTCGCCCCATGCGTAACCCTCACCGGTCCTGAAGCGCTCGGCGATCATCGGCTCAGACCGCATGGCTGCCAAGATCCCCTCGAAGCCGCCGAGGACGCAGTACGGGCTCGTCTCGTCGACAAGCGCGATCTGTTGCTCGGGGCTGAGCGAGAAGCGACCGCTCTCCGGCTCGTACTCGACATATCCGCCCGCTGCGACGGCAGCCAGCCATTCGCGAACGTAGCGTTCGACAGTCCCGGTTCGGGCGGCAAGCTCGGCGGCAGTGGCCGGCCCGCCGCTGGCCAATGCCTTGAACAGCCCCAGACGATCGCCGAGCGAAATCATCGCCGTCGACAGTGTCGCTCCGAGGTCTCCGACGGCCTTGCCGACCAGCGCCTGGAGCCTTGCCTCGTCCGCGAGGGGTCGATCCGTGAGGGTAGTCATGACTGCTTCCTTTCTTCCTGTCGCGACGATCACAACGGTGAGAGGACGAAGCGCCCGTAGGCAATCGCCCCCGCGAGGACGCCGAGAATGGCGTTGAACGCGATGTGGGGAAACTCGCGCCGGGTGAAGTGGAAGACGATGGCGCTGGCCATCAAGAGGGTCAGCATCAGGGCCGCGAGCGGCGTCAGCCACGGAGCCACGCCGCTCACCGCGGGCAAGATGAGCCCGATGGCGCCGGCGAGGGTAACGATGCCGATCGTCCGAACGAAGTTCGTCGGCAGCGCCGTCATCCAGACCATCCTCGGGTTGGCAGACGATCGCTCGTAAACCACCGAATGGCTGACTCCGGCGCCAAGGAACGCGAGCGCCAGCACCACCTGCAGGATCCAGAGGGGAATGTTCCAGTCCATGCGAGCGCCTCCTTGCGGGGTCGTCGTGTCAGATCTGCCGGTCGAGGCTTTCATCGCGTCGCCGATCCGGTGGCACCAGCCTCGTCGTAAGGCGGCGGGGCGGCATCGGGCAGCGCCTTACAGCGCTCCTGAATTTCGAGAGGGCCAGGCGCCAGGGGCCGGGCGTAGACTCGGCCGACGGACGGAGGCGACGATGGGCACGGGAACAGCCTTCGAGGAGTCAGGACAAGAACGGGCCCTTCGAGGGTCGGTCGGCCTTCCCGAGGACAAGACCAGCTTCGTCGGGCGCGAGCGCGAGGTCGATCGCATCAAGCGACTCCTCGCCGACGCACGCCTGCTGACACTCACCGGTCCGGGCGGGATCGGCAAGACGCGCCTGGCGATCGAAGGCGCTCGTCGCTCGTCCAGGCGATTCGTGGGCGGCATCTACTTCGTCGAGCTCGCCGGCCTTCGCGACCCAGAGCTTCTGCTGGCGACGATCGGCGGCGCCTTTGGGATCGGAGAGCTCGATGGAGCCTCGGCGATCGAGGCGCTGGGCGAGCGCCTCGGGAGCTCCGAGACACTATTCGTCCTGGACAACTTCGAGCATCTATTGAACGCTCGCCAGGCGGTCAGCGACCTGCTTGCGGCGAGTCCGACGCTCCGGGTGGCCGTCACCAGCCGGACGCCCTTGCATCTCGCCGGGGAGCAGGAGTACGCGGTCGCGCCCCTCGAGCTTGCCGATCCAGAACGTCCGACCACTCTCAACGAGCTCGGCGCGATCGAATCAGTCGCGCTCTTTGTCGAACGCACCCGGGCGGTTCGACCCGACTTCGCCGTGACCGAGAGCAGTGTCCAGGCAATCGCCGCCATCTGTCGTCGACTCGACGGTCTACCCCTTGCGATCGAGTTGGCCGCGGCTCGAACGAAGGTCCTCTCGGTCGAGGCACTCCTGCATCGGCTGGAGAATCGGCTCCCCGCTCTTGCCCTGGGCCCGGCCGACGCCCCGGAGCGTCAGCGAACGGTCCAAGCCACGATCAACTGGAGCTACGAGCTGTTGGGATCGGCCGAGCGGTGGACATTCGCGCGCCTCGGGGTCTTCGTCGGGGGGTTCAGCCTCGGTGCCGCGACGGAGGTGCTGCTCGCAACCGCCGAGCGGCCGGCGGTCGACGTGCTGGAGCCCTTGAGTCATCTCGTGGATCAGAGCCTGCTGCATGTCGACCATGAGGTGAACGGCGAGCCTCGCTTCAGGATGCTTGAGCCCATCCGGGAATTCGCCACGGATCGGCTATCGGGCGCGGAGGTTGAAGCGATGCGAGACCATCATCTCGCCTATTTCGTCCGTTTCGCCGAGACAGAGCAGGCGCGCGAACGTGGTCCCGACCAGGGGGCATGGATACGTCGACTTGCGGCGGATCGAGACAACGTCCGGGCCGCGCTCTCTCGTGCTCTGGAGCGGCACGACGGGGAACTGCTCCTGCGGCTGGCGGGCGCGCTCGATCGGCGATTCTGGCTTGCCAGCGGAGACCTGGATCTTGCCGAGAATCGGCGGTGGTTGGACGCCGGTCTGGCGATGGGGGCGGCCGCACCGGCCCGCGTGCGAGCCATCGCATTGCAACGATTGGCATCGACGCATGCATTGCCGTCCGCCCGGATCTTCTCTGTCCTGGAGGAAGGCTTGGCCGAATACACGCGGGCAGGTGACGAGGCCGGGATGATGGAAGTTCTGTCAGCCCTTGGCTCGATGGGGATCTATGGCGGAGACCTCGCCACTGCCGACGAACACCTCCACAGCGGGCTCGCGCTCGCGCGCCGCATTGATGCTCGACCCGAGCAACTCGTGGAACTCCTCGTTTCGCTCGGCCTCCTCGGATATCGACGTCGCGAGGACGGCCTGGGCCGTCCGCAGTTTGAGGAGGCGCTGGCCGTCGCCCGGCAGGCGGGCGACGCCCTGGGCATGGCCATCGCGCTCGGCCACCTCGGCCGCCTCGCTCTGACCGAAGGCGACACGGCTCGCGCTCGCGCCACGCTTGCCGAGAACGTCGAGGTTGCGCGCACCATCGGCGATATGGAGCAGCTCGGGATCGCGCTCTGCGGACTGGCGTCGGCGCGCATCGCCTCCAGCGAGCTCGACCTGGCGCGCCCACTCATTCTCGAGGCCGCACACACCACCCGACGGCTCAACTGGTGGTATCAGGTGCGAGTTCTCGATGCGGTCGCGGAATGGCTGTTCGGCGCAGGGGCGGTTGACGAGGCGGTCGCCAGCCTGTCGGCCGCGGATCGAACGCGACCCGACACCGAGATGAACTGGGATCCCGACCGGGTCGCCACCCGAAATGGGCTCGTCGAGCGTGCGAGGAAGGTGATGCATCGGTCCGCGTTCGAAGCCGCGTGGGGTCGCGGGCAGACGTCAAGCCTCGCCGCCGTGTTGGAGCGAGGCCTCACGTCGATGGAAGCCACCGTCGCCCGGGCCGACGTGAAAGTGGCCCCGACGGCTCGTGGTCGCCGTGACCTCAGTCCACGAGAACTCGAGGTGGTCGCCCTTGTCGCGGACGGCCGATCGGATGGCGAGATCGCTGCGGAGCTGTACATCAGCAAGAAGACGGCCAGCGCCCATGTTGCGCACATCAAGAACAAGCTCGGGGTCGAGAGTCGGGTCGAGATCGCGATGGCAGCCATCCGGCTTGGCATCGCGGAGCCGTTGTCGGTCGAGCGTGGATGACATCGGGCCCCTGGACCGCACTCAGCCCTGTTGAAACCTACACGGGAGAGGCGTAGCCGGTGCAGTCCGCATAGTTCGAACACCGACCTTGGCTCGGTTGTGAACGGTGAGAGAATGCCTCCATGGGGTCGAGCTCCAAGACTGACCACCGCGCCTTCACCAAGGCGGTCGAGCACCTTGGCGACCGGTGGAGCTTCCTCATCGTGCGCGAGCTGGCGATGTTCGGGGCGCAGCGAGACGAGGACGCGCGCTCACATCTGTCGCTCCCCGAGCCGGAGCTTGGCATCGAAGCAGCCCGTTGACGGACGGCCAGGGTATGCTCGATCGCGAGGGACTTTCCGGCGCTGCCATTCGGCGGAAGAGCTTCGACGCGCCGGATGAGGTGCGTCGATTTCCCAAGGGGATCGTCACACTGGTGCACGTAGGCTCCTTGACGATCGGTCGCGGCGTCCTCGAGCCGGGCTTTCGCTGGTCGACGTCCTTGAAGCCGATCCAGGGCACGCCCTCGTGCCAGATCCACCATCTTCAGTTGCTGTTGCAGGGCCGCTTCCACGTCGAGATGGACAACGGCGAGACCGCCGAGATCGGGCCCGGCGACGTGTTCGACGTCCCGCCCGGGCATGACGTTTGGGTCGTCGGGGATGAGCCGGTGGTCGTCGTAGACGTGTTCGGCAATATCGGCGCGATCGGCGTGCCGGGCGAGCACGAGCGCCTCGTGACGACCCTCCTCATGTCCGACATCGTCGACTCGACCCTCACCGCCGCGAGGCTGGGGGACGCCGCTTGGAAGCAGCTGCTCGCCGAACACAACCGCCTCATCCGCACGCAGTTCGATCGCTTCCGGGGATGGGAGGTGAACACCACGGGCGATGGCTTCCTCGCGATGTTCGGAAGCGCTGCCGGCGCACTACGGGCCGCGGTGGCGATGCGCGACGGGATACGAGGCCTGGATATCGAGCTCCGGATCGGCGTTCATACCGGCGAGGTAGACGTACTGCCGAACGACATCGGTGGAGTTGCCGTCCACGCGGCCTCGCGGATCATGGCCTTGGGACGCGCATCCGAGATCATCGTGTCGTCGGTTACGCGCGGGCTGGTGGAGGGAAGCGGTCTCCGCTTCGAGGAACGCGGGCGTCACCAGGTAAAAGGCTTGGAGCGGCCGATCGAGGTGTTCTTGCTCGCGACATGACGTGCCGAACCGCTCAAGCGTCCGCGCATCGGCAGCCGGCTCGTGCGGGCTTATGACCGACTTGGCGCGCAAGATACAGCAGGGGATCATAAGTCAGTTCTTCGATGCGCTGTGCTTCCGTGAGTGGGACCCACGCACGAATCGGGTGACTTATAGGCTCTATCGGCGGTCGAGCCAAGAGCACACAACTCCGATCGAGCGCATACGTGAATCGTTTGATCTTACGAAGTCCTGTGAGCTCGTCGCTGTCACGGTAGGTGCGCCATCGGTGGGCCGTGCATCGGCGGCGATCTGGCGCGTTGACGGCCGCCGTCGGGCGTTGGGTCCGTCTGAGGTTCTGCCCGATACATCGGCCTTGCCGCCGGCACACCCTGTGGCCCGAGGCATGCGATGTCGACTGCAGGCCGTTGAAGCAGAGGTCGCACTGGACCATGATCGGCCCTGTGGTTCGCCGCATCTCAAGCCCGATTTTCGTTGGTCGTGTCGCCGAACGTGCCCTACTGGAGGGTGCCCTGGATGCGGCCGAACAGAGCGAGCCCGGACTGGTCCTCCTCGGCGGCGAGGCCGGAATCGGTAAGACGCGCCTTGCCGCCGAGGTGGCAACTGTGGCGGGCAGGCGCAGAGCCTTGGTCATTCGCGGTCATTGCCTCGAGGCGAAGGCCGCCAGCATGCCCTTCGCTCCGTTCATCGAGATCCTGCGCGGACTTCTACTTGGAGAGCACGCCGATCGCGACCTGGGGGCGGGTGAGCCCGGGCGCTCGGAACTGGCCCTACTCGTCCCCGAGATCGAACCGCGACGAGCGCTTGAGCGCCGACCATCGACTGAGGACGAGCGCCTCCCTCTGTTCTATGCCGTGCTTGAGCTCTTCGAACGGACCGCCAAGAATCGGCCCCTGGTCGTCGTAATCGAGGACCTCCACTGGGCGGATGCCTCGAGCCTGGACCTGCTCAGATTCATCGCCGGAGAGTTGGTAGGAGAGCGTCTCCTAATCCTCGGCACGTTCCGCACCGACGAGCCGCAACGTCGTCATCCGCTCCTGCCGCTTCTCAGCGAGCTCGTCCGGCTGCCTCATGTCATGCGGCTCGATCTACCGGCCTTCACCGAGGCAGATGTTGCCGATCAGCTGACGGGAATCACCGGCAGCCGTCCCGCGGACGACGTCGTGCAGCGCGTCTTCGCTCGGTCCGATGGCAATCCGTTCTTCGTCGAGGAGCTCGCGGGCCATGGCGTCGACTCCCGTCTGCCGACAACGCTCCACGACATCCTCGTCGCTCGGCTCGCGGCCCTTTCTCCCAACGGTCGTGCGGTGGTGCGCGCCACGGCGGCCATCGGGCGTGAGGCGTCGTATGAGCTGATCGCCCAGATTGCTGGGCTGCCGCCAGAGAAGCTGTTGAATGCACTACACGAGGCCATCGACCACCACGTGCTCGTTGGGACCGATTCTCGAACCCCGGCCGGCTCCTTCGTGTTCCGCCACGCGCTGCTCCAGGAACAGGCATACGGGGAGCTCCTGCCGTCGGAGCGGATCGCCCTCCACCGGGCGAGCGTGACGTCTCTCCAGGCCGCCGATGGTTCGCCGGGTGAGATCGCTCGCCACGCCTTCCTCGCTCATGATCTGGCGACCGGTCTCGCCTACTCCGTCCGTGCCGCTGACGATGCGATCGAGGCCCTCGCGTTCGCGGAGGCGCTGACCCACCTGGAGCGCGCCCTCGAACTATGGAGCGGAGTCAACGAGCCAGAATCTCTCACGGGACGCGATGAGGCGTCCCTATGGACGCTCGCCGCGCGCGCCGCCGGGGCACTCGGCCGATGGAGCCGAGCGGCTGACCTCGGCCGAACGGCGCTCGCCCACCTCGATCCGATCGAACGCCGGGACGAGCGGATTGTCGTGCTCCTCGACCTGTCCCGCTGGGAGATGTTTGCCGACGACGAGGTCGCCCGGGCGGCCGCGATCCTCGAAGCGGCCGAACTGGTCCCGAAGGATCCGCCGAGCGCCCTGCGAGCCCGGGTTCTGACCGACCTCGCCCACCTGGCCAATCACAGCGGCCGCCTCGACGAGGCGCGGCGGCTTGCGGAGGAAGCATTAGAGATATCTCGAGCCATTGGGGCTCGGGCCGAAGAGATGCGGGCCCTCGTCGGGCTGGCAGTAGTCGTCGGCAGTCTCATGCAGCCGGAGGCAGCGGAACGACTGCTCGCGGAAGCGGAACGGATCGCGGCCGAAGGGCACGCCCCATCCGATGACTTTCTTGGCTATCTCGTCTTCCGGCAAGCCGACTTCGCCCTGGCGAAAGGAGCGTTTGTGCGAGCAATCGAGATCGCGGATGCGGGCAACGCCCGAGCCAAACGGGCGGGCACATTCGGCGAGCGGTCGGGATTCTTGCGTGTCATCAAGATCCAGGGGCTCGCTTCGCTCGGACGCTGGGACGAAGCGGAGACGCTCGTCGACGCAGCGGGGCGAGACGGCGATGTAGGGACGGCTCGGATGGCCGTTCAGAGCTTCGTCGAGGTCTACGTTCGTCAGGGCCGGATTGCCGAGGCGGCCGCCGCCGTCCGCAAGACAGACTTCGGGTACGTAACTCCGCACGAGGGCTCGTTCATCCTGCAGACGCGGATCCGCGTGGCAAGCGGCGAGGGTCGCTGGGACGACGCGCGAGCCGCCGCCGACGAGGCGATCCGATTGTTCGAGGATCCTGCTAACGATGCCGACGCCCTCGCCATCCTCGGGCTCTGCATCCGCGGCGAGGCCGATCGGGCGGAAGTCGCCCGCGGTCGGCGCCGGGCCGCGGAGGAGGCGGAAGCCCGGCGGGTCGGCCTGGCGCGCCTGGATCTGCTGCGCCGCGGCCTAAAGGTGGCCATCGCGCGAGGGGACGCCGGGCTCCTTGTGGAAGCGGAGCTGGCATCCGCCGAAGCCGAGGGCAGTCGGCTAGAAGGAAGGCCGGACGCGGAGCTGTGGATCGAGGCCGCGCGTCGCCATGAGACGATCGGGCAGTCGTGGGAAGCCGCGTACGCTCACTTTCGTCAAGCCGAGGCCATGCTGGGCGCGCGAGTTCTCAAGCAAGAGACCTCGCCTGTGCTGCGCGAGGCCCATCGGATCGCCGTGGAGCTGGGAGCACGGCCGCTCGTCGACCAGATAGAACGGCTCGCGCGCCGCGGCCGTATCCGTCTCGCGTCGGCGCCAGCGGAACGGCGCGTGCGAGA
>Ga0193725_1000549_pt1 | contig 10969 bp, 13 predicted proteins | sample H2a2metaG_FD_143058 | JGI IMG/M metagenome (GOLD analysis project Ga0193725, IMG submission 143058) | Soil microbial communities from a riparian zone of the East river system, Colorado, United States - H2a2 | ecosystem: Environmental > Terrestrial > Soil > Riparian zone | place: USA: East River...
AAAGTTTACTCGAGCTGCTTATAAGACTACTATTTCAAACCTTTCCTTCACAGTACTATACGCTGTCGCTTATATATTATATTTAGCCTTAGAGGAAGGTTCCCCTTTATATTCAAACAAGTTTTACTCGTTTTACTTATTTAATATATCAGTGGCTTATATTATTGATTATAACCAAGTAACGTTAATATTATTTATTCTAATTACAATATATTATATAATTATATAATATATTCTGATATTTATATAGGCTCTTCTACTTTCATTCACACTAATCATAGAATCTCGTTTGATTTCTTTTCCTGAAGTTACTAAGATATTTCAATTCACTTCGTTTATTATTGAATTTCTCTAAGAGTTCATGTGTTTACTAGTTCTATTTATTAAAAACACAAATTAAAACTTTTACTCTCTTTAATATATAGCAAGGCATCCCTAATAGTCTCTTTATATACTTTCCTATACTAATTTATAATATAGGAATACCTACTTGATATCTAACACATTACTAATATGCCTTCCAATTAAATGAAATGCAATATAATCAGACTATTATAATTCATCTTTAACTATATTAGCTTATTCATCGGGTTATTCAAATTCAGGTTATTAAGATTAGTTTATCAGGTTACTTAGAATCGAACTAAGTCTTCATTGACCCAAACAATGTGTATTACCAATCCTACTCTAACCTGTAATATTATATAAATATAATACAATTATGCAAAAATGCATTCTAAACTTTATAATTACCACTAATTATTCTATAAATTCCTTATTATAAAAATAAAAACTTTGTTTATAAAGTTTACCTGATTTAATATAACCACAAATTGTAGAATATGGTATATTAAATGATTCACTTGCTATTTTAATACTATTCAATGTTTTAATATATATTTATTAAAAAGAGACATTATTCTCTAAAAACTTATGATAATCTCAAAGGTATTGCTAGTCTTTGTTTATTTTAATACTAATTTAAATTATATTTTTATTAATAATAAAAATATAAAATATATAAGGATCAGGTAAGAAGAAAGCCCATTTCTTTGATCGTATATTACAAGCTTTAATTATAAAATAATAAAGAAGATGAACACCTAATTCATACTCTGGATCATCTTCTGCTGAAGAGGTATTAAAAACAAGCTTAAATTCAAGATACCCTATATAATCTTTATTACTATCAAATAAATGCAAAAAATAAGGACTAATTAAAGTATCACTTGGATTCGAATAGCTATATTTTTGCAGAATAAATTTAAAATCTGATAAACTAAAGGATTTTAAATTAAAAGATATTAAATAAACATTATTATTGTTATTATCCATGTTTTTATAATAATTATTATAAAAAAGAGACATAGTTCTCTAAAAATAAAATTCTAACATTCTATTTAAACCGTACTTTTAAAATAAGCTAAAGTTAAATTTAAAACGTAATGACGAGTAACACCTACTTTTTTTGGCCCTTCGTTTTCTAAACAATCAAGAGTTCCTATATATTTTGCATAATCATTGTCTACTATATCTTCTATTAAATCAGATTTCATGACCATATTTGATATAGCACAGTCCAATAGAACTTTACTAGTCATAGGTACCCCATTTTTAAACTGTTTAATTAAAGAATCCACACAAAAATGCTCATGTGTCTTTATATTTTCGTAAACAGATCTCCTTAAATCAATAATATTCTGAATATCCAAAATTCTTAATTTAGCTGGATTATAGGGAACACCATTTAGAGTTAAAGGATTATTACAATAATAAACATTAAAATAATAAGTAGATCCTAATTCTAAAATCAATTTATCATATAAAGAATCAATAGGCACATCAAGAAATCCAGCAATAGGAAGAGGCATATCTACATATTTAATATCGTTAAGACCAATGAAATTTTCCATATTTATATTATTAAACATAAAAAAAAAGAGACGAAATTCTCTAAAAGTTTATGATAGTATCTCTTTACATTATCATCTTATTATAAATATAAAGATAAATATTAACAAGAATATACACATACACCAGAGACTGAGGGATTTGAACCCTCGTAATTTATTATCATAACCATTACTAATAGACCTTAAAAGCTATTTATAGCTTTTATTATTAGATATATTATTAGTTGTTATATATTTTTTTAATAATATTTTTCCTTTACTTTTATATCTAATTAATGTAGTTTCACTTGTCCCTATGTATTTAGCTGCCTCCTTGTTATTAGGGAAATATTTTATAGTATCTGTTTCTATATTAGTAATTTTTATAGGCAAAAGTTTAATTAAACGATTTTTTAAAGCATTACTTATCAATTGCTTGGTTTCTTTAGACAATTTACTATCTAAATCTGAACCTTTAGCATCTACATTACACTCCGATTTTCTTAAATTTAATTTAATTCTGTGAAAATAAAAGGTATTTTCATACAATTTACCTGATTTAATATATCTAGATAAAGTAGTAGGTGGTATATTAAATGATTCACTTACTTGAGTAATACTATAAAATATGTTAATTAATTTTTTCTTAGAGTCATAGACTCATATTCTAGTATCTTTAACTTCGAATTTATAAATATAATTATCATATGAAGCAATACCAAAATACTTAGCAGCACTATTTAATGTAGGAAACTCAAACAATAAATTATTCGATTTATTATAAATTTTTACCCTTACACCAGGGCATCTTAAAGATATTTTTAATCTTGTTTCTGGTTGGATATTTACTTTAGATTTAAGACTAAATTTTATCTTTTTTATTGTATGTTTTTTACCTCTATTACTAATACTTAAAATTTTTTTGGTTTTTTCAGATAATTTATGGCCTAATCTTGAACCAGCTATTTTTAATATATTATATTCTGGTGTCAAAAGATCAATGTAATACTGTTCTCTAGATATTAAGATGTTAGGTTCACAATATTCAAGTATATCCAAACTAAATTTGGAATGCCCGTATTTAAGTATTGCTTTATAAATAATACTCTTTTCTTTTTTTACTATTCTTTCCATATTACTTGTAGAATAATAAGCTCTAAGTCTATTGTTTAAATCTTTAGAAGACCCCACATAACTTTTACCTGTAACTAAATTATTTAAACGATAAATACCCGATTTTCTTTTATTTTCTGAGAGAATAATAGATTTGTATTCTTCAGCATTAGTATATGTAACTAGGGGAATAAATTTAATATTGTTATTAATATTACTAAGATTATTTAGTTGACTATTTAAGATATTATTTATATTATTCATATTTAGCTATATATTTTTATTAAAAAAGAGACAGAATTCTCTAAAAGTTTATGATAGACTACAGAGAGTATCCGATTTGAACGGATGGGGTTTAATAAACCCAGTAATACTCTACATTATCGCTTTTGACCACTCAGCCAACTCTCTAAAAGGAAATTTTTATTTATAATTAATATTCATCAGAGAGTGTCCGATTTGAACGGACGTAGATAAAATTTTATCTAAATAAAAATCAAGTTTATCGTTTTAAACCAACTCAACCAACTCTCTTTTATTTAATAGATTAAATAAGATTAATCTTTGATTCTTCTAAGAATTGAACTTAGACAACATCCTTATCAAGAACGCACTCTACCATTTAAGTTAAAGAACCTTTTTATATAATAACATAGTAACAAGAGCGCTCAGACTCGAACTGAGAAAGTGAAGTTTGAAGCTTCAAATTTTACCATTAAACTACACTCTTTTTAAAATTATATTTATATTGTATAATATAATTTTATAAATAATATTAATAAATCGGAAAAGAAGAGGTTCGAACTCTTAAGTATATAAATACAATATTTAGCAAATATCCTGCCCTACCCATGGCAACCTTTCCTTATAGTTATTTAAACCATTTGTATTATATCATTTAAATAACTATAAATACATATTTCTATGTTTAAAAACAAGTACTGTCAGAACATTCTCGAGAGTATTTACCTAAATTATATTGTAATTATAATATACTAGTCAAATCTTCTTACTTTTTTATCATAAGAAATTCTGCTTTTGTTATATGCTACATCTAGAGCGCGTCGCGAATCCTGAGCTCTAGCTGCTTTTTTTAACTCATATAAACGTTTACTACTAATCTCACTACGAATACGTTCTTGACGTAAAGATTCATCACTACTTTTAGCTATGTGGTTTTTAATACTAGTTTTAACTTTGTTCTTAAGACGATCTTTAAACGTAGTTTTACTAGTATCTAAAGGTATTTTATACCCACCGCTATAATAATAATTATCGTTTAAAACTTCATTACGTGTAGGTGAAATATCACCTAACTGAGTTGAATTAGTCGTAGGATATGTATAATAATATATAGGATTACCATTACTATCATAAGATTCAGGTAAAGTAATTCTATTTTGATAATGGTTTTCTCAACTATTTGTATTATATGATATAGCAGCATTATAATCACTTTCATTAATTGGTAAAAGTCCACCGTCACAGAGAACTTCACCTGTAAAAAGAAAATAAAAATAAAATACTACAATCAAAAATAATAGTTTAAAAAATGTTGGTTTATAATTAATATTTATGTTAAAGTTTTTCATTGATTAAAAAGAGACAAATTCCTCTCTTATTTTTTGGTAATGCGATCAATGTAGCGTTTCATACGATTCTCATTAGCTGTTTGCTCTGTATTCCGTATATTAGACATAAATCTATTAGTTTCTACTTCTGATTTACGTTTATAATTTAATGTATCTAAACGGGATTTTTTAATATCTTTTTTAGCAGCAAACATAATTTCATTCTATACTTTAGTTTCAGGATTTCAGGTAATTTTAAATTCATTGTAGGAGTTAAAATTACCTATACTTTTAACAATAGTATATCCATGAATTTTACGCCTAATTATATCCATAATACTTAATTTTGTTAAATCTTCATTATTAATAGTTTCAGTCATTGAACCACTATCACAAAGATTAATACATGAGAAAGAAGTATCAAAAAAATATATTAAATACAGAATCAAAACAATAATAGTAAGAATATTATATAAGTAGTAAAAAAAATTCTTTCCAAGATACAATCTTGATCACTATTATATATTTCCCTAATAGCTAATCTTAATTCAATATATAAGTTAAGAACATTGTATTTATATAAATATGCATATTCTTCATCAATTCTTTAGAGTTAAAAAATTCAAGATCTTCATTATTAAGAATACCTGAATTAATTAAATATAATGGTTTAAAGTTGTTAATATAACCTGAGATAACGAATTTCTTACAAAGTAATTTATATTCATCGAAAGGGTATGCAAAATGTTTATAATTTCCTATATCATTACTAATGTAAAAATAAGATAATTTATCAAAAAGAATTGATAAATTAAAATTAAGTGGATCAAAACTAATACTGTTATTAGCTGTAATAGTTAAATTAAACATTTCATTGAAATTATTATTCATATTTATTAGTTAATACTAATTAAAAAGAGACAAAGTTCTCTAAAGAGCGTATAACTAAGTTTATTAATTATACCTTAATGATACCACAGTAGGGCCTACTAATGTTAATTATATAATTTTTATTCTATAAAAATCCGCTATAAAAGAAGCTAAAAATTTGTTGATTATATTTTTATCATTATTTAGTACATTGTACTATACAGTTAATCAGACTCGAACTGATATAAATCGTGTGGAAGACGACGTGTTTAGCCATTAACTTATAACTGTTTATTTTTAATTTTAAACGGTTATATTATAAGATTAAAAGGTGCAACTGTATTTAAACTAATTAATTATTTTATCTTATCTATACCATTACTAATACAGCCTTAGTGAAAAGTATTATTTTTAATAACTAAAAACATACCTTTTGCTAATGTTTTTTTATTAATATGATAAAGTAGATTTGTATGACTAATACCAATATATTTAGCTGCGCTTCGAATAGAATTAAATATTTTTATTGTATTATTTTCTTTATTTACTAAAGTTATACTATGACCAGTTATTGATTTACGATTTTTAAATTTTAATAAAGTTTCTTTTGAATGTTTAAATCCTAGCATTGAACCTGCTGTTTTACATATATTATATTCTGGCTCGAGTAAATCAAGATAATATTGTTCCCTACATATAATTAAACTAGCATCACAATATTCTAATATTTCTAGGTCAAAATTCTTGTGACCATAATTCAATAAAGCTTTATATATACGACTATTGTATTCAAACATTTTATTTTGCAAATAATTTAGACAATAATATTCCCTTAATCTTTTACTTATATTAGTAGAACTTCCTACATAACTTTCATTATTTATCCTATTAATTAATTTATAAACACCACTTTTATCTTTATTTTCTTTTAAAACATTATGCTTATGCAATAAAAAATTTTTATATATTATAACAGATTTATAATTAGTAAAATAGCGAGTATGTTTGCAAGTATAAAATTAGCATTTAAATGGTAGCTATTTTTAACGTTTTTTGTGTTATATAATATCATAAGATTTTTTTAGTTATTAAAAAGAGGCAGTATCCTCTATTAAATTAACAAATTTTTATGTATAAGAATTACTACACTAAGAAATATGTTATTAAGACCTGTCGAATTCGAATCGACCAAAATCGTTTGGAAGACGATTGTTTTACCATTAAACTATGGCCGTTATTTATTTAATAATAATTATACAATAAAAAAAAAAGAAATAATCAATATAAGATACAGTATGTTGAAATTGATTACTACTAAAAGTGAAGAATATAAAAACGGTTAAAGAAACGACTAGATTAATAATTGATGTTGTTAAGGCAATCGTCTTAATACGATTAATGTCTAAAAAGGATAATTTATAGGATATATCAATGGCTATGGTAAATAATAAAAATGTAATCATTAAACATAATATTTAATGATTAAATAAATATTTATTTACCATTTAATAAAAAATTTCTAAAAGCTCTGGTATTAGTTTGACGTCACCATTTAGCTTTATCAAGATTACGAAATTGACCCTGTTCACATGTCATAATTCTATCGTAAACATCTCGATGATTATACAATAAAAAAGTCAATACAAATTTTTCCTGTTCAGGAGAAAAAGTGTATTTACTTAAAGTAGTATGTCCTAAATTCTTTTGATGAGCTAATTCTTTAGCAATGTTACCAAGTAATGGTTGATTAACACCAGTTGGATTATATTGAGAAATTTGATTCAAAGGATCCATAACTTGTAAAGGACCATTAAATCGACCTACTCTTAATCTATTAGCACCATTAGGATTAGCACCATCAGAATTAGCACCACCAAGATTAGCACCACCAACACCACCAGTACTAGCATCTTCTACCGAAATGGAATTTATAGTACCATTTGGCGCTGAATTCATAGAATGACAATCTAAAGTTTCTTCTAAAAATATTCTAAAACTTAATCTGAAAGCGTTAATACCAAAACAAGATATAAAGGATATAATGGGATTATCTACCACGTTAAATAGATCAATCCCGCCGTAAATCATGATAACATAACGAACCATAAAACTGATTAATGATGTTACTAAAACCACCAAAAAACTAACTATTAAACTTCTTGATTTTAACATAATTGAATAACAAAAAAAAAACTAATTTCCCTCAGGATTAAATATAATATTTAATCTTTACTAACACTACACTAACTATGTAGTTTAAGATCTGGCGGATTCGAACCGACATAACAAAGATTAAAAGTCTCGTATTTTACCATTAAACTAAGATCTCTATTTTTAATATATACTTCTATGAAAAAGAAACCAAATTACCTTAAGAACCTCAGTAATAAATTGATATAAATAAGAAAAGTCAGACTACATCAACAAAGTGTCAATATAATATAGCCGATTCAAACCCTAAATGATGATTATCTGTCAAGTGGTAAGCTAATACACGTCATAAACCGACAGCTAAAAAAGCGGTTCCTATCATAACGTGCAGCCCATGAAACCCAGTACCAAAATAAAAACATGTACCAAAAGCACCGTCACTAATAGTAAATGATGATACACTGTACTCTACACCCTGGAAACCAGTAAATACTACAGCTAATATAACTGTTGCTACTAGACCATATAATGTCCCTTTTCTGTTACCTTCTATTAAAGAATGATGAGCGTAAGTAACCGTAACACCTGATGATAATAATATAACTGTATTTAATAAAGGTAATTCGAAAGGGTTAATAGCTTCTATACCCATAGGAGGTCATTGAGCTCCTAATTCTACAGTAGGAGATAAGGCACTATGAAAAAATGCTCAAAATATAGCTAAGAAGAATAATGCTTCTGATACTATAAATAAAGCAACACCCATATTTAATCCTTTTTGTACTGCTAATGTATGATTACCTAAATAAGTACCTTCACTAATAACATCTCGTCATCAGAAAGACATTGAAAGGATAAGAGATACAAAAGCTAACATTAAAAATATATTAGCATTACTAAAACCATGCATTGTTAATACTCCGCTAGTTGTTAATGTTAATAATGCAATACACGTATATATAGGTCACAGTGATGGTGACACTAAATGAAAAGGATGGGCTTGAAATTGACTTCTGGTTAAGTTAGTCATTCTGTTTTAGGTTGTGTATAAATATGATTTAATTATAATAGTTAATCTTTCAATTTATTATTTGACTGTTAAATATAATGATAAATATAATAAACTATTCTTGTTTGCATACCCTAGGTATATATTTTATAAGATAAGAATAAAATCTTTGTATTAATCTAATATTTATTAGATTAATTAAAAGATTAAGGAATAGGTGACTTGAACACCTAGCCTACCGTGTGTAAAACGGTTGCTCTACCATTAAGCTAATCCCTTTTATTGTTTTTATTTTTATTAAACGGGCTAGGCCGGCTACGATCCGGCATATACTTTCGTGACAAGAAAGCTCCTTACCAATTAGGATACTAACCCTAATTATATTTCTATAATTTTTTTTTATAATTTTTTTTATATTTAATTAGTTTTTTGTTTAATTGTTATAACAATAGCACCTACCATAGCTAATAATAATATAATAGAAGTTAATATTAATCATATACTGTAACTAGTATACATTATATTACCTAAACTTGTAATATGACTAGTTTCTGCTAAATTAGCATCTCAAATTTTACTAGTTACAAAAGAGATTTCGCCATTATCTAATTCAGTACCACTTAATTTAAAAAATTTATTTAAGTAATCACTATAATTATTATATCCTATATCATTTGATGTATTATTTAAATCTATAGTATAACTATTAAATGAAGTAATACTAAAGGGCAGTACCTGATAAACAGGAAAGTTAAATGAAACAGCTATAAATATAGCCAAAGGTATACTATTACTTGTATTACTTAATAATTCACTTATTCTAACATTAATTAGCATTAATATAAAAAGGAATAAAATAGATACAGCACCTACGTAAACTAATAAGTAAGAAAGACCAATAAAGTTCAATCCTAATATCATAAGATAACTAGCTATACTTAAAAACAAACCAATTAAAAATAATACAGAAACAATCGGATTTTTACTAATAATAACAAATATACCGCATAAAACAGCAAGCAATGAAATAATATCTAAAACTTCTCCTCTATAACCATTAGTGATAGTTTCATTAAAAAGATAAATATTAGACATAAAAAAAAATAACATATTACCTCACAATCCTTTCAGAATGAAAAGATAAAAATAATAACTACCTTTATTAAAACAAATATTTGAAATTTTGCTTTAAAAATTTTGAGGAAATTGTAGTTAATAAATAAAAATTGAAACGTGTACAAGACTTGAACTTGTATACTTGTGGCCGAAACACAAAGTTCTACCATTAAACTAACACGTCTAAATTTTCTAAACCGAGCCCTCAAGATGAATTGAACATCTATCCAAATATTAACAGTATTTTGCTCTACCCTTGAGCTATAAGGGCTAATGACACACCTTTGCATAAATAATTCTGTAACTACCACACTGAAAGCACAAGCGAAACTATTACTGTTACAATTAATCAATTATTAAATCATCAGTTATAGTTTTATAAGGATGAGCAATTTCACTTCTATAATGATTAGTACCACCTATATTATTAGTATTTGAATGACTAAAATAAGTATTATAATGACTAGTAAGAGTTGATATTCCCTCATACACTATCTAAAAACTATTTAGATATTAATATATATATAATAATAGCTAGGAAGAAAAGGACTCGAACCTTCGACAGCGCATTGCTATTGAGTTTACAGCTCAACCCGTCATACCAACAAACGGAACCTTCCTTTATATAATTGTATAGAAGAGAAGATATCTATACAATTATATATATAATATATTGTTTACATTAATAAATCCCGTGCAATTTCCACTACACGAACCATATTTCGACTTAACACCAATTGAAGTCACGCATACGAAAATCTTCCATAACAGTAACTAGAACTAATTATCTAGAATAAAAAGAAACAAAAGACCAAACTTATTGCACATACTTCTTTCAGCGCCTGACGAGTAGTTAGTACCTATCTGAGATTAAATCCACCGTGACATGATGATTCACGATTACTAGTAATTCCTTATTCATATAGTCGAATTTCAGACTACAATCCTTTTTTTATCCTACTTTAATTAGATTAGCTCAAATTTTCATTTTTGCATCATTTTGTATAGGAACATGTGGCACGTCTATCGCCCACAACATTTAGGCCATGATGACTTGTCTTGGCCCCTGTTATCATATCCCATGTATAAGTGAACTGCTTTATTTTAAAATTTGCAAATAAAGCAAGGGTTTCCGTTAATTTAATGGAATTAACCAATATCTCACGACATTAACTGAAGACAGCCGTGCAACGCTTGTAATATCTTAAAGATAATATTCAAGTTGTGGTAAGGTTTTTCGCGTGACT
>Ga0193725_1000550_pt1 | contig 10948 bp, 10 predicted proteins | sample H2a2metaG_FD_143058 | JGI IMG/M metagenome (GOLD analysis project Ga0193725, IMG submission 143058) | Soil microbial communities from a riparian zone of the East river system, Colorado, United States - H2a2 | ecosystem: Environmental > Terrestrial > Soil > Riparian zone | place: USA: East River...
CGTGCCACGTCATCGTAGGCGTGACCACGAGGTCGCCCCGGCGCATCACGCACTTGTCGCCTTCCACGGTCGTGAACGCGCCCTCGCCGTGGAGCATGAACCTCACGGCGTTGGGGGTGTGACGATGCGCGGGCGCGACTTCACCGGGCAGCAGATATTGCACCGCGACCGAGATCGTGTGGGTGGCCGTGCGCTCGGGTACGCCCGGATTGTCGAGACGGAGGATCCGGCGCTCGGCCCCGCGCCCCGGCTTCATGAACTCCGGCCCCTGATGAACGAGCGGCTCGATCTGCGCCCAGCGCCAATGCCGCGACTGAACCGAGGTGGCCTTGGGCGCGATCAGCGGCCCCGGCCGCGTCCACGGCGCGTCGAGCCCCGCCGCTCTGAGGTTCGCCACGAACTGATCGACGCCGGCCGGTGCCGTCTGGATCGCCATGACTATCGCTCCTATCGCTCCTTGGAGATGAATGCTTCGTACATGCCGTCGGCGCAGAGGCGGCGCACGGTGATCGCGCGGCGCAGCGCGAGACGGCCCCGCGCCTGCGTCACGTCCGTGAGGGCGATCTTGGCCAGGATCCGGATGGCGCGCTCGCCGTGGTCTTCCTCGACTTCCATGTGCTCGTAGTAGAAGTCGAGGCTGGCCCGGGGGACGCCGTAGTGCTTCTCCATGGCCGCGGCCATGCGCGCCGACACGATGTGGTTGATGGACTCGGTGGCGATGTTGCCGCCGCACAGCGCCTCCAGCGTGCCCTCGCGCTGGAGCTGGAACAGCTCGTTCTTCTCGATGATGGTGGTCGGCAGGTAGGCCGTCGAGAACACCTCGTCGCGGGTCCAGCCGAGCCCCTCGCAGAGGCGCACGAACAGATACGCGTGGGCAGTCTGCTTGCCGCCGATGGTGTCGTGGCCACCCTCTTCGACCACGAGCGGGATCAGCGCGCGCTGGCGCTCCAGATCCTCGAAGCTCGGGGTGAAGCCGCCGACCGAGATGATCTTCCACGCCGCGTGGCGCAGGGTGTCGAGGAAGAACGCGCCCTGCTCGCGGACGACGTTGCGGACCTGGTCGCGCGCCAGCTCGCCGTCGCAGATCCTCCGGAAGAGCCGATGGTGCAACCAGGGGTGGGTTTCGCGCGCCTCGGCCAGCAACGCCTCGGCGTATTCGCGAGGTGCGAGCGGCATCGGATCTCCTCCTCGAGGCGCCAGTGTACCCCGTCGGGGTGCTTGACATCGACACGGTTTCAGGCGAGACATCAGGGACTTTTCGCAAGGAGACCACACCATGAGGAAAGCACTGGCGTCGATCGTGGCGGTGTTCGTGCTGTTTCCCCTCGCCGCCTACGCCCAGAACGGAAAGGTGACGCTCGAAGGCGTCGCCAAGGCGATGGGCGCGGCCAACTTGAAGTCCTATGAGCTCACGGCCAACGGCATGAGCTACGCCGTCGGCCAGAGCGAGGCGCCGGGCGCGCCGTGGCCGCGGTTCCACATCAAGAGCACGAAGCGGACGCTGAACTACGAGACCGCCTCGATGCGGGACGAGACCGTGCAGGCGCGGGTCCTGGAGCCGCCGCGCGCGGGCGGAGCGTACGTCCGCGGCGACCAGAATGTGAACTTCGCGGTGAGCGGCGACCACGCCTGGAACACGGCGGGCGACGCGGCGACGCCGACACCGATCGCGCTCGCCGAACGGCAGTTCCAGCTCTGGGCGACCCCGCACGGCGTGGTCAAGGCCGCCATGGCCAACAAGGGCACGGTCGAAGGGCGGACGATCTCGTTCGCGGTCCCCGGCCGATTCAAGATCAAGGCGACCGTCAACGACAAGAACCTCGTCACCAAGGTCGAAGGCCTGGTCGCCCACCCGGTGGTCGGCGACATGCCGGTCGAGGTGACCTACTCGACCTACCAGGACTTCGGGGGCGGCATCATGTTCCCGCGGGTCATCGAGCAGACCGCGGGCGGGTTCCCGAGCCTGGCCCTGACCGTGGACACCTTCAAGCCGAACGCGCCCGTCGATATCAAGGTGCCCGATCCCGTTCGTCAGGCCACGAACGTGTACTCCAGAGTGGCTACCCAGATGGTGGCCGAGGGCGTCTGGTACCTGACCGGAGGGTCCCACCACAGCGCGGTCATCGAGATGAAGGATCACGTGATCGTGGTGGAAGCGCCGCTGAACGAGGAGCGGGCGCTGGCCGTGCTCGCCGAGACCAAGAAGCTCGTCGCCAACAAGCCGATCCGGTACCTGATCAACAGCCACCACCACTACGATCACTCCGGCGGCGTGCGCACCTTCGCGGCCGAGGGCGTGACCGTGATCACCAGCGAGGTGAACCGGCCGTTCTTCGAGTGGTCGCTCTCCACTCCCGCGACGGTGGCGCCGGACAACCAGGGCAAGGCCAAGCGGAAGGTCACGGTCGAGGGCGTGGGCGACAAGCGGGTGATGACCGACGGCGCGCGGACGGTGGAGCTCCACCAGATCGCCGGCATCATGCACCACGACGGCATGCTCATGGTGTACCTGCCGAACGAGAAGCTGCTGAGCCAAGCCGACGCCTTCACGCCGGTGGCCGAGAACGCCAAGTACATGTCGCCGCCCAGCGTGTTCAACGTCAGCCTCGCCGAGAACATCGACCGTCTCAAGCTGAACGTCGAGCGCCATCTCCCGCTCCACGGCCGCCTCGTCCCGGGCGCCGAGCTGAACAAAGCGATCGGCAAGTAACCACGCGCTCCGAACAGGGGGGAAATGGGGGGAACGTCTCGTTCCCCCCATTGTCGATCAATGGCTTTGTCTGGGAGCGTCGCCTTTTCCCCATTGTCAGTGAATACCGTCGTATGCTCGACCACAGGACGAACGATCACAACGGGAGGAATGCATGAAAGGGTCGGCGGTAGTTGCCCAGATTCTCAAGAAGGAAGGCGTGGAATTTTTGATCGGGTATCCGGTCAACCACGTGCTGGAGGCGGCGGCCGAGGCGGACATTCGCACGATCATCGTGCGGCAGGAGCGGACGGGCCTGCACATGGCCGACGCGGTGAGCCGGGTGACCTCCGGCGAGCGCATCGGCGTGTTCGCGATGCAGCACGGGCCGGGAACCGAGAACGCGTTCGGCGGCGTCGCGCAGGCGTACGGCGATTCCGTGCCGATCGTGGTGCTTCCGGGCGGCTATCCACGACGACTCCTCAACATCCCGCCGAACTTCAGCGCCTTCATGAACTTCCAGCACGTCACCAAATGGTCCGAGCAGGTCATCCTGCCCGAATCGCTGCCCGACGCGATGCGCCGCGCGTTCACCCAGGTGAAGAACGGCCGGCCGCGTCCCGTGCTGGTCGAGCTGCCCACCGACATTCTCGCCGCCGAGGTCCCGGACGGGTGGACGTACACGCCGGCTCCGCGGCTGCGCACGGCGCCCGACCCGCGCGCGGTCACCGAGATCGCCGCCGCGCTCGTGGCCGCCGAGCGGCCCGTGATCTACGCGGGGCAAGGCGTGCACTACGCGAAGGCGTGGCGCCAGCTCCGCGAGCTGGCCGAGCTGCTGGAGGCGCCGGTGACCACGAGCCTTCAGGGCAAGAGCGCGTTCCCCGAGAACCATCCGCTCTCGCTGGGCTCGGGCGGCCGGTCGATCTCCCACCAGCTCCACCACTTCCTCCAGAACGCCGACCTCATCTTCGGCATCGGCTGTAGCTTCGCGAGCACCAACTACGGCGTGGCCATGCCCAAGGGCAAGCGCCTCGTCCACGCCACCCTGGACGCGGCCGACATCAACAAGGACGTGGCCGCCGAGCTGGCCGTGGTCGGCGACGCCGGGCTCACGCTCGACGCGCTGATCATCGAGGTCCGCGACCGGCTGCGCGGCGGCCCGCGCGGCCGCGCCACCGCGGTGACCCAGGAGATCAAGCAGCTCAAGACCGACTGGATGGCCAAGTGGATGCCGCGGCTCACGCAAGACACCAAGCCGCTCTCGCCGTATCGCGTGCTGTGGGATCTGATGCACACCGTCGACGTCGCCAACACGATCATCACCCACGACGCCGGCAGCCCGCGCGACCAGATCTCGCCGTTCTGGGAGCCCACGGAGCCGCTGAGCTACATCGGCTGGGGCAAGACGACCCAGCTCGGCTACGGTCTCGGACTCGCGATGGGGGCCAAGCTCGCCAAGCCCGACAAGCTCTGCGTGAACGTCTGGGGCGACGCCGCCATCGGCTTCACCGGGATGGATTTCGAGACCGCCGTGCGCGAGCGCATCCCGATCATGTCGGTGCTGCTCAACAACTTCTCGATGGCCATCGAGCTGAAGATCATGAAGACGGCCACCGCGAAGTTCCGCTCGACCGACATCAGCGGCAACTACGCGGAGTTCGCCAAGGCCCTGGGCGGCTGGGGCGAGCGCGTCACCGAGCCGAAGGAGATCGTCCCCGCGTTCAAGCGCGCCATCGCCAAGACCAAAGAGGGCACGCCCGCCCTCCTCGAGTTCATCACCGAGAAGGCCGAGGACTTCTCGATCTTCTAATGGTGCTCGCGGAATTGGTTGACGGGGTGGCGTCGGGGGTCGGCTGGCCTAGGTCCTCGAAAAGAGGAGCTACGCTCCTCTTTTCTGCGAAATCGGCGCTCGACCCCCGACGCCACCCCGTCAACCAATTCCGCGAGAATCATTGACCTGGCCGGAGCTTCGTCTCTCCTTGACGGCGGAGTAGGCGCCGTCGGGGAGAAGGCGTAGCATAGCGGCAAGATGGTTCCCACCCGCCGGGAGACGTCGTTCCGGGAGGCGATGCGGTCGCTGCTGGTGTTCGACGGGGCGATGGGCTCGCTGCTGTACGAGCGCGGGGTCTTCGTCACCCAGAACTTCGAGCAGCTCAACGTCACCCGACCGGACGTGGTCCGCAAGATCCACGAGGACTACGTGGCCGCCGGCGCCCAGGTCATCGAGACCAACACCTTCGGCGCCAACTGCTTCCGCCTCGACCGCCACGGCCTCGGCGACCAGGTCCGCGCCTACAACGTGGCGGGCGCGCGGCTCGCGCGTGAGGCCGCCGGTGAGGACGTGTGGGTCGCGGGATCGGTGGGTCCGTCCGGCCTCGTCCCCGGCGTCGCGACCCAGGCCGAGCTGGACCTTGCGTTCCTGACGTTTGCCGAGCAGGCCGAAGCGCTCGTCGAGGGCGGCGCCGACCTGCTCGTGCTCGAGACGTTCCGCCACCTGGAAGAGATCCGCATCGCCCTGGAAGCCGCGCGCAAGGCGGTGCCCGGCACGCCGATCATCGCGTCGATGGCCTTCGATCCCAGCGAGACCGTCGCAGATGGATCATCGCCCGAACATGTCGCCGCGACACTGCGCGACTGGGGCGCGGACGCGATCGGGGTGAACTGCGGCGACGGCCCGCAGCTCGCTGTCGCCATCACCGAGCGCATGCGCGGCGCCGGGTTGCCGCTCTGCGTTCAGCCGAACGCAGGATTGCCGCGCACGGTGGACGGCCGGTTGCTCTACATGGCCACGCCCGAGTATCTCGACGTGTTCGCGCGCCGCACGATCCAGATCGGCGCCACCATGATCGGCGGCTGCTGCGGGACGACCCCCGAGCACGTGCGCTGGATGGCGAAGTCCGGCCGCATGCTCGGTGACCGCCGCGCTGAGGTCACGCGCGTGCACGCGGTCGCGACACCGGAAGCGACTCCGCAGCTCGAGCCCACGCCGCTGGCCGAGCGCAGCGCGTTCGCCGCCAAGGTCGCCGCGGGCAAGTTCGTGGTCTCGGTCGAGGTCAACCCCGCGCCCGGCCTCGATCCCTCACGCGCGCTCGAGGGCGCCAAGATGCTGCTCGACAGCGGCGTCGACATCGTCAACGTGGCGGACGCGCCTCGCGCGATGGCCCGCATGTCGAACATCGCGTTCTGCTCGCTGCTGCTCGGACGCTACGGCATCCAGCCGATCCTCCACGTGTGCGGCCGCGACCGGAACCTGCTGGGCCAGATGGCGCACCTCCTCGGCGCCCACGCGATCGGCATCCGCAACCTGGTCATCATCACCGGCGACCCTCCAAAGGTCGGAGACTATCCCGAGGCGACGGCCGTCTACGACCTCGACGCGATCGGCCTGCTCCAGATGGCGTCGAACATGAATCGCGGCGTCGACCCCGCGGGCAAGCAGCTGGCGGGCGGCAAGACCTCGTTCCTGCTCGCCACTGGCCTGGAGCCCGGCGCCGCCGACCTCGACAAGGAGATCGCCCGCCTGGAACGAAAGAAGGAAGCCGGCGCCGAGCTGATCATGACCCAGCCCATCTTCCAGACCGACGTGCTCGAAACCGTGCTCCGCCGCATCGAGCACCTGGAACTCCCCGTGATGGTCGGCGTGCTCCCGCTCGTCAGCTACAAGAACGCCGAGTTCCTCCACAACGAAGTCCCCGGCATGCAGATCCCCGAGTCCACCCGCGAGCGCATGCGCAAGGTCCAGGGCGGCGAAGCCGCACGCAAGGAAGGCGTCAGGATCGCCCGCGAGATGCTGTTCTCCGTCCGCGACCGCGTCCAGGGCGCCTACCTCATGCCCCCGCTCGGCCGCTACGAGCTCGCCCTCGAAGTCCTCGACGGCCTCAAGCGCTGATCTTCGTCTTCGTCTGAACGATCGAACCCGCGGCGTCGGCGGGTCCTGTCAGCGGGGTGGGGGTGGGGCGCGGGCTCCGTCACCCGTTCGCCCGAATCGCCGTGCTCCGCACGGCGCACGGGACGAAGGGGTCCCACTCACGCCCGCCCCCCACCCCCACCCCACTGCCACCCGCCGGGACCGTACGGACGGCGTGGAGACCTTGCATTTACGCAAAGGGCATCAATATACCTACAGTAAGTAAACGGCACGGCTGCCCCAGACAACAGCAGCCGCTGCCTAGCCGATAGGTTCAATCGGGTTCACCGTAGAAATCACGGTCATCGTGCGAACGACACTTTCGGATCGCTCCGTATGAGGAGTCACCACTTCCCTTGGTGGCTCCTCAGCGATCCGGGCAAGATCCTCCAGTGATGCGTTGACCGGAAGCCGAGACATATCGATCGGTCCGGCCGACAAGCGCCGAAATACATCAACAAAGTGGGGATCGAGCCTCGCGGGGGCGGCATGATCAATGAAGACGCTGAGTCTGTCGCTCATCTGCTCGGTCAACTCGTGGAAGTTGTCCCACGGGTCCATGATCTTGCGAGAGTATGACAGGTGTGCGACCTGCGTTCCGGCGCGATCCGCGGCTCTCTGGAGATCGACAGTCTTTTTCGGTCGAGTCCGTCTCCATTCGGGCACTCTCGCTTCCTCAATGAAGTCTGACGCGATGGCGTCGGTGCCTTCGCCGCGTTTGTCATAGAGGAAGTCGATCAGTAGACGAAGATGAATCGCCCATGCTTCTAGTGAGGCCGCGAAGCGCTGCGTGTCCTCCATCGTCGAGTGCTGCCGTGCCCCAGCGAGGATATTTCGACATATGAAGAGCATCTGCATCTCGTACCGCAGATGCTCTCCGGAGAATTCCTTGAGCTGGGCGTTCGTCAGCTTTACGGCTAGCGTGCGGTGTCGTCGACCCATCGATAAGGGCTACGCCGACCGCTTCCGGCGAGCCCGCGACGGCCGCCTACGCCGCTCGTACTGGTCGAGCTTGGCGTCTAGCTCCCGGTTCGGGACGTTGGCGACGGCCCGGACGAACTTCTTGAACGCGGCGAGCGTTGGCTTGCGTGGCGCCGGGTCGCTCATAGGGCCATGATAGCTCAGCATCCCGAGGAGCCTGGCGAGCGCAGATGACTAATGGACCGGCTCGTCTCCCTCGACGTGGACTCTCCTCGGGACACAAAGAAGCCGCGCCTCCTCGGCCGGAACCGCGAAAGTAACGCGGGCGCGGGCTACGGCAGTGAGATCTGGCTCTACGTTGAGAGCCCGGGCTATTTTCGTCTGCTCTAGCACGCGGTCGTGGTAGGCCTGCGGCGAAAATGTCGAATCCAGATCGGCGAGATGGACCTGAACGCGTTCCTTCCCTCCGCACTTTTGTGCGCTTCTCTTCTCGAATGCGCAAGAAGAGCGCAGTGAATGGGCTACGTCGGGTCGCGGGCATTGTTGGTATCGGCGCGAACCCGGGAACGTAGTTCACGAAAGTGTCGTTCTTGAGTATCCAGCGCAACCCGATCAACCCGATGCCGTCCGCCTGGTCGATTCCGTCGTCGGTCCTGTACCATCGCCCCGACGGGTCACCACAAAGCAGATTCACCATTCAACGACTTCTGCTGCGGTCGTGATGTCAGGAAAGATGACCGCTGCGGTTCGTGAGTTGCCTCAGCCGCGTCCAATCCGTCGTTCAGAATTGTGCCCAGGCTGTTCCTCTCCAACAGGGCCTCGACCTGCACGATAGGCAGCCACCGGTTCTCGCGCGCTTCCGCGCGAGCTTGGCCGCGAAGAGGCAGTGGCACGTTCAGCGAGGTCATCAAGCCCCCTTCCGTCTGCTCGACTGCGGAGCTACGCCCGCTCAAAACGTAAATACCCGAGGAACCTTCTGGCCATGCCGAAGCGCGACTCGTTTCAGTTCATCTGTCAACGCAACGTATTCAGCCCGGGTGGTGATCTGAGCGAAGCGTGAACGAACGAATAGCCGCTCTTGGTCTGTTAGGAAAGGGGCAGCGATGGCTTCGAGCTGCAGGAGGTTTGCGATCGAGGAGGTTATGTACGATTGTCGCGCGGCCATCAATGAGAACATGACTGCGAGCATCAGCATGATCGGGGCGGCCCGATCGAGGATCCGCCTCAACGCGTCGCCCGTGTCAGGCTTCCGGAGCTTCGCTCGCGTCATGAATCCGAGAACCAGTCCGAGAAGCACACCCGCAGCCGACGAAAGCAGGAGTCTTGCGGACTTCTCCTCCAATCCCCTGGCCACGTCACGGTAGATGTCATCGCGCAATGCATCCAACCCCAGCGTGACGATCGTTAAGGCGACTGACCAGAAGACGGTTAACGCGGGCCTAACGAATTCCCAGAGGCCAGACCCAAGGGCACCGAGAAGCACCGTTCCGACGATCGTGAGTGCCTTGTTCTTAGTCATTTGTTCTGGCTCGCGCTCAACGCTCGGCTAAGCGATCGGCGCAACACCCCACCGGACTCGCCGTCGGCGTCGATGCCGGACCGCTTCAGCCGAATGTCGGGCAGTCGCCAAGGTGTCAGCGGTCCGAATTCGGGGGTTGTTGCTGAGGCGCCGGCACGGGACGTCCCGGGACAGGCGCGCGGCCTGACGCCGGCGACTCCAGCGCGGATGATGTCTTACTCCAGAGACAATCTGACGACTCGATTCTTTCGGTGTCGTTGTCAAACCACGTCGCCTGCCCCTTCATGGACAGACGATCTGGGCTGACGATCATTTGGATCACGCCGTTTCCGGTTAGGTTCCCCCTCGCGCCGCTCTTGGTGTAGCTCCCGAAGACGAGATTGTGCTGCACGCGAAGATCGTAGCGGAAGAGGCGGCCGTTGTCCTGCGTAACTCCTCTGCCAGAAACGGTGCCCCCAAGATGCCGTAGCAGAACCGTTTCCTTGATTTCTTCCCATGTCTCCCTGTCCGTCGCTGGCTCGGTGAAGGTCTGTTCCCAGGTACCAGTCAGATCGAAGCGGTCGGGGTTGAGCAGGTGGAAGAACCGGCCAAGGATCGACTCGACTGATCGCTTAACGGGCGGTGAGATGTAGTTGGTGATGAGCCCCCCAACAATACCGAGAAGAAAGCCGAGAAGCAGTTCCATGGGCTTCATCCCCTTTCGGCGAAGGTCCGAAGCCGTATTGCTGCCCAACGACAATTCGGCCTTGCGCTAGGTGGGGCGGCGTAGCACCGAGGAGCCCGTGGGATGTCGCAGTGTAGCGCGATTCGGGCGGTGGTCGGGACGAGGGCGGATCGTCGCGTGGGGATGGCCTTGGCGGGCGTGTGAGTGGGCCATCGATAGTCCGTGCTATCGCTTGAGGGCTCGCAGCATCGTGGGGCGGATATTCCGTCGCATAGCGCGGGACGGACGACGAGGCCGGATGTCATGCAGAGACCGCATCGACGTGACTCGTGACCGGCGGCCACGATTCAGTTGCGTCGCTTGCGTACGAGGACATCGGCGCGGTTCCTCTCGGGCGGGATCATAGGAATCATTGCTCTCCTTCGCAACAGGGAATTTCTGGTCGTACGTGAGCCCGGCGGGTGGCACCGGGGGGCCGTGGGTGGGCGGGCGTGAGTGGGACCCCTTCGTCCCGTGCGCCGTGCGGAGCACGGCGATTCGGGCGAACGGGTGACGGAGCCCGCCCACCCATGGCCCCCCGGTGACAGGCCCCGCCGACGCCGCGGGTTCGATCGTTCAGACAAAGACCGGGCTGATTGACGCCGACCCCGTTATGCGTATGCTGCTGACCCCGAGAGTCCGGGGGACGCGATGGGGCTCAAGCTTCGGCTGATCCTGGTGCTCATGATCCCGCCGATCCTGGTGGTCGGGGTGTACGGGCTCATCCGCGTGCGCGCGGGGCGGGCCGAGTTGATCGCGGAGACCGAGCGTAACGTGGTGCTGCTCGCCAAGGCCGTTCAGGCGCGGGTGGAGCGGGGCCTGCGCGATCCGCTGACCCTCGACCTCGACACCATGCTGGCCGACATCGTGCGGGATCAGGAGCAGATCGACCGCATCCGCGTCCTCGATCGCCGGCTGCGGCCGACGGCCACCTCTAGCGAGCTGTCCGTCCAACACGACGTGCCCGCAGAGGTGCACCAGCGCGTCGCGAAGACCGGGCAGGGCGAGTCCTTCTCAGCCGGCCACGGCAGGAGCCTCGTGTTCTCGTACATCCTTCCGATCCATTCCGTCCGCGGAGTCGTGGTGGGCACGATGGACGTCACCCACCACATGGCGAAGATCGAGGACCGCGTGCAAAACGCGACCTGGAGCCTCGTGGTCCGGCTCACCCTGCTCGCCGTCTCGATGACGATTCTCACCGAGCTCGTT